>Ga0222650_1000270_pt1 | contig 43686 bp, 43 predicted proteins | sample AntAcemetagen367_FD_179820 | JGI IMG/M metagenome (GOLD analysis project Ga0222650, IMG submission 179820) | Saline water microbial communities from Ace Lake, Antarctica - #367 | ecosystem: Environmental > Aquatic > Non-marine Saline and Alkaline > Saline | place: Antarctica: Ace Lake... | reverse complement strand
CTCTTCCTTTCCCTTTCCGATGCGACTTTGTCGATCAGGCTGAACCATCGGTTTATCCTCCCTGCGGGACGATCTGCGGGATGGCTTCGCATCAGAGTAATGCCGCTATCGCGGCTGGGGCAGTCCTCTGACCCTCCCATGATGGAGGGTGCTGAGCATGGCTTCTGTCCATACCCCATGTTCCGCCCCTTAGCGTTGCCACAGGTCTTCTCCAATCGGGCTATCCCCTTGCGGGGAAATTTGATCGGTTGGTTTCATGAGTTACAGGTTTGTTCCATTTGCTTCCCTACCGCCCTTCGCTCCACGGGCATTACCCCGCTTCCACACTACTATGGCGGCTCTGACTTCTCGGCGGCACAAGGGCTACCGATGGGCTGGGCCTCCCACTCAGCAAGAGGACGCTGCTTCGCAGCGCACGAGAGCCGAGCTTTCAGCCGGCTTCCACCTGCAGGGGCCCAAAGAAGCCGGCCAAAGGCACGGCTCTCCAGCAATCAGAACGGAAACTTCCCGCCTTTTCCTCCACCTCCGAGGCCCTTCATCATATCGCCCATGCCTCCGGCACCTCCCATTGCCTTCATCATGTTCTTCATCTTGCCGGGACTTTTCATCATCTTCCGCATTTCACCAAATTGCTTGAGCAACTGATTCACCTGCATCATCGATGTCCCCGAACCTGCAGCGATCCGCTGGCGTCGCGACGCCTTGATTATCTCCGGCCTGGAGCGTTCGTAAGGCGTCATTGAAAGCACGATCGCCTCCGTACGTTTCAACTTCCCATCATCCAGCGCTCCAGTCGGGAGCTGCTTTTTAATCTTGTTGAAACCCGGCATCATCCCGAGCAGGCCCTCCAGCGGCCCGAGATTCTGGATCATCTTCATCTGGTCGAGGAAATCGTTAAAATCGAATTTTCCCTGCTGCATGCGCTTCATCGAGCGCATCGCGTCCTCCTCGTTGACCTTGTCGGCGACGTTTTCGACCATGCTGACGATGTCGCCCATGCCCAGAATCCGGTCAGCCATACGCGATGGATGGAACTCCATCAGTTGATCGAGCTTCTCGCCCTCACCCGCGTATTTGATCGGTTTCCCAGTCACCTCGCGCATCGAAAGCGCCGCACCACCGCGGGCGTCACCATCCAGCTTCGTCAGCACGATCCCTGAAATCCCAACCGCTTCATCGAAGTGACTCGCCACGGAAACCGCCTGCTGACCCGTCGCCGCATCCGCCACCAGTAAAGTCTCTTTCGGCTTCAAAAACGCATTTAGCTCTTTGAGTTCTCCGATCAGTTTCTCATCAATCTCCTGCCGACCCGCCGTATCGAAAATCAGGACGGTCGCGCCGATTTGCTCACCGTAGGCAATCGCTTCCCGCGCGACCTTGATCACATCCGTCTCGCTCTTGTCCGGGGCGAAAACCGGCACATCCACCTGACCCGCAAGAGTCACGAGCTGGTCGATCGCCGCAGGACGATAGAGATCGCAAGCCACCAAAAGCGGCCTGCGCCCGTCTTTTTTCAAACGGCGGGCGAGCTTCGCGGAAGTCGTGGTTTTACCCGCACCGTTCAGGCCGACCATGAGAATCCGCGCCGGCGGATTGAGATCAAGTGGGACATTGTCGCCACCGAGCACCCGGGTCAGCTCGTCTTGGAAAAGTTTGACGATTTGCTCGCCTGGTTTGATCGACTTCAGGACATTCTCGCCCATCGATCCTTCCTTCACACGGGCGATCAATTCCTTCGCCACACCGAACTCCACATCCGCCTCAAGCAGTGCGATCCGAATCTCCCTCAGGGCATCCGTGATGTTCTTTTCAGAAATTTTACCAACCCCACGGAGGTCCCTGAAGGTTTTGTCGAGGCTGTCGCCGAGTGCTGAAAACATGCCGGAGACTAATTCTCAATTTTCAAATCTCAAACCTCAAAATGGCGACCCCTACTCATCCGGCAAATATGCCGCGCCACGGTCCAACTGGAAGCTCCACTTCAACGGGTTTTCCGTCGTATTCCCAGCCGTATCTTTCCAAGTCACCAGCACCTTGCAAATTTTCTGTCGCAGACGCCGGTTGACCTGCCATGAGAAAACTTTCCCCTCACTCGCATAAATCGCAGGCACCTCACCAAATCCCGCGACCTGCATTTTGAGCGTAGACACATCAATATTCTGAGCCGTGCTGAAATCGACTTCGATGTTCGGCAGCCGCGAATTGATGATCGCTCCGGGCTGTGGATTCACCGGAAATTCAGTTTCTGTCACCGGTCCAGCGTTTGAGCTGGCGGTCCCTTCTGAGGAGGGATCACGGAAACTGGTCGCGAAATCAAAGATCTTGTCGTAATTTCCGAGGATCACGTAGCGCGGCAGGATCTTGTTGGGAAGCGTCCGCTTAACCTTCCCGGGTTGGACCGTGAACAGGTGAGTGTAGCCAACCTGATCCGCTTTGCTCAGCATCTCTTCGGTGAAATATCCTCCCGGATAAGCGAACGTCGTCACCGGCTGCTTGAACTTCTGCTCGAGAAAACGCTTCGCTTCGTTCATCTCCACATCGAGAAAATTGTCAAAAGCCTCTTCCCCACGCTTGCGGGCCTGTTTCACCTCCTGCGGATACGGATGGGACGTGGAATGACTGCCAATCGTCGCTCCGTTTGCCATCATCTCTTTTATCATCGGTGTCGTAAGCGCCTTACCTCCCCCATCCACGTAATTCTTGTAGAGGTAGATCGTGAACGGGTAGCCAAACTCTTTGAGGATGGGATAAGCATCGGTGTAAACCGATTTCCAACCGTCATCCACTGTGATCACCGCAGACTTCTCCGGGATTTGCTTTTTCCCCTCCTTCCAAGCGATAAAATCAACCATAGGGATCACTTCAATACCCAATTCCCGCAGCGTCTCCATCTGTTTGCGGAACTTCGATGTCCGGATGCGCATCGCAGTCTCTCGTTCGGTTTCTGAAAAATCGTGATATCCAAGGACAGAAACCCGAACTCCATCGTCGGCCAACGTGAGGCTCTTGCTGCCTTCAACCGCAGGCACCGCCTCGGGCAAATCCACAGGTGATGCCACACTATCGGCAATCTGACCAAAGGAACCGATCATGCTCACTCCCAAGACAGCCACTATTCCACGTAGGATCTTCATTTCGTGCCTACCTTATCCCTTTGCAGGACGCTTGCAAACCAAAGCAATGCCCCACGTTCAATGCTGCGCAGACCCAAACACCAAAGCACCACGAAAAATACGCGCACAAGCTTGCAAAGCACCAACGGCGAACTCTATCTTTCAGACCGGATGTCTAAACGTTTGGCACAACTGGAATTCAGCTTCAAATCTTGGATTCAGAGTTCCAATTTTTCCTTCACGAGAAAACCCGGCCCACCCAAATCATCCGACCATTCCGATTCGGGCATGACCGCATGGTGCCGGGACCAGGCAGTCGTTTTCGAACTCCCCGAGCTCGCCCGGAAAATACGCGTCAGTTGGAATCCGCGGATGCGAACCACCGCCGGACGCGCCTGGTGGCCCGCGCGCCAGATCGAAATCAATCCAAAGCTAAAGGAGTTCTCAGATGACGAGGTCTGGCGGACCTTGAAACACGAATTCGCCCACCTCATCGCCTACGAACGCTGCGGTCGCAGAAAAATCGACCCCCATGGTATCGAGTGGCAGACCGCCTGCAAAGACCTCGGTATCGCTGGAGAAAGCGTCTATCATCACCTGCCCCTGAAAGGCCGGAAAATGAAACGCAATCACGCGTATGCCTGCCCGTCTTGTCTAGCCGTGATCAAACGCGTCAGGCCCTTCAAAAAAGCTGTCGCCTGCTACTCGTGTTGCAAGAAATTCAACTCTGGAAGCTACCACGACCGGTTTCGCCTGATCAAAAACAAGATATGATGAGCGCAAATAATCGGAAATGGCGCACAATCCGGGAGACTCTGAAAGAAATATGAAAAATTTGTCGTTATTTTACCGCTTCTTATTGCGAACCGTAGAACTCCAGCTAATTTCACCATCATGATTCACGACCTCATCACCACCCCCCAACTTGGGTTTTTCCTCGGGTTTTCTCCAATCTTTGTGACCATCTTCGTCGCAACTGCGCTCATCAGTTGGCTGGTCAGCCACACGATGAAAAAGCGTTTCAACGAATATTCGCAGATTCCCATCAGCTATACCGGCGCACAGATCGCCCAGACGATGCTTCGCGAAAACGGCATCGATGACGTCCGCGTCGTCAGCACTCCCGGGAAACTCACCGACCACTACGATCCGAGAACAAAGACGGTCAACCTCAGTGAAGCGGTCTACGGAATGAACAGCATCGCCGCAGCAGCCGTCGCAGCCCACGAATGCGGCCACGCCGTCCAGCACCAGAAAGCCTACGCCTGGCTCACCCTGCGCTCAAAAATGGTCCCCGCCGTCCAGTTCGCCAGCACAACTCTCAACTACATCATGTTCGCCGGATTCATCTTCGCCGGATTGTTCAACAATCCAAGTCTGCTCTACGTCTGGGTTGGTCTATTCGGTATCACAACCTTGTTTTCATTCGTCACCCTGCCGGTCGAATTCGATGCGTCCAAACGCGCCCTCGTCTGGCTTGAAAACTCCGGCGTCTCGTCATCCATGGAACATGACAAAGCCAAGAACGCCCTCTTTTGGGCAGCCATGACATACGTCGTAGCAGCCCTCGGCTCCCTCGCCATGCTACTCTACTACGTTTCAATGCTGCTAGGCAGACGCGATTGAGGCGATCAGCGATTTACCCTGAAAAAGGCGTTCCATCCGGGACGCCTTTTTTGTTTCAAGATTTCAGAACTATCTCGGCTCGTTGCCCGGCTTCCACTTGATATTGCAGCCACTGCTCGGAACCCCCTTCACAGGAGCCTCGTCCGCCAACATCTTCTCCACCGCCCCACGCAGATCCTTACCTGTCGGTTTTTCGCCCGAGCGAGGCCGCGTTTCATCAAACTGCCCCGCATAAACAATCTTCCCTTTCCCATCGGCCAGGAAAAAATCCGGCGTGCAGGCAGCTCCGTATGATTTCGCGACATCCTGGGTCCGATCAATCAAGTAAGGAAAATCCCAACCGCTTTCCCTGGCGAATTCTTTCATCGGCTCCGGCCCGTCCTGCGGATAATTCTCCAAATCGTTCGAATTGATCACCACGGTCTTCACTCCTTTTTCCACCACCTCCTTCGCGAACTCACCCAACTCCTTCGCCAGATGAATCACAAACGGGCAATGATTGCACGCGAACACGATCACAGTCCCCTTTTCCCCCGCGACATCGCGCAGCGAATACGTCTTCTCCCACGCGTCCGGCAACTCAAAGCCGGGTGCCACGTCTCCAGAACTCAACTCAAATGTGGATAATACTTCAGCCATACATCTTTCCTACCCCCACAATCAGCCCCCCGCAACCCAAGTCTTCCTCTTCATTGAGATTTGAATTTTGAAAGTTGAAGGTTAAAGAAGGCAGTGCTCACTCCCGAGGAAAAAGCCCGCTACTCCCGCCATCTCATCATCCCTGAGATCGGCGAGGCCGGGCAACTGCACCTGAAAAACGCCTCCGTCCTCCTCATCGGCACCGGCGGCCTCGGCTCCCCTGCCGCGCTATATCTCGCCGCCGCAGGAGTAGGCCGACTCGGAATCATCGACCCCGACACGGTCGAACTCTCCAACCTCCAGCGCCAAATCCTCCATTCAGACTCCACCATCGGAAAATCCAAACTCGAATCCGCCGACGCCCGCCTCCGCGAAACCAACCCTCACATCACCCTCGATCTCCACCCCGTCCGCTTCACTCCGCAAAACGCCATCTCCATCGCGGAAAACTACGACATCATCCTCGACGGCTCCGACAATTTCCCAACCCGCTTCCTAGCCAACGACACCGCCTTTTTCCTTAAAAAACCCCTCATCTACGGAGCCATCCACCGCTTCGACGGCCAGATGACCGTCTTTGCTTCCCACCTCGGCAGTCCCTGCTACCGCTGCCTGATCCCGGAAATTCCAGCCCCCGGCGCCGTTCCTAATTGCGCCGAAGCAGGAGTCCTCGGCGTCCTGCCCGGAATCATCGGCTCCCTCCAAGCCATGGAAGCGATCAAACTTATCCTGGAAACCGGCGAGCCGCCCCTCGGGAAAATCCTAATCTACGACGCCCTGCAAACCTCCTTCCGTTCCCTGAAACTCCCCCACGATCCAGCTTGCCGCCTCTGCGGCGAAAACCCCACCATCACCTCCGTCACCAACCCCGAAACCACAGCAGATCCTTCCTGCCAAATCCACGACCCCAACATGCAAACCATCTCCGCCGCCGAACTCAAAACCCGCCTCGACTCCGGCGACCTGAACGCCGTCCTCCTCGACGTCCGCGAAAAAGACGAACACAACGTGATCAACATTCCGCAGGCCAAGCTCGTCCCCCTCCAGACCATCCCCACCTACGCCCCGAACCTCCCCAAGGACACCCAGATCATCATCCACTGCAAGGCCGGCATGCGCTCCGCAAAAGCCTGCGAATACCTCTCCTCCATCGGTTTCGAAAACGTCGTCAACGTCACCGGCGGCATGGACGCGTTCCAGAAGCTTTGATCTCAAGGACGGGCTGAATCCTTCTGCCCAGCAACCCCAGCCACCTTCCCAAGCACTCCTCAGGCAGCAGAACGGAGCCGTTTCCTCCGACACCCAGCCTACAGGAGCAAAAATTCCCACTTGATCATCTGTTTACATTCCTTTATATTGTAAACATGAAAACAGTAACCGTATCCGCCCGTCTGGAAGCGGACGAAGCCGATCTTCTAGCCGCAATGGCTCATTACGAAGGCTGCGACCGATCCACATTGATAAAAACGGTGCTTCGAAGAGGTATGCGTGAAATCCGCATGGAACGCGCCTGCACAGCATTTCGCAGAGAGGAAATCACTCTCTCCCGCGCAGCGGAGTTGGCCGGGATCAGTCTATGGGACTTCTTAGCCCTAGCCGACCGGGAAAAGCTGAATCTCCACTACGATGTGGACGAACTGGACGCCGATCTGAAGACTCTCAGCCTGCCATGAGCGGAGAAAAAAATGTGGTCATCGTCTGTGATGCCAGCCCTCTAATCTTCCTCGCAAAGCTAGACTGCCTGCACCTCATTCCCGCACTGCTGGGAGAGAACATCATCATACTCCAATGCGTCGCCAACGAAGTTCTTTCCCCTTCCTGCGATGCATCGGAAAAGCGAAGACTTCAGGATTTCTTCAAAGCGGTGGAGATCGTCGATGCCAGCCATTGCGCCTACGAATCGCAAACCCTGAGCCGATCCGACTGCCTCACCCTGACCTACGCCGTCGCAAACAAAGCCGCCTGGCTCCTCGTCGACGAGCGCCTGCTCCGCAGAATCGCCACTGAAGAAGACCTGAAAGTCGTAGGCTTCCTCGGCCTCCTCATCCAAGCCGCCAGAAACGGACTCATGACCAAAGCCTCCGTCAAAACACTCATCGACAGGGCGATTTCAGATCACGGAATGCACATCTCTATAAGCCTCTACCAGAAACTGACGGAGATTTTGTGTGAGTGAAACAGCTTTTCGGGGAGATCCGGGAGACCGGAAAAAGGGGCTTATTGGAAACCGGTGGCCAAAGCGCTCTCCGTTTTGGAGTCCTTTGGGCTTAGTCCCGAATGGCACAAAATTCGACCCGGTCATGGCGTTTTCCGGTTTTCAGACTAGGCTCCTCGCGTGACCATAGTCCTCATGGCGGTATCGGCCGCGTCCTTCGTTTTTTTCGGCCTCGCCTGCATCATATCCAAGGAACTTCTTTCGGAGTTTTCCCGCTATGGCCTGAGTAAATGGCGGACGACTGCGGGAACCTTCCAGTTGCTTGGCGCTGCCGGTCTGACAGCCGGTATCTGGATTCCCTGGGCGGGAATGGTGGCTTCCGGCGGATTGGCCGTGATGATGTTGCTCGGCGTCGCCGTGCGGGTGAAAATCCGGGATTCCGTCCTGCAAACAGTGCCCGCGTTCGCCTACATGCTACTCAACGGTTGGATTTTCATTCGCCTGATGGCGGATTGATCATCGGGCTCGTCACAAGATCAGGATCGCCACACACACCGCCAGAAGCGTGAGCGCAGGAAGGGAGCGCTGTGGCTTGTCCTTCACTTTCAAATGCATCGCCAGGGCACCCAGCATGAGCACTCCGAGCAAAGCTGCGGACGGCAGCACGAGGATCGGCAGGAAAATCCCGACCAGCAAACCCAAGGCGCTCAAAATCTTTAATGTCCCCACAACCGCAACAGACCACTCCGGAAGTCCGTAGGTCGCGAATTCCTCCTTCATATCCGACGCCCCGCCAGCACGGTAAGGGGAAGACTTGTCCCGGCGAAGCAGCCAGACATTTAAAATCCCCAGCCCCGCGATCAATTGAAGGATGATTTGTAAAATTTCCACGGAATCACCATACGACACGGTCGGTTTGCCGCAAGGAATTCTCCGAAAGCCTCAATGAGCCCAAGGCTCATCGTCCAAGACCTTCACGAAATGTTCCCTCGGAAACTATCCCAGGAATCGGCAAAGGGACTCGGCCAAAAATAAACGCGTATTTGGTCGAGATTGCCGACGAAGTCCCTGGACTGCGGAAGCCTGCTGCCGCTTTCCGCCATGCAGCCTGCTGCGAGCGGGGCAAGCCAAGGTTTCATCGGGCTTTTCCGTGCCAATGCCGCCGGGCTCGCAGCAGGGCTGCATTGCCCAAAAGCTACAGCAGGCTGTAGCAGTCCAGGGTGCTCCGCACGCCAGTTCGACGGTTTATTTTTGGCCGAGTCCCTAAGCTGTCGCCAGCTTAAACCCCAACTATTCGGATGCCATCGGAACGCTTCGGCCTGACTCCTTCGCCTGGGTCAGCAGCTTTTTCATCTCTGCGGCTTTTTGCGGATTCTTCCCTACCAGATTGATGGTTTCGCCTGGGTCTTCGGTCAGGTTGTAAAGCTGGCCGGGGGTGTCGGGGGCGTTGTCGGGAATCGCAAGGTGTTCGATTCCCTTTTTTGAGTAGCTGTTGCCTCCGGAGCCTTTGTGATCGAGGTATTTCCACTCGCCCTGGCGGATGGCGAGATCTAGGGACGGTGTTTGGTGCAGGGTGAATTCACGGACGGGTTTCTTGCCCCCTTTCAGCAGGGAAAGGATGCTGGCGCTGTCTTCGCCGGCGTTTGCCGGAATGCCCTGGCCGGTGATTTCAGCGCCGGTAGCGAAGAGGTCGGTGAGGCAGATGGTCTGCTTGCAGGTTTCCCCGGCAGGGGCGTTTCCCGGCCAACGGACAAGAAAGGGAACGCGGTGGCCTCCCTCCCAGTTGTCGCGTTTAAGGCCACGCCACGGGCGGGCGCCGTCGTGATCATGCTTCTCTCGCATGTTCACCACGGTGCCGACTTCCGGACCGTTGTCACTGGTAACGATGACAAGCGTATTTTCCGCCATTCCGAGGCGGTCGAGGGTTTCGAGGAGCGTTCCGACATTCGCATCGAACTGCGAGATGAAATCCCCGTGCGGCCCGGCTTCGGTCGTGCCCTTGTATTTCGCGGCGGGGAACGAAGGCAGATGAACCGCCTGGGTGGAATGCATCAGGAAAAATGGTTTCTCCGGGGATTCGGCATGGTGTTTCTCGAGGAAGGCGACGCTCTTTTCGAGAAACACCTCGTCGACCTCTTCGAGATCGAAGTCCGGGGCAATCAGGCCTTCCCGGCAGTCGAAGGACCATTCGTGATCCGGGAGCGTGGAGCGGTCCAGGAGCTTCGCGGGAGGGACGGGGATACGGTCGCCATCGATGAAGGCGTAGAGCCAGTCGGTGGTCGGGCAGGAGGCGGTGCCGAAAAATTCATCAAAGCCCCGATCAAGCGGGCCGTCGGTGATCCGGCGTGAGTAGTCGATGCGTTTCACCGGCTGCAGACCGTCTTCGTGCATGGGTTGGCCGTCCTTGTCGTAAAATGTCAGGCCGATGTGCCACTTCCCGAAGAGGGCGGTGCGGTAGCCTTTTTTCCCAAGAATTTCAGGAAGGGTAAGCCGGTCTTCATTGATAAGACAGGGGCCGCCGGCTCCGGTGAAAACACCACGGAAGGGAATCCGGAAAGCCATGCGGCCGGTCAGGATGCTGTAGCGTGAAGGTGTGCAGACGGTCGATGGGCTGTGCGCGTCCGTGAACATAATTCCCTCCTCTGCGATCCGGTCGAGGTTGGGAGTGGCGACTTTCGATTCCGGGTTATAACAACCGACATCGCCGTAGCCCAGGTCATCGGCGAGGATGAGGAGGATGTTCGGGTGCTCGGAAGCCGGAGCCATGCCTGCAAGGCAAGTCAGCGAAAGGAAGCAGTTTACAGTGATTCGAGGCATAAAGTGATCGTATACGACATGACTACGACTGCAAGACGGCAGCCAGGGGGGGCTGAGACGATATCGTTTTGAGGCTCCGGAAGAAAAGGGATAGGCTATCACATTCCCTCAAGTTCCCCACCAATCTCCAACTGAGTCACCGTCATTAGATCTTTAGGGCGTCCCATCGCTTTCTTCGCTTCGATAAGGGCCTCCCGACTCAGAACACGGAGCGTAAAATCGCCGAAATCGGCATCAATACTTCTCGCGGCACACTCGGTGAAATCACCCAAACCTTTGATATCGCCTAGACAATCCAACACTCCCACTTCGGTATCGAGGTAGATGTTTTTCCAGCCGCCTTCCATCGCTCTTTTCTCGTCAAACACTTGGGGTGGAATTTTGTGCCTGAAAGTAGGCGAGAACGAAGTGACGGCTTGAGCGAGCTTTTGTAAATTTTCCGGATCCAAATCCACCACTACATCGCAATCAATCGTCGTGATCGGGCTGCCATGAAGATTGGCTGCCATTCCTCCGACAAGCACGTATTTGACTTCGTGATCGTTGAAGCTCTTTAAAATATCCGAAAAATCACGGCTCATTTCTCAACCGCTTGCCGGCCTCCCGTAGCTTCATGACGAAATTTGTCGCCTGTTGGCACTGCTTGATCCGTTCCCTGGGACTAAGATCCAACTGCCTTTTGATCAAACCAACATCAATACCCTCCCGCTCCGCCAGCTCTGCGGCATAGCGGCTGAGCTGAAATCCTTGGCAATCGACCGTTTCCATTTCCTCAAGAATAAGACGTTTCACAAAACTCTCCAGCATTTCCATCCGCCTTCGCCATTTACTTTCTCCCTGTTTCCCCTTCCATTCGCGCGCATCCAAGTCCATTGGCAGTTACGAATTCTTTCTCCCCCTTGAAGGTTGGGAGTTGAAACTTGAAAGTTAACACCGTGTCCACCCTCCTCTCCGCCAACGAAATCCGCCTCGCCTACTCCTACCAGAACCTTCTCGACGGCGTCACCCTCGCCGTCGCCGCCGGTGAAAAGGTCGGCCTCGTCGGCCGCAACGGCTGTGGCAAAACCTCCCTCCTGAAAATCCTCACCGGCGAGTCCCAGCCCGACTCCGGTGATATCTCCCTCCGCCGCGACATCCGCACCGGCTACCTCCCACAGGAGTTCGAACTCGATCCCGAACTCTCCGTTCACGAAAACATCGCTGCCGGAGCCGCCGACATCGTCGAGGCCATCACCCGTTACGAAAACGGCGACGGCACCGAAACCGAACTCCACGACTTCCTGGAATTCATCGACCACACCGATGGCTGGAACCTCGACTCCCGCATCCTTTCCCTCTCAAACGCCCTCGGCACCCCTCCGCTCGAAGCACCCACCGGCTCGCTCTCCGGAGGAGAGAAACGCCGCGTCGCACTCTGCCGTGCCCTCGCCTGCCAGCCGGATCTCCTCCTACTCGACGAGCCGACCAACCACCTCGACGCCGAATCGATCCGCTGGTTGGAGGACGTCCTGAAAAACTTCGCCGGTGCCGTCATCTTCGTCACCCACGATCGCTATTTCCTCGATGTCATCGCCACCCGCATCATCGAGATCGATGGAGGCAAAGCCTACTCCCACGAAGGCAACTACACTGCATTCCTGGAGTCCAAGGCCATCCGCCAACAAATCGCCAGCAACAACGAACAAAAACGCCAGAAGTTCCTGAAATCAGAGCTCGAATGGGTGCGCTCCGGAGTCAAAGCCCGCGGCACGAAACAGCGCTCCCGCCTTGACGCCTTCTACGAAGTCGAAGGCCAGGAAGCCCCGCCTGAGGAGCGCGAAATGGATCTCCTCCTCCCGCCCGCCGCCGACCTTGGAAACATCGTCATCGAACTCGAACAAGCCGGAGTCAACGTCGGCTCCGAAAACCTCCCCCGGTGGCTCTTCCGTCACCTCGATCTCTCCATCCGCCCTGGCACCTGCACCGGAATCGTCGGGAAAAACGGGGTCGGAAAAACCACACTCCTCAAGCTCTGCCTCGACCAACTCCAACCCACCGAAGGCACCGCAGTCCTCGGAAAGCGCGTCAAAATCAACTACATCGACCAGACCCGCATGCAGCTCGACGGCACCGGCTCGTTGCTCGATGAAATTTCCGACGGCAACGAAAAAGTCCAGTTCGGCAACGAAACCCTCGGCGCCCGCGCCTACCTCCGCCGTTTCCTTTTCAACAACGAACGCATCAACGAACGCGTCGACCTTCTCTCCGGCGGTGAACGCGCCCGCCTCATGCTGGCAAAAGTCCTAAAGACCGGCGGCAACCTCATCGTGCTCGACGAGCCGACCAACGACCTCGACCTCCCCTCCCTTCGCATGCTTGAGGAAGCTCTCTCCGCTTTCGGCGGCTCCATCCTCTGCGTATCCCACGACCGCTATTTCCTCGACCGCATCTGCGACCAGATCATCGCCTTCGAAGACGGCGGCGTCCACATCACCCCCGGAAACTATTCCTACTACCTGGAAAAACGCCAGCACCGCGAAGCCGCAATCAAAGATCAGGCAAAAGCCTACAAAGCCCTCAACACCTCAAAGACCACTTCCAAGCCTTCGGAAAAAAACCGCAAGCTCTCCCAGAAAGAACGCGCCGAACTCGACTCCATCGAAGACCGCATCTTCGCTGCCGAGGACGAAGTCACCACCATCGAGACACGCATGAACGACGCGGATTTCCAACTCAACCACTACGAGAAAATCCCCGCTGAACTGGAAAAGCTCGAAGCCGCCCGCGCCGCCGTCACCGCCCTATACTCCCGCTGGGAAGAGCTGCAAGCCATCGCCGACGCGGAGTAAAAAGTAGCGGTGACCTCCGGGCGCCGGGGATTTGCGAACCCGGAGAAACGGGAGCGCAGGCAAATTCCCTAGATTCAACCATTTAAATCCGCAGTTGAAACAAAGATTTTCACCGCAGAGGCGCAGAGGCCGCAGAGGGAACGCTGAGAAGAGTTTATGTTTCGGAACATTGCAGGGGATTTTTCACGGTGATTCCATTTCCCCCATTGGGTGAACCAAATTTCATATCTCCCCACAAGCAAGGCTTTGACTCCATTTCATTCCGTCCAAGCGGTTTGGCTTTGCTGGCTGGGAAGGTTCGCTATCGCTCACTCTGCTTTGCGTTCCTCTGCGCCTCTGCGGTAAAAATTGATACCTAACTGCGGATTCTAGATTCAATCAGTTCAGAAGACCGGCAAAAGACTTCCGTCCTGTCCAAACTAGATAGAGAGAAAGCAAGGTAATGAGAATTACCACGGGATCAGCAAGACCCGCTCCATTCGTAAGAAATACGTGGAACGCGAGTATATTGACAACGACCGGACCAAGCACGATTAGGCCGATATTCCGTGTTTTAGGAATCGCGACAAGAATGCCTCCGAGTATTTCCAAGCATTTCACAAATGCCAGATATCCGGTGGGATAGAGAGCCGCCATGAACAGGGCTGGTGGAGATCCCTCTGGTGGACCGGGTGGCATGGGGATGAATTTGAGGAAGAAGTTCAGTCCGAAGACCAGGAATAATAGGCCGAGTAGGCCAGCGGCGATGTTTGGTGCGTGTTTCATGATGTCTATATGTTGGTTATGTTTGTGTTTTATGCGAGATCGAAAAGTAGGGCTTCGCTGTCTTCTGAAGCGGTGAAATTGGAACTTCCGGCAGTTTCCGTGCTTAGCGCGTCGCCAGCCTCAAGGCGGCTTCCTCCGGCAGTCAGACTGCCTTTGATAACTTGCAACCAGAGCCCTCGGCCCTCCGTGAGATCGTGGCTGACGGTTTCCCCTGCTTTCAGTCGGACCATGTAAACGAGAGCGTCCTGATGAATGGTCGCGGATTCCTCGCGTCCATCCGGCGAGATCACCAGCACTTTGGATTCATCATCCGAACCGGGCTTGGGATGCCATTCCGTGTAAGACGGCTTGAGTCCGGTGAATTCCGGGAGAATCCAAATCTGGAGCAAATGCAACGGGTCGGTCTTCGAGGGGTTGAACTCCGAATGTGTCACTCCGGAGCCGGCACTCATCAGTTGGATCTGGCCTGGCTTTAGCTCACGGCCGTTGCCCATGCTGTCCTTGTGCGCGATCGCACCTGAAACCACATAGCTGAAAATTTCCATGTCACGATGCGGATGCGTCGGAAACCCGGCACCCGGCGCGACCTGGTCCTGATTGATCACCCGCAGACTGCGAAAGCCCATGTGAGCAGGATCATAGTAATCGGCGAAGCTGAAGCTGTGGTATGTGTCCAGCCAACCGTGGTTCGCATGGCCGCGCTCGGCGGATCTGCGGATCGTGAATTTCGAGGTGTTCGTTTTCATAACGACAAAATCATGGCACGGAGCGTTGAAGTCGCATAATACCACCTTCTTACCAAGTTCATGCGATTGGGTTATGAACTTGCGCAAGACATGCGCTGCGTTCAATTTCAGCCATGGAGTTTCATCAGCTCAGGTATTTTGTAGCAGCTGCCGAGGAGCTGAGCATGTCTCGCGCAGCGGAAAGGAGCCACGTCTCGCAGCCGGCCCTCAGCAGGCAGATCAAACTGCTGGAAGAAGAAATGAGCCTGCAACTGTTCGACAGGATCAAACAACGCATACACCTGACTGAAGCGGGAAAGTTTTTTTTGATCAAAGCCCGCCAACTCCTCTGTGATTCCGAAATGGCCGTCCAGCAGACACAGGAAAAATTCAGCGGAGTGCGGCGCACGCTGCGACTGGGTTTCCTTTCGCCTTTCCTTGACGATCTGGTCGCTCCAGTCGTGAGGGAATTCCAGCAGCGCCACGCGAACTCCAAAATCAGCCTCTTCGATCTCCCACCCCGCGCCCAACTCGACCGACTGCGGCTGCACGAACTCGACCTCGGCATACTCGCGAACTTGGAAGACGCCGAACGCGAAACGTTCGAAGTCAGAAAAATATCCAAACACGAATTCATCGCCGCGCTCCCAGAGACTCATCATCTCGCGGGAAGAAAAACGGTCAAATTGAAAGAGCTGGCAAACGATCAATGGGTGTCACTTTCCAATGAGGCGTTCCCAAAGCGCCGCGAGTTCCTGATCGAAACCTGCACAGCAGCAGGCTTCAGCCCACGAATTGTCGCAGAAATGGATTCTCTGCCGATGATGCTGGCCGAAATCGGAACAGGCGGAGGTGTCGGCCTGATGCCCGCACACGCTTCGAAATTACCACACACAGGCTGCGCCCTAGTCCGGCTGTCCTCCCCGAAAATCCATTCGGAACTCCTACTCGTCCGCCCGAAAGAAATTCATCCCAGCCCGGAAATGGAAACGCTCATCGCCCTGATCGCCGAACGGGCGGATGGACTCTAAATCCGTCACTCAACAAGATACCAACGTGACCAAGTAGGCCCCCAACGAAAAGCTTGAGGGAAATTCGCCAACATCCTAGCGTCTGGAGTGCCCCACCTCCACGCCATCATCGCCGACGAAGTTGCCGCTTGGAAAAAGGCCGATTACCCGTGCGAAGAGTTTCCTGATATCTCCGAGATTCTGGAGCATCAAACCATGCACTCCGAACCCAGTGGGCCTATTGAAAGTCGGTATCTTCGTGCCGCCCAGATCGATGCCCTCACAACCTACTGGTATCTCCGCCTCGTCAAAAAGACACCGACGATGCTGGATCTCTACAAGTCGGTTTATCCGCAGCCGTCAGAGCTTCGCAAAGCCCTTGGTCTCACTTCCGATTCCATCCGCGACATCATCGAAAATATCGGTATCGACGGCCTTCTTGCCAAAGTCCGCGAAGACGACGCATTCGTCAAAACCCACAAACTCAACAGCCTCCGCGAAACCGTGGCGCTCGACTACCCCAGCTACATCCTCGCCCTTACCATGGGAGCCGGAAAAACGGCGCTCATCGGGTCTATCATCGCCACCGAGTTCGCGATGGCCATGGAGTATCCCGAGGGGAAGTTCATTCAAAACGCCCTGGTTTTCGCCCCCGGCCTCACGATCATGCGCTCATTGCGGCAGATCGCCTCGATGCCGTTTGACCGCATTCTTCCTCCCCGCCACTTCAAGAGCTTCGCCGCCACGGTAAAACTCATCTTCACGCGCGATGGAAATCCCGATATCGACGTAATCCGGGGCGACTCCTTCAACATCATTGTCACCAACACGGAGAAAATCCGCATAACCAAGGAAACCATTCGGAAAGGTGACATACCGGGGATTTTCGCATCCAAGGCCGACGAAGCCCGTAGCGATCTCGCCAACCGCCGACTCCAAGCCATCGCCAGCCTGCCGGATCTCGCCATCTTTTCGGATGAAGCGCACCACACCTACGGCGCTGGCATGGAGAAAAGCCTCAAGCGCGTGCGGGAAACGATCAACTACCTCCACCGGGAAACCGACCTCATCGCCGTCGTCAACACAACCGGCACCCCGTATCTCAAGCGCCAGCCCCTGCTTGATGTCGTTTTCTGGTATGGCCTCTCCGCCGGGATCAATGACGGCATCCTCAAGTCCGTCGCCGGAAACATCCATTCCTACACCTTCGACAAGCAGAGCGTAGATGATTTCCTTGGCTCCGTGCTGGATGACTTCATCGGGAAATACGGCACCGTCACCCTCCCCGCAGGCCATCCCGCGAAGCTCGCACTTTACTTTCCGCAGGTCGCCGATCTCAAGGAAGCCCGCCCACTCATCGAGGCGAAGCTCATCGCTCTTGGCTATCAGTCCGATTGCGTGCTAGCCAGGACCAACGAATCCACTGCTGCCGAAAAAGCAGCCTTCGAGCGCTTGAACGATCCCGACTCTCCCCACCGCATCATCCTAATGGTGAACATCGGCACCGAGGGCTGGGACTGCCCAAGTCTCTTTGCCACCGCCCTTGCCCGACAGCTAAAGACCAGCAACAACTTCGTGCTCCAGGCAGCCTGCCGCTGTCTCCGGGAGGTTCCGGGAAACACCCACTCCGCCAGCATCTACCTCACCGCAGACAACTACCGCACGCTCGACAAGGAACTCAAGGAAACCTACGGCGAATCCCTCACCACGCTGAATACCACGGACAATAACAGCCGCACCACCACCATCCGCCTGCGGAAGGTGAATATCCCGCCGCTCCTCGTGAAGCAGACTATCCGCCGCGTGCAGCGCAGCGAGCAAGCTCCCGCCCCTCTGGCTCTCAGCGTCCCGGACATCACCGGTGACGGCATCCTCACCCGCCAGTCCTTCGATCTGACATCCGCCTCCGGGCGCGGCGGCATCCTCACCGCCACTTCAGCCACCGAGGAAATCACCACCGAGGCGGAAACCATCGATCTCTACACAGCATCCACCAAGCTCGCCGCCGTCTATCGCGCCGATTTCTGGGAGATCAAATCCCAGCTCAGTGCCCTCTATCCGGATGGCGCCTTGCCGGAAAATCACCTTTCCGCCCTCGCCGCTCAGGTGGAGGCCGCGACCAGCGCCTACGACATCATCGAGGAGCAGATCGAGGTCGCACTTGCCCTTGTAAAACCCGAGGGCTTCACTCGCGAGATCGGCGAGGATGGCACCGAGACCTACACCGCCCAGATCAGTTATCCCGTCACCAGAGAGCACCTGCTTCTCTCATGGGAGAAATTCACCGGGGAAAATCCACACGACTTCGGCTTCCACTACGATCCCTACAACTTCGATTCCCAGCCCGAGGCCGATTTCTTCACCACCCTCCTGCACCAGCTCAATATCAAGCCGGAGGAAGTCGAGGATCTCTACTTCACCGGGGCGCTCACCAGCCCGTCCAAGACCGACTTCTCCATCGAATACAAAGACGCGGATGGGAAATGGCGCTCCTACACCCCGGACTTCATCTTGCGGAAAAAAGACGGCCGCTGCCTCATCATCGAGGTGAAGAGCGAGCAGCACGAAGCGGGCATCCTCGAAGACCTGAAACGCGATGCTTCCAAGCAAGCTCCCATCACCCACGAAGGCACCAAAGCCATCGCCCTGAAACGCTTCTCCGGCCTCAACCCGGATCGCCTGAAGTACGAACTCGTCTTCGCCGGCGAAAACCTCCGCACAGACGCGACCGACAAGTCCCAGAAATTCATTTACTAAAACCTCCCCATGCTCACCCAATCCCAGGCGGACCAGTTGATCGCTTCACTCAAAGAGGCCGCGCGAACCGAAGTGCTCGCATGGCAGAAAAATTTGCGTCAGGAGGAACTGATCGTTGCCGTGGGTGATGCCAAGCTTCAGTTCATCCTCAACATGAAACGCGGCCCTTTTGAGATCCGTCTGCACTTCCGCACGAAAGACCGCAACATTCCCCTCGTGCGTCTCGATGCCGCACCTTACCATACAAATCCCGACGGCACCGAGCTGCGCAACCAGCCTCACCTCCATATTTTCCGTGAGGGTTACGAACTAGCTTTCGCCGAGCCGGTGGACTGGTATGATGTGGACAAGCCCTTGGAAACTTTCGAACGCTTCCTTGCCGTAATTCGCACGCGCTTCCCCGCAGGCCATCAACTCGATCTTCTCTAAAACCATGGTCAAACTCGCCACACCTGATCTCGCCCGAGAATATTCCGCTTGGTTACGGGAGCGCATCAGCTCCCGGGAGCAGGCTGGCACCCAGATCCTCAGCACCCCTTTCCTTGATCCGTTCAACGACGGCATCCAGGTGTTTCTCGAACCCCGTGGCGGCGAGTTTCTCCTGCATGACAATGGCAACACGCTGGACAACCTGAGCGACATGGGCGTTAGGATCGAGGATTCCGAGCGCCGCCAGAATCTCATCCTGCGCGCCTTGTCCGGTTGCGGCGTTCGTCTGGAAAACGGGCGGCTCGAAATCACCGCCACACATGCCAATCTCTCCCAGCGCATCCATTTCCTCATCACTTCCATCCTAAGGCTCAACGATCTCTGGATGAGTTCCATCTCCCACCGTTTCGTTGATTTCTTCGAGCTCGTTGCCGAGTTCCTCGACCAGAAAAACGTCCTCTACACGCCCAACGTCAACATCGTCGGGCGCACCGTGGAGCACCAGCTGGATTTCGTCATCCCTCTCCCCGGACGAAAAGAACGTCTTGTAAAACTGATCGGCTCTCCCTCGCCCCAGACCGCGAAGATCATCTCCTTCTCTTGGCTGGAACTCCGCGAAGCGCGGCCCGAGGCCGAGCGCATCGTGATTCTCAACGACCTCCGCGCTCCGGATCCTCTTGAGAACAACGATGAGGATGAGCAGCGGCGCGTCAGCGAGCAAACCATCTCTATCCTCCAGGGCTACAGCTCCGCCGTCTATCGCTGGAGCGAGCGGGATGCCACCCAATTCTCTAAGCTCTGGCTTCCATCTTAAAACTTCCCCATGCCCACCAAAAAGACCGTCAAAAAAGCCGTGAAGAAGGTTGCGAAAAAAACCGCAGAAGCCGCCGCTCCGGTAACCGCTCCCAAGCCTACCGAAGTGAAGATCGACGCGGCCAAGGGACGGCCTATGCTACAATGGGTCGGCAAGAAGCCTCTCAACCGCGTCACCGCCTTCCCCGCCCAGCTTGTGGAAACTTTCGACCCTGCAGGTGAGCTGGATACCGCGAAAGCCCAAGCCGCCAGCGGCAACCTCTATTATGGCGACAACAAGGAAGTCCTCGCCCATCTCCTCGCCAACGGCTATCGCGGGAAAGTCGATCTCATTTACATCGATCCGCCCTTCGATTCCGCTGCCGACTATGTCCGGAAGGTTAAATTACGGGGCGCGAGCGCACTCGCGAAAATCGAGGGTGAAACCTACTCGCTTGGAGAGCAAGTCCAGTACACCGATATCTGGGCGAACGACAATTACCTCCAGTTCATGTATGAGAGATTGATTCTCTTGAAAGAGCTTCTAAGCAATGAGGGATCGTTCTATCTCCACTGCGATCCACGGCGGAGTTCATATTTGAGGGTCATGCTCGACGAAGTATTCGGTTCGGACAATTTTCAAAATGAAATCATCTGGGAACGAACGAACGCCCACAACATGCCGAGCAGCACCTATGCGCGTTCTCACGACATAATCATGTTCTATTCGAAGGGGGATTTGGGGAATTTCAATAAACAAACTATCCCAATCAGTGATGCCCAGTTGAACCGATACAAAAAGGATACCGATGGGCAGCTCTACACAGGCCAGGATCTCACCTATTCTTCCAAAAGCGCTACCCGACAATTTGAATGGCGCGGAACAATGCCGCCGCCAGACCGGTGTTGGGGATTTTCTTTGGAAGAACTCGAACGTCTCTGGGGCGAAGGATTGATTCTGAAAAAGCAGGATGGAACGCCGCGCTTGGACGGCCTCAAGGTTTTTTACGATCCCGAGAAAGGAAAGACTCTTGGTAGCATCTGGAATGATATTGGACGTTTGGCAAACACATCGGGGGAACGAGCTGATTACCCGACTCAAAAACCAGAAGAGCTGCTTGCCCGGATCGTGAGCGCATCTTCCAATCCAAACGACCTTATCCTCGATTGTTTCATCGGTTCTGGCACAACTGCTGTTGTGGCGCAAAAACTGGGGCGTCGTTGGATTGCCTGCGACATCAACAAAGGCGCGATACAGACATCCAACAAACGCCTCCAAGCTGCGATCAGAGATCAGGTTTCGGCAGAGCAACAACTCGCCGCGAAAGCCAAGGAAGAGTTGTTCGAGGAAGATGCCGGAACCGCCGTCCCCGCCGCACTGTCCTTCCATGTCCACCGGGTCAACGACTACGATCTCGCCATCCAACACAACGAGGCCGTCGCGCTGGCCTGCGAGCACATCGGAGTCGTCCGGACAAAGACGGACACTTATTTCGATGGCACCCAGGGCAAGCGGTTGGTCAAAATCATCCCCTTCAATCATCCGCTCAGTCCCACGGATCTGGAGCAGCTCAAGGTCGAGCTTTCCGCCCGCGAAAACGAAGAGCGGGACATCCTCCTCGTATGCCTCGGCAAGGAGCTCGCCTGCGAGCCATGGCTCACGGAATGGGGCCGCCTCCGCAAGCGTGGCGACGTGCCAAACAAGATCGAAATCATCGAACTCCGCACCGATCCGAAGTATGGCAAGTTCATCTCCCACACTCCCGCCAGCGCGAAGATCAGCGTGAAAAGGAAAACAGGGGAGCTGCACATTTCCATCGAGGATTTCACCAGCCCCACGATCATCGAGCGTCTCGAAACCCAAGGCAGCCGCCTTTTCAAAGCGCAGGTAATGGACTGGCGCTCCATGGTGGATTGCGTGATGATCGATCCCGCCCACGACGGCAAGGTCTTCCAGATAGCCCTCACCGATGTCCCGGAAAAGAAAACGGATCTCGTCAACGGCAGCTACTCTCTCCCCGCCCCGGAAGGCAAAACCACCGTCGCCGTGAAGATCATCGACATGCTCGGCGAGGAGGTCTTTTTCACTCAGGAAATTTGATCATTCAAACGGAGCCTGCGAACTCATAAGGCATTGAAGGGCGATCTTAGACTCCTTTTGCGAAACTGAATCCATCAGTTGGGATCGGAAAAACCGGCCTTTGTTCTTAATTTTACCATTTTTGAGCTTAATCCGCCAAAAAGCGGGCAACCCAGCCGAGAATCCTTTATTTTCAAAGGTTTGCGGATTGTTCTTAGCCTGCATTTTAAAAACCGGGGGTGTCGGGTATTTAAGAAAGCTGCGGACTGAAGTCCACGCTTCGAAACTGCCGCACAAAGGTTGCGCTCTCATCAGAATTTCCTCCCCGAAAATCTATTCGGAACTCCTGCTCGTCCGCCCGAAAGCAGTTCAGCCAAGCCCGGAAATGGAAACGCTCATCGCCCTGATCGCCGAACGGGCGGGGCGGATCTAGTAATTGGATCAACGCGAGATCATCCTTGACGGTAAAGTCCGGTGACATACATTACGATGTATGATTCGAACTCAAATCTACCTCACTGAAGAGGAGCACGAAGGCATCAGCCAGCTAGCAAAATCGATGAGCACTCGACAAAGCGCACTGATCCGGCAAGCGATCGACGAATACCTTACCCGGAAGAATCCGGACGGGAAACTCGCCAAAATTCGCAAGGCAAGGGGGATTTGGAAAAACCGGACGGATCTCGATCTTTCGGAAATTCGCTCGGACTTTGATCGCTTCTGATCATGCTGGTGGATACCGATATACTGATCGATTACCTCAAGGCTATTCCTCAGTCGGTCGAGTTCGTGGAGGCGCACATTGATCTAATTGCTGTTTCTGCGATCACGGTCGCCGAACTCTATCAGGGGGTCAGGGATGGTGATGAAAGGGATGCGCTCGATGAATTCCTCTCCGCCGTCCGCGTTCTGGAGACTGATTCCGGAATCGCGAAAGCCGCTGGCCTTTATCGTCGCCAACACAAGGCATCGCACAATTCGGGTTTGGCGGATTGCCTGATCGCTGCGACCGCAAGTGCCCACCGCATTCCGTTGAGGACGCTCAATGTGAAACATTTTCCGATGCTTACGGATGTCGGGTCACCTTACATGAAACGGTGAGGAACCCATCGCGAGTTCATCCCTCAAGCAGTTCCGCGCCTTTGATGAGCTTGCAGAATTCCTTTTTCGTTACGTCGTGGAGCGTGCCTTCGGCGGCATCCGGGCTGTCGGTTTCCTTGTATTGGATCGCGAGGCGCTCCCAGATGACGATTCGAAAATAACGGTCACCCTGTTTCCAGAGCTGGTTCTGTGCAAGTTGGAGCATGTGATCGAATGTGGGGCTTTCAGTCAGTCGCGGCGATCATTTTTCTCGCATCGGTGGTCGCCTGACGGACGTCCTTCGCGGTGAGGAGATGGGAAACGATCACACAGCGCCTTGCTCCGGCCGCCAACACCTCGCCTAGGTTGTCGGGCTTGATCCCGCCTATACAGAACGCGGCAAGGTGCTTACCAACCTCCGCTTCCATTTTTAAAATTTCCTCCAGCCCGATGGCGGGGCGGCCCGCTTTTGTCGGGGTCGGAAACAACGGCCCGAAGCCTATATAATCCGCGCCATCTTCCAGTGCCTGCTTCGCCTGGGCGAGGCTGTGGGTGGAACGACCGATGATGATTTCGTCGCCGACGATTCTACGGACCTCGGAGATCGCTCCATCATCCTGGCCGATGTGGACACCGTCGGCGCCGAGTTCCGCAGCGAGTTCCGGATAGTCGTTTAGGATGAAAGGAACGCCCGCCGAACGGCATAGCGGGATGATTTTTTGCGCGGCGGCTGAGATGATTTCCAACGGTATCTCCTTTGCCCGGAGCTGGATGACATCCGCGCCGCCGGAGAGGAGGGACACGGCGGCTTTTTCTACATCATGCTCCGAGATATATCCGAAATCCACGATGGCGTAGAGGCGGGCTTCGCGTGATATTTTGGGAAATGGCACCTTGTGCTTGATTTTGCGAACGTGGGCAAGATGCCCACGCTCCTTGCTAGAGACCCTTTTCCTCAAGGAAACGACCGACCCAACCGATATCATATTTTCCGGCGATGAAGTCCGGATGATTGAGGATTTCCTGCTGGAATGGTATGGTTGTCTTGATGCCTTGGATCATGAACTCGCCGAGCGCGCGTTTCATCCGGGCAATTGCGATTTCACGAGTCGCACCTGTGACGATGAGCTTCGCGATCATCGAGTCGTAATAGGGCGGGACCGAGTAACCCGAATAGACATGTGTATCGACACGCACACCCTTTCCGCCCGGTGCGTACCAGAGAGAGATCGTTCCCGGGCTGGGCATGAACTTGTTGTAGGGATCCTCCGCATTGATACGGCACTCGATTGAATGGCCGCGCGGGTTGGCATCGAGAACGTGACGGGAAAGTGACTCCCCGGCCGCAACACGGATCTGCTCCTTGATCAGCTCACAGCCCATGACCTCCTCAGTCACCGGGTGCTCGACCTGGATGCGGGTGTTCATCTCCATGAAGTAGAAATTTTCGCCGGCTTCGTCGACGAGATACTCAATCGTTCCGGCATTCTGGTAATTGATCGCCTTGATGAGCGCGACCGAAGCCTCGCCCATACGCTGTCGCATTTCTTCGGAAATCAAAGGTGAAGGACATTCCTCGATGATCTTCTGGTTGCGGCGTTGCATCGAGCAATCGCGTTCGCCGAGGTGGATGAAATGGTTGTGTGAGTCCGCGATGACCTGGAACTCGATGTGGTGCGGATTGAGCACCAGTTTCTCCAGGTAGCAGTCGCCGTTTCCGAAACAGGCCATGGCCTCGTTGGAAGCAGCTTGAAAAAGCGATTTGAACTCCTCCTCTTTGAAGCACGGTCTCATGCCGCGTCCGCCACCACCTGCAGTGGCTTTGATCATCACCGGTAAGCCGATCTCCAACGCCTTTTTGTGCGCCTCGTCGGCATCGGCCATGATCTCGGAGCCGGGGGTGATCGGGACGCCATTTGCGACTGCGGTCGCGCGGGCGGTCGCCTTGTCGCCCATCATGCGGATGACATCCGCCGAGGGCCCGATGAAAGTGATTCCCGAGGTCTCGCAAATATCCGCAAACCGCGCGTTTTCCGAAAGGAAGCCGTAACCCGGATGGATTGCCTCGGCATCGGTGATTTCGGCGGCGGCGATGATACGGTCAGGCTTCAGGTAGCTGTCCTTGCTCGGGCCGGGTCCGATGCATACCGCCTCGTCGGCAAGCTGGACATGCATGGAATCGACATCCGCTTCGGAATAAACTGCGACCGATTCGACACCAAGCTCGCGACAGGAACGGATGATTCTCAGCGCGATTTCGCCGCGATTGGCGACAAGGACTTTCTTGAACATTGCGATGGATGGGAGAGAGAAATTATTTGATGCGGAACAGAATGTCTCCGTATTGCACCGGATTTCCATCTTCCGCGACGATCGCGCAGATCGTTCCGGAACTCTCGGCTTTGATCTCGTTCATCACCTTCATCGCCTCAATGATACACAGCGTCTGCCCTTCGGAAACGGCGGTGCCAACTTCGACAAAGTTCGGAGAGTCCGGCGCGGGTTTGAGATAAAAAGTGCCGACCATCGGAGAGTTGATTTCAGCTCCCTCTGCGGCGGCCGGGGCTTCGGACGAAGCAGCTGGTGCTGGTGCCGCGAATTGCTGAGCCGCAGCTGGAGCGGGGCCTGAAGGCATACTCGCGAAGAGCTTACCGAGTTCATCCAGATCCGCCCCTTTTTTAAGTTTCAGATGAAAATCCTTTTTGGATATATCGAAATGGGTGAGCCCGTGCTCATTCATCAATTCCACGATGCGTCGGATTTCTTGGAGGTCCACAGGTGCTGTTTTCTAAGGATTAGGCTGTTGAGGGGAAATCACCATGACTCCCTTACCCGCATAGGGTAGGAATCCACACCAAAGCCCGTCAAGCATTCCATTTTCCGGCATGGGGAAAATCCACTCAAATTTTGAGATCAAAATCCAAGGCAGGATATGATTTTCCGTTGATCCTCGGCTCAAACCGGTGCGTTCCAGGATAATAGCGGCGCGTCGTCACCAATTTGAGCGGATGTGAACCGCTGATTTCTGTCATTTCACCTGCCTCAATTTCGCGAACCCTACCTTTGAATACCTTCGGGCTGAGACTTCCGTTCGCCTTCCGGTGATGAATTGCGTAATCAAAAAGTAATTTCTGCCTCCGCTTGGAAACATTTCTGATTTTCAGAAAATATCCCAGCTTACCTCCGATACGCACCGAACTTTGATTCAGTGAGAATATCTCCACCTTCATGGCATCCGGCTTCCCGTAGCCATGAAGTTCAAGCGCTCCCGGATGTCCTTGCTTCAGTAAAGTTCGGCTCGCGTGACGCGACAGCTTTTCCAATTCCCGGTCATCCGAGGCTGACGCACGCCACTTCCTCAGAGTCTCCAGGACAAGCTCCGGGTGTTGTTTGCTGAAATCGTTCAGGTGGTTTGAAACCGAGAGCCTGACATAAGGACTGGGATCGAGATGAAGTTTTTCCAACAGCGCCAAACCCAAACAAGGTTTCTCCATCAAAGCGGGCAAGCGCTTGCCCCACGGCAAAAGCGGCCGCGATCCCTCAGAGACCAGCCGACGCACATGCTCATCCGGATCTTTACACCATTCATGCAAGCGCTTGAGCGTTCGGGCCTGATCCTTGGAAAGAAACGGTCGGATCGCGAACTCGGCAGTGGAGCGCGGCGTGATCTCGCGAAGCGCGGACATCGATTCTTCAAAATGCTCCGCACCCAGCCGTGCGACCACTTCGGTAAAGGGCCAGAGTATCAACCCATCGATTTTTTCATCCTCCAAGAGCGCTTTTTTCATCACCTCGAAAATCTCCGGTGGACTCAAAGGAAGCGCAGCTTCGATCCGCTCCGCAACCAACCGAACCCGCCCTTTCAACTCCTTGGCTTCAAGTTCTTCATCAAGATTTCTCAGAAATTCCCGCCGCGAAAAATCCTTCGAAACCGCTGCCAGTAACCCGGCGACGCGGCTGACCCTTTCAAATGATAGCTCGTTCTTGAACGGTTCCATGCTGCCAAAGAAGCAAGAGCCATCCCTTGCCAACCCGCAAGCGCTCGTTGCATCTATTACTTTTCCGCTCTTGCTTCCGGCCCGCGTAGAATCAAATGTCTACCCATGCCAAGTCACACCGAAGCCGATCCACGCTTCAATGATTTCATCCTGCTCCAGGCGCAGAACGCCGGCCTGTTCCTCGGGCAGATCCCGAATCCTGCCAATGGCGAGAAATCCCTGAACCTCCGCGCCGCGAAGTCCGTGATCGACTCTCTCGCGATGTTGAAAAGCAAAACCACCGGCAATCTAACCGAAACCGAAACGAAACTCATCGATTCCGCTCTGAAAAATCTCATTCCATTGTACAAAACCGCTCTCGATACTTCCAACGACTGAACCATGAAAACTTTTACACCATTCCAAATCTCCAACGTGCCCGTCGGCGGCCCGATACCTTTTTTCATTCTCGGCCCCTGCGCGCTCGAGTCCGAGGCTTTCGCTTGGGAAATGGCCCGTTCGCTTAAAGAAATCGCCGACCGCACCGGCATCCCATTCGTGTTCAAAGCCTCCTTTGATAAAGCCAACCGAACATCCGTCGGTTCCTTCCGCGGCCCGGGTATACACGAAGGCTGCCGCATCCTCGGCGAAATTTCCAAAGAACTCAAAGTCCCTGTCACCACCGACATCCACACCGCAGAGCACGCTGAAATCGCTGCTGAATACATCGATCTGCTGCAGATCCCCGCGTTTCTCTGCCGCCAGACCGACCTACTCGAAGCCGCCGCGAAAACCGGCCGTGCGGTGAACGTTAAAAAGGGCCAGTTTCTCGCACCACTTGATACTATCAACATTGCCAACAAAATGCGCTCCTTCGGCTGCGACCGCTTCCTCATCACCGAGCGCGGCACCACCTTCGGCTACAACAACCTCGTGGTCGATATGCGCTCACTCTACATCATGCGCAAAGAGGGCATCCCGGTCATTTTCGATGCCACACATTCCGTGCAACGCCCTGGCGGCCTCGGTGGAGCGACCGGCGGCGATGGCGAACTTGCTCCCGTCCTCGCCCGCGCCGCTGTCGCAACCGGCCTTGAAGGCCTGTTCATGGAAGTCCACTCCGACCCCGCCAACGCGCTCTCCGACGGCCCCAACCAAATCCCGCTGGAATTCATCGAAGATCTGCTAATCAAACTCCTCGCGATCCACCACGCGAGCCATTGAGCTTCCGCAGGATTATCTAGTCGTCGCTTGCAGCCACGCCCTGGCTCCGGCACTCCGCCATTCGCAATCCTTGAAGAACCCGGGAAGCCCACGCCTTCCAGCCAGGTCTTCAATCGCATCCGAGCACTTGGAATATCTCCAGCGAAAACCCGCTTCGCGCAGCCTGAGCGGATCCGCCCATCGACTTTTCAGGACAAGTTCTGTTTCGGTTCCGAGAAACGCCGCACCCAAGCCAAGCATCCACGTCTTGGCGGGAAGTCCCACTGGCATACCGATCGATTCCCGAAACACACGCATCCACTCACGATTCGTCGGAAAGTCGGGCGCCGTCACATTCACAAGGCCCTCCATGAATGGATCTCGCATCACGAACTCCACCGCTCGGAGAAAATCATCCATGTGAATCCAGCTCACTCGTTGGTTCCCATCTCCCATCGTGCCGCCAAGAGCTTTCTGAACCAGCCCACTGACGACATCGTAAACCGTATCCGGTTCATTGGCTAAAACCATTCCGATGCGCATTGCAACCTTACGGGTCTCCGCCGGAACATTCGCCGAGAAGAAAGCATCCTCCCACGATGCCGCGACCTCATGTGAAAACCCCTCTCCCGGCTCGCCATTCCATTCATCCTGCGGACCGTCCTCGGCATGGCGATACCATGTCGCCGTGCTGGCGTTGATCCATAGCTTCGGTGGCACCCGGCATCCGGCGATAGCCTTGCCAACCGCTTCCGTGGCGTCAACACGGCTATTGAGAATTCCCTCACGGTTCCTCTGATTGTAGCGGCAGTTGACGCTCCGCCCGGCAAGATTGATTACCAGCTCAGCTCCCTCCAAGGCATAAGCCCAAGGTCCCGAGTTGACCCCGTCCCATTCCAGAAACATTCCGTCACCGCTCCAGCCCTCGCGGTGCCTTGCGATCGCAACCACTTCCCGTTGATTCCTTGCAAAATAGCGGCACAGATATCTTCCGAGAAATCCGTTCGCTCCTATGATCACGACTGTTGTGTTCATCATTCCTGTATTTCGAGGCTTTAGCCAAATAGCTTGCTGGCGAGTTGTAGGGCCAGCCCTTGTTTCATTGAAGCCACCTTGTCCGACATCTTGGACGCGAAGCCGACGAACTCCTCCAAGTCTTTGACCTGCTTGTGAAACGACTTTGCCTCTTCCCCCTTCAAACCTTTGGTTTCCTCAGCGCACTTATTAAGCAATGCCAAGGCCGGATCAATCTCCCGGCGCTTCCGCTCACGAGCCACGATGGTGAAAATCTGCCAAACATCTTTCTCAGCTTCGTAAAAATCCCGGCGGTCACCTCTGATAACAACCATTCGAACCAATCCCCAGTTCACGAGCTCTTTGAGGTTGGCATGGGCATTGCCACGGCTGACCGCCAACCTTTCCATAACTTGGTCAGTGCACATCGCGCCGGGCGAAGTCATTAGAAGAGCGTGAATCTGGGCCATCGTCCGGTTGATTCCCCACTGCGTTCCCAAAGCACCCCATTGGGTGACGAATTCATCCCTCGCGCTGTTCAGCTTATCACTCGCAACTTTCATATTTTCAATAAATACTGAAAATATGAAAGTTCAAGCGATTTCTTGGAAATTCTATTTCAGCGGAATCAAACCGACTAATTTTCCAATAAAAAACCATCATCCTGTATGAGGATGGTGGTCGCATTGATTGGAAAGTTTTTTACAGCGAAGCCTTGAGAGCTTCAAACTGCTTACGTTTGGAGTCCACTTCCCGTTCTAGTTTTTCAATATCCTGACCCAGCGCTAACATCGCAGTCAGTTTGTTCTGAATGCCACTTTTGCTTTTGGATTTTTTGATAGAACTGACGCCCGCATTCTTAAGCCAAGTGGCGATCGTCAACTGTGAAATACCAAATTTTGCAGCTGCCGAGCTTTGACCTCCACGTCCGTTGGAGGCATTGTAGTCGGCCACGAAAGACACGACTTTGTTTTTTTCTTCGGGAGAATAGCGCTTACCTCGGACTGTATCTTTCTTTTTTGACGTACTCATTGTGGGACGATGTTACGATTGATTAACTAACCCGCAAGCGAATTTCTTAGTAGATACCCGAGAAAATTTACTAACAGAGAATAGACCCCAGACCGTCCATATCATTGAAGTCGGTCAGCCAGAAATCAGCACCTTGTTTAACTTTTTCACGCACGACCACCCCACCAAAACCAATCATGAGGTCTACATCTGGTTTGGTTTCCAAGTCCGAGACCCCATCTCCAATCATGATGACTTGCTCTGGTAATAGCGCTTTTTTCCAATCGCGGATGATCTCATTTTTTCCCAAATTGCGTGTGGTCGGAAAACTCTCACCATAGCCAGCATATTCACCTGAATTCCCGAAGAACAAAGGAACTGCTTCAACATGCTTGATCCCAAGTCTTTCCGCCAAAGGCTTGATGATAGGCGCGAATCCGCCTGAGATGATCACCGGCATCCAGCCTTTGGACAGCGCCACCGCCAACATATTCTCCACCCCTGGTACTATCGTTTCAATATATCTTTCACTTACTCTGACTATCATCTCCCTATTTGGTTTGATGATCTCCATCCGCCTTTTGAAAACCTCTTCCAAGGGAGTCTCTCCATTCATTGCCAAATTTGTCAGCTTTTCCACTTCTACAAAGATTGCAGGATTTGAGATCCTTGCTAATCCATCAATTCCCTCAATTGATGAAAGTGTGGAATCGCAATCGATGAATAGTAATTTACCTCTGGATTGAGTTAACGGTTGAATGTGGACAGGTGTTCCAGCGGGAATGAGATCAAATAGTTCGACCATATCAGAATTCGCCAGCCGGATGCAGCCGTGGCTCGCAGGGGTGCCGATCTGGTCCTCGCGGTTGGTTCCGTGTATATATATGTAACGCTCCATGGAGTTCGCGTTCTCCGCATCCTTGCCGTTCAATCTGAGAATACGGGTGAGGACCAGATCGTCTTCGATGGGCTCAGATGGTTCCCATACCCCTGCCGGAACACGGGCGACGAACCTCGTTCGGATCGGTTCTCCCTCACCAATTTTTTCTGAAATTTCGAAGTTCCCCGTCGGCGTGCGGAAACTTCCTTCGGTGAAGCCCATCCCTTTTTCCGAGGTGGAAATCTGAAAGGCTTTCAGTATCTCGTCCGCTTTCAGAACACTGAGAATCTGGCGGTCCATTGAGATTTCAAGGCGGATGGTTTCAGGAGAATTGGTATTCATTGATCAATGTGGAAAACAGCTAGAGCATTGTGACCCCCCATTCCGTGGGCAAGTTTGAAGACAGGTCCTTCGCACGGCAGGACTTCGGAAGGTGTGGTCATGCCCTTGATTCCGGTCGTATCCGGATGATTCGGTGGTAGTTCGCCACGGCTCATGAAATCGAGAAGAATCGCGCTTTCCAGAAGCCCGCTGGCGCCAACGGTATGGCCCAAAAATGGTTTCAGCAGGTGCAAGGAGACCCTTGAATCTCCAAACCGGCCTTTCAGAAATGCTCTTTCGGCTCGCGCTTGGATTTGAGTTCCCGTCGCATGGGGACAAATCGCAGTGGGGTCCCCACAAATTGATATGGCCCGATCGAGAAGTTCGGGAGTCCTGCCTCCGGATACAGGGATACCTACCGGGTCCTTTCCATCGCTGTTATTCGAAAAATAGGTAAAGCGAAGCCTGCCTTCATTTTCCCGGCACAGGGCGATGGCCGCAGCTCCCTCACCCGGAAGAAATCCGCTGGTCCCGGACGAATAGGGATCGAGGGAACCGCCTGTTCCCAACAAACCAGAAGCCCTGTAGTTAGCGAGCAGCAACGGCACGAGAGGCAAATCAACTGCCACCACCAAAGCACGCTCGGCCTGTCCCGAGTCGATGATCATTTTGGCAATTCCAAGCGCATCGAGTCCGGCGGAGCAACCACTTGCAACCACATGGTTCGGCCCGAAAATACCGAACTCGATCGAAACCGCGGTCGCGGGTTCACTGTGTATCGTATTGCTTGCCGCCATCAATTTGAACGGTCTCCTACCAGGCCAAGGCCCGAGCCAACCAGCCGCGTTCCCCCGACTCGTGCCAACCACCAACGCGGCATCCGAAAGCTCGGAAGAACCCCATCCACTCTTCGATATCGCTTCTCTCGCCACATGCAACGCGGCAATCGTCGCCGGACTCCATTTTCTATTGGTGAGGAGTTCTCTTGGCTCGATCCACGCGCCAAACAAATCAGCGTGCGGGCTACCTTTTCCGAATAGCCCGGACATGGCCCTGATCCCGCTTTCCCCGCGCGAAATCGCATTGGAATTCGACCCGATATCGTGCCCCAGCGACGAAAGCGCGCCGATGCCTGCGATGGAAAGTGGAGTGGTGATGCATCCCGTTAACAAGCTGACCGCGCACGGCAACACCAAAACATCGGACCAAGCGACTTTCCGCCTTTGCGCGGAAGCCACCTTTGGCCCATAAGCGGCCCGGCGAATGAAGACGGTTCTCGAAACAATCACCAGTGGGGCGGCCTATCTCGAAAAACGCGGGATCGAAGACCCGCGCCTGAACATGCAACATCTGCTTGCCCATCAGCTCGGCTGCACACGGATGCAACTCTACACCCAGTTCGACCGCCCGCTGCAAGAAGAGGAATTGGCCCCTCTCCGCGATGCCTTGAAAAAACGCGGCGAGGGCATCCCCCTCCAGCACCTGCTCGGCGAAATCCATTTCCACGGACGTGATTTCATCTGCGACTCACGCGGGCTGATCCCCCGGCCGGAAACCGAAGAACTTGTTGAAATGATTCTCGACCAGCTTCCTTCAGGCAGTTTGGAAATTCTCGATGTCGGCTGTGGGTCAGGCGTGATCGGTCTTTCGCTCGCCGCGGAAAGACCGGGCAGCCAAGTCACACTCGTTGATATCTCACCCGAGGCCCTGGAGCTAACCCGCGAGAACGCCGCGAAACTTGGAATCGAAAACATCCGAATTTCCGAAAGCAATCTACTAAGCGCAGTTCAAGGCACCTTCGACCTGATCGTTGCAAATCTCCCTTACGTTCCCAGCGGCGAAGCTGCAAACATGGCAAAAGAGCTTGCCCACGATCCGGCGCTCGCACTGTTTTCCGGGCCCGACGGAATGGATCTTCTCAATCGTTTCATCCCGGATGTGTTCCCTTTTCTAAATCCCGGCGGGACCCTCGCCATGGAAATCGGACACGATCAGGCTTCACAGGTCCGCCTCGGTTTGGAAAAGTCCGGCTTCACAAAAATCGAAGTGCGCAAGGACATCAGCGGGATCGCCCGTTTCCCATTCGCAAAACACCCTTAACGAAAAGAATCAACCAAATGGATAAACTCGTCGTCCACGGCGGCTCAACGATCAAAGGAGCCATCAATATTTCCGGATCAAAAAACGCCTCGCTGCCCATATTGGCCGCCGCGATACTCACCGGTGAAGACTGCATCATACGCCGCGTGCCGGATGTCTCAGACACGAATTACATGATCCAGATCCTCAGCGCCCTCGGTGCCGATGTCGAACGCTCCTCGGGAACCGTCCGTATCACCTGCGCCGATATCTCCGATGAAGCGCCTTATGAGCTGGTCCGCCGCATGCGCGCCTCGATTTGCGTGATGGGCCCGCTGCTTGCCAGAAAAGGCCGCGCCGTCGTCTCGCTGCCGGGTGGTTGCGTGATCGGTGACCGTCCCGTCGATCTCCATCTCAAAGGAATGGAAGCACTTGGGGCTAAAATCGAATTTGAAGGAGGAAACATCATTCTCACCGCACCCGATGGCCTGCGCGGCGCGGAAATGGATCTGCGCGGAGAAAGCGGCCCCACCGTTCTCGGCACAGACAACGTGATGATGGCCGCGACCCTTGCGGAAGGAATCACCGTGATCGAATCCGCCGCCGCCGAACCGGAAGTGCTCGACCTTGCGAATTTCCTTAATTCGATGGGTGCGAAGATCACCGGAGCGGGAACCAGGCGCATCGTCATCGAGGGTGTCAAAGACCTCAAAGGCGTTGAGCACACGGTCATCCCCGACCGCATCGAGGCAGGGACTTTCATGGCCGCTGCCGCGATCGCTGGCGAAGGAGTCACCCTGAACCGGGTCAACCGCGAGCATCTCAAAGCCATCACCGCCGCCATCGTCAAATCCGGCCACAAAGTCGAATTCAACGAGGCGGGCACCTCCTGCTTCATCGAACGCGGGGAAAACCCTGTCGGCGTCGATCTGAACACCGCCCCCTACCCCGGTTACCCGACCGACATGCAGGCACAGATGACCGCTTTGCTGGTCACAACTCCGGGCATCAGCGTTATCAAGGATAGCATTTTCCCGCAACGCTTCATGCACTGCGCCGAGTTGAAACGCATGGGCGCAGATATCAAGATGGACCACGGCACCGCCATCGTCCGCGGCGTGGAAAAACTCTCCGCGGCTCCTGTCATGGCCTCCGACCTCCGCGCCTCCGCCGCCCTCGTCCTCGCCGCTCTGCGCGCGAAAGGGACCACGGAAATCTCCCGTCTCTACCACATCGACCGCGGCTACGAGCACATCGATGAGAAACTCCTCACCCTCGGAGCCGATGTCGAACGGGTGAGAGTCTGACCGTCTGTGATCAACTCACGAACAAGCCCACTATCGCAGCGCTGGTCAGATTGGAAAACGTCCCGGCGATGACCGCCTTGAAGCCCAGTTTTGCAATTTCCGATCGACGATCCGGTGCCATGGCTCCTAGACCACCGAGAAGAATTCCGATCGAAGAAAGGTTGGCGAAACCGCAGAGTGCGACGGCACCAATGGCCTGCGATTTCGGAGAAAGAACCTCCCGCCATTCGATATACTGCACGTAGGCAACGAACTCGTTGAGGATGAGTTTCTGACCAATCAGACTGCCTCCTTTCACCGCATCCTCCCAAGGCATCCCGATAAGCCAGGCTATCGGCGCAAAACCCCAGCCGAGTATCATCTGGAGACTCAGTGTTTCGTTTCCGAACCACCCGCCAATACCTGCTATCATGACGTTTACTAGCGCGATCAATCCAATGAACGCCAGCAGCATCGCCCCGACGTTCAGCGCAAGTTTCAGTCCGGTGGAAGCGCCAACCGCGGCGGCGTCTACCACGTTCGCAGGCTTGTCATCACCCTCCGCGAATTCCATGCTGCCCTCATGCGGGACATCGACCTCCGGTTTCATCAGCTTCGCGAAAAGCAGCCCACCCGGTGCCGCCATGAATGACGCAGCGATGAGATAATTGATATCCACCCCCAGCGTCACGTATCCGGCAAGTATGGAACCTGCGACGCTGGCCAACCCACCCACCATCACCGCGAACAGTTCGGAGGACGTCATTCTGGAAATATATGGCTTCACCAACAGCGGTGCTTCCGTCTGGCCGACAAAAATGTTCGCCGCGGCGGAAAGCGATTCCGTTCGACTGGTGCCAAGCAGCTTTTTCAAAGCACCCCCCAGAACCTTGATCACGATAGACATCACCTTGAGGTGGTAGAGCACCGCAATCAGTGAGGAGAAGAAAATGATCATCGGTAGCACCCGGAAGACGAAGATAAATCCGATCGAAGCTGGCCCGTCCGAGGTCAGCGGTCCGAATAAAAAATCGACCCCCTCTTTTCCCGCACCGATCGCATTGGTAACGCCGTTACTCAGCCACTCCAAAACCTCCCGCCCTGCGGGCACCGCGAATACGACGAATCCGATACCAATTTGGATCACGAGAGCCACGCCCACAGTCCGCCACCGAATCGCCTTGCGGTTATCGCACAACAAATAAGCCGCCCCAAGCAGCACAGCAATCCCAAGGAGTCCGATCATTGGGAAAAAGGTAGCTGGTTCCGTGCCGGATAGTAAAGGATATGGCGAGATCAGCGGTATTCCAACTGGGCAGACGCGGTGCAGGATTCGCTGGACTTGAAGCGGATCCAGTAGACTTGGAATTCCCCAGGGAACGCATACGAGGTTTTGGCTCCGGGCTTCACATCGAAAGATTTATATGGGACCCAACGACCTTCTCCAGTGAGATCGATTTCAGCGGTCATAGTGACGGCTTTATCAGCGGAGATAGTCAGATTTTTCTGATCGTAGGCGGTCATCAGATAAGGATCTGAGGGCGTGCCCGCCTCGACTTTGCTGTTCTTCCATGGTCCGCCGTTTCCGACGGGTTTTCCGAATTGCCAGATGTCATCGATGGCACCGGCCCAGAGGGCGGTTTTTCCATCTCCGGAGCGGATGATGTGCGGATTATCAGCCGGGGCATCTGTCGCAATTCCGGAGACAACAAAAAGTCCGCGATAGGAGCAGTAGTCGTGGATGAGGCGGTTGTGTGTGGCGACGGGGCGGACCTTGGCGAAGCCGCCGGCGTTCTCGGCGGGGAGTTCGTAGAAAGTCCCGTGGGCGTTGAAGAGGTCGCGCTCGGTGGCCACCTCCCGGCAGACGCGGTAGGTCTGCGAGGTCAGGGCGGGATCACCCTTGGGGAGACGCCAGCGTTTACCAGCATCGTCGGTGTAGAGGACGGATGCGTCGTCGATGGTGAGGACCCCTTCCGGGATGGTGATCTTGCTTCCTCCTTCGGCGGCGGGCTTGAGTTTCAGATCGGCATCGAGCGCGTAAGAGCCGATGGATTTTCCGGATGCATCAACGGCCTCGAACGAAAGGGTGCGTTCGCCTCCACCAAGGGCGCGGACGGTTCCTCCTGTCAGGCCATCACCGGGTTTCGCGATACCATCGAAAATAACTGCTGATTCTGTGCTGCGGGTGTCCTCGTTGTGATAGGTGAAAACGGCGGAAGCTTTCGTGAGATCAACGGGGCTGGTGAGCCGGATCCACGCGCCTTTTTCCTCCGGAGGGAACGGCACGAACGCGTATCCAGAGGCAGGAATCTCCACCTCCCGCAGCTTGGACCATTCTCCGTTGCCCTCACGATCAACCTCAAGGCTTACAGAAACCGCTTTCCCGGAATCCTGTGCGAGGTGCAACCCGCGCTGATCATAGCCGGAAAACAAGTAAGCATCGGAGGCGACATCCTTTTTAACCGACTCTTCAACCCAGACCGCACCCCGACCGATCGCCGGGCCGAAAGAATCGAGCTGCGCCGCATCATCGACGAACCAGAGATTCGACTGCGACTGCGGCCCGGGAATCTCCCCCTTGGCCTCGCGCTTGTTCAGGAACTCGGACTTCGCGGTGTCATCGCAGCCGAAGACCAAACGACCTTCCCATTTCGCGAAATCGCCGATGACTTTGAGATAATTCGAGCGCGGCGTAATTCCTGCCGAGCTCTGCGGAGTGAAGGTGGAAGGGAATTTCAAAAACGTCCCATGCATGGTCATCAGGAAATCCTTTTCGCCAATCTCGCGGATGCGTGGCCATTCCGTATTCCAACCATGGGCGCCATCGTAAGAGTGCGAGCCCTTTGGCAAGCGGTAGAATGTCCAACCGGTTTCCGGCATACGAACCCCGAAAATCAGCGAGCGATAATCCCAGCCGGACGCCCAGATCGGATCGGTCGCGGGGTTTGCGCTGCCATAAATACCATTGGGCCCGGTGATATCGGTGAACTGATTCCGCCGGACGATTGTCCACGAGTCCGCCTTTCCGTCCCACTCGGCAAGAACACCTGAGGGAACATCCGGACGCCTCTTGGCCTCGCCACCATACTCGCCATTGTTCGCGTAAACATAGACCCCCTGACCCGAATAAAAGCCCTTGCCGTGGTAACCCGGAAGATCGGCCTTGCGCGGGCTATTCTTGTTCGCCTCATCACCCCAAAGCTCTTTCACCGCGAGGGTTTTGACATCCACCTCATAGATCCCCTCCTCCATGGTTGCCGTCACGATCTTATTAGCCGGGTCCGTCAGGTGCCGCGCTGTTGCAGTCGGGCGACCGAACATTTCGGAGTAAGGAATTGCCCTTACACTGTCTTGCGCATCGACCGCATAGGGACCGATGAAAAGCTGCTCCGACTCGCGGTGAATCATGCGGTTCGCCGGGGTTCCGCCGATGCTCTCCGGATAAATCGTTTGCACCAGATCGGGGCCGACCGAGTAGAGCTTGTCGTCCGATCCAGTGGGCATGTGAGGCGCGTATGTCACAATCCACAGTTTCCCCTGCCAAGGCACGACCGCGCCTATACCACACTCGTTCTGTTTGTTGAACATCGTGAGATGTGGGTAAATTCCACTGAGGGAAATCGGTTGTTCACCTCGTGATGAGACCACAAGGGACAGAAAAAGTGCGGAAGAAAGGATGAAAGATCTCATGACTATCTCCGAGTGTCACAGCCCTGCAAGTGAACTCAAGACAATCTGTCAATCCGGTTTTTCCGCAGGCACGACAAGCGTCGGCACGATGGATTTCCTGACCATGCCTTCGGCGACGCTACCGAGAAGCAGGGAGGCGACAACACCGTGGCCGTGGGAGCCTAGCACGACGAAGTCCGCGCTGATTTCTTTGGTCTTGTCTTCTAGAACGTGGAGAGGACTGCCATCACCAAGGTGCACCACTGGGGTCAATCCCCACTTCTGCACGATTTCTGATGCCGAGTGGTCGAGAGTGTTCTGCGCACGGGTGCGGGTCTCTTCGTGGAAGGTGTTCATCACCGGGAATTCGTCAGGGGTGAAACCGTATGCCGTGTAAGTCGGCTCAGGCTCGATGACATGAAGCAGGTGAAGTTCTGCGCCAAAAGCTTTGGCCATTTCAGCGGCGGTATCTGTCACTCTGGAAGCGGCGTTGGAAAAATCGACTGCAGCAAGGATCTTTTTCATGCTTCACTATAAATCGGAAAACATGCATCCGGAAAGCTAAAGATTAATGCATATCAGAGCGTTTATTACGCAAATAATTCTTTGATCACCTTAGCCGGTTCCACTCCTGTGAGTCGCTGGTCAAGGCCTTGGAATTTGTAGGTCATGCGTTCGTGGTCAATGCCCAGCGCGTCCAGGATGGTTGCGTGCAGGTCGCGGATGTGGACGGGATTTTCGGTGATGTTATAGCTCATCTCGTCGGTCTCGCCGTAGACTTGGCCGCCTTTGACGCCACCACCCGCCATCCACATGCTAAAGCAACGTGGGTGGTGGTCGCGACCGTAGTTCGTCTCGGTAAGCGTTCCCTGTGAATAAACGGTGCGGCCGAATTCGCCACCCCAGATGACGAGAGTATCTTCGAGCATGCCGCGTTGTTTCAAGTCCTGGATCAGGCCGTAACAACCTTGGTCGACGTCCTTGCACTGGGATGCGATATCGCGCGGAAGGTTGCCGTGCTGGTCCCACCCACGATGGAATATCTGGACGAAACGCACGCCCCTTTCCAAAAGCCGACGGGCCATGAGAGCGGAGTTCGCGAAGGACCCACGGTCCTTGCTATCTTCGCCATACATTTCGTAAGTTTGCTGGGTTTCGCCGGAAAGGTCGGTCAGTTCGGGAACCGAAGCCTGCATCCGATATGCCATTTCATACTGCTCCATGCGCGTCTGGATCTCAGGGTCACGGATCGCATCGAAGGACTTTTGATTCAGCTTACCGAGCCCATCGAGCATGCTGCGGCGGAGATCGCGCGGGATACCGGGCGTATCTTCAAGGAATAGCACCGGATCTCCGAGCGAACGAAGCGAGACGCCGGAATATTTTCCCGGGAGAAATCCGGAACCCCAGAGACGAGAAGAGATCGCCTGCACGTTGGAGAAAGGCGATGAGTGCTTGGCATGTAGCACGACGAAAGAGGGAAGGTCTTGGTTCATCGAGCCGAGACCGTAGGACATCCAAGAGCCCATGGACGCCTTGCCGTTGATCATCGAGCCGGTGCAAATCAACTGGTTGGCAGGCTCGTGGTTGATCGCATCAGTGTGCATCGATTTGATCACGCAAATGTCATCTGTCATTTTCGCAGTCCACGGCAGGAGCTCGCTGACCCATGTGCCGGACTCACCGTGCTGATCGAACTTGAAGCGCGACGGAGCCAACGGGAAAGCCGCCTGACCGGAAGTCATACCGGTGAGCCGCTGACCTTCTTTGGCGAGATAGGATTTGAGATCCTCCTTGTAGCGTTTTTCCAGCCCCGGCTTGTAGTCGAAGGTTTCGAACTGCGAAGGAGCGCCGACCAGGGAGATGTAGATCGCGCGCTTTGCCTTGGGAGCGAACTGAGGGACGGTTTTATTGCCCATACTTTCCATGGCACCGAAGCCTCGTTCACCGATCAGTGAAGCCATCGCGGCCATGCCGAGTCCGGTGCCGGATTTCCGAAAAAACTGGCGTCTTGTGTAAGCGTTGTTGTGGATATCTACTGGATTCATGGTAGTTTAGCGGGTTACGGTTTCATCTAGATTAAATACTTGGCCGGCGACGATGGACCACGCGGCGAGTTCAATGTCGGGAAGCTCTTCATCGAGCACCATTTCACCAACGGCATTCGCGAGGCGGGCCTCCTCTGGTTTTTCGGTATAATATTTCATCGCGGCGTCGAACGTGGCTTTCACGGCTTCACGCTCTTCGGTGTCCATCTGGCGGTTGAGAAGACGTAGGGAAATCAGATCAAGGCGCCCGTCGAAGGTTTCAACCTCCTTGATAGCCTTGGACGCGAGGACTCTACCCGCCTCGACAAACTGTGGATCGTTCATCAGAGCGAGGGCCTGCAGCGGAGTGTTCGTTTGCTCGCGGCCCACACAGAAAACCTCGCGTGTCGGCGCGTTGAGTATCTCCATGGTCGGAGGTGCGGCGGTGCGTTTCCAGAATGTGTAGACAGAGCGGCGGTAAAGATTTTCCCCGATGTCCTGCTTGTAGTTCTTGGTGTTGGACTGCGGCATTGCGACCGCTTCCCAGATACCTTCCGGTTGATAAGGTTTAACCGGTGGTCCGCCAACTCTCTCGGAAAGAATATCGGCGCTGGCGAGAGCCATGTCACGGATTTGCTCGGCATCAAGCCGGATGCGTGGTCCGCGCGAAATCAGGATATTCGCAGGATCCGCTTCCAGCTTCTCCGGGCTGAAATTCCCCGCTTGGCGGTAGGCTCTTGTGGTCACGATGGTTTTAGCCATGTGGCGGAAATCCCAACCGCTTTCCACAAACTCGGCTGCCAGCCAATCGAGAAGCTTCGGATGGGTCGGGCGTGCGCCCATGATGCCGAAGTCGCCGGCTGTTTCCACGATCCCCGTGCCGAAGAAATACGACCACAAACGGTTCATCGTAACGCGTGCTGGCAGCGGATTTTTCGGATCATTGAGCCACTTCGCGAGACCGACGCGGTCTTTCGGCAAATCCTCTGGCATTGGCGGCAGCATCGCCGGGGTATCAGGGAAAACCTTTTCACCCTTTGCGGTGTAAGCCCCACGAATCAAAACATGCGCGAACGGATCGGAATCCTTCTTCTCCTCATAAACCAGAGTCATCGAGCCCTTGTCGTTGATCTTCTTTTCCTCGGCCTTGAGGGCATCCAGCTCCATCAATAATTTGATCGAAGGTTCATCGACAGAGGTCACGAAATATTCGAACAGCGCCTTGTTCTGGTCGGCGGTGCGTTTGTCTTTCGGTATCGCCGCCCATCTCTCGATCATCTGCATCGTGGCGAGCCGTGAGATCTCTGTATTGTTCAAGACGCGGCGGTAGAAGCGGAAATCCTGAAGCGCGACTTTGGAGTCCACTTTGCTCTGACCATCCGCTCTGGAGCCGAGGCGCAAAGGGGTGTTCGTGGTGATATTGCCGCCGACCGTATTCGGATCCGCTCCGGCACCAATCCGCTTGCCGTCGATAAATACCGATGTTGCCTGATGTCCGCTCTTGGCCCCGTCGAAGGTGACCATCACGTGGTGCCACTTGCCTTGATCAAGCCTGCGGTTGACCACGACCTTGGTCGCCGACTTGTCCCAAGTATCGATGATATGGGCGCCTGGACTACCTTTCTGGAGATATAAATCCCAACCGCGGAAATCCTGTGCCGGATCTATTTTCGCAATAATCGAGCCGGTGGGCCTGCCTTTGAACCAGACAAAACCGCCGTAGGTCACTTGATCCTCGCGCTCGAAATTTCCGATATCGCCGAGTTCGATGTCACCTCCTGAAACCACTACCGCCTTGCCGAGCGGACCGTCGATCCGTTCAGGGACGACCGGCCATTCTTGCAGCGCGCCATCGACCGTCCCTGTGAGTTTCCCTTCCTTAGCAGTCATAGGAAGATGGATCGCAAGAGTGGAATCGGTTTCTTTCACGTCGCCTGACGAATAATTCGCCAGCCAGCTTTCAAAATCTCCCTTGGCCTCGTTTTTCCGATTAGCGATACGTTTCTCGGCACCGCCGATTTTTTCCTGAAGGGCCGCCCATTCGTCCCTGTCTTCGGGGACCGGCGCGAAAATCGAAGGCGGATGATTAGCGTTGTTCCGATCGAGCGCACTCATCGTGTTGTTCCGGAAAAACGCCGTGAGTTGGTAGAATTCCTTGGTAGAGAACGGGTCGAATTTATGGTCGTGACAAGAAGCGCAGCTCGCGGTCAGGCCGAGCCATACAGCGCCCATGGTGTCCACCCGATCGGCGGCATAGATTGCTTCGTATTCTTCGGCGATCGCTCCGCCCTCACCGGTGGTGGCGAGGCAGCGCAGGAAACCCGTCGCAATTTTCTGGTCGAGCGTCGGTTTCGGAAGCAAGTCTCCTGCGATTTGCTCGGTGGTGAATTGATCCCAAGGCATATTGTCTGCAAAGGCCCGGATCACCCAGTCGCGGTATGGCCAAATGGCGCGGTAGTTATCGATGTGTATCCCGTGTGTGTCCGCGTAGCGCACCGAGTCAAGCCAGTGACGGGTAAAATGCTCCGCGCTGTCCGTGGTCGCCAACATGCGGTCGGCTTCAGCGGAAATGGCAGTCTCGGGATCTTTTTCGTAAGCAGCTACAAACGTATCAGTTTGAGTCGGCTCAGGTGGCAGGCCGGTCAGGTCGAAGCTGAGCCGGCGGTGAAATCTCCTGGGATCCGCTTCGGAATTCGGTTCCAGACCAGCTTCCGCGAGTTTCTCAAAAATGAAGCCGTCTATAGGTTTGTCCGACCAACTATTTTCCGGTGTCTCTGCACGCACAACCGGCTGGTAGGACCAATGGCCTTCGTATTCGGCGCCTTGCTCAATCCATTTTTCCAACAACGCGATCTCGCGCTCTGGCATCACCTTGTGACTCTCCGGCGGTGGCATGACCTCGCCCTTGTCCTTTGATCTAATCAATTTAACGAGCTCGGACTCTTCCGGTTTGCCCTTGATAATTACCGGCGCACCAAAATCCCGCATTTGGAACGCCATTTCCTCGATATCAAGACGAAGCGGCTCCTTTTCCGGATGCCTCGTCCCCTCGTCCGGCCCGTGGCAGTGATAGCAGTATTCGGACAGAATGGGCTGGATGTGCTCGTTGAAGGAAACCTCTTTCGGCAGAACCATCGATTCCTGAACAGTTGTTTCTTCTGCGGGAACCTCATACACAATCGGAGGTTCTCCGCATCCAGAAAGTAATGCGCAGAGAGTGAAGATCGGGAAAAGACGGTGTTTCATGAGCAGGAACGGATTAGAGGAAAACGTTTATTTTCCCCCATATCTATCAAACAAACATGGGCCGCGCAAATTTTTTTCTGTAAAAGTTGTTTCTGACTTCTGCTGAGAGCTGGTTTTAGTGTGTTTGTATTTTGGTTTGTTAGGAGAGTTTCAGGTA
>Ga0222650_1000265_pt1 | contig 44455 bp, 19 predicted proteins | sample AntAcemetagen367_FD_179820 | JGI IMG/M metagenome (GOLD analysis project Ga0222650, IMG submission 179820) | Saline water microbial communities from Ace Lake, Antarctica - #367 | ecosystem: Environmental > Aquatic > Non-marine Saline and Alkaline > Saline | place: Antarctica: Ace Lake... | reverse complement strand
CGAGCAACGGCGGGATAAGGTGTGGCGTATCGACTTCATTCTTGCCGATCCGGGCCTCGTGAAACGCTGCGCCAGTGCTGCCATCATGCACGACGCGGAATGTGAATTGATCGCTGACCACTACCCGATCCGCGCGGAGTTCAAGTAAGCCGGAGCGATCCTGCAGGTGCTCGATAATCGGTGGGGATTGCCCGATTTCCTCGGGAAACGCAACACCTTCGGTGGGATTGCTTCGGAGTTCTACGATGCGATCGCCAGTGCATGAGGGAAGTCGTTTGTCAGAAGCTTCGAGCAGCACGTCGGGCGAGAGGTGCTCTGAGCGTGGGAACTCAATGTCGATTTGGCGAAATATTGCCCTGAAATACGATCAGAGGGTGGGAAACGACAAATAAGTGGTTCGCGGCGCCTTTCGGTGAGGCGGGAATGATTGAATGGATTTGGAAGGGGAGGTCTCCTGAATAGAAGTCCTAAATGGTGTAACCAAGTTGTAACCATATTTTGAGGCAAAACACCCCGAATTAAGGCGTAATGAGGCAATCTCACGGTGCGTAATCTTACATTGCTTTGCCCCTCGATCCCTTATTCTATAAGGGTTAGAGAGTGGCAGGCCCGTAGGGAGTCGAACCCCAATCTATGGTACCGGAAACCATTGTTCTATCCATTGAACTACGGGCCCTCCGTGAAGATGCATTATTCTAGACGAGCCAAGAGTGATGTCAAAGCGCAAAATCATCCCGTGATCTCTCTTGCGAAAAGTTGAGCCTAGGTGATCGTTCGGGAGTGATAAAAAATGAGTTACAGCCTGACCGATTAAGATCTGCGATTCTGGAAGCCAGTCGGGCGGACTTGTCTTCTGTGTTCCGTTTGGCTTATGTAAGCCGGACATCATCTCTATTTGGACCTGACGACTTGCGGGAGATTGGGCTGCTGTCCGCGCGCCGTAATCTGGAAGCTGACATCACTGGGATCCTCGTGATGGACGAGGGGGACATTCTGCAAATCCTTGAGGGTGAAAAAAACATGGTTGTCGGGCTTTTTGAGAAGATTTCCAGAGATCCCCGCCACGAAAATGTCCAGCAGGTCGCGGGCGGAGAAAAAGCCTCCCGTCTTTTGAGTTGCTGGAGCCTCGTCGGTGGGGCGGGGGCTTCGGCGCCTGAAGCTCTGATGAATGATTTTCATCGTTTGCATGCTAAATTTTACGAGCGCCAAGGGATCGGGGAGGTCACAGCGGAGGAGGTCGAATTGTTGAAAGTGATTGCGCTTTTTCGTTCGGTTCCTCTTTAGTGGATGTTCTAGTATCAGGGATCTTTCAGGCCGTGAAGATCGACCTCCAAATTTTTTTGCGAATGTCGCAAAGGCCCTTCCCCGCGGGTTCATTAGGCACAGAAAAGTCAGTAATCATGGGAAAAGAGGTGCGGTCCATGAAGAGGGGCGCATTTGCTTAAGGCTAAGGGGTGGGCAAGAGTGAATTTTTGGTTCAGGTCGTTTTTCCGATTGACGGTCGCGTTGAAGACAATTTCGCCTTCTTGCAATCGCTAGAGGCTCGTAATGTGGATTAAAGGGCTTTTTTTTGTAAAAACTTCAAAGACATGAAAGGTCAACCATTTTGGCTACGTAATAAATTTTTATGTGGCCAAATAAAATGAAATGTTCAGTCTGTCGCCGCAATGCATCAACCCGTCGCAGATCCTCGTCTTATTCTACCAACTCGCCGTAATTTTCTTGCGGCAACTGCAGCGGTTGCAACCGGCCTCGTTGCGACGACTCAAGTTTCTCACGGCTTCTTGTTTCGCCAATCTCCCCCACTTGATCTCTCGACTGTTTCTCAGCGTTGGGTCTCGCTTCAAGGCGAGAAAAATATTCAAAGCTACGCCAAATATCTCGAGGGCCTGCGTCTGAAATACGTGACCCCTCTTCAAATTATTAAGGCGCACGCCAAGACCAAGGGAAGTCTTTGGAACTCATTGCCGCCGCGCTCGATGTGGCGGTCGATGGCTGGGACGCTCAAGGCCGCTGACCGGATTGCTTCTACCATCGGGCAACCGGTCAAGGAGGTGACTTCAGCTTACCGCAGTCCCGCCTATAATCGACGTTGCCCTGGAGCAAAAACGCGTTCATGGCACATGCAAAATTTTGCGCTCGATCTGCAGTTCAAAGCATCTCCAAGCACGGTGGTGAGGGCTGCGCGCCACGTTCGCTCCAAAGGGTTCTTCAAGGGGGGAATCGGACGCTATTCCAGTTTCGTTCATATTGACACCCGTGGTCAAAACGTGGATTGGTAAATTCAAGTGCCATTCAGAATCTTTAAAATTAAATCAAAGCCACCTTACGAGGTAGCTTTTTTGGTATCGCGATACTTCCGACCAAATAATGAAAGGAAAGGATTTCGTGTCGGGAGCGCGCGATGCGCGCCCTCTTTAAAATTAAGGTGATTTCTAACGGTGATTCGCTTCGACAGCGGTGGCGCAGCGGAGAATCGTCTTTTCACCAAGATGGGGTCCGAGGATTTGTAAGCCCACCGGCAGTCCGTCAATGGGTTCGAGAGGAACCGAGATCCCGCAGTTACCAGCGAGATTTGCCGAGATGGTGAAGATGTCGGCAAGATAGTGCTTGAGAGGATCCTCTGAAGCGGTGCCCATCTTGGGAGCTGTTTCCGGAGCAACCGGAGTTAGGATCGCATCGACTTTTTGGAAGGCTTCTTCAAAGTCGCGACGGATCAAGGTGCGGACTTTTTGGGCGCGGAGGTAGTAGGCATCGTAGTATCCCGATGAGAGGACGTAGGTGCCGAGGATGATGCGTCGTTTTACTTCCGGTCCAAACCCGGCCTCACGACTATCCTTGTAGAGAGCGAGCATGTCTTCCGGGTTTTTAGACCTGTTACCGTAGCGAACTCCATCAAAACGCGAGAGGTTTGAAGATGCCTCTGCCGGAGCGATGATGTAATAGGTGGCGACGGCGTATTCGGTGTGAGGGAGAGAAATTTCGACGATTTCAGCTCCCTGTGATTCGAGTTTTTTGGCCGCTGTTTCCACCCGCTCGCGGACCTTGGCGCAGATCCCTTCAGTAAAGTATTCCTTGGGAAGCCCAAGCTTCATTCCGGCCACTCCCTGGTCAAGGCCTTCGGTGTAGTCGGGGACGGGCTCGTTGAGGGAGGTCGAATCGCGCGGGTCGAGACCGGCGAGAGTATTGAGGAGGAGAGCTGAATCTTCGACGGTCCGGGTGAGGGGGCCAATCTGATCGAGCGATGATCCGAAGGCGACCAAACCGTAGCGAGAGATGCGACCATACGAGGGTTTCAAGCCTACGACTCCGCAATGGCTGGCGGGTTGGCGAATCGAGCCGCCGGTGTCGGAACCAAGGGAGGCCGGAACGAGATTTGCGGCTACGGCGGCAGCGGAACCGCCCGATGAACCACCGGGAATATGGCCGGGTGCAGCCGGATTGTGGGTCGTTTGGAGACCGGAATTCTCGGTGGAAGACCCCATTGCAAATTCATCGAGATTGGTCCGGCCGAAGGGGATGGCTCCAGCCGCTTTGAGCCTCGAAATCGCGGTGGCGTCATAGGGCGAGGTGAAGGCGTCCTCGAGAAACTTTGAGCCGCAAGTGCAGGGTTCGCCAAAAACATTGATGTTGTCCTTGATGCCAATTGGGAGTCCGCCGAGAGGGAGCGAGAGGTCAGCTTGATCGGCGGCGGCCAGAGCTGCTTCAGGATCATAGGAGAGGAAGGCTCCGATCTTACCGTCGCGGGATGAGATCTGGGCGATGACATCTTCGACAATGTCGCGGGCGGAGATTTCGCCGGCGGTCAGTTGCCGGCGGAGCGTGCTGAGAGAGGATGCTGCGAGAGACATAGTGAAGCGTGTTTAGGCGTCGACAACCTTGGGGACCCGGAGCTGGTTATGGGCTTGGTCCGGAGTGTTTTGGAGGAATCCCTCGGCCGGAAGGCTCGTTACCGGAATGTCTTTGCGAACACGGTTGGACAGCGCGTAGGCGTGGGCCGTGGGTTCAATGCCTTCGACATCGACCTCAGAGAGTTTTTCAATGTAGCCCATAACCTCTTCGAGTTGGGTGCCGTAGCGAGCCACTTCGTCATCAGTCAAATTGATACGGGCGAGATTGGCAACGTAGCGGACGTCGATATGAGGGGAAGCCATGCGCGGAGAATGTACTGGAGGTGCGCCGGATGGAACCGCAAAGAGCGATGAAAGAAGATCTTTTTAGGAAAGAACGCCGTGGCGAATGAGCTCGGTGTAAATCCACCAGCAGACCGAGGCCGTAGCTGCCAGAAGGAGAACGAAGAGCACCGTGTTTCGCGTGCGGTAGCGGCGTTCGTTGATGATCTGGCCGCGGCTCAGGTCGGCATAAAAGCGCCGCTCGCGTTGGCGCTGTTCGAAGTCATCGGGCGCGGGCATGGTGGTCCGCTCGCGCTCCTTTTGTTCGAGCAACTTTAAAGGAGCATTTTCGATTAATGACTCATACTTCGAAATCTCCGAATCGAGTGCGGAGAGTTCGTCGAGCGAGGGCGCGGACGCTTGGCGTTTCATTTTGCGAAAGAACATGGACGTGGTGGTTTACTTAAAGAGGTAAATGAAAAGGGCCACTGATCCTAGGATGATGACTGGGAGGTTAAAGGCGAGACCATTGCGGAACATAGTTCGAAAGTCGGTCTGACTGGCCATGCCACGCATGGAACCGGCGGGACCTCCAAAGACGCTGCTTTTACGAGTGCCTGCGAAATACGAGACGGCTTGCTCAAATTCTTCTTCAGCCTTGTCGAGAATGACAATGGCCTTCTGAAGTTCGGAGCTCAGTGATTCCTTGGGCCAGGCCCCTGGATTAAGGGATTCAATCCGGTTTAGGTGATTGACGAAAGCGGCGCGGGTTTGATCAAGGTCATCGATTTCCTGCTTGGATTCGTAGAGTTCGCGCTCGATCGTGGTGACTGCGGTTGCGAACTTTTCAGTCAGGTCGAGCTGGCCGTTGAGGAACTCCTGTTTGCGCTGGTTCAGGTCCTCGAGGGCGACTTTCTGCCGTTCGAGCTCCTGACGTTGGGTCTGCAGCATCTCGAGCTGGGTCTGAGCCTCCGCTAATTTCCCTTCAAAGTCCTCGGTGATGGCGGCGCGGTCGGAAGGGATTTCCAGTTGGCTCTCGCGGACTTTAATATGTTGTTTGCGATCGACGATAGTAGACATGAGGCTTGAGTGTTTATGGAATGCCTATGAACGTTAACAGCATGAGCTGTCGTGGACGAGGATTTAATTAAGTAAACTTAGATTTCCTCTGGGGTTGATAAATCGTCGGAAACGTCGTCGCGAAAGGGTTTGGCATACCATCGCCACATTGGGCGGAAAAAACCTTTGGCATCCTCTAGTAACAAGTAGGCCGCAGGGATGAGGAAGAGGGTAATTACGGTGGCGAACAAGATACCAAAGCCGAGAGAAACGGCCATCGGTTTGAGAAATTGAGCATGGATGGCCCGGTCAAACATAAGCGGCATAAGGCCGGCGAAGGTCGTGATTGAGGTGAGGAAAATCGGCCGGAAACGTCTCACCCCGGAGATGAGGACTGCTTCCTTAAGGTCCATGCCTTCCCGGCGCTTTTGATTGATGAAGTCGACGAGGACGAGCGAGTCATTCACGACAACGCCGGTGAGGGCCATGATTCCGAAGACCGAGAGCCACGACGGGGTGATGTCGAGCACGATATGGCCAACATATGCTCCGATGATTCCGAAGGGGACGGCGAGGAGGACGATGAGGGGTTGAAGGATGGATTTGAAGGGGATGGCGAGGAGAGCGTAGAGGACGAGCATGAGGCCTCCGAAGAGCCAGTTGAAACGGCTACCGGTTTCGCGGTCCTCTTTCACGTAGCCCGCCCAGACCCAGCTGACTCTGGGGTCTTTTGCGACGATTTCTGCGATCTGCGGTTCCAGTCTCTCGGCCATTTTCAGGATTTCGACTTCGGGTGATTCCGGATCGGCGTTGACGTAGGAGACTTGTGCTCCGTTCAGGCGCTCAATTGTTCCGGGGGCTTCTTGAAGCGAAGCATCAGCGACGGTGGCAAAAGGGATGATGGAGCCATTAGGAGCCTGAATGGTGAGGGTTTCGAAGGTGAACATAGATTCACGTTTTTCCTTGGGTAGGCGGACCATGACCCGAATTTCCTCACCGTCCCGCTGCAGGCGCTGTGCTTCTTCGCCGTAGAACGATTGGCGAATTTGCTGAGCGAGGTCTCTCTGGGTAATCCCGAGTTCCTGGGCGCGGGGTCTCAGCGTGATTGCAAATTCCTCACGTTGCCTCTGGTTCCTGGCATAGGCCCCTGCGATTCCTTTTTCCTTTTTAAAAAGAAGTTCAATTTTCCCGGCGATTTCACGCTTGGATTCGCTGTCCGCTCCGCGCAGTTCTACGCTGAGCCCGTTGAGTTCTTCCCGACCGTAGCTCCTACCTCCGGATTCTCCGGATACCTTTAGGTAGCGAACGCCTGGGATTTTTCCGATTTTTTCACGCCACATTTCTGCGATCTCCGAGTTGGTCGGCCCCGGTTCGCTTCTCTCACTTGGCGGCATGATTTCGACAGAGGCGTAGCCCTGTTCCGGATCGCCGGGGCCACCCCATCTTGAGGAACCAGTGCTTGTCATGATATCCCTAATGAGAGGTTCTCCGGTGCCAGGATCAATCAGTTCGCTTTTCAGTTCCTCGGCACATGCCGCGATATGATCGATTTGACTGTCGGTTTCCTCGAAGGGTGTGTTGTCGATCATGCTGAGATAGGAAGTAATGCGATAACGCTCGATCGTGGGCATGTCGACAAAGCCCATCGCGCCACTCTTGTGATAACCAATACCCACCATGGCGAGTGCGAAAAAAGCGCAGATGGTGGTATAGCGGTGCCTTATTGCGAATGCCAAAGCGGGACCGTAGAATCTCTCGATAAATCTCTCGAGAGAATCTGCGATGCCTTTTTGGACACGGGCGAATCGACCCATTTTTTTCCGATTCATGCTCAAGTGCTTGAGGTGGGATGGTAGGATAAGCTTGGATTCGATGAGCGAGAAGACCAGCACGGCACCGACAATCGGTGGGATCTGGTTGGTCCACTGACCCCAAAATCCGGGGAAGTAGGCAAGGGGGATGAAGGCGACGATGGTAGTGATCGCGCCAAAAGTCACCGGGGTGGCGACTTCCTTCGTCCCCAGCACGGCGGCATCGAGCGGAGTCAAATCATCGCGCAGTCGGCTGTAGATATTCTCGCCGGTAACGATGGCGTCATCGACGACAATCCCCAGGACGATGATGAAGGCGAAGATGCTCATCGTGTTGGCGGTGATGCCGAAGTAGGGCATAAGAAGGACTCCGCCGGCGAAGCTGATCGGGATGCCGAGAACGACCCAGAAGGCGAGCATCGGGCGGAGGAAGAGGCCGAGGACGAGCAGGACCAGTCCCGCTCCCATCGCGAGAGAAGTGCCGAGGGTGGAGAGGCGCCCGCGGATGCGAATAGACTCATCATCCCAGACATAGAGATTGATCCCATTCGGGAGTAGGCTTGAGGTGTCTTCAATGTATTTCTGGACGGCATCGGAAATCTCAATCGCGTTCTCATTTCCCGAGCGCAGAATATCGATCATAACGGCGGGGCTGCCATTGAAGCGAGTCGTCATCTGGGCATCCTCGAATCCGTCCTTGATAGTGGCGAGATCCTCAATGCGAAGTTGGGCTCCGTCTGTCGCGGTGACGATGATGTCGGCGAAGTCGTTCCTACTATACGCTTGGCCATCAGTCCGGATCATGATGGACCCAGTCGGTGTCCTCAAGGACCCGGCTGAAAGGGCAAGGGACGAGCGACGAATGGCGGCGACGAGGTCGGCAATGGCGAGATCGTAGTTTCGGAGCTTGTCGTCATCTACTTCGATGCTGATTTCAAGGGGTAAGTTACCCCGCATCGCGGTCCGCGAAATCTGCGGAAGATCAAGGAGTTCATTTTCAATCCGGCGAGCGGTTTGGTAGAGTTCGATTTCACTTAATTCACCCGTGATGGCAATGGTAAGAACCTCATGCCAGCTTGAGACGTTGGGAATCTCGATCGTCGGGCGTTCGGTTTCGCCGGGGAAGGTGTTGATGGCCGAGACCCGGGCCTCAACTTCATCTCGGAGTTCGCGGAGATCGACACCGTCCTCAGCCTCCACATCGACATTGGCAAAACCACTCCGTGCCTTTGAGTCGATCAATTTAACACCAGGAAGATCACGGAGAGCTCGTTCAATGGGGATGATGATATTCTCCTCAACATCCTGCGGGCTGGCTCCGCGGAAGTTCATGTTGACCTCTACTTCTCCGATATCGAAGGAGGGCTGCACTTCGAGAGGGATCTTGTTGAAGGCTACGTAAACACCCCCAAGAATGATTGCAATCAGGAGGAAATTGGAGGCAATGTCATTTTTGGCAAACCAGCGAATCATCGTGGCCGACTATAACGAGTGAATTTCAGCTGTCCTGTCGTTTCATGGGAATTTACGGGCGAGAATTCGAGGGGGGGCCGGTTTCGAGTGCGAAGATGAGCTCTGGTATCAAGGTGGGGTCTCCTTTCCAAAGGACGATTGGGGCGTAGAGAGTGACTACCAAGAGAATGGAGTTCGGGATTTTTGTTAAGATTAAAATCGTGGGTTCAAAGAGCCGTTGCGGTCGACATTTCATTTCGCACGCAGGCGCTTCCCATCCAATCAGAGGCTAGGTTGTCAAAATTAAGTCATCATGGTGTCCAAGCACTGGCAGACAGGAAACCCAAGTCCCAAGTCCCCAAGTCCCCTTCTTTCTAGGAATCTGGTAGCCAGGCAACCAAAAATTTGGTAGCCAGGCAACCAAAAATTCAAAAGTAGCCACTTGGGAGAGGCTCTCATAATCGGTGAGGATACCGTATATCTTAGTTAAGATAATTTAAATATTATCTGAAAGAGGTGATGGGTTTTCGTTGGAGGCCAAGAGAAGAGATGATGGTCATAAATTTAATGAACTAGCGAGGCTTACGCCCTGATTGCGGTGAGGGAAATTCGAGGGAATCACTCAAGCGAACCATGTCTGATTAGAAAATGATCGCTATTTCATTTTCACCTAACCAGCATTTCGACCAACGGTCTAATAACCGATTGGAGGTTTGGGCTTCCTTGGAGGGCAGAAGACTCCGCTGTTCGTTATTGATGCAACCTCTATGAAGACCCCTACGTCAAGTTTGAGACATCCCTTTCCGCCAAAGTGCGGGTTTGGGGCACGGGTATCCATCCCGCGATGGGTGAGAGAACTCGGGCAGCAAGGGTGGGGAAGGGGGGCAAGTGGATTGTGCTTCTCCTTTGTCGAGATCTTGTCGCAGCACCCAAGCCTTCCATTTTTGGGATCTCCTTCCCACCCACTCCGTAATTTTTCTTTCCCGCTACCTACCCGATGAGAAACCTGAGACTTTCCCTGATCCTCTTCGCCGCTGCATCGATGAACTCCGCATTCGGAACCATCACTGTCACCAATTCCGTTAATCTTGTCCTCACGGGCCCGGTCCTGAACCTGCCAGGCGCGAACAACGGTGCCGGAGAGATTGCCGATGTCACTGGAGGAGTCGGCGGCTCCCTGGTCCCCTACACGGAAGTCGGTGCAAATCCCTACAGCGGAGTCGGCGGGGGGCGCACCGGAACTTATGGAGCGCACAACCTGAACGATGCCGATGTCGGAATTGGAGTGGCAACCGACAGCTTCCACGCCATTCCCGACTTGGGCACCGATTCCGTGGTCGTCACCTTCACCGGCGGCAGCCAGACGATCACCAGCATCGCGATCTATCACGGCTACGACGGCCGGGACGGCGCTGACTTCGTCCTCAAAGACGCTTCTGGAAACATCATCGGCGAGTGGGAGAGTCTCGATAACGACAGCCTCACCGAGCACTACTGGTTAAACTTCCCAACCCCCGTCACCACCACTGGACTGAGAATTGAGACCAGCAGCAATGCCACATCGAGCGGAGGGTCTCCCACCCCCAGCTTTCGCGAAATCCAGGTCTTCAGCAACGTCGTCACCACGACTGCAGACATCGGAGCCGGCTCACTCCGACAAGCCATCGCGAATGCCCTTCCCGGGGCCACGATCAATTTCGACCCTTCTCTGAGCGGCCAGACCATCACGCTTGGGGGCAGCATCTTGAATGTCACGAAGCCGGTGACCATCGACGCTTCGGCGCTCCTTCCTCACGGCATCACGATCGATGGCGAAAATACAACCGGTGTCTTTCAGGTGAGCACGGGCGCTGGCACCGAGGTGACCTTCGACAGCCTGACCATTACACGCGGAAACGGTTTTGCCGGGGGAATCGACTATAGTAGTTCGGGCTCCCTGTCGGTTCTCAACTGCACCTTTGTCGACAACTCCGGCTTTGGCGGTGGAATTTTCCAAGGTAGCAGCGGGGTCCTCCTTGTCTCTAATTCCACCTTCACGGGCAATATGGGCGGGGCCATCTACAGCAATGGCGGCGATCTCACGGTCCGCAATTCCACCATCGTCGGGAACGACGAAGCTGGGATGGGGATCGGATCTGGCGGCGGCATCCTGCTGGAATTCGGCAATCTTACGCTGGAGAACTCCATCGTGGCAGGCAACACCGGCGGTTCCGATCCCGACATCTCGAAGCTCAACGCGTCCACGATCATCGCGAGTGGCCTCAACCTGATCGGCGATAATGCCTCGGTAGGAACCGACTTTCCTGCCGGCCCGTTGGTCGGTACGACCGCCAGTCCCCTTGACCCGATGTTGGCCCCTCTCGGCAGCTACGGTGGTCCGACCCCCACGATGTATCCCTTGCCCGGCTCTCCTGTGATCGACCCTGCCGGGGGCAGCACCACCTCTGCCCTCGCCTTCGACCAGCGCGGTTTTGCCCGGGTGGTCGATGGCAATATTCCGTCCGACGGCACTGCCACGGTGGATATCGGTGCGGTTGAAGCGGACCCACCACCACCCATCACCGTCGTGAACACCAACGACACCGGAGCCGGGTCGCTCCGACAAGCGGTTGACGATGTCCTGCCTGGAGGCACGATTGATTTCGATCCATCGCTGAGCGGTCAGATCATCACACTCGAAAGTTACCTTGCCATCACTAGGGCCGTCACGATCGACGCCTCGGGCCTGGCGAGAGGGATCACGCTCAACCTCGATGGGAGCCAGATTGCCCCTTCGGGTGCGGCACTGACCCTGAACTCGCTGGATCTCAGCGGAGGAGGCACCTCTCAATACATCATCGAGGGGTTCGATAACAGCCCGCTCAACCTCCTGAACTGCACGATCAGGGACAGTGGCAATGGCATCTCGCTCTTCGCCAACGCTCCAGTCACCATCTCGAATTGCACCTTCACGAACAATGGATTAGGCTTCTACTACTTCGGGAACGGTGGAGTCGCGAGTATCACGAATACGACCATTGCTGGGAATTCCAGAGATGGAATTACGCTTGAGGCCGGAGAAATCGTGCTCAAGAACTCAATCGTGGCTAACAACGGGACCGAGTTCTTCATCCGTGACAGTGTGTCTTTCACAACAGTCCTCACCGATGCGGGCGGCAACCTGATCGGCGATAATACGGGCGTTGAGACCGAGTTCCCTGACGGCCCGTTGGTCGGCACCGGTGCAAGTCCCCTTGACCCCATGCTCTCGCCGCTCGGCTACTACGGTGGCCCGCTCCAGACGATGCATCCGCTCATCGGTTCACCGGCGATCGATCCAGCAGGCGGCGCGACCTCCTCCAGTCTGACGACGGATCAGCGCGGATTTCCTCGTGTCATCGACGGCGGACGGACCACCGCTGGTGCCATCGTCGACATCGGGGCGGTTGAGGCCGGGCCGGTGCTGGAAGTCACCGACAACAGCGGCGGGTTTGGCGCTCCGGGATCATTACGCACCCACCTCTCCACCGCCGGAGCGGACCCCGCCAACGCCTACCACATCGCCTTCGATCCCGCCGTGTTCCCTGCCACGATCGAAGGCTCGACGTTCACCGCCTCTTCCACCGTATTCGTTGACGCCTCCGACATCGGCGGACCCGGCGTGCAACTGAAGGGGACCAGCAGCGATGTATTCTCGATCGGCGCCGCTGCACAGCCTCACCCTCCGGGACGGCAGCAGAGGAGTCCGCTGCGTGAGTTCCGATCTTACCTTGGTGCGCTGCACGATCTCGGACAATTTAGGGGCATCAAGGGGAGCGGGTGTTCTTTTTAGCAGCTACGGAGGAATCAACCCACCCCCCCGTGGGGTTCTGGATCATTGCACCATCTCGGGCAATCAAACCAATGCCACCAACAGCAATGACGCCGGCGGGCTCTATGGCAGCAATTCATTGCGCCTCACCCATTGCACGATCACAGACAACCAATCCTCCTTCGCCAATCGTCCCGGGGGACTCTATTTCTCAGGCAGTTCCCTCACGCTCGAAAACACGATCATTTCCGGGAACAGCGCCTCCTCCGGCCCCTACCCAGACGTTCTGATTTTCGGAATCCCCCCCGAGAACTTCAGAGGCACCAACTTCATTGGTGACCCTAACGGCTCGGGGTTCACGGCTTCTGCCTCCCTCCTCACGGGGGATGCCCTACTTGGGCCACTCGGCGACTACGGAGGTCCGACCCAGACCATGCAACTGCTTCCCGGCAGCCCAGCCATCGATGCCGTGACAAGCTCCTCAAGCACCCGCGACCAACGTGGCTTTCCCCGACCCATCGGCGCTGCAGCGGATATCGGGGCGGTCGAAGCCGTCATCATCAACAACGTCTCCCCCATGGCAGGCGCAGGCGATGTCACCGTCAAGACGCCGCTCACCTGGACGGGCGCCACGGGCGCGACCTTTGAGCTCTTCCTGGGCGCTTCCCCCGGAAACCTCGTCTCCCAAGGCATTCAGTCCTCCCCCTTCACTCCAGCAGCCCTTCTCGCCTTTGACACGACTTACTATTGGCGCGTCGATACCAACCTCATCGGACTCACCTTCCCGAGCGAAGTCCAAAGCTTCACGACCCGACCGGTGCTGATCGTGGATAACGCGACGGATGATGACGACGGCTATAATGTCGGTGGCATTTCCCTGCGCGATGCCGTCGCGGAAGCCGTTCCCGGCGAGACGATCACCTTCGGTCCATCGCTCGGCGGACAGACCATCACGCTTGGATCCAACCTGTCCATCACCACGGAGATCACCATTGACGGCTCGGGCCTGTCCCGAGGCGTGACCCTCCACCTCGATGGGAACCAGATTGCCCCTTCGGGTGCGGCACTGACCCTGAACTCGCTGGATCTCAGCGGAGGAGGCACGTCTCAATACATCATCGAGGGATTCGACAACAGCCCGCTAAACCTCCTGAACTGCACGATCAGGGACAGCTCCAATGGCATCTCGCTCTTCGCCAACGCTCCGGTCACCGTCTCGAATTGCACCTTCACGAACAATACGCAATTCGCCTTCTACTATTTTGGCGGGAGTGCCGGTGCGACCCTCAAAAACACGACCATCGTCGGCAACCCCGGTATTGGAATTAACCTCGAGGCCGGAGACATCGTGCTCGAAAACTCGATCGTAGCCGGTAATGGCACCGAGGTCCGTATCGACAGTAACGCATCTTTTACCAAGACCCTCGCCGATGCGGGCGGCAACCTGATCGGCGACAATACGGGCGTCGAGACCGAGTTCACTACCAGCACGCTGGTCGGCACCAGCGGCAGCCCCCTTGATCCGATGCTCTCGCCGTTGGGATACTACGGTGGCCCGACGCAAACGATGCCTCCCCTCTCCGGCAGCCCGGCCATTAATAACGGTGGTGCCACGAGTCTAACGACCGACCAGCGTGGCTTTCCGCGCATCATTCTGGGGATTACGGACATCGGCGCTGTCGAGTCCGGCTCGGGTGGGTTCTCGCCGACTGGTCTCACCGTGACCACCCGCCGCCCGGCGTCCTATGGCGCGCTCGAGATTTCCACCAACCCGGACTTCATGAAGCAGGTGGGCACGCTGGCCGGTGCCCGACCGGTGGGCTCTCCCGGTTTCCTCGATGGCCCGACCGCCTCGTCACAATTCAGCTATCCGTCCGGCGTGGCCGAGGACCGCTTCGGGAACATCTTCATCGCCGACACCAACAACCACCGCATCCGCATGATCGGGCTGGACGGTGAAGTGACCACGATCGCCGGCACCGGAGTTTACGGCCATGCCGAAGGACCGGGACTGAGCGCACAGTTCGCCCTTCCGACCTCCGTCGCTCTCGGTCCGAATGGTCATCTCTATGTCTCGGATACCTTCAATCACCGCATCCGCAAGCTGATGCGCCCGGCCGTTGCGGGATCCCAGTGGACGGTCTCCACCCTTGCTGGCGACGGGAACCCGGGAGGAATCGATGGCTCTGGCTTCAGTCATCCGCACGGGCTTACGCTCGACGATCTGGGCAACGTGTATATCGCCGATACCGGTCGCCACCAGATCCGGAAGGTCACGCGAACCGGCACGGTTACGACCTTCGCAGGGACGGGTTTGTCGGGCAGTGGCGGCGATTCGGGGCCAATGACAGCCGCGCAGTTCAAGGTCCCGATGGGCCTCGCCTTTGACACCGCCGGCAAGGCCAACGCTACTTCTGGAAACCTCTACATCGCGGATCGCGACAACCATCGCATTCGTAAAATCGACCTCTCCACCGGAACGATCACCACCTTGGCTGGTTCTACTCCCGGCTTCAACGATGCCACCGGATCCAGCGCTCGATTCAATAAGCCGGTTTCAGTGTCGGTCGATGCAGCCTCAGAGAACGTCTACGTCGCGGATGAAGACAACCACCGGATCCGCTGCATCACCACCTTAAGCGGGATTGTCACCACGATCGCGGGCGAGGGGACTACGGGCGACAACGACGGACTTTCCACCGCCGCGAAGTTCCGCTGCCCCGCTGGCCTGATCGTCAATGCGGCGGGCAATCTCATCGTCGCCGATACCCAGAACCACCTCATCCGCAGCGTCGGGGTCAAGCCGCTTACGGTCGAAACGGACCATGATCCGGCGACCGGCACCCTCAGTGCGGTGATCGATGAGGCTGCGCTCGGTTTGATCCGGAACACGACCTACTACTTCCGCTGGCTGCCGGACGGTGGCGGCTCCCCGATCGCCGGAGACAGCTTTTACCTCTTTGATGCCCCGACGGTGGAGACCCTCATGGCCTCCGTCCTGCTGCCGGAAAGTGCGACGCTCAATGGCAGCGTCGATCCTCATGGGGTCACGACCGAGGTCATCCTCGAGTATTCCACCGACCCCAATCTCGCCGGCCCGTGGCAAGTGACTTCTCTTCTTGAAAGCGGCCTCGTTAATCCGCAGGGCGTGGTGGTCTTCGGTGGAGAAATCTTCGTTGCGGACGAGGACCAGAACGCGATTTATCGCATCGATTCAGATGGCCTGCTGCACCACTTCGCTGGAGCAACCGACGGTTCCAATGGCTTCCTCAACGAAACCGGCGCCGCCGCCCGTTTCGATCATCCCGCGGGCCTTACCGTCGACACTTTGGGCAATCTCTACGTGGCCGATACTTACAACCACCGCATTCGTAAGATCACTCAGGCTGGTGTGGTGAGCACCTCCGCGGGCTCCGGACTGGCAGGGTTCTCAGATGGGCCGATTGGCTCCGCCCGCTTCCTTTTCCCCCGTGGGGTGGTGGCTGTCGGCAATGACGTCTACGTCGCCGATACCGATAACAATCGCATCCGGGTCATCTCAGGTGGCGCGGTCAGCACCGTTGCCGGCACCGGCGCAAGTGCTCAATTCAATGCCCCCGAGGGCCTCGCGGTCGACGCGGCCGGCATCATCCACGTTGCCGACACCGGTAACCACCGCATTCGCTTCATCACGGCCGGAGGCTCCGTCGTGACCCTCGCGGGAACCAGCACGGCGGGACATCTCGATGGGGAAGGGGCGTCCGCCCGCTTTTCCTCGCCGACCGGCCTCACCATCGATCCGGGATCAGCCGGAACCCTCTACGTCACCGACCGCGACAACCACCGCATCCGTAGCATCACCCCAGGCGGGCAGGTCGGCACGGTCGCCGGCTCCGGCGTTCCGGGCTTCATCAACTCACCAGAGGACGAGCTGCACCCCGCCACCGCCACCGGGTTCAACCTGCCAACCGGGATTGCTCTTGATCCTGCAGGTCGCCTGATCGTTTCGGATGCGGGCACCTCGCTCCTGCGAGGCCTCGAACACGGGGAATTGCCTTACCTTCTGGTAGACTCCGCCATGGTCGCCCCCGCGAACTTGGCCGAAATGACCGACATCTCGCTTCTCCGCGGAGCGACCTATTATTTCCGAGCCGTGGCCACCAATGGCCGCGGTCGCACTGAAGGCGAGATCCTCAGCTTCACCACGCCGCAGTCGGAAATTGTGGTCCACAACGGAGACAGCACCGCGGCTCCCATTCTTCAGCCCGGCCAGGACGTTGATTTTGGGTCGACGCCGGTTGACACGGCTCTGGAGCGCATCTTCACAATCGAGAATATTGGAAGCTCACCGCTCAGTATTTCCAGCGTCACCGCGAGCGGTGGTTTCACCGCATCTGCTGTTGCGCTCACACCTGTCCCGGCCAGTGGTTCCACCACCTTCACGGTGACTCTTGAAAGTGCCTCCGCCAATCCCTTCACGGGAGAGGTCGTTATCACCAGTGACGACCTTGATGAGGGAATCATTACCTTCCAAGTGATCGGCGAAGTCCTGGCCCCGGCGGCCCTCACCGCCGTCACCGCCAGCGATGTCACCGCCATCGGCGTGACCTTCACCGCCACCGTGGATCCACAGGATAGCCCGACCGAGGTCGTCTTCGAATATTCCCCGGATCCGAACTTCGACAGCACTCTTGAGGTGCTGACTACCGCAGGATCGACCCCAGGGTTCTCCAACGGCTGCGGACCTCAAGCCAACTTCGATTCACCCTCCGATGTCGCGGTGGACCGATTTGGAAACATCTACGTCGCGGACACCGGCAACAACCGGATCCGCCGAATCACCACGAATGGTGACTGCGTCGTCCTCGCCGGAACCGGCGTGGCAGGATCTGACGATGGTCAGGGCGATACCGCCACCTTCAATGCCCCGGAAGGCCTCGCCGTCGACTTTGCTGGCAACGTTTATGTCGCCGACACCCTGAACCACCGTATCCGCCGTATCGCGCCGGACGGAGTGGTCAGCACCGTGACAGGCTTTGGCACCACCGGAGCCTTTACTGATGGGGTCACCAGCGCGGCACGATTCGATCGACCCACCGGCATCGACGTCGCTCCGGATGGCACACTCTACGTGGCGGATTCCTTGAATGGCCGAATCCGCACGATCGCTAACGGGGAGGTTTCGACTCTCTACTCAGGAAGTGGGTTGCTCGATGACGTGGCCACCGACACCCTTGGGCACGTGTATGCCTCAGAATTTTTCCCAGCATCTAACTTCAGCACAGTCCTCTGGATCGCCCCCGGTGAAACTCCGGTTGACAACGTAAAAGGTGGAATTATAGGCGAACGGATCACCGGCGTGGACATTGACGACGCCGGGAAGGTCTACTTGACGAGCCGCACCCGACACACAATCACTCAGATCGATGCCTACACCTCCTTCAGTGCGACCACCACAGTAGCGGGCCTCGCCAATACCTCGGGCTCCACCGACGGGACCGCCGACATCGCCCGCTTCGAGGCACCTGCCGGCATCGCCGTGAGTCCGGCCGGCACGGTTTACTTGGCCGATCAGGGGAACCATCGGATTCGACAAATCAAGTTGGCCGCCAATACCGTGATTGCAGCCACTGGCATCACGATTCCAGGATCCACCGACGTTTCCCTCGTCCTTGCCGGGCTCGATCCGGACACCACCTACTACTACCGGAGTATCGCGACGAACGGTGGCGGGCGAACCGTCACCCTGCCACTCGATCCGATTCCGGGGCTGACCTTCACCACGCTCGACAATAATGCCGAACTCAGCGGCTTGACGGTGAACGGAGTTCCGGTTCCGGCCTTCAATCCCTGCGTTTATAGTTACCCGATCGATCTCGCACCACAGGCTTCCACCGCGGCGTTCAGTGCGACCGCTTCCAGTCCGACTGCGACACTCCAGCTTTTCCTGAACGAGGTCTACTGTTGCGATCTCGTCTCCGGTGAGCTCAGCGATCCGAAGGCGGTGCCGCCTGGCGAAAACATTTTCCGAGTCGATGTGATCTCGGCCGATGGCTCCTACCTCCGTAGCTACTCAATGACGATCACCGGCCCTGAACTGGGCACCCCATTCAGCCAATGGCAGACCACCTACTTCTCCGGTGATGCGGGAGATCCGCTCATCGCCGGTCCGACCGCCGACCCCAGCGGCGATGGTGTGGTCAACTTATTGAAGTATGCCTTCGACCTCGACCCGACTCAGAAGTCGAACGCGGGGCTTCCTACGATTGGGCAGAACGGGGGAGACCTCACTCTGACCTTCACCAAGAAAACTTCCGCCACCGACCTGACCTATGAAGCTCAGTGGTCGACCAACCTGGTTGACTGGTTCGAAACCAACCTCACCGAGGAAATCCTCGACGATCTTGGCACCACTCAGATTATCCGATTTTCCGTCCCTCAAGGTGCTGATCCGGAACGGTTCATGCGCCTCTCCGTCACCCTTCCTTAGCTTCCTCCGATCTCTCGATTTCTTTCCATGAAACATTCATTTGCCCATCTCTCACGATCGCTTTTTACAGCGGTGGCATGTCTCACCCTTTTTGCCGGAGTGGCTGTGGCACAGACCGCCACTCAGCAAATCGAACTCGTCACCGGTTGGAATGCGGTCTGGCTCGAGGTCGAACCTCCGGTCGGCTCGCGCTTGCCTGTCGACCCGACCATTGCCTTCGATACTGCGACCAATACTGCCATTACGATCATCGCCTCGCCCAAGCCGCTGGCCGGCTTCGCCGAGCTTTTTGGTGACGCACCGGGCCCCGAGAATGAGACCTTCAACCAGGACAGCTGGGAGCAGTGGAAGAGAACACCCGTCGCCAGCACCAACAATCTCGTAAGCGTCACCGGGAATCGTGGCTATCTCATCAAATCGACTGCCAACCTTACCCTTTCCGTGGAGGGCAAGGCCCGCTTTTTCCGACCGGAGTGGATCCCGGATCGCTATAATCTCGTGGGCTTCGGGCTGGAAGGAACTCCAACTTTCGCCAGCTTCTTCGACCCTGCGGGAGACCCCCACACGCCGGATAAAATTTACCGACTGAAGACCGATGGCGAGTGGGTCACCGCCACCACTCCGCCGACCCAACCGATGAAGTCCGGCGAGGCTTACTGGATCTTCGCCGACGGACCATCCAATTACATGGGCCCTGTAGCAGTCGATTTCGATGGGGCCAGCACTGGCGTCCTCCACTTCGGCGGCCCCGAGGATGCGGTGCCGGTTGGAGCCAGTCTTCACCTCGACCTGGAAGAAGTCGTCTTCACCAACCTCGGAACGACGGACGTCACGCCTGGACTGGACGAGGACACGCCCGACCCCGGTTCCGGGAGCCTCGATCTCAGTGCAGTCCGCCCGATCGCCACCGCGCTCAACGCCTACGAACTGGTCGCCACCATTACCGGTAGCGGCACCGATCTTCAAGAAACGGTCATGGCCGGATCGAGCACCTTCCTCACCCTTGGCGCGGACCGCAACTGGACCTCTACCCCAGTCGGCCGGACCAACGTCTATCGACTGCGAACCGGAGCTGGCTCCGAGTTCTATCTCCCGGTCACCGCTGTCAAGAGCAGTATTCCCCAAGCCCCCGACACCAACCCGCTGTCGCCGGCCGATAGCCTGGCCGGCCTGTGGGTCGGCGAGATCAACGTCAACGGCGTCAGCAGCATCGTCGAAGATGGTGCACCCGTGCGAACCTCCGCCGGTTCCGCGCCTTTGCGCATTCTCCTCCACTCAAATGACACCGGCGCCGTTTCCCTCGTCTCGCAAGTCACCGTCATGCAGACCAAGTCCGCTGATCCGTCCGTCACCCCGCGCCAAGTCCTGGTGGTGGATCAAGACAGAATCCCTTTCTTCGAGGGCATCAAGGAACGCAACGGCAAGCGTGTCGGACTACGCCTCGAATCGGTGGCTTTCGACATGCCCCGATCCACCGAGGGCGGTGAGAACTATGATCTCACCCTTGCCCTCAACGGCGTCCTTGGTGCCGGCAAGACAGCGGAAACCCACCCGTCCACACTCGTCCTCGACCCCACCCACCGCAGTAATCCTTTCCGCCACGCCTATCACCGGGATCATACTAAGGGGCCGACCATTATTCGGGAGTTCAGCATCGTCTTCGACGCTGAGCAACCGATCACCGACCGGCTCCGTGGCTCCTACCGCGAAACCATCCAAGGCCTCACCAAGGCTGACCTCGAACTCACCGGCTCGATCATTCTCCGCCGCGTAAGTGCGGTCGCTCGCTTCGATGACGCTCAGTAGTAAGCTCTAACATTTACCTATTTCAGATGAAAATCAAACCACCCGTTCTCTTCTTTCTAACCACTTTTGTTTTGTGTCTCTTTTCGCAGGAGGCCAATGCACAAAGCACCGGGACTAGCCGCTACGGCTACAAGTTGACTGCCGGCAAGACTCTATACAACTTTGTGGATATCTCCCAAGGAAACGTGGGGGCAACTCTTCCCGACCTTAATGCAGATGATGCTTCCTCAGAGGAGCTCGCTATCGGGTTCCCTTTCAGATTCTTTGAAAACGAGTATTCCAGCTGCTTCATTAATACTAATGGCACGATCTCATTTGAGACGGGCGACACATCGATTGCACCTACTGCATCGACTTTCAACCCTGCCGCGCCCAACAACGTCATCGGCTGTTTCCACGTTGATTTAAATCCCAGCACCTTAAATGGTGAAATCTACTTTGCAACGATTGGCAATGCCCCCAATCGAAGGTTCATCATACAATGGGATCAGGTAAGCTATTTCGGAGCAACCGGAAGAGAGAATACCTTTCAGATTCAACTCTACGAGGCGACCCACGCAATTGAGTTCCACTATAAGCTTCTCACGCTAGATGACGGTCCGAGTCCTTTTGCGATTTACCTTGAAAACAAAACTGGAACCGATGCCTATTTCTACACTCGTGGAGTATCCAACGACTTAGGCCACCCTTTTGCGATTCCGTTTTTTGAGCAACCATTTGAAACGTTCGGACTGCGCTTCGAGCGACCGGTCTCAGTGACGGTTGAAAGCGCATTGGTCGTTGGTACGCCGCTCAGCGCGTTGGCATCGAAGCCGATTGGGGTAGGCAAGGTCACTCCCTACGGAACAACCACGCGAGAACCGGATAGCACTCCGCGAGCCATCGGATCGGAGGTCACCTTTGAAGCCCCCGAGTTCATCTACTTCAATGCCGCTGGTGTGGAGTTGGACGAAATTGGCGGCCTAGGTGGCACGCTTGCAAGTATCACGGTTGGTAGCGGTGGAGCCTATGCCTCCACCCCCACCGTGACGATTACCGGTGGCGGCGGAGTCGGTGCCACCGCAACCGCCGTTCTAAGCCCCTCTGTAAGCGTCTTCGCGGTCGCAGTTTTAGGGGGTGGCAGCGGCTACACCTCACCTCCCACCATGACCTTTTCAGGAGGAGGGGGATCCGGAGCCGCGGCCACGGCGGTCGTTGAGGGGGGAGTCGTGACCGGCGTAACGATTACGAATGGCGGCACGGGCTACACCTCGGCACCTACGGTAGGCTTTGTGGGCGGCGGGGGGAGCGGAGCCTCGGGCAACGTTTTTATTGGTAAGTCGGTTGCCAGTGTCACCATCGATCAGCCGGGCACGGGCTACACCTCGACCCCTAACGTTACCTTCACCGCTGGCGGCGGATCGGGAGCCGAGGCCATCGCAATCGTCAATTCAGATCAGGAAGACAACATCGCCTACTATCGGGCACGCAACGTCGGCTACGCCATCGTAGGGCAAGACATTCAGGGAACAGAGTTCTTCTTCGAGGAGGTTCTTCGCGAAGACATCACCGTGATTTGGAAGTGGGAACTGGAGTATGCCGTTTTCATCGAATCCGAGACAAGCACCGGCGTGACCCTGCCCGATCCCGGGACGGGTGTCGGTAACCCGCTCCCCGTTGTCGGGCGGATTTGGCTTCCCAAGGACTCTGAATTCTCCGCGTCCGTGGATCGCACGGTGGGTAATGACACCCTTGGCCTCGATATCTCGGGCCGCCGCTTCTACGCCGCTTCCTATCAACTGGAGGACGCTGCTGCGATCCGTCCGACGATCTCGCTCGGCGAGACTGGCAACCGCGTCGTAACCGAGACGGTTACGATCAACAATTGGTTGCGCTTGAAGTGGCAGTGGAAGGGGCAGGTTCGCTATCGCTTTGACGCCGCAGCTGATGCCTCGTTGGGCAGCGCGCTTTTCGCAGGAAAGTCATTCCTACGGGTCTACAACGAGGGAGAGTCCGCCTTTGAGACAATCACCGGCTTCGCTCCTTTCAACGAGCATTGGATCGATCTGGGCCGTAAGGTTGAAGTCGGTGCCTTCTATCGAACCGTCGATAACTGCTACACTCTCGGCGACTTCGTCAGTGCCCCCAGCGGTAACCTGGGCTCCGTCGGTTTCGACATCGCGGCCTTCTCCGACATGACGATTCCTGATCCGCTTGCTGGAGGAGTTTCTCGCACCGCACGTGTCTGGACGATCGGGGCGGCCGTCGCTCCAACGGAGGCCCACTTCGTCTATCAACCTACCGTTTTCCGGGCCGAGATTCCGCTCGGCGGGAGCCTCAACGCCGCGAATCCTGCGCTCGTTCCGCCTTTGTGCACGGGAGGTCAACTGCGTCGCAGCCAAGTCGGCCCGGCCGATGAATTTATCCCTGTGGGAGTCGCACAACCAGATGGCGATTCCAACGGATTCCCGGTCCGCTGGGATCAAGTCAGTAAACGACTATTCCCGGTCCACCCCGGCAGCTACCAGATCCAATGGCCGGATGCCAATGATCCCGGCACCGTCTATCAGATCGAGATTGTCACCGGCTATCCTGGCACGCCGGTCCCTCTGGCATCCGAGAGGGAACTGGTCAATGGCATGCGCGAGATCGACGACAACAACTATGTCTTTTCTACTGATCTGGCTTCGATCGCCTTGGACAAGGGCTTCCCCGCAGCACCCGCAGCCCACTATCGTCACATCTACGACTCCGCCCAGAACCGCACTCCACCGACCCGACTTGATCTCGATCCCGAGGATCACTGGAACTTCGAGGAGCTGACTTATTCGGACAACTCGGCTGGTGCCACCGCGGACGACAGCACCGCTGGCGCCCCATTCGCGGCGAGCGGTGACGGGAAGAGTGTCGTTCTCTTTAGCTACCGCCCGAATCAGGGCGAAATTGCCAACGGCACGCCCTCCAAAGAAAAGCTGGCGGTGTTCGTGGTGCAGTCCGAAGCACTCGCTACGATCACGCCCGATGACGAGAGCCTCATCCTTGGACGTCGGGGTTTGGAACTCGGCCATGAAGAGCTCGGCATGATCCAGTCCTCACCGGCGGGGCTCGGCATGATCAATCCCGGGAAGGACTTCGTGATCGACTTCTGGCTGAATTCCAAGGGTGTGAAAGCCGATGATGACGCGATCACTCTGCTGAGCACCGGCAATGATGCGCTTCGCGTCGTGCTGGATCCAGATCCCACCATCGCGACGATTACGACGAGCTATCTCGGTATGAACGTGGCGCATCCTTTCTCCACTGCCGGTCCGACTTGGCGCCACTGCGTCATCCACGCCTTCGAGGACAGCTTCTTCGGCGCCGGCGTCACGATCGTCAATTTTCACCTCGATGGTGAGCGAGTGGAGCAGGGGACAGTCGTCCCCAATGGCGCGCCTTCATCCACTGTGAGTGAGACCGTCACCCCGGCCAGCCTGCGTCTCGGCATCGATGCCAACCCCGCCAGCCGGATCCAGATCGACCAGCTCCGCATGTTCGCCCTTCCTGACTTTTCCGAACTGGGAGGTGTCGAGCCATGGCTCACCGCCTCCGAGCTTCAGGACCTGCGGACTGATCAGGCCGCCGAACTGCGCGCCCGGACTCCGCTTCTCCGCTTCGACTTCGAAACCCGGCCCGGTGTGGATCCGTTTGCCAACGGAATCGCGGCCACCGGTGGTAAGCTCGGACCCGTCAGCGACGACTCTCTCACTCGAATCCGACTCGACATTCAGGAAGTTGCGACCCGTCTCGACAGCACCTTGGACAACGCCGGATTCGGCGGCAGTGGTTACATCCTCAACGGCATCTCGAACTACAATGCGAACCTCTATAACCGCACCGCGGAAGTGGGCACCTGGGGACCGGTCTTCCCGGTCAACCACGGCCAACTTTACCAGAGCGCGGCTCGCCGCCTCGAGGTTGCCTACTACGAGAACCCGTTCCTTGTGAACCCGACGGTCCATGCCAACGTGGCTTGGCCGTATGAAGCGATGGCTTATGACGAAGTGATTTACCCCGCCTTCGGACCCCACAAGGACAAGGCCATCTACCTCGCGAGCCGCGTCGGTTCGGAAGGAGTGGACGTGAAGGGCCAACCACAACCGGTCTACGACCTCGAGGAGTTCTCCGATTTCGCCATTTACAACCAGCCCGACACGGCCCTGCCAGGATACAATCCGAACGAGGAACATGCCCTCGCAGCAGCCTCCAATCGGGCCGGTCTCAAGATCAAAAACCTCGGTGAGGACATCCCTAACAACCCGCCCCTGGCCGCTTTTGCCCTGCAAAACGATGTCAACGCTACCAGCCCGAGCTACAGCTCGGAACCCTGGGTCCTCGTGCAAGCAAGCAACCTCTTGACCGGCGAACCGGAGATGGCGGCTTATCAGGTCTTCAAGACCCGGACGGGAACGATTCCTTTCCCGCGGCCTGACGATGCCGTGGTCAATGCTACCGACGGTCTTGCCTACGAGGAAGCTCCGCTTGTCGAAGACCGTTTCCTGACGATCAAGGCCGCCGAGAACTACCCGTTCAGCTACCAGTTCAACTACCCGGCCTTCGCGGGTGATCTCCTCATCCCGCCTTATCCGCTCAACCTCGTGATCGGGAACGTTTCGATGCCCGATGCCCGTGGCGGCAACGTGCAGGTCAATGGCGTGAGCCAACGCACCCTCTGGCGCGACGTAAACCATAACGCCTGGGTCGTGTCCGGCGGAGGTCAGTTCTTCCACCAGTTCTTCTACCCGTTCCGGGGCGATTTCCACCTCCCCGGATCTGTTGCCGCAGGCACCCCGGTGGCATGGCTCCCCGAGACCAACACCCAATTCCTGGGCGATAACCTTGCCGGTGATACCACCGCGGACGATAGCCCGAAGCCGGTCAAGGTGACTTACAGCTCCCTCTGGCGCTCCGATTATCCAAAGCTCAAACGTGGCGAAACGCTCACCTACCAGGGCGGCGAAGCTTTCAACGAAAGCCCCGGCGCGAACGGTCTCCCGGCTCTCGTTGCGATGGCCGCCGCGGAAGTGATCTACGACAGCGCAACCCCCGACATGGTCATCACCGATTCAAATGTCGATGGCTACTCCGCCCGGATCATCCGTCCGTTGGACCGGCGTGAGGCCTTCTTTACGGTGAGTCAAATGGGAGCGGCCGAGTTCACCCCGGCCGCCAGCGAGAAGGTCTTCCTCGTGGCCGAGAGATGGTATTTCAAGGAACTGCCAGGATCGCTTCAGAAGCGATTCTACTTCGACTCACTCGCCGAGAAGCTCGTCTTCCGCGGCTTCCTCAATGACAAGGATAGCGGTGACCCCGACCTCACCAGCGGCCCTGACCCGATCAACTCGCTGGAGCCGAATGTCATGACCCGCGACGAGTTCGTGAGAGTGCGCAACCTCTCGGGTAGCGCCGACTGGATCTCTGCGGTCACCGGCATTTATCGGGAGTCGCTGAAACCAAATCGTCTCCGGAGATTCGCTGGGTCAGCCGTCACGGAACCGCTGACTGGGACTCGGTATTTCAACGGCGTCAGGGAGACTCCCGCCGTGACTCTCACCGACCCCGATCTCACCGATACCGCTCAGGAGCTTCTGGAAAAGCAACGGGATATCGTCCGCGAAATCGACCGACCCTGGGTTCCCTCGATCAACCCCTCAGGTGCGATTGACTACACGCCGGTCTCTTCGCCGGTGGAGGGACACTACCTCCATCTTAATAGCTTCGGGGTGGGTTCCGCACTCGTCCCAAGTCCTGCCTTGTTGCGCCGCGGAGTCGAGGGATCACTTTACGTCACGATCGCTGAGAACAACCGCGGGGAACTTGATGGGGCTCCGGTTGGTCTGCACATCATTGAAATCGTCCCGGACCGCTACCGGGGCGCGATCAAAGTCATCGAACCGTCCGACGCCTTCAGCGAGAAAATCTCCCTGCAACACAACGGCGAGTTTGGAGCCAATACCGGCGATCTTTATTACGAATGGTGGATTCGCGATGCCGCCTCGCTCGACACCGTGGCAGCCGAAGTCTTGGAAGACGGCACCCTCAAGGAGTTCGACAGCAGTGGCAATTCGCTTTGGCAACAATACATCCCGCAGGAACGCCTCGCGCTGACCGACGAGAACGCCCGCCATCTCGGCCTCCACAGCATCGTCTTCGAAGGCCGCCCAGATGTCACCCTCGCCGATAAACTGGTCCTCATGCGCTACCGCCACAAGGATGAGTCCGGCTGGAACCTGGTGCCCTTCGAGGTCTCCGACGCAGTCGCCGCCTGGCAGCCCACCAGTCCCGCCCCGTTCCAGTGGGCCGGGGCCGCGAACTCTCCGCAACCGCAGGCGGACGGAAGCAAGCGCTACATTCCACAGCTCGTCATGGGTTGGGTGAAGCGCATTCTTGATCGCATTAACCCGTATGAGGCGCGCTACACCGACTTTTTCAGTAACGAAAGCCCGGCCACTTACAGCAGTCAGATCCAGATCGCGGGCGCTCCCTACTCCGGAAAAGTCGCGCTCAATTCAGATAAAAACGTCATCGAAAATACGGGGCTGATCGAACTTTACCGCACCGTGCTCGAACGGGCCCGTGAGCTTTCGATCGACAACTCCAGCAATCCGGTGAGCACCGATGGCATCAATCAGGCCCTTCTGCTGGCAGCCACGCGCTTGTCGGTTCTTTATGAATTACTTGCTCGGGAAGCCTACAGCGACGCTCAGGATTCCACGATCCGCGTCACAAATGAAGACGGTCTCGCGGGAGTCGCCTCCTTCACCCACGCCTTCCAGAACATGGAAGCCGATCTCATGAACGAGGAACTCGCCCTTCTGCGCGGCACCGACTTCGTGAAGAGTCAGCCAGTCGTCAACCGAATCTTCTGGAACTACGCGAAGGGGCTCGGTGAGGCTGCCTACAACGTGAATTACAACATTTACGACGAGACCGGTGACGGCTTCATCAACGAAGATGATGCACGTGCGCTCTATCCACAGGGCCACGGCGACGCTTGGGGGCACTACACTTCCGCCATCGGGATGCACTACGAACTCCTCCGCCAGCCCGTCTTCAACTGGCGAAGCCGCTCGGAGCTCTACTCGCTGATGCAGAACGTGCTCGAGGTCGATTTTCTCGACGAAAAAACCTTCGCGAAGCTCGCCGCCGGCAAGGCCCGGGCCGGGCGGGATATCGTGCGCGGCACCTATCGCCTCAAATATACGCAGGACCCCGACGGCCAATGGCAGGGCTACACTGATAGCGCCGACCCGGCCCGTGCCTGGGGCGTGTCTGAGTGGGCCCACCGCAGCGCACAAGGTGCCTACTTCGATTGGGCGGTCGCCAACGCGTTGCTTCCCGAAAATGCCGATCAAAACCCCGAGACCCCGGTGGGTGATCCTGAAAACCTCGACCTGATCGAACGCTCGGCCGCGGAGAGCGAGATCGGTGAAATCGTCGGTGCCCTCTACGAGATTCAGACTGCGATGGACGAGGCCAACATTGGCTCAAACCCACTCGGATTTGATTCAGATGCGATCGCCTTCGATCTAGATCCCACCTTCGTGCAGGTCGCCTCGGCCATCCAAGGAAAGACCCACTTTGAGCAGATCTACGACCGCGCTTTGACCGCCGGCACGAATGCTCTCAGCACCCTCGACTTCGCCGCCAAGACTGAGAACAAGCTGCGCCGGATTGCGGATGACACCGACTCGCTTTTCGAGGAGGCACTGCGTCAGGACCTCGACTACCGCAACCGCCTGATCGATATCTTCGGTCGCCCCTACGACGGAACGATTGGCTTCGGTAAACTCTACGACGAAGGTTACGATGGGCCGGACGTTTTCCTCTATAGTTACCTCGACCGCATTTCGGTGGACCAGATCATCCCGGACGGTGCCTCCAGCTCGACTCAGACTCACAACATCGAGTTCACCGACGTCATGAATACCGTCACGGGGCTAAGCTCGAATCGTGATCTACGTGCCCTCTATCGCAGGGCCGGGATTCCCCAAGGCACTTTGACGACCGCGGTCCGGACCTTCATCGCGGGGAACAACTATCAGGACCCTACTGTCAACTTCTCGATGCCGGTTCGCCGTGCTTCAGCCTACGCTTTCCAGTCGATTCCCGATTGGGGAAAGCGCACGAGCTATGGTCGGACCCAACGCGCTCTCGAGGACATGCTCCGCGACGAAATCGCGCTGAAGGGTGCGGTCGACGACTATCAGGGATTCCTCCAGGACTTCGAGACCCTGACGGTGCGTCTGATGAATCAGATTGAACTGGTCGCGGAGAGCGAAGAGATCGCCACTGAACTCGCGGCCGCGCGAAAGAGTGCCAACGATGCCATTCGGAAGGCTCAATTTGCTGCGGCCGCGGCAAGAATTATCGCTTCGGCTGTCGGCGAAACCGCCGAAGCGGTGGCGGAAGCATTCCCGACCAGTCTCGGATTCTCCAACGACGTCACCTCACCGGGACGTGGCGCGATCCTTGGTGTCGCGGCCTTGGCGAATTATGCCACGGTCTCTGCAGGCGCCGTTGAAGCGGAGACGGTCATGCTCAAGGAGATCGCCCGCGACAGGATCATCGCCAAACTGGAGCGCAAGGGAGACCGGCTCGGCCAGATCGCCGAGATTGAAGGGATTCTCGTCGAGATCGAACAACTGACCGGAAATGATGGTCCTATGCGGGCTGGAATCGGCGTTCACCTGCAGAACCTGGAAACTCATCGTCAACACTACGTGACCGCGCTCTCGGAAGGCTTCCGCCTGCTGCGTGAACGTGAGGCCTTCAACAAGATTCTCGCTGCCGAAGTGCAACAGAACCGCTATCAAGACATGGTTTTTCGCCTCTCCTGAAATGAGGCCATGGCGAAATACCAGAGCGCCTACCACCACGCCGCCCAGTATGCTTGGCTCGCCGCCAAGGCCTACGACTACGAGACCAGCCTCGAACCGGGCCACCCGGCCGCCGCGACGCAGGTCATGGATGAAATTGTCAAGACCCGTCAACTGGGCCTCTGGGCGAACGGTACCCCGCAGTCTGGGCAAGGGGGCTTGGCCGAGATTCTCGCCACGCTGAAGGGCAACTTCGATGTCCTCGAGAGCCAGCTGGGCCTCAATAGCCTGCAAGTCGAGAACGAGGATATTTCCATTCGATCGGAACTCCTTAGGATCGGCCCCGGCCTTGCCGACGGCGGCTCCGCTGCCAGCGACACCCGCTGGAAAAATGCCCTCAAGGCCCGCCTTGTCACCGACCTCTGGGAAGTCCCGGAGTTCAAGACCCACTGCCGGCCCTTCGCGATCCAAGGTGATGAGCCGGAACCCGGCCTCGTCATCCGCTTCAGCAGCAACATCGAATCCGGCAAGAACTTCTTCGGCCGCCCCCTCATGGCAGGCGACCATGCCTACAGCTCGTCGAGCTTCAGCACCAAGATCGCGAGCGCGGGCATTCATCTCGATGACTACGACCTCGGCACCCTCGCCGCGACCCCGCGCGCCTACCTCGTCCCAATCGGCACGGACTCCCTTCAGATCTCGACTTCTTCGGAACCGCTGACGCGGGTCTGGAGTGTCCTCGATACCCGTATTCCGACTCCCTTCGTCATCAACCAAACCGATCTGACTTCGCCCGGATTCATTCCAAGTCTCGACGGCATCGACGGCCGCTTCCATGAGCCACGTCGTCACGCCGACTTCCGCGTTTACTACGGCGGGGGACTCGATCTGGATGGCAACTCACAAAGCACCCGCCTGATCGGACGCTCAATCTGGAATTCGGAATGGCTGCTCATCATTCCCGGCGCCGGACTGAACGACGATGCCGGATCCGCGCTCCAACACCTCACCGATACGGTCTCTGACATCAAGTTGACCTTCAAAACCTACTCTCACAATGGCCAGTAAAATCCTGACCACCACTGCCATGAAATTATTCAAGACCCTCCTCGTCGCCACCTGCGCCATTGTTCTGCCCGGCGGTCAGGCCTTCGCTGCATCCGGTTTCACTGACTCCAACATTACCTTCTACGGTGAAGTCCGCCAAGTCGGTGGTGCCCGGACCGTGCTCCTCCAGTCCGGCGCGCTTGAGGTGACCTTCGTCAACCAGTCCAACCCGGCCAACACGGTCACCCTCACCACTGAACTCGCTCCGACCGGGAGCGGCACCGCCAAGCCGTATTCCTACGCGCTCGATGTTCCCCTCGTTTATCTCCCCGAAGCGCCACGCATGGGCGAGTTCCTTTCGATCGGAACCAAAGAGACCGACTTCAAAATTGAGAGTATTACGATTGATGGCACTCCCGCCACTCTCCCTGATGGTAGCAAGGAATTCTACGGCCTGAGCTTCGCCAGTCGTGCCGAGGAATACCGCCTCGACCTGCTCGTCGGCGGCGACTCCACCGACACCGATGGCGACGATCTCCCCGATTGGTATGAGGATCTTTACGGGCTCAACTCCGATCTCGCCGATTCCGGCACCGATTTCGACGACGATGGTTGGAGTAATCTCCATGAGTTCCGTCTCGGCAGCGATCCGACCGTGAGCAACCGCGATCCGCAACTGGCGACCGCCGAGGTCCTTGTTTCTGAGTCAGGTGAGGCGGGCGTTTTCCTGCACATTCTCGACTCCGATACGGAGGAAACTGACATTCAGGTCTCGGTCTCCGGGCCGCAGGGTGGGGGACTTGATCTACTGGTAGATGGCGTGGCACTGCTCGCAGGTGCGGAGGAGACGGTTACCTTGAGTGAGCTTCATGCCGGTTGCCTCACGGTTCGACATCGCGATCGCGCCGTCTCGGCGTTCGTGTTGCCAATAAGTTGGAACGATGGGGGAGAAGTGGTCACGGGCGCGGTGACGATCCGGGTGGTCGCCCCAAGTACGACGGACGGCAATGACTCGACCCTTTGGTTGGATGGGATGGATCTCCCCGCGGACGGCAGTCCCTTGGCGAGTTGGTCCGACCGCTCCGGCAAGGGTCGCAATGCTTCGCAACCCCTTCCTGCTTACCAACCGATGGTCATTGATCAAGCGGCCGACTTTTCTGCTTCGGTGACCTCGCACTTATTCTTCCAGGACGCGGTCCTGCCCCCTGGAAATCACACCGTTCTGGCGGCTTACCGGGCTTCGGCTTCGGCGGATGCACCCCAGACCTTGCTCTCGACGAACCGTGGCTTTTTGAAGCTGGAGCCGACGACCCAAGCAGTGTCCTACGCGGGCGCGGCGAGCTACCAGATGGATGGACTCGCGGTGCGGGGTTATGAGAATACTGCAGGCGAGACCGTGACCTCGATCTTCCGTCGGGAAGGACAGGTCTTGCAGAATGTTTTCGGTCTTTCCTACGATGGCCATGGCATCGCCGCCGAGGCCATTGATCCTGTGCTGCCGACGATTGGGGCACGGCGCTCCGCGATTCCCGGTGAATCCACTCCGGTCGACCAAGTCTTCGGGGGGCAAATCCACGAATTGCTGGTGTTTCCCACCGCCCTGCCGGAGCAGAAACTGCGAGATGTCCACGACTACCTGCAGTCGAAATGGGGTGGCTCGGTGATCTGGGATCACAGCACTGACTTGAAGGCCCTTTCCCTGAGCCCGAACGGAGCGCAGGCGCACATTATCCGCGGTGGCCATGGCGACGATACTCTCTCCGGCGGCCCCCTTGATGACATCCTTTCCGGTGGCCCCGGTGACGACCGCCTCGGGGGAGGGGCGGGTTCCGACCAGTTTGTCTTCGGGGCCGTGGATTCGGGAACGGATCGCATTGTCGATTTCGAGATGGCGGCGGACATCATCGATCTTTCGGCCCATTTTTGGAATCAGACCGGTGATGCTCGACAGTTCATCGCGGTCCGCCTGGACTCCAATTTTGCGTCGGGAATTCCAACTCTCGACAGTGTTCTCGTGGTGCAGCATCCCGATGGCGGAACGCAGGAGATTGTCCTTGAGAACGCGGTCGTCGGTGCCACCGAGTTGATTCAGCTCATCGTGGAAGGACGCATCCGCATGGGTGGTCTGAGTATCCCGGCCGGAGTGCAGGTGGCTTTGGCCCCGGGCAGCCCGACGGGTCCCTTGCGCGAATCTCTCGATGACCCCTTCACGCTGATCTTGACGCGCAGTGGCGACGGGGTTGCGGCGGAGTTGGAGGTGCCCCTGGGATTTTTTGAAGATGCCTTGGGTGGGCACTTTGTGGTGGACGAGGCGGAGGTCAACGCCAGCAGCCGTTCGGTCGTTCGATTTGCGCGCGGTGAGACCCGTAAGACTCTCACGGTGCGTCCGGTTCCCGATCTCACCACTTCCGGTCCGACGACGGTGGCGGTGGCGGTACTGCCCCATTACAAATACACGGTCGGAGGAACGTCGGCTGAGCGCACCATCACCGATGAGGCGATGGTGGTCGTTGAGGTGGTCGAGGCCAATGCGGTCTCGGGCACCGCGCAGCGCGCCAAGGTGCGCGTCCGCCGGGATGGGGATCTTGGCGAGGCTTTAGTGGTCGACTTCGAGCTGGGTGGCACTGCCGAGGAAGGAGTGCATCTCGAAACGGTGTCGCGCTCGCTGACGATTGCGGCCGGCCAGAGTTTTGGCGAGGTTCAGATCGTCGCTCGCGCGGCGGGTTTGTTGGACGGTCCAAAAGTGATCTTGTTCCAGCTGACTTCCCGGGAGGGCTATCAGCTGGGCAATCCCAACGAGGCCGTGCTCTATGCCGCCGCCACCGCCGCAGAAGCCAATGGAGCGGGATTTGATCGCTGGTTGCAGGCCTCGACCGGTGGGGATCTCACCCGCCTTGGGGATCTTGCAGGATTCCCGCGCGAGATTGTCGATCAATATCTGCAGGCTTATGCCTTCGGGCGGGATTCCGCGATGGATTCTTCTGCGATGCCGGTTTCCTTCCAGATTGTCGCGGGTCGGCCGGAACTGCTGGCACAGGGTTCGGTTCCGTCGGCAGATCTACGATGGAGAGTCGAGTCCAGTGGACGTCTGGGGATTTGGAATGATGTTACCGGAGCCTTCACGGGGGCTGCGCAGCCTGGTGGCATGACCTTCACGGGCGAGCCGCTGGCCGAGGGACCGGTCGGCAGTTTTTATCGTCTCACCATGACTCTGGAGGCCGGACAGTTCAGCGCTGGAAGCATCACCGCCTTGGCGGGAACAGATCAATTCGGGATCAGTGGGAATGGCACGTGGCAGACCAATCTTGAAAGCGGGGAGCTGAGCGGCACCGGTGGACTGGCGGGAGAAAGCAGCTGGATCACGGCCAAAGTTGAAGACGAGAGCGTCCTTAATTTCGAGATGAAAGTGGCTGACGGAGGTCCGGATGACCGCCTGATTTTCTACCTCGACGGGGTGAAGCTGGCGGAAACTTCCGGGGATTCGGTTTCGGTGCAACAGGAACTGGAGGGATCGAGTACGCACTTGCTCACTTGGCAGTTCCAGCGTGGCACCGGCCGGGCCGTTATTCGTAATCTGGGCGAATGAGGAAATCGCTGCGAATGTTCGGCGTCCTGGCGGCGCTTTTGATGATGCTCTCCTGTCGTGAGAAGGCTGCGGAACCGACCAAGGTGGCGGAGTCTGACGGAGTTCTCCTGCGCGTCGGATCAGTCGAAGTCACTCAAGCCGATCTTGATTACGAGTTACAGGAGCATCACGGGGGGCGCCGTGACCCGGCGACGCGTGCGCAGGCGCTCGATACCTTGGCCGGACGCGCGCAATTTGCGCAAGCAGGGTTGGATGCGGGTTTGGATGGAGATCCCGTGATGCGGGCTGAGGTGGCCCGGCTTCTTTCGTCTCGGCTTCGGGAGACCGATCTCTTTCCGCGGTTGAAGGAAGCGGCCTCGGGCGAGATCCCGGAGGAACGGCTGCAAAAAATCTACCAAGAGCAGCGGGAGCGCTTTCAATCGGAGGAAAAGCGCCAGGTAGCGGTCCTCTGGCTCAACCCCGGAGCTGATCCCGAGCGGCTGGCGCGGTATCAAGAAAAGCTTCGACAGGCGCGTGAATGGTTTACGAAGGACGCGAATTTGGCCAGCCGTCCGGAGCAGGGGTTCTCTGTTCTGAGTGTGGATTATTCAGAGCATGCTGCCAGTCGTTACAAAGGGGGAGTGGTGGGTTGGATGCAACGCGCCGGTGGGCTGGATGCCTGGAGCAAGGCCGTTTCGGAGATCGCCTTTTCCTTGGGAATCCCGGGCGAGGTCAGCGCGGTCATGACCCGTCCGGAGGGTGCGTTTCTGGTGCGCTACATGGCTCTTGACCCGGCCGTGGAGCGATCATTCGATTCGGTTCGCGGAGAACTTGAAAAATTCGAGCGACAGCGGATTCGGGAGAAGCTGGAACGGGAGTTCGAAGGGACCATTCAGGCGAAGTATCCGGTGGAATATCCGGGGGGCTGAGGGTTTATTTCCTTAAGGCTGCCAGTTCCTATCGTTGGGAGACTTGGGCCTTTCGAATTGCGAGTGATAAAATGCTTTTGGGCTGGATCGCTTGAGGGCGTCTTTTAAGGGAGAAAGATGAGGAATAGCGCAAAAATCTATCTCAACTGATCTCAAGAATCATCATTCCATCCGTCCATCAATTAATCTCGTCATCATCATCATCATCGTCATCGTCATCGTCATCGTCATCGTCATCGTTACGCCGTTCGGGCGGGACGACGGCCCAGAGGGGGGATACGCGGCGACGGGGCCTTTTATGTTGTGCCAGAGAATGCGGTTGAGGACGTCCTCGTCGCAGGCGTCGAGAGTGTTGAGCGGGAGTTTGGTAGAGGCCTCTCCTCCTGCGGACACGGGCGGGGTTGCGCCCAAGGCTCCCCCGAGATTTGTCAGATCGCTAGAGGCGACTCTCACCGATCAGGTTATCTCGTCCCGAGAAGGGCGTGAAGTGGTGGAGGCCAACTTCCTCACTCTTGTTGATTTGAAAGGCAGGGAATCGTCGGGCTGTAGGGAAGTGCTGGCGTTGAACTTAATGTCTCCATCCGATGAAATACTTTTTTGAAACCACTTTGGCGACCTGGTTCGTCGCGATCACCTGTGTCTCTGGCGAGCCGGTGAGTCTTTTTGACGGCAAAACCTTGGACGGTTGGGAAGGCGGCACTGAGAAGATTTGGCGAATTCGGGATGGCGTCATTATCGGCGGTTCGTTGGAAGGCAACCCGCGCAACGAGTTCCTCGCGACTACGAAGGCCTACAAGAACTTCCATCTTCGTTTCGACTATAAGTTGGAGGGAACGGAAGGTTTTGTGAATGGTGGTCTTCAGTTTTGGAGCAAGCGCGTTGAAGATCCTCCGAACGAGATGTCGGGGTTTCAGGCTGACATTGGTGCGGGGTTCACGGGATGTCTTTATGACGAGTCCCGCCGCAACACGATGCTTGCGACGGCGGATAAAAAGCTCGTGACAAAGCTGGAGAAACCGGGTGACTGGAATCGCTATGATGTCATCGGCGTTTGGCCACAGATTCAGCTTTTTGTGAATGGCCGGCGCACTGCGGTTTGGGTGGAACGCGAGGAAGCGATTCCCCGGGAAGGTTTAGTCGCTTTGCAGATTCACGGGAATTGCAAGGCCGAGATCTCGTTTCGCAATCTGACGATTGAAGAACTACCCGATTCCCAAGTGCCACCGCCCGCCGCGATTCTGAGCCGCTTTGGACTGGCGCAACCGACAATTCCAAGCCCACCTTTTGCGAAAGGGAAATTCACCTTGAGTGGGGAAGACGTGGTCACTTTTGTCGGGCAGGAAAATTTCGTAAATGAACAAAAGTCAGGTGAGTTGGAGTCGCTTCTCGCTTCTGCCTTTGCCGATAAGGCACCGCGCTTTCGCTCGATGGCCTGGGAGGCTGATACCGTTTACGAGCAGTGGCGCGACTTGAACTTTGGAAAATGGGCGGAGCAACTCGAAGCGGCAGGAACACGTGTCGTGATTGCGCAGTTCGGTCAAATGGAAGCCCTCGACGGGCCGAAGCGCCTCGCTGAATTCACGGCAGCCTACCATCGCTTGCTCGATCAATTCGCAAGGCAAACCCGGCGGATCGTTTTGATTTCGCCAATGCCGTTCGAGAAGCCGCTGGCTCCCTCGGCTCCGGACCTCACGAAGCGTAATGACGACGTGGTAGCCTATGCCGAGGCGGTCCGGGCAATCGCAAGCCAGCGGGATGCCATTTTTGTTGATCTTGTTAAATCGCTGAATCCCAAGGCAAGCCGAGCACGGCTGACTGATGACGGGATTCATTTGAATGAATTGGGATTACGCGAAGTGGCGCGGCTGGTTGCGAGTGCCTTGGGAGCGGAAGCGGGCCCGGAAAACCTAGGACCTCTTCGGAGCGCAATCGTTCGGAAGAATCAATTATGGTTCGACTGCTGGCGTCCTGCAAACTGGTCTTTTGTCTATGGCGACCGCGTGAATCAGAGGTTTGGTAAAGCCGGGGAAGATGCTTCTTCGCTCCAGGTGGCCTTCGAACGACAGCTGCCTTTAGTCCATGCCGCTGATGATCGAATTCATGCCTTGGCTCGTGGTGAACAAGGCGCTCCCGCTGAGTTGCGGCAGTCGGACGAACCCGGGAAATTGGGACCAAAAGCGCTCACTCCGGATGAACAATTGGCGACCTTCGAAGTTGCTGCGGGATATGCTGTGAATCTTTTCGCTTCGGAAGAGCTGGGGGTGATCAACCCGACCCAGTTTGCGTGGGATGAACGCGGGCGACTTTATGTCGCTTGCTCACCGAGCTACCCGCAGTCGTTCGCCAGTGCTAAGCCCTCCGACTACATCTTGGTGTGCGAAGACACCGATGGCGATGGCCGGGCGGACAAGTCGTGGCGCTTTGCCGAAGGCCTAACGATGGTGCAGGGCGTGGAACCCGGAGGCGGGGGAGTCTACGTGTGTGATTTTGACCGGCTTCTCCATTTCCGCGATACCGATGGAGATGGCAAGGCCGATGAGCAGACGATCGTGCTCTCGGGATTCGGGGTAGGGGACACCCACCAACTTATCAACAGCATCAGTCACGGACCGGATGGGAGCTTATGGTTTACGCAAGGGCTGCATGCCATGTCGCGGGTCGAAACGGCTTGGGGAATTGCCCGCCTTGACCGAGCCGGGCTTTGGCGACTGCGTCCACGGTCAATGCGCCTCGAAGGATTCTTCGGCGGGGGGATGGCCGGGGCAAATTGTTGGGGGGTGGCTTTCGACGACTACCAGCAAGTCTTTCACAAGACCGGAGATCGTCCCGAGGGTTACTGGTCGGTTCCGGGTCTCGTACGCGGTTCCAGCGCGATCGGAAGCAGTTCCGAATTCGATGCGAATGTCTCCTATCGTCAATCACCCGAGCAATACCATTCCGTTGGCGCACTTTTCCAAACCTCACCGAAGACGACGTCGCTCGACTTCATCGGCACCCGGGCTTTGCCGGATGAGATTCAAGGATGTGCCTTGATTGGGGGATACTTTGGCTCGGTGGTGGAGTTGCACCGCTTCGAGGATGACGGCGCAGGGTTCAAGACGAGCCAGCTTCCGCGGCTCATGACTTCGTCGAACAAGGCCTTCCGCCCCGTTGACGTGAGCGTTGGTCCGGACGGTGCCATTTACCTCGCCGATTGGTATAATCCGGTCATCGGCCATTATCAGGCGAGCTATGCCGATCCCAAGAGGGACAAATCCCACGGGCGTATTTGGCGGATTACCGCAAAGGATCGTGCCCCGGTGAAGCAGCCGGATCTGGCTGGAATGAGCGCCGGGGAATTGCTCGATCAACTTCGATCTCCCGAGCGATGGACCCGCTATCAGGCCAAGCGTTTGCTCTTTAATCTGCCGGAAGAGGAAGTCCTCGCGGCCGCGGATATCTGGGTTGCGGAGAATGACAATGATCGTGGCTTGCTTGAGGTCATCGGGGTGTATGAAGCGCACGAAGCACCACGCCCGGCGCTTTTGAAGCGGCTCTTGAAATCAGAGGATGCCCGGATTCGTGCGTATGCTGCGCGCGTTGCTGGGATGTGGTCCGATCGGGTGCCTGAAGCTCTTGATCATCTGCGTAAGACGGTTCGCGACGACCATCCGCGCGTCCGGCTTGAGTCGGTGGTGGCCGCCACATATGTCACTGATGGCAGGGCGGTGGAGGTCATTGCGGCGGGGCTCGACTCACCGCGTGACCGCTTTCTTGACTATGCCATTCGTGCCAGCGCCCGCGCATTGCAACCCAGATGGGGGCCTCTTTTTGAAAAGGATCAACTGACTCTCGGCGGAGACGCTCAACAAAATTACCTGCGTGGCTTGCTTGGGGAATCACCCGGTCCGCCTGATCCGGGTGAGGAAGTTTATACCATGGCTTGCATGACGTGCCATCAACCGGATGGCAGGGGACTGCCGGGTGTCTACCCTCCACTAGCGGGAAGTGATTGGGTGAAGGCCAAGGATCCCTCGAGTTTGATCAAAATCGTTCTTCATGGCCTCGCCGGACCCATCACCGTGAATGGTCAAAATTACGGTCATGATAATGGACTGGCGATGCCGCCGATGGGAGGACTGACCGATCAACAAATCGCGGATGTCCTGAGCTACATCCGAACCGAACTCGGGCCGGAGGCATCGCTAGTCACGGCCGCTAAGGTGAAATTACTTAGGGCTGCCACAAGCGGTCGAGTGACATCTTGGACCGAAAATGAACTGCCATCGAAATGATCACGAAACGTTTTTATTTCTTCATTCCGGCCCTTTTTGGGTCACGAATCCGAGCGGCTTTTGTCAGGGCGCCGTCTCGAAGGATGGGAATGCGCCCAACACGAAATTCAATTCAGGAATTTGCTATTGGGATTCGGGTGCAGGCTCGAGGTAGCTTTTTCCGGCTTTAAAAAGCGCGAGGCGTTTCTTCATCGGAGAGGCGGTTGCCTCATCGCCACTTGCGGTGGAGATGCGAATACCAAGCTCAATGAACTGAATGGCTTTTGGAAAATCACCGGTGGCAGCATGAGCCACCGCGACGGTATCGAGGACGGCGGGGTTTTTGCCACCGGTCATGGTATTCGCTTTTTGGGCCCATTGCAGCGCGAGTTTAGGATCGCGCACGCGGTCACTGGGATTGGCTCCCAGCTGCCAGGCGAGGTTGTTGATCACCGCGATATTCGAGCTGTCACCTTCCGCGGCCCATCGGAGAAAGAGGAGCCCCCGGTCGGTATCGCCCGAGGCCATTAATTTTTCGCTCATCCAGATTGCGAGGAGAGGGAATTCACGGTGGGGTTTTAGGAGTTCGAGATTCCTGATCGCGAATTCTGCGGCGTCCACGACGTCTCCCTTGTTCATGAGCTCGATACCGCGAGGCATCGGAGCCGGAGCTTTCGGAGTGAACATCCATTTCCCGGGAAAGGGAAGGGAAGCGGTTAGGAGGTCGTCGTCGTCTAAGTCAAAGAGCTTGGTGTCGGCAATTACCTGCTTTGCGGACGTTGTTCCGTGATAAATGGCGGTGAGTCTTCCCTTCCCATCGATGAGGAAACTGGTTGGGACGGGCATGGGAATACGTCGAAGGAACGGCCAGTTGTGAGCTTGCTGAAGCCGGGTGTAGAGTTCTTCGGTGGCCATTCCGGTTTCAAACGGGAGGGTCAATTTTTCGAATGCTTTGCGAGTGGTGGCGAGAGAGGAGGACTCCTTTCCGTCGATCTCATCAACGGAGATTGCCACGACATGGACGTCGGCTGCTTTCAGTTCTCCTTGAAGAGCTTTCCATTCAGCGAGTTCGTGAAGGCAGGGGGAACACCAGCTTGCCCAGAGGTTAATCAAGACAGGGTGTCCCTTTCCAAGGGAGATCTCTTTTAACTCGCCTTCAAAATTGGGATAGCGCAGTGGCGGAAGTCCGGCCCGCGTGGGGGTCAGGATCCGTCGGGCGTTGGGCTCTCGTGAGAGAGGAGCGGGAGCTTGATTTTCGGTGAGTAAAATGGGTGTTCGGTCCACCCGGAGGGCTTTGCCTTTCCCCTCCTCGAGGAGAAAATGGGCGTCTGCCGTGATGCCTGGGAAGACCTCGGCTTCTCCTCCCGGCCATCTCACAACAATGCGTTCGAGTGAGGAGCTTTTACCGAGACCAAAGTGGAGCCACTTTGATGATTGTCCGAGAAATCCGTCGCCGGCCTTCAGGGTCTTGATCAAAGGGATGGTCTCCTTTTCTCCGGTAGGGAAGACCTCGACCCGCGCCCCAATACCGTCGCGGTTGCTTTTTGTTCCGCGAAGTCGCAGGGCGACGAAGTGATTATCGCCCGGAGTATCGTTTCGAAGAAAGCGCAACTGAGGGGCGGTGCGGTTGGCGACCCATAAGTCGAGGTCCCCGTCGCGATCCCAATCAATACTGACGGGAGAGCGGGCGTCGTCGTCGAAGTCGAGACCACTCACGGATGACACCGTGGCGAAGCGTCCTCCTTCGACATTGAGGAAGGCGCAGTTTCTTTCGTGGCCGCTGAGTGAACCCCCATCTGAAACTAATCCGTTCAGTCGTTTGAGATGTCGGCGATAGGCTGATTCGGGACTCGCCATGTTGGCGACGTCCTCTTCAGTCGTTGGGATTTGCGACAAGACCTGTCGCCAATAGATGGTTCACAAGTCGCCCGGTTTTCGACCGGTTACGAAACCGTTGGTGACGTATAAGTCCTCCCAGCCATCGTTATTGAAATCAAGAAAGATTGATCCCCAGCTCCAGCGCCCCATGGCGACACCGGAGGTGATACCGTCGTCCCGGAAGGAATCTTTGCCGGTGTTGGTATACAAGGAATTCCCCCGAGCCATCTGGAGCATGGTGTTCTTCAGGGAATCATCCGCGCCGGGAAGAAACTGCGGTTGGGTCACCACCCGGTGTCCCGCCGAAGAGAACATACTAGCTTTGTAAAAATCCATCCATCCGTCGTGATTAAAATCTCCGGAGGAGGCTGACATTCCGAAAGTGCCATTTCTTGTTCCCGACTCAGCAGTCACGTGTCGGAAGCGACCGCCTTCATTTCGATAGAGGGTGTTGTGGCCGAAGTCGTTGACCACGTAGAGATCGATTACGCCATCGTTGTTATAGTCTTCCCAGATGGCAGAAAAGGAAAAGCGGGTGTTGTCTTCGCTCAGTCCGACGGCTTTGGTAACGTTGGAGAATTGCCAGTTGCCATCGTTGCTGAAGAGAGCATTGCGGCCCCCGTTTGTGGCGTTATAGATGGGCATGGGGATAGGGAGAACGGCATGAGTGTCCGGATCACCGTAGTAAACGCAGGCGTAGACATCGAGATCGCCATCGTGATCGAAGTCTGCGGCGGCGAGTGAGTAAACGTTCTGTATCTCTTGTCTTGCTCCGACCTCAAACTTCCCTGTGCCATCGTTTTTAAAAAAGACAATTTGCAGTGGCATCGCAAGGACGAGATCTTGATCGTTATCATTATCGAGATCGATGAGAAGGGCACCTTGGGAGTTGTCCAAGAAGTCTAGTCCGGCTGCTTTTGAATGATCGAGCACGGTGCCATCGGGTTGCCCCATGAACAGGCGGTTTGGGAGGCCTCCGACCTGGCAACGATAGAGGTCTTCAAATCCATCGCCATTGACGTCACCCACTGCGATGCCGTTATGGCCATATTGCATCACAAGAAGGTAGTCGTTGAGGCGCTCCTTCCACGCTCCGATACCGAGGCCAAATTGCTCGGTGGCGATTGCGGTCTCGTTGGCAAATACTGAAGCGGTGCGATCGCTGAACCAGGTGCCACCCCTCGAACTTAGGACTTCCTCGAATTCCTCGAGGGCAAGGGAGGTGATTAAGGGGGTGTCTGGATCTTCTCCAACTCGCCAACTGATTCGCCACGTGGCATTTTGTTCCCAAGCGGTTTCATTGCTGCGGATATTGAGTGAGACAAGCTGTTTGGTTTCAAAGCCGCCAGTGATTGGATGCACGCCGATGATCTTAAATTTGGCATAACGCTCGCCATTCTTTGGCGCGGTTTTCGTCAAGGCTGAGAAGCAATCGGAGAGAGGAATCGAGGTGGCGTCTTTGGGCAGGGCGGGGGAGCGTAGAACGACGGTGCCGTTGTCGTTCAGGACTTCCCTGAGATTTGTCGGTCGGAGAATCCCGCAGGCAATGTCGTCCGAGAAAATGAAGGGGAGATTCGAGGCGTTACTAAAACCGACATCCTCAAAAAGATGTGCGAGAGTCTTAAGTTGGTCCCCAGCGAGTGTGTTGAAATGTTCGCTGTTCCAGCCGTCCTTGCGCGGATCAAGGTTCATCAGATCGGGATCACTTGCATCTGTAAACGCGAAATTAATTGTCGACGATTCGCCTTCTGAAAGGTGGGGCACGGCGGTTGGGGAGGTGGTCAAAGATGACCCTGAATCCCTGTCGTCGCAGGAGATCAGGAGAAGCGCGGATAAAAAGCCGAGGGCGGAGAACCACCGCTGTCCGGGCATAGGCCGGGGGAGAGTTTGCATCGGTTTTAATTCAAGTTTATCTGCCATGGGAAGAACGGTATTGGTTTAGCATACGAGCAGAAAAAAGGCCACCAGTTGCCTGGTGACCTTTTGCAAAATAAGTCTGATTGTTTCCAGCCAGCTTAGCGCCGACGGCGGAGAATTCCCAGTCCGGCCACAAGGATCAAAGCCATCGAGGAAGGCTCGGGAATGGCTGAGGCATCAACGGAAACGAGGTCATAGATCACGTTGCCCGAGGTCGAACCCATCGCAACGAAGACGTTTCCCGAGGGAACAACGGCCCCTGTGGTGAAGGTTGCGACGTTCCCTTCGGCGGCGGTCAGAGACGAGGCCGCAATGTATTGGTCTTGAAGTGCGAAGACTGCGGAGTTGGTCGCTCCGGGGTCTCCTAGAAGGGCTGCCGTGTCGTCAGCGATTCCGAACCAGCCAACAGTGCCGCCGCCTCCACGACGACTAGCGAGAAGGTCGACGGTATAGGTCGTGTTTGGTTGAAAAATGACCCCGAGGTCCTGATAAACGTAACCATTGGGGCGGATCCCAAGGTAGTTGATGCCATCGCCTCCGGTCGAACCGATGGCACTTGATAGCTCAAGAAGGTAATTGCCATTGGCACCATCGACAGTGAGAGGGTCGGCACTACCGGCGACTCCGCCTTGGGAATTCCAGCCACTGGGGATGCCGTCAGCCCAGTTTTGGCCGTTTTGCGTGGCGTCGTTGTCTTCGAAACTGGCATTGTTGACGGTAATTGCGGCTCCACTGGCTACACCGGGGAGGCAAATCGCAGCGCAGAATGCGGATAGGATTTTGGATTTCATAGTTTGTTTATTTCGCGTGTTAATGTGCTGAGAGGGATGAAGGAAGTGGTCGTAAGAACTCGATTCCGAATCACTAAGAGCCGGACATAAGCGCTAGAATCTAACATTATTCGATTTTTACAATATAATTTTTGGGTGAAACATTTCGGAGAGGCATTCAGCTTCTTGAGAAAATGGGAGGAATGACTAAAACCACGGATCTGCGGGAGTGGTTGAGGGGCTTGGTCGGGAGAGTCTTTAAATCTCGAAATAGGCGATTTTTTTATAACGCCGCTTTTAAATATCGCGACGACCTATCGAGAGATCGGTAAATACGCGGCAAAAATGCCCGGTAAACTGATACGAGAAAAGAGGTAACACAAAGCAAAGGGAGGAGCCCAAAGGAGGAGCCATGCCCAAAGGAGGAGCCATGCCTAAAGGAGGTGCCATGCCTAAAGTAGGTGCCACACAAAGTAGGTGCCAGGCAACCAAAAGTTGTTTGACTTCCAAATCCTTTTAGGATATGGGGTTGAGATGAGTGAGGCGAAGATGAAGCGAGGATGGGAGTTGACGGATCTTGAGAAGGCGGACTGCTTGACGGGGAAGATGTTGGGTGGGATTGCGCTGAAGGCGCCCGGGCGGGGGGATGGGAAGAGGCGGAGGTTTGTTTTTGAGGATCGGACGTGCTGTTACCATGTGATGTCGCGGGTTGCTGGGGGCGATTTGCTGTTTGGCGAGGTGGAGAAGGAGGCTTTTCGGA
>Ga0222650_1000264_pt1 | contig 44696 bp, 36 predicted proteins | sample AntAcemetagen367_FD_179820 | JGI IMG/M metagenome (GOLD analysis project Ga0222650, IMG submission 179820) | Saline water microbial communities from Ace Lake, Antarctica - #367 | ecosystem: Environmental > Aquatic > Non-marine Saline and Alkaline > Saline | place: Antarctica: Ace Lake... | reverse complement strand
ACGAATCATTCACAAAGCATGCGGCATACGGGACTTAGAGTATCTCGAACTCAAATTACGTCATCACTCGGGAACACGATCCTGACGCCCAGAGAGAAAACCCGTCATGCTCAACTGTCGAAGATCCCTTTTTTTTACGGTTGCGGCCACTTCCCACGAGGAGCGCGGAACAGAACTTCAGATTTGGTTCAATGGTCAGCGGTATCCGCTTTGGTCAAATTTTTCGTGGGAAGTCATGCAGGGATTCCCGGTTTTTGAGGATGATAAGCACCGGTTTACTTTTCTCCTCTTTCTGAGTTATGGGAAAAAAGGCGATTGGGATAAAGCCACCCAAAAGCTTCCCGATTTTCCTAATTTGAAGGTGGACGGCCCGCGTTTCACGGCGAGGAAGGATACTCCTGAGGAAGTGCTTGATTTTGTCGATGCCGCCCACCGGCTCTACCTCCACGGTGGCAAGCGCCTAAAGGAGGCGAACCGGAAGCGGAAAGACAATCGCAAACGGGCCAGGAAACGGGAGGGGGCCGATCCGGTGACGCTGCCCGCTAAAATTGAGGTCACTTTTTGGCGGAATGAAAAGAAGCTCAAGCAAGAGGGAGGTTTGAAATGAAAATCTTCGTGGTGTTGTCCTTCCTTTTGGTGAGTCTTTCAAAATCCCAGACAGTCGAGCTCTTAACGCTCAAGACGTCACCGACTCCTAACGCCGTTGATTTGGAGTGGGTGGGGCAGTCGGGCAAATTTTATTATCTCCAATGCAGTGCGGATCTGGAGGACTGGAACTTCATGGGAGTAGTGGATGCCGGTGATGGTTCCGTGATTTCCTATGGGTTTCCGACGAACTTTACGTCTCTAAACTATCGGGTCGTCATTCGACTGACTCCTCCAACAGGGGATGCGGACGGTGATGGCCTGACCGATGAGGACGAACACTTCGTCCATATGACCAACGCCGATGATGCGGATTCGGATGGCGATGGTGTCGATGATCGTGAGGAAGTGGTTGCGGGGACCGATCCTTGGTCGGATACCGATAGACCATTCTACGTTCTTGAGGTCACTTGGCCAAGCGATGTGGTCGTTGAGTATTTTCTCACAAAAGAGTTCTGGGTCTTGAAGGCGGACGAAGCGACTGACCCCGATTGGTGGATTGGCCTCTCTCAAGTTGATGTTGCAACCACGCTTGATCTCCAGCTCAAGAGTTTCGAGCCTGTTGATGGTGTGACAACTCTGAATGTGCTCAACTTCCGAGATCGAGAAAGCGCAGGGGCTGATCAATATACAATAAATAATATCGCCCTTGTGATTCCTTCGGAACGGACAGCTTCGCCGGTCGAACAGGCAGAGAACAACCCTTTACCGGAATTGGGAGGATATGCCGGTAAATGGGGGCTTTATCCTGTCTCGGTCTTAGAATTGTCGCCAAAAGTGAAAGACGAGGAAGGAAACGAGATAGCAGGCTCCGAGAAGATTGTGCAGGGGAGGCCACTTGGCTTCTTCGTCGAAATTGATCCACATGCCAATCGGATCGCTCACCGCGAGCTTAAGGTCAAAATCGGTGGTCCGTTGGAAGATCGGAAAGTCATCTGGAGTCTTGATGTCCTCCCTGGAGCGACCCCCGCAACGGTTCGTGGAGAGTGGGAAGATAGCCCAACTCACAAAGATCGGTTTGAGGTGTCTGCTGTCTATGGGATTAGCGGTTTCAATCGAGTTTCTCAAACCAGCGGAGAAACGACGGTTGCAGAATCGGGTCAAACTGCGATTCGAGTGAATGTGCCGCCTATTGGCCTCAATCAAGTGAGAATCCGGATTCAAATTGAAGGCGTAGCGGGGGAGCTTGATTTAATTGATATGGAAGTTCCCGCAGTTGTCGTGATCGATCCTGGTCATGGGGGCATAGACTCTGGAGCGGTTGGGAGAACTGATAACAGCGTATTGGAAAAGGACTTGGCTTTGGCTTATAGTCTTAAGTTACGTGAAGAGTTAATTGACAAATTTAAAGACGAAAGGCATGGGTTTCTGGTTAAAATGACGCGAGAGGACGATTCGACTTTGAAGCTGTCGTATAGAGCTCCAGTTGCGAGAGACCTTGGCGCTGATATTTTCGTAAGTATCCATTTTAATTCTGCATTGTCATCATCGGCACGAGGTTCGGAAACATATGTAGAGAGAACTCCAAGAAACCGAAACCAAGCAGAAGATGCGGGATTGGCTTCGTTATTGCAAAATTCAGTTGTTTCGGCCATTCAAGCGGAAGACGTAGGAGGGAAACATCGTCTTACTTTTAATCATAATTGGGTCCTGAAAAATAATTTGCCAATTCTAGGCGTCAAAACAGCTGGTTTTGTAGTCACTAAGGACGGAGCTTTCAACAATGGGAATTCAACCGATTTCCATCCGGTACGTGCGTGTCTCGTCGAAATTGAATTTATTTCGAATGATGCAGCTCTAAATGCGGTCAAATTATCGGATCTTAGGGGAATTAGAAGCAAAGATGGTTTTTCTCAGAGCGCCGCTCAAGACATCCTTAACAATATTCAAGACCAAGAATGAAACTATTTGCGTATATTGCTTTGTTGGGATCATCTTTTTTTTTGTTTTCAGCCTATGGACGATCAAGGGAGATGATCGATGCTCTTAATGCCCCGGTGCCAGCCTGGCTCTCACTTGGAGAACCTATTCGCGCCGAAGTTATTGCGCGGGACGTTCAAAGGGGAGATGAGATTAGTTTTCGCCCCCGCTCTGGAGGGGCTACCAACAGTGCGACTCGCGTTCAAATCCCTGATCAAAGTATCGATGTGGAACTCGATCACCGCATTGATTATTTTGGGAAAAATGAGGAAGGTCAGGGAGTTTCCTTGAGTCCAGATGGTAAAAAATTACTCGTTAATTTAGGCACTGAGACGTGGTTGTATGAGGTCGCTGATAGTGGGCGACTTCATGAAGTATTAATAGATATTCCTCACGTGACTTATGATGACGGGCTTAAGGGGTTGATCTTTCAATGGTCTTGGGCGTCAGATGGTGTGATGGTCGCAAATGCTGAAGTCATGGATGAGAAGGGTCACAACGTGATAGAAAACCGAGTCTACGCTTTCCACCAAGAAAGAAAATCACTCTCAAGATTAGATTTTTCGGCCCTAAATTTGGATGCAAATGATCCTCCCAGTCTTAAGGTTCTTGGTTTCAGGGCGAATCTTGATGAGATTGTTCTAGAGATCGACGGGAAGCGCGTTCTTGCGAAAGCCGACTTAAAATCCCTTCCTCGCTTGCTTGAGGAGCCTCGTGACCGGAGATCGGCTTCTGGGAAAGTTGAAGGTGCCAAAAATTCACGGCCTATGCCGTCTGAACTTAAGGAGCATCAAAGCGCTTCCGAGAAACCAGGCAGTCTTCTTTGGTTCATTGCGGGAGTGATTTTGGTGGCAATCTTGGCCTTCTTCCTTAAAACGTGGGAGGGCAAGGTCTTTTCATAAGCCTCTTGCAAGGTTTTTGGGCCAAGACTTCACGGCATGGCGTTGTCTTCCGCGATTCTCCCCGTCGTGGAATTGATTTCGTGGAAAGCTTGTTTTGGGCTGGTCCGATGCTCTCGGTCCGCCTATATTCGTGGTCCGCTCCCCGGGCAGTCGCTGGTTTTCGCAAGGAAGCTGGAGGAAAGTCCGGACACTACAGAGCAGTGTGCCTCTTGAAAAAGAGGGACGGTGATTCGAAAGGATTGCCGGACAGATTAGTGCCGCAGAAAACAAACCGCCTTCTTCGGGAGGTAAGGGTGAAAAGGTGGGGTAAGAGCCCACCGCGCCGAGGGTGACCGAGGTGGCAGGGTAAACCTCTCACAGTGCAAGACAGAACAGGGGAAGGGCTGCTCGCCCGTTAAATCCCCGGGTAATAGTCGCAAAGATAAATGACTGCCGAAGCGTGGATAGGCCACGTGGAACAGAATCCGGCTTACAGGGGAGCGGCCATATTTTTTTTGGCGCGGGGAGGAATGAAGATGGGACGGTCTCAAGACTGTCCCTCCCAGGGGGGTTATTTTGATTTGGCACAGCGGAAGCCGGTGTGATTGGCAGGCGCGAGTGATTCGGAATAATGGCGCGCGCCGGGGCGGTAGCGGAGGCAATAGGAGGTGTGACAAAGGAAGGAGCCTCCCTTGGTGACGTGGAGATAGCTCAGGGGGTGTTGTTTCCCGAAAACAATCGGGCTGGGCCATTTCTCATGTTGCAGGAACCAATTGACCTCGGGTTGGCTCACTCCGCCGGACGGGCCCTCGGGGTCATTTTTTGGTTTTTTTAGGAAGAGAGTGTAAGCATCGGGCCGGTAGTAGTCTGAGCAATGTTCCCAAACATTCCCGGCCATGTCGTAGAGGCCGTATTGATTGGGTGGGTAGGATTTGATGGGTGCGGAGCCTTTGAAGCCATCGCTACCAGTGTCCTTGTGGGGGAATTCTCCGGTGAAGACATTGGCGAGCCATTTCTCGTTGGGCTTGGCTTCGGTCCCCCAAATGTAGTCGAGGCCTTCCTCCCCACCGCGCGCCGCGAGTTCCCACTCGGCTTCGGTCGGGAGACGTTTGTGGGCCCATTTACAGTAGGCCCTGGCGTCCTCCCAGGTCACGCAGACCACGGGGTGATTTTCCTTACCCTTAAGATCGGAGCCGGCTCCGGTGGGGTGCTTCCAATTGGCTCCCGCTTCAAAGCGCCACCATTGCCATTCGGCTCCTTCTCCGCGGAGTTCAACAGCCTGGGGCGGTCCTGAAAAAACGATGGCACCTGGCTTGAGTGCTTCGGGCGGGGCCTTGGGAAAGTCCTTATTTGACCAACCACGCTCGGCCTGGGTCTTGTAGCCGGTGGCGTCTACGAACTTTTGGAACTGGGTATTGGTGACCTCGTGGGTGTCCAGATAATACCCGCTGACGGTGACTTTATGAACAGGGCGTTCCTCGGGGTTGAAAGGAAAGGTGGGGTTTTCCTTGGTGCCGCGCGTGTAGGTCCGGCCCTCGATCTTGGCCATGCCCTCGGGAATGGCCATATCTGGGTTCGGTTTGCGTTCAGGATCGGCCGCGTGAAGAAGGGCGAGAGCGGGAAGGAAGAGGAGAAGACGTTTCATGAGGCTTGGTTTCCTGAAGAGGACAATTTATCTACGGAGATGGCTACCACGAAGTTTCGTCCCTGTATCGATCTGCATGAAGGTAAAGTGAAGCAAATCGTGGGGGGGACCCTCAACGAGAGCGGGGCAGTTGAGAACTTCGTCTCGGAGAAGGCGCCCGCGTGGTATGCGAGGAAGTTCTCTCGGGATAATTTGCGGGGTGGACACGTCATCAAGCTGGGACCGGGGAATGAGGAGGCGGCGCGGGAAGCGCTCGGAGCCTGGCCGGGGGGGCTCCAGATTGGTGGGGGGATTTCTCTGACGAATGCCGCGGATTGGCTCGAAGCGGGAGCGAGCGAGGTGATCGTGACGTCTTGGTTTTTTGATGCCGGGGGTCGTTTTTTGGAAGACCGGGCCGAAGCTCTGGCGAGAGAGGTTGGCAAGGAGAAGGTCATCATCGATCTGAGTTGCCGGAAGGTCGCAGAAGGGTGGAGAGTGGCGATGAACCGTTGGCAAACGATCACCGAGATGGCGGTGGATTTAGAAGCGATCGATCGTCTCTCGCAGTATTGTGGTGAGTTCCTCATCCATGCGGCTGATGTCGAAGGGCAATGCGGTGGGGTCGATGTCCCTTTGGTGAATTTGCTGGGGCAATGGCAGGGTTGCGCGATCACTTACGCGGGCGGAGTTCGGGGGCTTCAGGATCTTGGACTCATCAACGAAGCGAGTGGAGGAAGGCTGGATGCCACGGTGGGAAGTGCGCTCGATTTGTTCGGAGGGAACGGCGTTTCCTACGAAGACCTATTAAAATGGAATCGAGGCTAGTCAGCCAGCCGCAAGGGGTTCTAAATCGCGCAGAGCATGGCAAAGCGTATTCTTATTACCGGCGGAGCGGGATTTCTCGGGAGTCATCTTTGTGATCGGATGATCGAAGCCGGGAATGAGGTGATTTGCCTCGATAACTATTTTACGGGTCGGCGTCACAATATCACCCACCTGTTGAACCATCCAAATTTTGAGTTGGTCCGACATGATGTCATCGATCCAATTAAGTTGGAGGTCGACCAAATCTACAACCTGGCCTGCCCGGCCTCGCCGATCCATTACCAATACAATGCCATCAAGACGATGAAGACCTCGGTGATGGGTGCCATTAATATGCTGGGGTTGGCGCGCCGGACGAAGGCCCGGATTTTGCAGGCTTCGACTTCCGAAGTTTACGGAGATCCCTTGGTTCACCCTCAGCCCGAAGACTATTGGGGGCACGTTAATCCCATCGGGATTCGTTCGTGTTATGATGAGGGCAAGCGGTGCGCGGAGACTCTCTTCGTGGATTATCACCGTCAGAATGGTGTCGATATTCGGATCATGCGAATCTTTAACACCTACGGGCCGCGCATGAATGCCGAGGATGGCCGGGTCGTTTCAAATTTCATTGTCCAGGCTCTTCAGGGCGAGCCGATCACGATCTATGGCGAGGGGTCACAAACGCGTTCGTTTTGCTACTGCGATGATAATATTGAAGGAATGATTCGCCTCATGGAGGGTGCGCATATCGGGCCGATCAATATTGGTAATCCGAATGAGTTCACGATGCTGGAGCTCGCCAATGAGGTGATCGAATTGACGGGTTCAAAGTCTGAGATCGTGCATTTGGAGCTTCCTCAAGATGATCCCAGACAGCGGCAACCTGACATTACCTTGGCAAAGAAAGAGCTCGATTGGGAACCCAAGACTGAGCTTCGCGAAGGTCTCCGAAAGACCATTGCCTACTTCGAAGCCGAGTTGTCGGGGGAATAGGAGATTTCGTTGGCAAGGAGGTCCCCCTGCAGGTAGGGTCGTCCTCAATATATGAATTTAAAATTTTGTGGAGCAGCGGGGACGACCACCGGATCGCAGCATCTTTTGGAGGTGAACGGACAGCGGATCCTTTTGGATTGCGGGCTCTATCAGGGAAGACGGAAGGATGCCCACGAGGTGAATTGCTGCTTCCCGCACTTCGACCCCAAATCAATCGATCATGTCGTGCTCTCGCACGCCCACATCGATCACAGCGGAAACCTCCCCAATCTTTCGAGTAAGGGATTCGATGGAAATATTTACGCGACTTTCGCCACCCGCGATCTTTGTCAGGTGATGTTGGCGGATTCCGCCCACATTCAGAAATCCGATGCGGAGTGGATGAACAAGCACCGCGTGAAAGAAGGAAAACCTTTGATCGAGCCCCTTTACACTCCGATCGACGCCGAGCTTTGCTTGCGACAATTTGTAAATGTGGGTTACAACCGCAAGATGATGATTGCGAAGGGGGTCGAGCTGACCTTCATCGATGCCGGTCATATTCTGGGGAGTGCTCAGATCATCCTCGATATCGAGGACGAAGCGGATGGTCAGAAAAAGCGCCTTCTCTTTTCGGGTGACGTCGGTCGGGGGAATAATGACCTTTTGCGTGATCCGGTTGCGGGTGAGGATATCGATTTCGTCCTCATGGAAAGCACCTATGGCGGCCGCGAGCACGAGTTGAGTGCGGGGGCGGACGAACCGGTGGCCGAAATTTTAGCGAAGGCTTTGAAGAAGGGTGGGAAGGTGATTATTCCGGCCTTTGCGGTGGAAAGAACCCAGCAGCTTCTCTACGTGCTGCATGAACTTTTCCAGAGCGGAGCGATCCCAGAGACCCCGGTCTATGTCGATAGTCCGCTGGCAGTGAATGCCACGGAAATTTTCCGTCTCCACCCGGAGTGTTTTAACGATGAGGTTTACCAGGTTCTTTTTGAAAAGAGCAACCCGTTTGGATTCGAGGGGCTCACCTTGATTCGCTCGGTGGCAAGGTCGAAAGAACTGAACGATGACAAGCGACAGTCGATTGTCATCTCAGCATCAGGAATGTGTGAGGCCGGAAGGATTTTGCACCATCTCAAGAACGGGATTGGTAATGAACGGAACACCATTCTTTTCGTGGGCTACTGTGCCCAGAATACCCTCGGTTGGAAGATTCGTGAAGGGCATGACACCGTGAAGATTTTCGGGAAGGAATACCCCGTGAAAGCCAGCATCGAGATCATGGATTCCTTCTCGGGCCACGCCGACCATTCCGAGCTAGTCGACTATTTCAAGGCAATCAAAGGATCGAAGAAAAAGGTCTGGCTTGTTCACGGCGAGAACGACCGCTCCGAAGCGATGAGCGAAGCCCTGAAGGAATTCCACGATGGTGAAGTCAGCGTCGCCGAACTCGGCAAGACGGTTGAGTTCTAGAATAAGCGAGGTGCCCGGGCCCTTTTAATAATCCTCGACCGGGCTTTGGCTGGGGCGGGCGGGGTCGAAGCGATCTTGGTCGATGACTTCTCGGGTGAGGTCGGTCATTTTTGCGTTGATTTCGTCCCAGTCTTTCTGGGTGAAGTCGAGGGGGCGTTTGAGCTTGTCGCGTTGTTTTTCGATGCGCCGGAGGGAGTCGTCGTCGTGGACCTCGAGCTTATCGAGAGCGGCGGGAAGGGAGGCCATTGCGTGGCAGACGAGGGCGATGTCAGCCCCGGCTTCGAGGGCGAGTTTGATGTCGTTGCCGCGCCCGTAGTTCTGGACGATGGCTCCCATGTCGAGATCGTCGGTGAGGATAAGGCCTTTGTAGCCAAGTTGGTCGCGCAGGAGGCCGGTGAGAATGGGGCGGCTAAGGGAGGCCGGCATGTCGGGATCGAGTTGCGGGAAATTAAGGTGGCAAGCCATGATGGCGTCGAGCTCTGGCATGAGGGCGGTGTAAGGAAGGAGGTCTTCCTTGAGGAGTTCGGCACGGGAGATGTTGGCGACGGGGAGGTCGTGGTGGGGATCGCTCAGGGCGAGTCCATTGGTGGGGAAGTGTTTGCCACAGGAGAGAATTTTTTGCTTTCGCATCCAGCGATTAAAGACCCCGGCGTTATTGATGACGGTTTGGGAATCGCGACCCCAGCAGCGACCACGGAGTCCGTTGATCTGATCGGGGAAGTGGTCGAGATCGAGGACAGGCGCGAAGTTGAGGTTAATGCCGAGGATTTCGAGGAGTTGGCCGGTGAGGGCTCCAAATTGAGCGATCTGGTTCGGTGTCCCTTTTGCGGTGAAGGTGGCGGCGTCCGGCGGGGCGGAACTGAATGCGTGGGTGCGCCAGACGCGACCGCCTTCTTGGTCGATGGCGATGAAGGGTCGATCGAGGGAGAGATCGGAGAGGGCGTCGGTCAGTTCGCGGATTTGGGGGGCCGAGTTGAGATTACGCGAAAAGAGGATGTAGCCAGCCGGTTGCAGGTCGCGGAAGAGGTCGGCTTCGCCAGCGGTGAGCTCAGGTCCGGCGAGGCCAACGATGAGACGGGCGGCATTCATGAGGACTGCTCGAGGGAGGCCGCGATGAGCCCGGAAAAGAGGGGGTGGGGCTGGTTGGGCTTGGACTTGAATTCGGGATGGAATTGTGCCCCAATGAAGAAGGGGTGATCGGTAATTTCGATGATTTCGACGAGCCCTTCATTTTTGGAAACTGAGGCGATTTTGAGTCCTTGGGATTCGAGCTGTTCACGATAGGCGGGGTTAAACTCCCAGCGGTGGCGATGGCGCTCGTGAATGGTCTCGGCGTGGTCGTAGAGTTCGTGAGACTTTGTGCCAGGGAAAAGAAGTGATTCGCTCGAGCCGAGTCGCATCGAGGCTCCCATGTCGGTGACTCCTTGCTGCTCTTCTTGGAGGCTGATGACTGGATGGGGAGTGTCTTTCACGAACTCGGTCGAGTTGGCTCCCTCGAGGTTGCAGACATTGCGGGCGAATTCGATGGTGGCGATTTGCATGCCGAGGCAAATGCCAAGGTAGGGAATCTTGTTCTCGCGGGCGAACTGGGCGGCGAGGATTTTTCCTTGGGTGCCACGTTCGCCAAAGCCACCCGGGACGAGGATGCCGTTAACGTTTCCGATGATGGCTTCGGCTCCGTCCCTCTCGATGTCTTCGGCGTCAATCTTGACGACGTTTACGGCAGTGTCGTGCTCGGCCCCGGCGATGGTGAGGGACTCGTAAATTGATTTATAGGCGTCGTTCAGTTCGATGTATTTTCCGACCACGGCGATGGAGGTGATTTTGGAAGGGTGAACGAGTCGATCGACGAAGCTCTGCCATTTTGAGAGGTCAGGGGTGGCCGATTTCAGGCCAAGATTATCGCAGACGAGACGGTCGATCTTATCCTTACGGAGGTCGAGCGGGCATTCGTAGATGGTGTTTTCGACATCACGGAAGGCGACCACGTTCTTTTTCTGGACGTTGCAGAACATGGCAATCTTACGCTTGTTGTCGTCGTCAAGGTGGTGCTCGGTGCGGCAGATGATGATGTCAGGTTGAATCCCGATTTCGCGAAGCTTGGCGACAGATTGTTGGGTCGGTTTGGTTTTGATTTCACCGGCAGCCTTGACCATGGGGAGGAGGGTGACGTGAATGAAGCAGACGTTTTCGTGTCCGACCTGGAGCGCGAACTGTCGGAGGGCCTCGAGGAAGAGGTGACCTTCAATATCGCCGACGGTGCCGCCGATCTCGGTGATGATGACGTCGGTGTCGGGATTACTCTCGGTGGCGATTTGAAGGCGGTCCTTAATCTCATCGGTGACATGCGGGATGAACTGGACGGTGGCTCCAAGGTATTTGCCGGCGCGTTCGTTTTTGATCACGCTTTCAAAAATCTGGCCGGAGCTCAGGCTATTGACCTGTGAGAGGTTCGCGTGGGTGAAGCGTTCGTAGTGGCCAAGGTCGAGGTCGGTTTCTGCGCCGTCATCGAGAACGTAAACCTCGCCATGTTGGTAGGGTGACATGGTGCCAGGATCGACATTGAGATAGGGGTCGAATTTCTGGAGTTGGACCTTGAGTCCGCGGTGTTCGAGAAGGGTTCCGATAGAGGCGGCGGCGAGTCCTTTTCCGAGAGAGGAGACGACTCCTCCGGTGACGAAGATGTATTTCATGGCAGTGAAGCGAGGAGCGATTCGATGAGTGGGATTTGATCAGGTGAGTCGAGGCCAATCGCTTCGTGTTCGGTGAGGTGAACACGAATGGTGGCTCCGTCTTCGAGCGCGCGAAGTTGCTCGAGGCCCTCGGCTTGTTCGAGCGGGGAGGGAGGGAGCGAGATGAAGCGTTGTAGGAAATCGACGCGGTATCCGTAGATGCCGAGGTGACGATACGTGGGAAGGTTTGGGACCGCGTCGCGGCGGAAGGGGATGGGGGAGCGGGAGAAGTAAAGGGCGTTGCCGAGTCGGTTGAGGACGAGCTTGACGATGTTGGGGTCGGCGATGAGCGCCGGGTCATCGAGCGGGCTGCCGGCCGTGATCATCGGGAGGGCGGGATCGTCGCGGAGTTCACGGGCGAGGGTATCGACGAGTTCGGGATCGAGGAGAGGTTCGTCGCCCTGAATATTAATGACGTGAGTTGGCGAATGGCATTGCGCGGCGGCTTCGGCAATTCGATCGGTGCCGGTGGGATGATCGGCGCGGGTGCGAATGGTGCGGGCCCCGATGGTCTGGCAGAAGTCGGCGATGCGGTCGTCGTCAGTGGCGATAACGAGTTCGTCGAGTTCCTGGCAACGAGAAGCGCGCTCGAAGACGTGTTGAAGAAGAGGCTTTCCAAGGAGAGGGTGGAGGGGTTTTCCGGGGAAGCGGGAAGAGGCCCAGCGGGCCGGGATGATACCAACGATTCGTGGTTTTTCGTTGTGAATAATAATCCTCCTTAATCGGTTTCTGGACGTTAGTCAGAGCGTGACGGTGCCACAAGATTAATAGAGTGCTGAAAGCATTTTGTGGATAACTCTGCATCGACAGATGGGGTGAGGTGGGTAGGCTGCGGCGATGGAATTTACAGGACTGGATTGGGCTGTCGTGGGAGCTTACATGGTTTTGACGACTTGGGTGGGTCATAAGATGTCGGGGCCGCAGGCCAATATTAAGGATTTCTTCCTTGGGGGGAAGACGTTGCCTTGGTGGGCGGTAAGCGGTTCGATGATAGCGACCGAAATTAGCGCGCTGACATTCATCGGAGTCCCCGGGATGGTGTATGCGATGTCGGGTGACTGGACCTATCTTCAGTGGGGACTCGGTTCGATCATTGCGCGCTTCGCGGTGGCTCATTGGCTTGTGCCCCTTTATTACGAGAGGGAGATTTACAGTCCGTATGATTTTATTGGGAATAGGCTTGGGGAAGTGGTTCGTTGGTTGGTGACCGCACTTTTCTCGGTAGGTTCGGTTCTGGGACAAAGTGTGCGTGTGTTAGTGACGGCGATCATTCTTCAAGTGGTCACTGGATTGGATGCTCGGATTTGTATCGTGGTGATTGGGGTGATTGCGGTGCTGTGGACTTTTATGGGAGGTATGCGGACGGTGATATGGACCGATGTGATGCAGTTTGTGCTCTTCATTTTGGGGGGGCTTCTTGCGCTCGGTTTGCTAGTTTTTCATGTTGGGTGGTCGGATATCGTGCAGTTCAACCAGGTGGTTGTTGATGGCAAGGAAGTGGATAAGATGAGATGGCTTGATTTGACTTCGGTATTTCAGGCACCGGAGTTGCGCTACACCTTATGGGTGGGGGTGTTAGCGATGCCCTTCCAAAACTTCACGGCATTCGGGGTCGATCAGCTCAACACCCAACGAATGTTCTGCTGCGGTAATATTTCCGATGCGCGTAAGGCAATTCGCTGGAGCAGTGTTTCCATCCTGATCACTTTACTGATGTTGGCGGTAGGGGCGGGGCTATTCGCGTGGTATCAAAAATTTGAGCCGAGTCCGGAGTTAGCGGCGAAGTTTGGGGGGAATTCGAATTTTGTCTTTCCAACTTGGATCGTGAATGAAGTGCCGATGGGAGTGAGCGGTCTCATACTCGCGGGAGCCTTTGCGGCCGCGATCTCGAGTTTGGACTCGATTCTGGCGGCCTTGAGTCAGACGAGCTTGTCGGTGATCTATGGCCGCGAGCGGATGGAGAGTGAAGGGGACGGAGGGGAAATGGTGAGGAAGTCGCGCGTGGCGGTTTGTATCTGGGGGGGGGTATTGACCTTGGCGGGATTGGGTCTGTGGTGGATCTATTCGAGGAATGAGGACAGCGATCTCATCGGGCTCGCATTTGGAATGGTCGCCTACACCTATGGGCCTTTGCTTGGAGTCCTGTTTGCGGCGCTTCTGCCTTGGAAGTCGTCGACAACGGGACTGATCGCAGGAACGGTCATGTCGGTATTGCTGGTGGCATGGTTTCGCCCGGAATTAATCATCGTTTTGAACCAGTTCGGAATGGATGGTTTTGCGGGACTTCTGATGAATTCCAGACCGAAACTGGCTTCGGAGTGGTTCTTTCCCCTTAACGCGGCAATCACTTACGCTTGTGGATTTCTCGGGGGCTATTTGACGAGTAAAAAGAGGGTTGAGTGACTTGTTAAAGTTACGAGTTTTGGAGCCGGGGGTGGGGTCGGATACCCTGAATGCTTGGGAACAAGCCGAGGTGGAAACTATTTTACAGCTGAGTCTGGAAGCGTGTCGATCGGGAAATGCCGATCGGATCGTAGGGCGTCGGAGGTGGCCCATCGGGACCCTTTTGACTTTCGGTGGAGGTTTGATTGGGGCGAAAATGAGACAGTGATTAACTAGTCCTAAAAAATTCAAGGTGAGTGTTTAAAAAAAAAAAACCGTGGATCGTTTGTGGAACAACACCTTGAATTTTAGATTTTTACTCTCTGCAATTTTTGGTTTTCGAAGAGGTGCCGCGGGGACAGGTTTGCGGGGTCGGCGGACGCAGGCCTTTGAGCGGGGCAACGCCGATTGTGAATAAAAAAATAGTTTTAGAGCACACGAGATGAGTAACGATATCGAAGGCGGAGACACAAATGATCGAAATGGAAAAAAATTGGCCCGCGATTGGGATCTGGTGAAAGCAAAGCTAAGCGAATACATCAGCGGCGATGCTTTTTCCCGTTGGTTTAAAAACGCTGAATTGGTCGACTCCGACGAGCAGGAGGGCGTCGTTTCGGTGCAGTCGGACATGCACCAGATCTGGATCGAGACCAACTACATGGATGAGTTGCGAGCGGCCTTCGCGGAGGGTGCGGGGGTTCATTGTGCACCTAAAATTGTGGTGAAGGGTGAGGAGGTTCAAATCGAGCCCGAAGAAGAGAGCAAGCAGGCGGCGAGGCAGGCCCGTTCGACCGGATCGGTGCGAGTGGTAACCCCGGAGGCTGTTGGCAAGAAAACCGCTTTTGCACGGAAGTTGAAACGGCTTGGAATCAATCCTGAGTTCGACTTTGAGAGTTTTGTCGTCGGTGATAATAGCCAGTTTGCTCATGCGGCGTGCTCGGCAGTGGCGTATCAGGAAGGACGTAGTTTCAACCCCTTGTTCATCCATGGTCGGGCCGGACTGGGGAAAACTCACTTGATGTCCGCGGTGGCGCAGCAGCTTCTCGCCAACGATCCGAAAGCGAAAGTGGTGTTCCTGACCGCTGAGCACTTTGCCAACGAGTTTATCGAGGCCGTCCGCAAGGGGAATCTGGACGCCTTTCGGAAGGCCTATCGATATGCCGATGCGATGCTCATCGACGATATTCAATTCCTGGCTGGAAAGGAACGAACCCAGGATGAGTTTTTTCACACCTTTAATGCACTACTCAATTCGCAAACCCAGGTGATTCTGACTTGCGATTGTCCGGCACCAGAGATTCAAACACTCGACCCCCGCCTGATTAGTCGGTTTGAGAGTGGCTTGACGGTTGAGCTTCAGCCTCCGGGATTTGAAACGAGAGTCGCCATCTTGCGTCGCAAAATGGAGCAGTGGAAGGTCGATCTCGACAATAGCGTGGTGGTGCATATCGCCAATCAGATCAAGAGCAACGTGCGTCGCTTGGAAGGCGCTTTGACCCGGGTTGCGAGCTACAGTTTTCTGTCCCCTGAGAAGATGTCGATTGAGAAGGTTGATGAGCTTTTAGGCGATTTGGTCCGCGATGAGAACACCAACTCAGTGACGGTGGAACAGATCCAGAAAGCCGTCGCTGATTATTATGGCCTGAACCTTTCTGATATGAGCAGCCGCCGCCGCCCGGCGAGTATTGCCTTTCCTCGTCAGATCGCGATGTTCCTCACTCGCAAAATCACCAAACTTTCGTTGGTCGATATCGGGGAATCCTTCGGAAAGCGTGATCACGGGACCGTGATTCACGCGTGTAAGAAGGTGAAATCCGAGATGGGAACTGATTCCGAGGTGCGTGGTGCGGTAGAGAAGTTAAATGCAGCCTTGGAGCGCAAAAATTAGTTTCTCATTCCTAAGTAAATACTTGCAAAGGGTTAGCGGGGCGGGCAGGTTCCTTCCAACAAGCCCGTATGGGCGAGTCGCTCTATGAAGTTCAGAATCGCAAAGGAAGCCTTTTTAGACGGGCTCCAGCAGGTGCAGCACGTGGTGAGTAGTCGGACGACCCTCCCTATTCTTTCGAATGTCTTGATCGAGGCCAATGAAGATGGCCTCCGTCTGACTACGACTGATTTGGATGTCGGCGTGAGTGGAACCGCCAAGGCCGAGGTGTCCAAGTCAGGTGCCACCACTCTTCCCGTCAAACGTCTCGTTAATATTATCAGAGAACTTCCTTCAGCGGAGATCGAGGTTTCTGTGGATGGGAAGAACGTGGCCTCCATCAAGAGTGGTCCTAGTTTTTTTAAAATCATCGGGCTGCCGGACGCCGAATTCCCACCCTTGGCCAGCTTCGAGGACGCTAAGGAATACAAGATCCCGCAAGCGATCTTCCGAAATGGTCTCAAGAAGACTTCCTACGCAATTTCTACCGATGAGACACGCTATGTTCTCAATGGAATTTTCACTTCGTTTAACGAGGGTAAATTGACCTTGGTTGCTACCGATGGCCGCCGTCTTGCGATGGTGGACCACGAACTGGAGTTTCCCTCGAGTCATGAGGTTGATTTCATCGTCCCAACGAAGGCCGTCCAGGAGCTTCAGCGCCTTCTTGGCACTGAGGGTGATCTTATCCTGAAGCTCTCGGATAATCAGGTTTGTTTTGAAATTGGGTCCAGCATCATTGTGAGTAAGTTGATCGAGGGCAACTATCCGAATTACCGTCAGGTGATTCCAGGAGAGTCGAAAGAGCGTCTTACCTTGAGCCGCGAGCAGCTGCTTGAGACGACTCGTCGTGTTTCGTTGCTCTCCTCGGAGAAATCGAACTCAGTCAAGCTGACCTTTGGTCACAATCAGGTCGATGTCATGGCGAATAGCCCTGATATTGGAGAAGCGAATGAAACTCTTGATGTGAAGTACGAGGGGAAGGAGTTTTCGATTGCTTTTAATCCGGAGTTTCTCATGGCGCCGCTTAAGAATCTTGAGGAGGATGAAATTCACTTAGATTTGATTGATGAGATGAGTCCCGGTGTTCTGAGAACCGAGGATGCCTTCCTGTACGTGCTCATGCCCATGCGCGTCACTTCCTAGTCCATTTTAGGACAAAAGGATGGCGACTTTTTTCTGAGTCTAAAGCCAAAAGAGGCCTGAGTTTTTCAGGCCTCAATTTTTTATTTTGGTGTGACTTTGATTCCAAAGTTGAAGGGCGGTCTTGCCTGCTATCCTCCCATTTTCTCGATGAGCTTCCGGTTCATTTCCACGGAGCGATAAAGAAGGCGGGTCTGCTCTTGAACACCCCGATGTTTCCGGCAGGCCATGCGGCAGTCGCTCCGGGTTGAATTGATATTTAGAAAGCGACCGATGTCTCTGAAAAGAGACGCTTGCTCGTCCTGAACCAGTCCCAGTTCAGCTTTAAGGGTTGCGATATCACGGTTCGATCTACTGATTCTGGTGAAAGCTTCGACGGCCTCTCCTTTGGAGCCTTCGAGCTCGTTGTTAATCTTCGCTTGGACTGCCTCTAGGGTCTTTTCCAAAGTAGATATTCGGGAGTTAATCTCTGATAGACCGTCCTTCTCAGAGGTGAAATCTCCCTTGAGTTTCACGAGATCTTCTCGGCATTTGTTGATGCCCACCTTGTCATCGAGACCCTCTTCTTTGAGGACTTTCGCTTTCATTTTGAGGGCGGAATATTTCCTCTTGGTCTGTGTGGCTGAAGCCATGAGATCATCCCTGTCACGATTCAGTTTTTCTATTTGATCAAAGACGGACTCGCGCTCATTAAGGAGTTCCTGGCCCGTATCTTTCGTTCGATCTAGGAAGCCTGACCTCTCCATCTGTGCTTCCGAGAGTACCTCCTCCGCCTCCCGGACTTTGTCGATGATCACTTTCCCCTCGCGCTCGAGGCGGCGGATATTCCAATACTCCATTGAGAGTTCTTCGATCTCTTCGATATTTCGCCAGCAATAGGCACCGAGAATCTCCTCGCCGTCCTGCATCAGATGCATTTCGAATGAAGCGTCGGTGAGCCGCTTCACCTTTCGACCCACTCCAAAATATTGTAGAAAGCTGGCGATCGTATAACGGGTTCGAGTCATTGGGGAAGGGGGTTATTTCTTAAGTTGAGCTTGGAGGTCAGCGATGATCTGAGGATCTTCCAAGGTCGTTATATTTCCCGAAACCTCACCGGTTGCAACCAGTTCCTTGAGAAGTCGACGCATGATCTTACCCGAACGGGTTTTTGGTAATGCCGGGGCGAAATAAACTTCATCAGGCTTGGCAATTGCACCGATCACTTTGCCGACATGATTTCGTAATTCTTTGGCCAAAGCATCTGATGTTTTGTTTCCGCTTTTCACCGTGACAAATGCCACCACTCCCTGGCCCTTGATTTCATGAGGTCGTCCCACGACTGCTGCTTCGGCAACGACCTTGTGGGCAACGAGGGCACTCTCTACTTCGGCCGTTCCGAGTCGGTGTCCCGATACGTTGAGGACGTCGTCGAGGCGACCTACAATCCAGAAGTTGCCTTGTTTGTCGGTTCGGGCACCGTCACCGGCGGTATACATCCCTTTGTAATCTTTCCAGTAGGTGTCGCGGTAGCGTTTTTTATCGCCGTAAATGGACCGGAGCATGGCAGGCCAAGGCTTTCGAATGACAAGCTTACCGCCTTCGTTCGGACCACATTCTTCGCCATTTTCGTCGAGAATGGCAGCATCCACTCCGAAGAAGGGCAGGGTGGCTGTTCCGGGTTTGGTGGGGGTGCAGCCTGGGAGCGGAGAAATCATGATGGCTCCTGTTTCTGTCTGCCACCAAGTGTCGACAATGGGACAGCGTCCGCCACCGATCTTCTCATGATACCACATCCAGGCTTCCGGATTGATGGGTTCTCCCACGGTTCCGAGAAGGCGAAGGGAGGAAAGATCCCGTGATTCCGGAAAGTCGTCGCCTGCTTTGATGAAGGCGCGAATGGCGGTGGGAGCGGTATAAAAGATACTGACGCTATATTTTTCAACAATGTCCCAAAAACGTCCGAAGTCGGGATGATTTGGTGCCCCCTCGTACATGACCTGCGTCACGCCGTTGGCGAGTGGTCCATAAGTGATATAAGAATGGCCGGTAATCCAGCCGACATCAGCGGTGCACCAATAGACGTCGTCTTCCTGCATATCGAAGATGTATTTGCAGGTGGCGTAAGTGCCGGTCAGGTATCCGCCGGAGGTGTGGAGGATACCTTTCGGCTTTCCGGTTGAGCCGGAAGTGTAGAGGATGAAGAGAGGGTGTTCGCTATCGAAGGCCTTGGCTTCGTGAGCGGAAGGAACCTTGGCGGCTTCCTCATGCCACCAGACGTCGCGCCCACGTTTCATTTTGACAGGGGCCCCTTCTGGGCCAATCCGTTGGTGGACGATCACGGTATCGACCTCTTGGTATTTCTTGAGGGCGTCATCGACATTTTCTTTCAAGGGGACGACGCCACCGCGGCGATAGCCTCCATCGGTGGTAATGATGATCCTAGCCTTGCAGTCCTCGAGGCGGTCCACAATGGAGTCCGCCGAGAATCCTCCAAAGATCACCGAGTGAACCGCTCCGATACGAGCGCAAGCCAACATTGAGATGACGGCCTCTGGGGTCATGGGCATGTAGATCATAACCCGATCCTTGGGTTTGACTCCCTTGGCAATCAAAACGTTGGCGAAATTACAAACTGCGCGGTGCAGTTGGCGGTAGGTGAGCGTGCGGCTTTCTCCGGGTTCGCCTTCCCAGATGATCGCGGCCTTGTTGGCCCGGCCGTTTTTCAAATGCTGATCAACACAACTCTCACAGACATTGAGCTTTCCTCCCACAAACCACTTGGCGTAAGGGGCTTTCCAATCGAGCGCTTTGGTCCATTTTTTCTGCCACGCCAGTTCCTTGGCTTCGCGAGCCCAGAAGACTCCAGGTTTGTCGATCGATTCCTGATACATGCGCTTGTATTGCGCCATGTTCTTAATGCGGGCCTTCTTTGAAAACTCTTTGGAGGGCTTGAAGATGCGCTCTTCGCTGAGGTGGCTTTCGATCTTGTTACTCATGAACTTGTTGAGAGACGCTAACAAATCAGCGGCGGTCCCGACAATTCTCGAATCGAAAGATTGTCATCGAATTTGCGAACTGGACCGCTATTTCCGACCACTGGATTTTTTTTCAGAAAGAGCCATTAAAGCATCACGCTCTGAATTCTCGAGGAGGCGCCACTTTCCTGGCTTGAGATTGTCGAGATTGAGGCCGCCAATACGAATGCGAACCAGTCGTTTTACGCGATGGCCGACGGCTTGAATCATGTAGCGAATCTGGCGTTTGAGTCCGGTATTCAGAACCATTTCCATGCGCCGGGATGAAAGTCGCTTTACGGAAACCGCGCGAGCTTTGCCGACTTCGGTGAAGACCCCTTTTTCAAGTTGGCTGAGAATGGAGTTTTCAAAGGCATTCTCAGTCGTGACTTGATAGAGCTTAAGGATACTGTGACTGGGATGAGTCAGAGCTTGTGACAATTCGCCATCATTACTCAGGATGAGGAGTCCCTCGGAGTCGAGGTCGAGACGTCCGACGTGGGCGAGGTGATGGAGGCGTGGTGGAAGCAGTTCGTAAATGGTGGCCCGGTTGTTCTCATCGTGGCGACTGCAGACGAGGCCGGGAGGCTTGTGGAGCACGATCGATTGGACGACGAGGGGCTCGATACGTTTCCCCTGGGCGCGAACAAAGTCGCCGGGTTGGACGCGGTAGCCGGGGGTGAGGCAAGGCTCGCCATTTACGACAACTTCACCTTGCAGGACGAGGGCATCGCAAGCGCGACGGGATCCAACCCCCGAGGAGGCAAGATATTTATTGAGGCGGATGCCTTCGAGGGGATTCATGGCAAAAGAAAAGCGGAGCCAAGGAATGGCCCCGCCGAAAATATTGACTGATAATTCAGCGGGAGAGACCTAACCCTCCGCTTTGGTCTTGGGAAGACCAATAGCGCTTTGGCCCTGTTTCCATTCGCCGCGCTCCTTCATGAGTTTGACCCGTTCAAAGCGCTTCATTACTGAGCGTTTACCGGTTGCGCCGCCTTTACGTTTGAGGGAGTTGTGCTTTGACATAAGATCAGGAAAAATGGGTTAAGGGCGCGGAAATTAGTTGGAGGAGACGCGGTTGGCAAGGATGAATTTAATTGATTTTGGTTTCTTAACCATTTTAGGGACCACTTTGGGGTCAATCGAGTTCATCGTATCCTCTTTTTTCGCCTATTTTACAACCTCGTTACTCGGACTTGGGCTGATTTGACATTTACACGTCAGCTCCTGCTTGCTGGCTAATGGCGCCTCTCGTGTTCGTCATTTTTCGAGAGAAAATGCCAAAGCGCTTTCACTCTGTGACGAACTTTTGAAGGTCTTCCCCGCGAGCACGTGGCGCCACAAAGCGGTTTTTTTTGAAAGCAGAGACTCTCGCGACGGAGCGCAAGTCAAGGAACTGTCGATCAGGTGGATCAAGGGGTCAGAGAGGCTCACGCCTACTTGGCGCTCGACCTCACTCAGATTTGGGTCCCTCAAGTCACTTATGTCTCACAGCTCCGCGTCATCGTTTCACGTCGTGATGCCGAGAAGGAGTCAAAGGGAACGCTGAAACTAAAGGGGTAAGAAACGGGGCAAGACGCCGTGACGCTTGAGCGGGGCGTGAGCTTCGAGAAAGGGCAAGAGACCTTGGAAGTGGAGTGCGAAAAGTTACTGGGAGTGAAGAGCGGGCTATCTCTGCGCTCAAATTTCGCATGCCCAAGGACGCCCGGTCGTTGCTCTGAAGTGGGATGAGAAGGTCAAAGATGAGTATCCTGACGCTCGCGACTCGATCGCGTGGTTTGAGCAGAAGAAGATCGCGCTCGATGAAGTCACTATTGTTCGTTCGGGTGAGAAGGCTGAATTAGAACTCAGACACCGGAACATCGGAAAAGTAGACTTGCAGATCTCTCGCTTTGATTTGATGAAGCGTTCTCTTTGGGAGAAGAGCCTGAGCAACATTTCTCAAGTCAACCTCGCGGGGATTTCTCCGGAGTTTGAATTGGGAATCGATTTCAATAATGAGCGCTTTAGCGATCAGGAAGGGCGCTATGGCTTTTATCGTGGTGAAATCCCCTGGGGATGTCACCGCAACCGTCAATCCAGCAGGCTCGCGAGGGTGTCAAAGATCTGAACGAAAACGGGACTCATTACCTTCAACAAAAAGAGAGCTGGACCAGTAATAACGCCAAATTCGATAAGCCCTGTCGCAGCGAGGGGAAAGGGGGGAAGGTGAACAAAACGATCAGGAAATGATCCCGTAAGTACGGGTTATCCCCGACTTTATGCGGAGGGGATGACGGGGAGGCTGGCTGCGGCAATGGCCTGGCCGTGGCGCTTCATCTTTTCATCCGGCGTGTTGATCGTGATCTTCTCCGCAAGTTCGGGAAATTCATCGCGAAGGACTTCTTGCGCTGCGCTGATGATGATCTCGCCGCCCTTACCGGTGAGGACACGACCTAGAAGCAGGAGGTGGCGGATATCGTAGAAACGCGCGAACTGAGGAATGGCGTAGCCAAGATAGCAGCCGATGGTGCGGTAAATGGCGGCGGCACGATCGTCACCGGCCTCCAGAGCGCGTTGGACCGCGACGAGCTTCTCGGGTTTTCCAAGCGCAGGATCAATCTCCAAGCCCGCGGGCTCGATGAGGCGTGAGACCGCTTGTTGACTGAAGTAGTTGACTGCGCACCCAATGTCGCCGGACCATTCGTCCTGCGCGGCGCTTTCGTTGAAATCGATAGGGACGAAGGCGAGTTCGGAAATCCACGAGGTGATGCGGGAGTCGCTATCCGCATATCCGGCCGCCGCACTGGTGCCCATGGCGAGGCCAAGAACGGAGCCTTCCTTCAGAGACATCGCTCCGGCGAGGGCGGTGACATCACCATCATTGACGACCCGGATGGGAACATTCCATTCGGCGGCGACATCAAAGAAAATATTCTCAACGTGATCGGCAAAAAGGTCGTCGGGAACACCACGAAAGAGGGAGGCTGCGCGAACCTTGCTATCGAGATAGACTCCGGCAGCCGAGCCTCCAATGCCATCGACCTTGGGAAGATGGGCGGCGGCACGACGGATGCTGTCGATGATGCCTTCTCGGTGGTAATTGGGATCAGTTTCAAAATAGGGATCCCAGGTGACTTCTTCGGAAAAGACGACTTCGCCATCGATAACCGCAGCGCATTTACGATCTGAACCTCCGAGATCAAAGCCGATTCGGTTGCCCTTGAGGCCGATCTCGGCGCCCGAGTCCGGTTCAGGTTTGGGGATGGGAAATTGTCCTGCCGCAGCCGAGGAGATTTCGAGGGTTTCGCCATAGAAACGACGGGAGTAGTCGACATCAAACGCGCGCTTGCCTCCTTCGCAATAATCATTAGCGAGAGCTAAAGCGAGGTCCGGAGCATCTTGGAGAACGATCTGCGTCCCTCCGCAGCTCCAAAGGAGGAACTTTACAACCCGCTCGATGAAGCGGAAATTCAAGAAAAGGGATTCCTCATTCTCGGCCGAGAGGATGGTTTCGGTGTGGACAGATCCCACGCCATTGGGTCGCAGCACCGCGATCTTGAGTTCGCGTCCCCCTTCGGCGGCGCATTTTTGATAGAACTCGCGGGTCCAGAGTGACGCTGGCAGAAAACCCGGGTCGAGCTCGGGAAGATGTTTGAGACTTGGAACAGAAAGCGAGGACATTATCATTTCGGACGGATGAAGGATGATTGGAGATCTGCACTTACACAGCGGAATTATCAATGAAGAAAGTGAGAAAATGTCGTTTTCTGAAGACTTTAAGCGAAATCGACTTAATCTTGAATTGCGGTTGGGAGACCAAAATCATGCACACCGTAGAAATTTTTTGAGAAGGTTCTTTGCGTTTTTTCTGATTTTTCCTTGCTTCACCACGGAGCCTTTGTGTTTGGTCGCTTATAATGTTCACCATGGTGAGAGGAGGGATGGGAAGATTGATCTGGAGCGGATTGCCAAAGTGATTGCGGCCGAGAAGCCCGATTTGGTCGCTCTGCAGGAGGGTGATGAGAATTGGCAACGGAGTGGGTCGGTTGATCAGGCTGCCGAACTCGGGAAGCTTCTGAAAATGGAACACCGCTTTGGGAAGTTCATGGATTTTCAGGGCGGTCGTTATGGCTTAGCGGTTCTTCTCGCAGGAGACTTTAATGCGGTGCCTTAAAGCGAGTCGCTGCAATTGCTGACAAACGATGGCCGGAAGATGGTAAGGAAAATGTTGCGGAAGATGGCAAGGAATCCCCTTCCTTCTCAAAAGCCGAGTACTGAGATTGACTTCTTCTTTGCCAAAGGGCTGGTCGGGGTTTCCTTCGAAGATAAAATTATTCGGGAATTTGTTGCTTCGGATCACCGCCCCATCGCGGTCGTGATTTCTCAGGAAGAGAAGAAAGCAAACTAAGCGAGAATGGGCTTCACGACTTGCCCGTGGACATCGGTTAGACGGAAGTGACGGCCCTGGAATTTATAAGTGAGAGCGGTGTGGTCGATGCCAAGCAGGTGTAGGATGGTCGCTTGTAAGTCGTGGACGTGGACCGCGTTCTCATCGTAAGCGTGCTTGTCCGGTGAGATGGCGACGCCGTTGCGATCGACGAGATTGTAGCCGTAGTCATCGGTCTGGCCGAAGGACATCCCGCCTTTGATACCGCCGCCGGCCATCCAGAGGGAGAAGCATCGGGGATGGTGATCGCGCCCAAATCCGCCGGGGGTAAGCTTACCTTGCGAGTAGTTGGTGCGGCCAAATTCGCCGCCCCAGATGACGAGGGTGTCATCGAGCATGCCGCGTTGTTTGAGGTCGGTGACGAGCGCGGCGGAGGCTTGGTCGGTCTCACGGCACTGGTTGGTAAGGCCTCCTTTTAACCCTCCGTGCTGATCCCATCCTTGGTGGTAGAGTTGGATGAATTTCACTCCGCGTTCGGCGAGGCGACGGGCCATGAGGCAGTTCGCGGCGAAGGTTCCGGGACTGCGTGAGTCCTTTCCATAGAGTTTGTAAGTGGACTCGGTTTCGCTGCTCAGGTCTGCGACTTCGGGGACGCTGGATTGCATGTTGAAGGCCATCTCGTATTGCTTAATACGGTCCTGGATCGCGACATCGGGGCTGAGAGCGTGTTGATGGGCGTGCATCTCGGCGAGCCGGTCGAGGAGGAGACGTCGGGATTTTTCCGAAACGCCATCGGGGTTGGTGAGATAGAGAACGGGATCTTTGCCGGAGCGGAAGCGCACGCCTTGGTATTCCGAGGGGAGAAATCCTGATCCCCAGAAGCGGGAGAGGAGGGGTTGACCACCTTTGCCCTTGGTGTTGAGGACGACGAAGGAGGGGAGGTTGTTGTTGGAAGTGCCGAGTCCGTATTGCAGCCAGGCTCCGATGGACGGGCGACCGGCAAGTTGCGAGCCGGTTTGGAGGTAGGTCACACCGGGGCCATGGTTGATGGCCTCGGTATACATGTTTTTGACGACACAAAGGTCGTCGGCAATTTTGGCGGTGTGCGGGAGAATTTCGGAGAACGATTGGCCCGAGTCACCGTGCTGGGCGAACGTGAAAGGAGAACCGGCGAGGGGGATGGAGGACTGGTTGCCCGACATGCTGGAGAGGCGTTGGCCACCGCGGATTTTGTCGGGAAGTTGCTCGCCATGCATCTTGTTGAGGAGCGGCTTGGGATCGTAGAGATCGAGCTGGGAGGGGCCGCCGGATTGGAAGAGGAAGATGACCCGCTTCGCTTTGGCGGGGAGCTTTGATTCCTGTAAAAGTGAGCTGTTCTCGGCTTGTAAGAGGTCGGCAAGAGCAAGGCCACCGAAGCCGAGGGCGGAGTTGCGGAGGACATCGCGGCGGTTTGGAAATGGGGAAGGAGTCATGGCGTTATTGCTTGGTGCTGACCTCGTTGAGGTTGAGGACTGCTTGTGCGAGGGTGGTGAGGGCGGCGAGTTCTGGCGTTGCGGATTTTGGCTTGGTGTGGCCTTGCAGGAGGAACTTATCTACTTGCTCGCGGTTGGCGGTGAAGTGATTCAATTGCTCGTTGTAAAGTTGTGTGAGGATTTTCAATTCCGTTTCGTCGGGTTCTCGCGAGGTCAGGCGGAGGTATATATCCTTGATGGTGGCGCTGAGATCACCGGGGTGTTTTTGTGAAGCGGTGTCGGCAAGGTGGCGGGTCGCTTCGACAAATTGGAGGCCATTGAGAAGGACTAGGGCTTGCAAGGGCGTGGTGGTGGCATTGCGCTTGGCCGAGCAAACGTCGCGTTTGACAGCATCGAAAGCCATCATGGCGGGCGAGGGGCCGGTGCGCTTCCAGTAGGTGTAGAGGGAGCGTCGGTAGACGCCTTCGCCAGCGGAGGGTTTACTCGGCTTGAAGGATTCGGCGAGATCGTAGGGATGGACCGAGGGGCCACCAACTTTCGGGACGAGAAGGCCGGAGGCGGCGAGGGCTTGATCGCGGATTGCCTCGGCCGGGAGGCGATAACGGGGGCCTCGGGCGAGGAGTCTGTTTTCGGGATCTTTCTCACGCTCCAAGGAATCGGCGGAGGAATCTTGCTGGTAGGTTTTCGAGGAAACGATCTCCTTGAGGAGCGCTTTGACATCCCAGCCGGAGGCGATGAAGCGGGCTGAAAGTTCATCAAGCAATTCACGATGCTCGGGACGTTCGCCCTGGATGCCGAAGTCCTCGGAAGTATCGACAAGGCCGCGTCCGAAGAGGGCCTGCCAGAAGCGGTTCACGGTGACGCGGGCAGTGAGAGGATGGTTGGGGTGAGTGAGCCACTTTGCAAGTTCGAGGCGGTTTCCGGCCTTCATTCCGAAGTTAGGGAGGAAGGCGGGGAGGGCTGCTTCGACCGGCTCGCCTCGGTTGTCATAGGAACCACGGTTAAGGATATAGGCTTGCTTTGGTTGGGCCATTTCCTGCATCACCATGATTTCGGGAATGGAGTTTTCGAGCTTGTTGAAGTCGGCTCGTGATTTTTGAAGGGTGTTGAGGGCTTCTTTATACGAGGGATCTCGTACGAGAGAGTTTTTGGATTGGGCTGGGTCGACCGGAAATCCGAGGCCTCCGATCTCTTCGAGAGAAAGGGTGCGATTGAAAACGCGAAATTCGTCGATGAGGCCATTCTTGAAACCGCGATCGCGCATGCGTTCTCCAAGATGAATGTGAGGGTTCCCTCCGCCTTTGATTTGGTGGGTGAGGTTGTCGCGCACGATTTCACTTTCGGCCGGCTTTCCATTGACGAAAATTTGAAGTCCGGCAGCGGTTGAGGAGCCATCGTTCGTGACGGTGACGTGGACCCACTCGCCGGGTTTGACGGCCTCCTTCGTCTTAATGGAGATGGCATTGCCGGGCCAAAAGTGAACGAGAGACCACTGGAGGTGGTTCTCGATGAGGAGGAGTTCGTAACCTCGGGAAGCGGCATCGTGCCACGCCTTTGAACGGGAGAAGACGACGGCGCGGTCTTTGAGGTCAGGAGTTTGTAGCGAGAGGGAAACGGTAAAGGGGTGCTCGCGGGGGAAGTCTCCCACTTTGGTCGTCACGGCATCGTCGCCGGTGAGCTTGATCGCTTGGCCCATTCGACCGGGAACGGGTTGATTGGCTCCGATGGCCTTACCGTCGTCGAAGGATAGGTGAAGGAGTTCATCTGGAAGGTCGCTGACGATGTCCTTCCGGTCGGCGGAAGGGAGGAATTCCTGAGCCACTTTTTTAACCTTCGCTAGAGCGGTCGCGATGGCGGCTTTCTTTTCTACCAGCTGCTTCTTTTGGGCCTCGTTTGGAAGGGGAAGAGCGGGAGTGGGGGTGGCTTCGGCGTTAAAGTAGGAATAAAGACCGGATTCGTCGATGTCATCGAAGAAGGCAAAGAGCGAGTAGTAGTCTTTGGCAGTGGTTGGATCATATTTGTGGTCGTGGCAGCGGGAGCACTCCATCGTCAGGCCTAGGAAGGTGGTGCCGAAGGTGTGGACGCGGTCGGCGATGTATTCGACGCGGAATTCCTCGGGGACGGAGCCGCCTTCGACCTTTTGCTGGTGGAGGCGCGAGAAGGTGGTGGCGATGCGGGTTTCCTCGGTGGCGTCCGGGAGCATGTCGCCGGCGATCTGTTCGTGGATGAAGCGATCGAAGGGTTTGTTGGATTGGAAGGACTGGATGACGTAGTCGCGATAGGGCCAGACATTACGATGCCGATCCTGTTGAAAGCCGTAACTATCGGCGTAGCGGGCGAGATCGAGCCAAGGGGTCGCCATGTGCTCGCCGTAAGCGGGGGAGGCGAGGAGTTCCGCGATGAACGGATCGAGGGTGTTGGGGTCGAATTTTTCGAGCTGTGCCAAGGTGGGAGGGAGGCCGGTGAGGTCAAAGGTGAGACGCCGTAAAAGTTGGTGGGGCTTGGCCTTTGGCTTCAGCTTGAGGTCATGCTCTTGGAGCCTTGCGGTGACCAGTTCATCGATGGCTTGCCCGGTGGGAGCGGGGAGAGGAGTGAACGACCAGTGTGCCGTGTATTCCGCGCCCTCCTCGATCCAGCGAGCGAGAAGTTCTTTTTGCGTCTTGGTGAGTTTACGGTTGGAGTCCGGCGGTGGCATCAGGTCATCCGGATCATGGGAATGAATTCGGGCGATGATCTCGGACTTCTCAGGCTTTCCGGGAACGATCGCTTCGGTATCGAGGGCGTCCTCGCGAAGGTCCAGGCGCAGGTCTCCTTCACGATGGGACGGGTCGGTGCCGTGGCAATAGTAGCAATTCTCCGAAAGAATGGGCTGGATATCGCGATCGAATGAGATCTTTTTTTCACCCGGCGAGAGCAGAGTAAGCAGGCTAAAAAAGGAAAGGGCGAGGAATGGTTTCAACATGGGTTTCGCTGGGATAGAGAGCTTTGGCATGCGAAGCTTTATGATAAAGAGAGGGTCGTTTCTCTTACTGATCGTGCAAAGCGGCATTGTCAAAAAAGTGAGGCTTCGCTTTCGCTCGTGGAGGTTTCATGAGTCGTTTTTTCTTTTTGCTCCTCAATTTCGGTCCGCTGATGCCTGACTTGTCCCGCGAGACGGTCTTCGAAGCGCTCGATGATTTCGACGTTTCGGAGTCTTTCTTCCAGTTCGTTGATCTGAGCATTAAGATCTTGCCGTTTTTGGGCGTTAGGTTGGGAGTTTCGCTTCCAACCTCCAAAGATCCAGATGATGCCGGTTGTCAGCATGCCGAGTGCCACTGTGGAGAGCATCGCGGGAAATGAGAATGACGCCAAAGCCATGATGCCGGTGAGGGCAATGGTCGTCACACAAATGATGCTGGTGGCCAGAAGCTTCACCAGAGATGTCGCGACCGGGCCTTCCAAGAGTCCGAAAATACGGTCGAGAAGGGACGGCTTGCTTTCGCGGTCGTGCCGTTCGTGATCCTTGCTTTCTTGGCGGTATTTGTCGCGCATCCTAGAGAAGCTTTGCAGACCAGCGCATGAGTGCAATACGGAGGAGCATCAAATTCCCACTTTATAGTCGAAAGTCGGGGTCGTCTCGCGGCGTAATCGACCTATGTCCAGCAATCTCCCCCCTGAGATCAAGTCCGGTTTGATCTCTCTTCGTCGGCGCATCCGGCGAATTCAGCTTTTTCGGGGACTTTTAAAGACCGCAAGTGTGGTTCTTGGGGGACTGCTTGTGAGTGTTGCTCTCGACTATTTTTTGGCCCCATTACCATCTTGGACGCGGGCGGGACTCTTTTTCCTTTGGCTGGGATTGATTGGAATTGGTGCGCTTGCTTTCATTTTAAAACCTTTGGCGGGCAAGCTCCCTTTGGTTCGACTTGCCCGTTGGTTGGAGGACCGGCATCCGGAGGTTCAGGAGCGAATCAGCACCGCCCTAGAGCTTTCAGACCGCCCCGAGGGAATTTCACCGGAGTTACTCGCCGAACTTTCCCGCGAAGCGGCCAGCGACATGAGCACCGTCGATCCCCGGCAAGAGGTTCAGGGGCGTAGGGTTCGTCGCTCGATGTGGCCGGTGGCCGCGAGTTTGGTGGCAATTGTGGTCTTGGTGGCCGTGTGGCCTCTCGAAATGGGGCGCTTGCTCACCCGCGCAGTTTCGCCATTTTCCGAACTCGGGAATGCCGGGGCCTTTCAGTTTGAGATGAAGCCGGGTGATGTTGAGATTCTTGAAGGGGACGAGCTGCAACTCGACCTGACCTATACCGGGGCGCTCGAGAAGCCCCTTGAGTTGGTGATTGAGAGGGATGGGAAGGTTGTTACGGAGTCATTGGCGCCCTCGTCGTCGGATGGTGACACCCACACCTATGCTTACACCGTGCGCTCTGCCGAGGCGGGTTTTAAGTATTCGGCCCGAGTCGCTCGAAGCGAGAGTGACCGTTTTGAGGTGAAGGTTTATCCTCTCCCCCGGCTACTCGAGCCGGTGGTGAAGATGCAATTCCCGCCTTACACCGGGTGGCTCGATCGTGAAGTGTCGCTGGGTGGTGGGATGCAAGCGCTTGCTGGGACTGTGGTGACTCTGAAGGGGCGTTTTGATACGCCGTTGGACCGTGGCGAAGTGCTTTTTGATTCGGAGGAATTTGGTGAGGTCGAACTCGAGCCGACGGCTCGGGGGACGATGGCAAAGTGGACCCGGACTCTCACTCCGGGGCTCGATGGTTCTGCCGTGATGAAGGTGAAACATCGCCTGGGACGTGAATTGAATGCCGCGCAATTCCAGCTTTTGGCGACTGAAGATCCCGCTCCGGTGGTTGAGATTCTCACTCCGATCCAGCGTGACTTTCGGGTGAAGCCGAACGAGCAGGTCATTATCACCTACCGCGCGCTTGAAGGGATCGGGATCGCGAGGGCCGAGATTGAACTCGAGGTGAACGGCAAGCTGGTGGCACCCTTGGTGGAGATTCTTCCAGAGCGCATCGATGGCGAGGATGGAAAACGATGGGAGGGTGAGGCCATCGTTTTTCTCGGGACTCTGGTCGCGCAGTATAAGAATGTTCGGCAATTCCGGATGCGCCTTGCGATCAGCGATAATCGCCCGGAGAGTCTTGAAGGACCCGGAGTGGGGCACTCGGAGTGGCTGGAATTTAAACTCGATCAGAATGCCGAGTCATTGGTCCGTCAGGAGTTGAAAAACCAAGACAGTGATCTGAAGAAGACGATCGAGGAGGCGGTCAAAAAAATTCATGAGGCGCGTCAAAAAATGCACGAAGCCAAGGGTGACCTTGATAAGGAAGAGATCACTGAACGGGCCGAAAAAGCGCTCGCGAAGGCTCGTGAGAATTTGGAAGAAGCAAAAGAAGAACTCTCCGAACTCAGCGACCGCATGAAGCAAGGCGTTCAGGAACATCGCCGTGATGATGTTGAGAAAGCTTTGGCCAAGCTCGAGGAAGCGCAGAAGTCGGTCGAAAGTACTCCGTTGCAAGATACTCCGGAAGCGCGCAAGTCCGAAGTGGACAATGCCCTTCGCGAAAGCGAGGAGGCCATCAACGATCTGCAGGAGCTGCGACAAGAGGTCCAGAAGGATGAGCCCAAGATCAAGGATCTCGCGAAACTGCAGGAAATGGCGCAGCGCCAAGAGGACTTGGCCCGCAAGGCTGCCGAGGAAGAGCCAAACGAGGATTGGCAAAAAAAGCAACGCCAGATGCAGGAAGAGATTCGGCAGAAGGTGCAGGAGTCGCCGGAGGCCAAGGCCGCTGCCATGACGTCACAAGCGGCGCAGGCCCTTGATCTCTCGAAGGAAGCCGAGGCCCTCAAGGAGTCGCAAGAGGAGCTTTCAAAACTCAGCGAGCAAGCCGACCCGGTCGCGCCGCAGATGAATGCCGAAGAGCTTAAGAATGCCCTCGCCAGGGAACAACAGGATGCTTTGACCGAAGCCCGCGACGAATTGGCGGAGGCTCGTCGTGATGAAGAGGATGAGCGCGCGGAAGATCTCGCGAAGGCAATCGATGAAGCCAATCAGGCGAACAACGAAGTTCGCCAGTCCAAGCCCGAACAGGCTGCTGAATCTGCCAAGAAAGCGGCCGCGGAGCTTGCGAAGAACGCGGAGGACAGTCCCTCCCAGGAATCTCTCCAGAAGAAGCAGGAGAAGCTTGCCGAGGCTTTTGAGGCGCTTGCGGAAGGGAAGAACGAGGAAGCGCAGGAGGCTCTCGAAGAAATTCAAGACATGCTCAGTCCTCGCGAGGTCGGAAAGGCTCTCGCGGAAGCCCAAGAGGAGGTTTTAGAGGGAGCCAAGGAAGAACTACGGGACGCCCAAAAAGGCGAAGAACCTCGTGCGGCGGATCTCCCCAAGGCCGTCGAGGAAGCACAGGCGGCCCTCAATGAAGCCAAGCAAGCGGATGCCGAAGGCGCTGCCGAGGCTGCCCAAAAAGCCGCTCAGGAGCTCGCCAAAGGAGCGGAGGAATCGCCCACCCAGGAATCACTCCAAAAGCAACAGGAAGCTTTGGCGGAAGCTTTCGAAGCACTGGCCGAGGGCAACACGGATGAGGCATTTGCAGCGCTCGAGGAAATGCAAGCTGAGCGTTTGTCTGATGCCTTGGAGCAAGCTCTCGCCCGCGAACAAGAGGCCATCGTTGCCGGAACTCAGGAAGAGTTAAGGGAAGCGCGTGAAGGGCAGGAAGCCCGCGCCAATGATTTGCCGGAAGCACTCGCGCAAGCGCAAGATGCTCTCGCAGAGGCGCTCCAAGGAGATGCTCAGGATGCTGCCGAAGCGGCGCAGGCCGCGGCCTCCGAGCTGGCCAAGGGGGCCGCAGAGTCAGCGTCCCAGCAAGATCTGCAGGAACGGCAGGAAGAGATCGCCGAGGCTTTGCAAGATCTCGCAGAAGGGCGTGCCGATGACGCCCTCGCTGCGCTGCAGGAAATGCAAAGCGCTCGCGCCGCTGATTTGGCCCAGGCCATTAAGGACGTCGCTGCGGTGGAAGGAGATCCACTCAGTCAGGCCAGCCAAATGGCCAATGATGGGGCTCAAAAAGCATCGCAAGCACAACAATCAGGTCAGTCCGAGCAAGCGCCGCAGGAGCACCAGGAGGCCGCTGATAAGTTCGCGCAGGCCCAGCAGTCACTGGAGAATGCGTCCCAAGAGCTCGCAAAACAAGCGGCTCAAGCTGCCGAGCAGGGTGAAAACCCAAGCAAGGCGCCGGCACCGGGTGACGCCATGGCCGAGGCCCTTCAAAAAAGCGCGCAGGCCTCAAGCGCCGCTAAAGCGGGGCAACAAAAACAGGCGGCCTCTGAAGCGCAGGCTGCCGCCGAGTCTCTCCGACAAGCCGCGAGCGAAGCGATGTCCAACATGAAACAGGGAGGGAAGCCCGGCGAAGCGATGGCTCAGGGCAACGAGGCCGGCGAGCCGGGTGAGGCCGCGCCACCCAGTGACGAAGCGAAGGACGGAATGCGCCAGGCCCAGGGCAATCAAGGCGTGCCTCCCGAACTGGCCAAGCTGGGCATCAATGCCGCCGATTGGGAAAAGATTCAAGCGACCCTTCAGACCGATGTCAGTGGCTCGCGCCGCGCGGTCATCCCTGAAGACTACCGGGGCTTGGTTCAAAAATACTTCGAGCAAGTCTCCAAAAAACAATGAAGCACATTTCTTTCCTACTCATCAGTTTTCTCCTCATTTCGATAGCCCCTGGCCAGCAGATTGCGCCGACCGTTTTCGCGAAATGGAAGGACAAGGTTGATCCCTCCGTCGACCGTGGCTTGGACTATCTCGCGCGGGTCCAGGAAAAAGACGGCAGCTATCCGGGCAGCTATGGAAACTCCTGCGGAATTCCTGCGCTGGCTGGCATGGCCTATCTTTCCCGCGGACATATGGCGACCGAAGGTCCCTATGCTGATTCGCTGAACAAAATCATCGATTTTTTGATTGGGCGGCAGAATCGCGAGGGCCTCTACACCGGAGGCCAATATGGCAGTGGCCCGATGTATGGGCACAACATTGCCACTCTTTTCCTTAGCGAAGTCTCAGGAATGGTCGATCCCGATCGCCAAAAGAAGATCAGCGAAAGCCTGCCCCGCGCCCTGGCTTTGATTTTACGAGCCCAGGCGGTTGAGAAGACTTCGCGTCATCAGGGTGGTTGGCGTTATCATCCCAATTCGCGGGATTCCGATACCTCGTGCAGCGGATGGGCCCTCATGGCCCTGCGGTCGTCCAAGCTCAACGGAGCCGACGTTCCGGACAAGGCCATCGCGGACGCCGTGGCGTATCTCTACGGGAACTTTTCGGAGAAAAACGGGCACTTTGGTTATTCCAGTCCTCACAACCAAAAGAACTCGCTCACAGGAATGGGCCTTCTTTGCCTCGAGCTTTGTGGCGAACACGGCAAGCCCTCGACGATCAAGGCCGCTGATTTCATCCTCCAGAATTTTCGGGCCCTTGAAGGAGCCCAGTTTGAATTCTACGGGAACTATTATAACGCGCAGGCCATGTTCCAGATTGGAGGCAAATACTGGGAGACCTACGCCGACTGGATGTATGAAAGCTATCTGAAAAAGCAGAAGGACGATGGTTCTTGGCAGAGTCGGGAAGCCGGCCAGATCTATGGAACAGCGATGATGACGCTCGCGTTCACGGTGCCATATCGCCAGCTCCCGATTTACCAACGCGACGAAACGGTGGACGAAGAATAAGAATGTCAGCGTTGTGGATTTGACCCGCTGGCCCGCTCCCGTTATCGTCGGGCATGTCAGAGATTGAGGAACTTTACGAAGCGCTCGAGCAAGCCCGCGAGGCCGATCAAGTCGCAAGTGCGTGCGTGATTTATGAGGAGATTTTGACCCTTGAGGATGTTGAAAACATCTTTTCAACCCTTCTTTATGCCACTGATCTCATTGATTTTGGAAACTTCGCCCAAGCGGAGGCCACCCTTCATCGGGTCGAGGAACTTTGTGAAGACGACGATGCCATGGAGCTGTTTCTCTTTAATTTCGCGACGCTTCATGAGAAGCGGGGAGAATTTGCCGAGGCGGAGAAATCTTACCGCAAGGCTCACGAGAAAAACACGACGCGGGGCGAGCTCTTGGTGATGGCTGCCAATATGGCCTTTCACCGTGGTGAAGCGGGCAAAGCTGAGTTTTTGGTGCGAGAGGCCCTCAAATACCAGTGCGAACGCGACGAGGCTTACGCCAATCTAGGCGGATATCTCGCCAGCCAACGGCGTTTTGCCGAGGCGAAAGCGGCCTTTGAGGAGGTCGTCAAGATTGATCCCGGAAGCGAGCACTCCTTGGAATGGATTGAGGATTTGGAACAGCTTTGCTGAGCGGGCGGGCAAACTGCAAACTTCTTGACTCTCCGGCGATCTGCCCTGACATCAGCGTTGCCATGTTGACGATCAAAAAAATGACCAAGGCCCTTGGTGGTCGAGTGCTATTTGAAGACTCGGAACTGACCATCAATTGGGGTGAACGGGTTGCCTTGGTGGGACCGAACGGAGCGGGGAAATCAACGCTCTTTAAGATCATTCTCAAGGAGGAAGAAGCCGATGGGGGGACTGTCGATATCGACGAATACGGAATGGTGGGATATCTCGCGCAGGAAGCCGGAAATCCCGAGGAAGCGACGATTCTGGAGATCGCCATGGGCATCACCGAGGAGCATCGTGAAATCATGGTGACGATGCGGACCGCGGCTAAGAATTCTCCTGAATATGGACAAGCACAGGATCGCTACGAAGAGCTGAATTGCTACCAACTCGAGCCCAAGGCGAAGAAGATTCTGGCCGGCCTGGCCTATTCGCAAGAGGACTTCCATCGTCCCGCAAATGTGTTTTCCGGTGGCTGGGTGATGCGCGCGCATTTGGCCCGCCTTCTTGTTGAGGAGCCTGATCTTCTCATGCTCGATGAGCCGACAAACCACTTGGACTTGAACTCCTTGATGTGGTTCCAGCGATACCTGCAACAGTATCCCGGGGCGCTTTTGATTATCTCGCACGATCGTTCGTTCATGGATGGGGTGGTCGAGAAGGTTTACGAGATCGATGAGCAAAAGTTCATCCCTTATGAGGGGAATTACTCCAAGTATCTTAAGCTGAAGGACGAGCGGTATGACCTGCAGATGAAGGGCTACCAGAACCAGAAGAAGGAGATAGCCCGGATTCAAGAGTTCATTGATAAGTTCCGTTCTGTCGGTTCAAAAGCCTCGCAGGTGCAGAGCAGGCTCAAGATGATCGATAAGATGCCCAAGCTTCCCAAGCCGCGGAAGCCACGGAAGCTTTTTCACTTCCACTTCCCCCAGCCGCCGCGCTCGACCCAGCGGGTCATTTCGCTCGAGAATGTCGACAAATCCTATGGAGAGAAAACGCTTTATAAGAATCTCGATGTCCAAATTGAGCGTGGCGATCGCATCGTTTTGGTGGGACCAAACGGAGCGGGCAAATCCACTTTGATTAAGATGTTGGCCGGCATCGAGAAGGGCGACTCGGGTCGTCGCAATGTCGGCACCACGACCAAGATTGGATATTTCTCACAGCATCGTGCCGCCACCTTGGACGAAAATAACTCGGTTCTTGAAGAAGTCGTCAATGCCAGTGGTGGGATGAGGGAGAACGAAGCGCGCTCGATTCTCGGCTCGTTTCTTTTCAAAAAGGATGATGTGGCGAAGCGGGTTGGAATCCTCTCGGGAGGTGAGAAATCACGACTCTCCTTGGTGAAGTTCCTCGTTGATCCTCCGAACTTGCTTCTGATGGATGAGCCCACCACTCACCTCGACCTGACCTCAATCGAGGCCTTGGTTTCCGCGCTCAAGCAATATGAGGGCACCCTCGTTTTCATTTCTCACGACGTCCACTTTATCCGCTCGCTGGCCGAGCATACCTGGCACATCGCTGAGGGTGAGGTGAAGAAATACTCGGGTGGGTATGACTACTACCTCCAAAAGTCGGGGGCCTTTGGGGAGGACTTCTTTGATGTTTAGATAAGAGAGGTTCATCACGCCTACAGACAGCGCAGGAATAGAGCGCTGAGGGTGAGAGAGTCGTCCTTCAGTTGACGAGTATACCCGATAGGGCGCTTCACCGGAATCCCGTCGGGATTTAAAGCCATCGAACAGCCTCCTTAAGGCGGGGCCATTCGGCTCTTGGCTTCGCCATCGGGCAAGCAGAGGCTGAAGCCTCAGTCACAGGCGGTCTTGTTCTTACGAACATTGAGGCTAAGGTTGGCCGTGGCCCGCAAAATCATTCACGTCGATATGGACTGCTTTTATGCCGCGATTGAGGTACGGGATGATCCTTCGCTGAAGGGGAAGCCCGTTGGGGTTGGCGGGAGTTCTGGGCGCGGAGTTTTGACGACTGCCAATTATGAAGCACGCACGTATGGCTGTCGTTCTGCGATGCCGGTTTTCAAAGCGCGTCAGCTCTGTCCCGAGATTATTTTGACGCCGGTTCGTTTCGACGTTTACCGCGAGGAGTCGGAAAAAATTCGCGCGGTTTTTGGGAGATATACCGATCTCATTCAGCCGTTATCACTCGACGAAGCTTATCTTGACGTGAGTCATCGGACTGAGTCGGGGGCCTCGCTCGCGAAGGAAATCCGGAAGGCCATTTTTCGGGAGACCGGGTTGACGGCCTCGGCGGGTATTGCCCCGAATAAAATGATCGCGAAAGTGGCGAGCGATTGGAACAAGCCGGATGGTCAGTTGGAGGTGAAGCCCGCGGAAGTCGCTGGTTTTATGCGCGGATTGCGCGTTGCTAAGTTGCAGGGAGTTGGGAAACGCGGGCAGGAGACTTTGTCGAAATTGGGTGTGGAGACTTGTGGGGATTTACAGCGGTTTTCGAAGATTGAGATGGCTGAAAAACTGGGGCGTTGGGGGCTGGAGCTTTTTGAGCGATGTCGGGGGTGGGATGACCGGGAGGTTTCGGTGGATCGGACGAGAAAGTCGCTCTCAAAGGAACGGACGTTTCGCGAGAATATTAGGGATCTCGATTGGTTGAGGGATGTCTTGCGAAAGCTCCTCAAGGAGGTGGCGGAAGCAGTGGCGCAAAAGTCGGATCAGGACATTAAATCGCGTGTCGTAAAGTTGAAGTTCGAGGACTTTACGCAGACGACGGCGGAAAAGGCGGGTGGGGTGATGGAGGAGGCCGTTTACGATGACTTATTGAAGCTGGCTTGGAGCAGGGGCGAGGGGAAAGCGGTGAGGCTTTTAGGGCTGGGAGTGAAGTTTGAGGAGGAAGGCGATCAGATGGATTTGTTGTAATTAAAATGACAGAGATCGTTGCGGGCTCGGATTGTCGATACTCAGACGAAAGTCGATCTACCGTAGGAACGGTTCTAGAAAGCCTTGGTGAGACTTTCGGTTTTTCCTGCAAGGTTTTTGATGGTGAGCTTGACGGTTGGAGTCTTTTTGGTCCAGTCGATGTCGATGAGGCCGTAGTTGATGGCACGGGTATAGGTGCCGGGGACGCGCAGTGGCGAGGGATCATCGGGGGCGCCGGCGTGGGTCAGTCCACTACTCGTCATTTCGAAGAGGTTGAAGGGGAGCTTGGTTTCGTTTTTTCCTAGGCGGCAGACTTCGGCAAGATGACGATCGCCGCTGAGGAGGACGGTCGGTCCGACTTTGGTGTCGCGGAGGAGCTTGATGAGCTTTTGGCGTTCATCGGGCATGTTGTTCCACTTTTCGAAGCGGTGGTCGGTGGCAATGATTTGGATGGAGCTTACGATGAGACGAAGTTCGGCGGGCTTTTTGAGTTCGGCCTCCAACCATCTCCACTGGGCCTCGCCGAGGACGGTGACGCCGGGGCCGGTGGGTTGTCGGTAGACTTTCCGCTTTCCAACTTTGACTTTCTCGAGAGCGCTTCGGAAGTAGCGGGTGTCGAGCATGATGATTTGAAGGCGTTTCCCGACGGGGCCGAGGATCTGAGAATGGTAGACGCCCGGTGATCTGCGGGCTTCGTGATCGGCGGGGAAGCTGAAGGCCTCGAAGAACAGTTTGGCGGAGGTTTCCTTCATCGGGAATTCAACTCCGGCATCGTTGCGGCCGTAGTCGTGATCGTCCCAGATGGGAATGATGGGGACTTGTTTCGAGAAGGCGGCGTAGTCGGGTTGCTCGTTGAGTTGGCGGTATTTCTCCTTCATGACCTTGGGGTCGGAAGTGTCGGCGTAGATGTTGTCGCCCATGAAAAGGAATGCTTGGGGCTTTTCCTGGGCGATTGTTTTCCAAATGCCGTTATCACGCTCGGGTTTGTAGCAGGATCCGCATGCGATGCGGGTGACGGGTTCCTGGGCGAGGGCCGGGAGGATGAAGAGAAGGGTGAAGAAAGGCTTCATAATTTTTAGTGAATGACGAGGGCTTCGCATTGCTCGAGCACGTTTTGGAAACCGTGGTGCTCGAGAAGTGAGTAGGCCTCGTGAGAAGTGAGGCGTTGTTTGCGCCGGGCTCCGACGGGAAGATACCACGTGTAGGTGATGGCGGGCGAAGTCATTCCGCAGAGAAAGCGTGCGAGTTGGCGGGAGGTGCGGAGGCCGGAGTGCTTGGCGTCGATGAGTTCCCGGATGAGGGCGAGGTCCTCCTGGGTGATATCGGGAGTGGCCGAAGAAGGGAGTTCAGCGGGAGGAATGTCGCCTTGGCAGCGGGAGCAGGTTCCGCAGGGCTCCATGGCCTCGCCGAAGTGGCTGAGAAGCGAGAGGTAGAGGCAGGTCGGCGAAAGGGCGTGGTTGACCACTTGCTGAAGGCGTTCGAGATCGGATTCCTCGCGGCGCTGAAAGAGTTCGATCAAGCGTTTTGTGAGAGCCGCAAAGTCGTCTGGTTTTTTGAGAAGACGATAGCCTTGACGAACGCCGGAGGGCTTGACTGCGATATCGCCAAGGTCTTCGAGTTGGCCGATCGCTTCGATGATTTTTTCCTTCGATTCACCGATGGCGGCAGCGGATTCCTCGGGGTTGATTTCCTGCCATTTCCAGCTGGGTTTGGCGGATTTGAAGAGCTTACGCAGAAAGGTTTGGCGTTTGGGAGCGAAGCCATTGAGGAGGTGCTCGAGGTTACGGGCGAAGGCAACTTTATAGGTCGAATAGAAAGGGGCGGTGGCTTGTAGAAATCCCTCGAGTTCCAGATAGGTGAGGAGGGTATTGATGACGAGAGGGCGGATATCGTGGGAGCGGGAAAGTTGATAGGTCGAGATGTCGAACTCTCCGGGTTGATCGAGGAGGATGCGCAGGATGGCGCGGAGGGCATCGGGCTGCGGAGTGTCTCCGTAGGTAAAATTGGCGAGTGTTCGGAGGTCGTCTTTGCAGGCCAGAAGTTCGCAGTGGGCCGGTTGGCCATCTCGCCCGGCTCGGCCGATTTCTTGGGTGTAGTTCTCGAGAGACTTGGGAAGGTTGTAGTGGTAGATCGCGCGGATGTTAGCTTTATCGATGCCCATCCCAAAGGCGATGGTGGCGCAGATGATGGGGACCTCACCGGCCATGAAGGCATCCTGAATCTCGGCCCGAGCTTCGGGGCGGAGGCCCGCGTGATAGGGACGGGCCGGGAGGCCTTCCCGCTTGAGAAAAGAGGCGAGAGATTCGGCTCCGTGTTGGAGGGTGGTGTAGATGATGGTCGATTGAATGGGGGATTTCTTGAGCTGTTTGAGGAGATGTTGTTGGCGATCTTTCCCCGAAAGGGGGGTGACGAAGAGCTTGAGATTCGGGCGGTAGAAGGTGAGTTGATGGTGGTCATCTTTTCGGATCTCGAAGTAACGGCAAATATCGGCCGCAACCTTTGGGGTGGCGGTGGCGGTGAGGCAGAGGACCCGCGGGACTTTGAGTTGGGCCGCGAAGCGGGTGAGTTTGAGATAGTCGGGGCGAAAATTGTGGCCCCATTGGGAGATGCAATGGGCCTCATCAATGGCGAGGAGTGAGAGTTTGACCTTGGTGAGGCGGATCCGAAATTTCTCGTTGGCAAGGCGTTCCGGGGCGACGTAGAGCATCTTCAGTTCTCCGTTTTCAAGACGTTCGTATAGTGAGGCGGTCTCATCAGCCGAGAGGGTGGAATCAAGTCGGGCTGCCGCGATCCCTTTGGACACGAGAGAGTCGACCTGATCCTTCATAAGCGCGATGAGGGGAGAGACGACCAGAGTGAGTCCATCTAAAAGAAGAGCCGGAAGTTGGTAGCAGAGGGATTTGCCTCCGCCGGTGGGAAAGATTGCGAGAGCAGAACGATCGGCAAGGATGGCGTCGATGACGCCTCGTTGACCGTCACGAAATGAGTCGTGTCCGAAGTGCTTCTTGAGGGATTTGGAGACGTCCATCGCGGGGGATCTATGTCTTTTTCAAGACAAGGAGGCGATAGTATTCTTCGGATAGGGAACGGGATACCGGGATTGGGATTTCGAGCGTGTCGTGAGTCCGGCGGATTGGCTTGAGGTTTTGGGGTCGTTCCTGCCTTTTTATGAATTGTCGACAAGTTACAACATGGCTCATCAAAATGTTGATGGCATTCAGAAAAATTTCTCGACTATTTTCGAGAGGATTGATTGCAGTTTTTTGGGAAATCGCTTTAGTGGGGATTGAGAAAGACATTGATGATGAGCGATTACGAAAATGAACCAAATTCCGTTACCGGGAATACTGATAAATCGGAGGAGAAACTCCGAGGTGCCCGGGTTAATTTACCTGAAGGATTTGCTCCTTTGGTTCCCAATCCTGTGAGGCCTCCAATACCACCGCGTCCAGGTTCGGGTCCCCTAACTGAAGTAAAAGAGGGTGTCGTTGAAGAGGATGTGATTGTAGGTGAGCCTTCCAGCGAAGAAGGAACCGAGAGGGTGACTCCCGAGCCGAAGCCTCTCCTTGTTTCTTATCCGGTGAAGAGACCGGAGGTCGGGGTCGTAAAATTGGATCCGACTCGAGTTTATGGCTCTGGTAAATCCCTAGACGAGCTCGATAAAGGGATCGAGGGATTTACGGAAGACGTTGTATCCGAGGGGGGAGACCAAACCGAGATGGGCGTATCCGTTGCTACCGAGGGCATTGTGAAAGACCCGGAGCTCAAAGCTGAAATTTTAGAAACTGGAGTGGTTGATTCCTCCTACGAGGAGCAAGCCTCCAGGGAAGAGGACGTTACTCCTGAAGAGGACGTTGCTGCCGAAGAGGACGTTGCTCCTGAAGAGGACGTTGCTCCTGAAGAGGATGTTGCTCCTGAAGAGGACGTTGCTCCTGAAGAGGATGTTGCTCCTGAAGAGGACGTTGCTCCTGAAGAGGATGTTGCTCCTGAAGAGGACGTTGCTGCCGAAGAGGACGTTGCTCCTGAAGAGGACGTTGCTCCTGAAGAGGACGTTGCTGCTGAAGAGGATGTTACTCCTGAAGAGGACGTTGCTGCTGAAGAGGACGTTGCTGCTGAAGAGGATGTTACTCCTGAAGAGGATGTTACTCCTGAAGAGGATGTTACTCCTGAAGAGGATGTTACTCCTGAAGAGGATGTTACTCCTGAAGAGGATGTTACTCCTGAAGAGGATGTTGCTGCTGAAGAGGATGTTACTCCTGAAGAGGACGTTGCTCCTGAAGAGGACGGTGCTACTGAAGACCTTGAGGGATCTATTTTGGCTGATCTTGAGAATTTAACGGAGGACGAGTTTGAGGATATCGAAGTGCGAGATCACGATGATAAAAACTCTTCCGAAGATGATAAACTTGGAAAAGCTTGGGAGGATCTTCCCACGGCCGATGCTGCTGAGGATGACAAAGGAGAAGAGGAATCCCCATCGAATATTCCAGATGCGGCTTCGATCTCGGCATTGGTGGACGCGCAGAAGTCAGCAGCCGAGGAGGTGGAGGTGATGAATCGCAAGAGCGATCGCACCGCAATGATTTCTTCCTCTGATGAGAAGTCGGGGACGTGGGCCTTTTGGCGGCGCCCTTCTAAGCGCGATCAACAGCTGACCCGGATCTCCGAGGGATATCTCGAGATGGTGGACTTGGTCCGCGCGATCCGTGGGCAATTGGAATCACAGAATGATAATAATTTGATTCTCAGAGAGTCCTTGGTGCATTTGCCGGAGGCCATGAAAGGGCTGGATCGTTTCAGTAAATCTCAGAAAACGGTGGGCAAAGCCCTCCAAGAGATTCATGGGCAAATGAAGCGTTATAGTGATAAGGATGAGCGACTGGCAGTGTCCATGGACGGCTTTAATGATACGCTCAAAGGAATGGATGACACCGGGAAGGCCACCATGAAGACCTTTGACCGGGTTCAAGAGAGGATGCGTGACTCTGATATTCGGATGGAGAATCTTTTCCAGAACGTCCAGAATACTGAAGAAAAAGTCGGCGATACCATGGTGCGCCTGCAGCGAAACATGGCAATGATGCAGTATATCTTCCTGGGATGCCTGATGGTTGTGATCGCCGTCTTGGTCGTTACCGTGATCATCAAAAAAGATGATTCTAATCCGGAGCCACGCCAAGAAGAGGCGACCCAATCTCCAAAGCCAAAAGGCACTGAAGAATAGCTCTTTATCCTCCGGCGGCGATCACGATAATCTCGAGTTGATCGCCGTCGGACAAGGAGCACTCGCGAAACTGTGACGGCGGAAGGGCCTCGCGGTTCAGTTCAATCACGACTGGTTTTTCGGCCAGGCCGAGATCGGAGAGTAGGTTGTTTAAGGTGAAATCATCGCTGACTTCGCGGTCTTCACCATTGATTGTGAGGGTCATGAGTTTGCTAGAATGGCGGGATCCCAGTCCTTCCAGACTGGATCAAATCCCTGGGTTTTGAGTAAGCGCGCGATATCGCCGACCGAGCGTTTATCGTCGATTTCGAACTGTCCGGTGGCGCGGTCGCGGGAGGCCCCTTCCTCGATTTCGACGCGGCGGCCTTTGATGGTCAGGTGAAGATCTTCAGTTCCAGCGCCGGTGTATCCGCCTGGATCCGTTTGAGAACCGGCGGAAATGTGGGTCACGCCCAGTGGGAAAAGCGAGTCGCGGAGATCGGCGGGTTCGCGAGTCGACAAAACGATGCTGACCTGGGGAAAGCACATCCGGAAAGCAGTGAGTAATTGTACTAAGCTTCGGTCATCGAGCGAAAGCTGAGGGTCGGGAGTGTATTGGTAATTCCCGGCGTGTGGTCGCATGCGGGGAAAGGCGATCGAAAAGCTGGCCTTCCAGCAATGCCGCATCAGGTAGTCCAGATGGGTGGCGAGCGCGATGGCCTCATGTCGCCATTCTGCGAGCCCGAAGAGCGCGCCGATCCCGATGCGGCGAAACCCGCCGGCGTAGGCGCGCTCGGGGCAATCGAGTCGCCAGTGAAATTTCCTCTTGGGGCCCGAGGTGTGCAAGATTTCATAAGTTTCCTGATGGTAGGTTTCTTGGTAAACAATCAACCCCTCGGCACCGTGATCGACTAATTCTCCGTATTGATCGTCTTCCATCGGACCGACTTCGATCCCGATGGTTGGGATGAGTGACTTGAGGGCGTCGATGCACTTCTGGAGATATCCATCGGACACGAATTTGGGGTGTTCCCCTGCAACGAGAAGGATGTTTCGGAAGCCCTGATCGTAGAGGTGCATGGCCTCGGCGACGACTTGGGGGACGGTCAGCGTGGTCCGGAAGATGGGGTTATCGCGCGAAAAACCGCAGTATTGGCAGTTGTTGACACACTCATTCGAGAGGTAGAGAGGCGCGAAGAGGCGCATCGTCCGACCGAAGTGGCGGCGGGTGAGGTTTTGGCTCTGGCGGGCTCTCGATTCGAGCTGCTCATCTGGGCAGGGTTCGATTAATTTACGGAAGCGGCGCATGAGAGGAGTGGGCTCCTTCATGAGCGTTTCAAATTGGCTGGCAAAACTCACGACAGAGAGGTCCGCTGTGGGAGCCTTTTTGTCAAAAGCTTTCCCGAAAATGGCATTGCCAGTGCCCATGAAAACTGCTCAAATCATCGCAACATGGCAAACGCAACGAACGTCCTGACCCAAGGGATCGAGATCACTGGGTCGATCAAATTTTCCAACGACATGATCATCGACGGAAAGATCGATGGTGAAATCATTTCTGAGAAGGGCAAGGTCACCATCGCGGAGAACGCCAACATTAAAGGCGACATCAAAGCAGGTGAGGTGAAGCTCTATGGACGGGTCGAAGGCACTATTTCCTCAGACCGCTGCGAGCTTAAGGAGAAGTCCTTCCTCAAGGGGGACATCAAAACCAAGACTCTCAGTATGGAAGAAGGCGCGACTCTTCAGGGCAGCACCCAAATCGGAGGTTAGGAACGACGCTGAAATTACTTAAGAAATCCTTAGGGATTGTGGTACGGTATCCCATGATTGAATCAACCATCATTTATAACGAGGTTACAATCCGTAGAATGAGACGGCTAGCGGAGAGTCT
>Ga0222650_1000263_pt1 | contig 44821 bp, 36 predicted proteins | sample AntAcemetagen367_FD_179820 | JGI IMG/M metagenome (GOLD analysis project Ga0222650, IMG submission 179820) | Saline water microbial communities from Ace Lake, Antarctica - #367 | ecosystem: Environmental > Aquatic > Non-marine Saline and Alkaline > Saline | place: Antarctica: Ace Lake... | reverse complement strand
AGCCCGTGGCTTACTCTTTTACCGTCTGGCCAAACTAGCCACCGATTGCGCCCCACGAGATCGAAAATCTATTATCGGGGGCAAAAATCAACATCTGGTAGGTGGTTGAGTAAAGTGCATACCCCTTATAACTAGTACTATATCAACCTTCTCATTCTGAAATTTTGTGTCTTCTGTGCTTTTTGTGGTTCCTCTTAAAAAGAGTTATAAAAAAATGAGGGTTTCGCCCTTTCCAACCGTTTTTTTTACGGCTGAAATTTTCTGTCGTTCACGAGATTTTAAAATTAAATAACTTGCCATCTTTCCAAACTTGTGGAAAAAGTATCATCCTGCTTCCCAAGCAGATTTTATTCATGAAGATATTCAAAACAGTCCAAATGCTATTGATGAGTTTGGTATTCACTGCTTCGGTGATGCCAACTCATGTGCATGGGGATATTCATGAGGAGAATCATTCTCATATCGATGAAGAAGTTGACCATGGGGACCACGGGCATTGCCACAATAGACATGATTTGGGGCATGATTTAGGACATAGCTTGGAGTACACAAGTAAAACAGGGCATTTTACTTCCCCTGATTCTACGGCTCTCTCCTGTTGCGAACATTCACTCCCGCATGAGCACATTGTCGTAAACGCGACTTCCAAATTGACTCCGCATTCTTTTTCAAGGATTCTCAAAGAACCTTTAAGTGATTGGGAAACTCTTTTTCCTCCGAAAAACTGTACGGCCTTGATCTATGCCAATGCCTACCATCTCCTCCAAACTACAGTACGTCCAGAAAGGCCGACTGTGCTTCGTATTTGATCCTCTCTGTTTGAGGTTCTTTGTCTATTTCTCCGAGAGTGAAGTAACTCCCATCGGGAAATAGCAGTGACTGAAAGACCTCATCGCCACACAAGGCGGTAAAACCCTCAAAGGTTGGGGTTGAATTTTACTCCGCCCACCTGTCTCAAAAATATGCTGGCAAAAAACGCCGCAATTTTGACCTCAAACGCACGTAGAGCACGACCCCTAAAACACGATCCTGTGTTCAAGAGCTCACATAAACGTGTCACTAAAATGACGATTAAAATACGAAAAAAAAAGATTTGGAGATTATCGAATGAAAAATATACAGACGAAGAAACGAACAGGTTTAACCCTTGCTCTGCTTATGCTTGGCACAACGAGTACTGTGGTCACTGCACAAAGCAACGACGACGGTATCAACCGGGTTGAAGTGACCCAAAAGCAAGTGCAGCAGATGGCGATTAAAGTTACTAAAGCGGAGAAGGGTAATGTTCCGAATATCATACCTGCCTCTGGTGAAATTCAACTAGATGCAAACCGGATGGCTTATGTGCCTCTACAAATCCCAGGCATCGTTAAACAGATCCATGCGAATCTGGGGCAAAACGTGGACGCAGGCGAAGTGCTAGTCGTCATCAATCGCCTAAAGCTGGCAACCGCAAAGTCGGACGATGAAACGGCTTATCCCATTCTTTCCCCACTACAGGGAACGGTCCTTCAAAAGCATGTGGTTCAGGGAGAAGTGCTCCGAGAGAGTGAGAACCTATTTATGATTGCCGACCTATCGAAGGTTTGGGTAAACTTAGCCATTAGCCAGGACAAAATATCTAGGGTCAAAATAGGTTATCCGGTTAAAATACGCCTACCGGATGGTGTTGAAGCGGAAGGTAAAATTGATTATATTTCACCCCTCGTGGATTCGAAAACCCGCAATGCATCTGCGCGAATAACCCTCGACAATCGTGACGGAAATTTTCGTCCAGGAAGTTTTGTTGAAGCTATGATTCAGGTGCCGTCCACTCAACAAGCTGTGGTTGTGCCGAAAGATGCCGTGCAATTGGTATTCGATTCCCCGACCGTTTTTGTATGGGTTCAGGGAGTTTTTGAACAGCGCGAAGTGACAACAGGCATTTCCGACGGGACGAATGTCGAAATTCTCCGTGGAGTTGTTGAAGGCGAATTGGTCGCCTCCGAAAACGCCTTCCATCTCAAAGCCCAAGTGATTAAAGCGGCGGCAGGCGATGCCGTACGTGGTCACGGACATGCTCACTGAGCGAAGGAAATACACTCATGATTAATCAAATTATACACCTTGGACTCCGGCATAAACTCTTGGCCTTTATCCTCACGATCGCCACTTTTGCAGCCGGCATTTTCTCACTTTCCAGGCTCTCTATTGATGCCTTTCCAGATATCAGCCCAAACATGGTGCAGGTATTTGCAGAGGTAGACGGAACCGCCCCGGAGGAGTTAGAGCAATTGGTGACCCGTCCCACGGAAACCGCCATGCGCAACATCCCCGGCGTTCAAAGAATCCGTTCGCTTTCCTCGCTGGGTCTCTCCACAGTGAATATTTATTTCGACCCTGAAGTCGATATCTACCGTGCCCGACAACTTGTTTCCGAACGGCTGAAGCTGGCCGAGGAGGGGATTCCGAAAGGGATCGATATGCCGCACGGTCTTGAAATGGGGCCGGTTGCCAGTGGCATGGGAAAGATACTCGCTTATTATATGGAGGCAGACGGACGAGACATCACCGAAGTCAGAACTCTACACGAGGGACTGGTGAAACGCGGCGTTGAAACCGTTACGGGCGTGGCCAAGGTCATTAGCCAAGGGGGGTATAACCGCCAATACGAAGTCGAGCTTTCACCTGAAAAATTGCTTGCTCGGGAGTTAACCATACATGATGTAAATGAGGCCATCCGCCTGAATAATGCCAATGTCGGAGCCGGACTGATAACCCGAGGAAGTGAAGAACTAATCGTAAGAACCTTAGGACGCTTGGAAACGGTAGACGACATTTCGAATACCGTGGTCAAAACGGTCAATGGAATCCCTATTCTGGTAAAAGATGTGGGAACGGTCAAGTTGGGCAAAGCTTTTCGTCGAGGGGTTGCTATCCTGAACGGAGAACGGGAAGTCGTCTTAGGAGGCATCTATAAAATTCACGGGGCTAATTCCTTCGAGGTCATTAACGAGCTGAAAGACCGGATTAGCGAAATTAATGAAACCCTTCCCATGGGGGTTCGAGTTGTTCCTTTCTATGACCAGTCGGATCTGGTGTCCGCCAGTATCCATACCGTTCGCAATGCCTTGCTGTTTGGATTGGTATTGGTGTCTCTGGTTGCGGTGCTTTTTCTCGGTAATGTCCGGAATGCCTTGATCTTGGTGGGTTCACTCCCCTTTGCCCTCCTCTTTGGCATAACCCTGATGGAACGGAATGGCATACCCGGTGATTTGATTTCACTGGGAGGCATGGCCATCGCCCTTGGAATGATCATTGATGCGACTATCATCATGGTAGAAAAATTACAGACGGCTGCCGGAACCCTTGGCACCCGTGAAGAGAACGAAACCGCTATCCTGGAAGCCGCTCAAGAAGTAGGCCGTCCTATCGTATTTGCGGTCGCGGTGATCTGCGTGGTATTTCTCCCCATTTTCACTTTGGGTGAAGTGGAAGGAAAAATGTTTCGACCCTTAGCCTTCGCGGTGGTCGGAACCATGATCGGTTCGTTACTTTATGCTCTACTTATTGCGCCGATTTTCTTTCGGATTATGCATCGGATGGATCATAAGCGGACGGGTCACGGACCGGGACGATTGCTTACGCCGTTTTTAAATCTCTACGAGAAAATTATACGCAAAACCTTAGGTCAACGCTTTCTACTCGTCGTCATCCTGCTTGCTCTACTCGGAAGCGGGGTCATGGGATTCATGCGACTCGGACGAGAATTTGTGCCTACCCTGCAGGAAGGAACCATCACCTGCTATGCGTACATGAACCCTAACGTTTCTCTGGAAGAAGTTAAAAAAGTCAGTATGCAAATCTCAAAAATTGCGGTTGAGATTCCTGAGATCGAAAATGCCGTAGCGGATATCGGCTACGGCGAAGTCGGCCCCCATATGCATCATACCAATTATGGTGGGATTACGATTACCTTGAAACCGAGAGGGATGTTTGAACGTCAGCGAAGCCAACAAGAGATTGTGGCCGCCCTCGATGAAAAGCTACAAGGTGCCCTTGGAGTCACCATTGGTTTTACCCAACCGATTTCTCACGAAGTCGACGGATTGATTTCCGGTGCGGGTGGGCAAGTGGTGATGAAAGTGTTTGGAGACGACATGGCCAAACTGCGCTCATTGGCATCGGACGTCGAAAAAATCGTTTCCGGAATCGATGGGGTTGCGGATTTGCAGACCGAGCAAACAGATGGTCAGACGCAGATCCAAATCGTCATGAATCCAACGGCTCTGGCCCGCTATGGTCTCAATAAACACGAAGTCCAGACCCTCGTCCAGCAAGCGCTTACGGGTAGTGTCGTAGGTGAAATTTTTGAAGGCGAACAGTCCTCCAGAATATTGGTTCGTTTGGACAAACGCTTTCAGGAAGATCGCGACGACATTGGAAATCTCCCCATACGCACGCCGTCTGGATCTTTTGTTACTCTGAGCAGTCTTGCCACCCTCAATACCGTAACCGGACTCCGTCAGATCAGCCGTGAGGACACCCAGCGATTCATCTCCGTACAATGCAATGTGCGAGGGCGGGATGTCGGGAGTTTCGTCAAAGATGCGCAACGCGCGGTCGAAAAAGCAAACCTGTTTCCTCCTGGTTATCGGGTGGTATGGGGCGGACAGTTTGAACTACAACAGGCCGCGAATCGTCGCTTGGCCATCGTGGTCCCCATCACACTTGTCCTGGTGTTCAGTATGCTCTATGGCTTATTTGACTCCTCACGACTCACCATGTTGATCCTGCTCAATGTGCCCCTGGCCTTGGTCGGCGGACTGCTTGCGTTGGTAGGATTTGGAGAAAACCTGAGTATTCCATCTTCGATCGGATTCATCGCTTTGTTTGGGATCGCCCTTACCGACGGTGTGGTCTTGATTTCCCGCTTCGAACAAAAGCGTAAAGAAGGCGCGGTTCTGCTAGACGCTGTTATTTCGGGTTGTCGCTCAAAATTCAGACCCGTTCTGATGACCACCGTAACCACCGCCCTCGGATTGCTTCCCTTGATCATAGCGGGAGGCACAGGTTCCGAAGTGCAAAGACCCTTAGCCATCGTGGTTGTATTCGGTCTCATTACATCGACCGTGATCACCTTGATCGTTCTCCCCTCTGTCTATATATGGATGGAAGGAAACCCAAAAAATAAACGTACAGAATAGACAATTCTATTCAGCAAACATAACCAAAGGAAAATAAAAATGAAAAAAATACTAACACGACTCGCCCTTCTGGGAGTAACCGCAGGCTTTTTTGTAGGATGTGGACAGCCACAAGCAGAGAAAGCTCCCGCTGAGCCTTCCGCCACCGTGGAAAAACCCAAAACCATGGAAAAACCCACGGAAATGCCAGAATCCGACTGGCAGCCGGAGATGTCTGAACCTGAAGAAGCCCAGCCACATACTCATGGGAATGGTGGGCACAGCCATTGATCGCTGAATGAAAAATTCAAGGACCGTTGCGGAGAAGGCAACGGTCCTTGCTTATTGATAACCTAAAATAAATGAACCTATGTTTAAAAACCCCATTTTATTAGCACTCCTTTCGGCCCTTTTATTCGGAGCTGCGACTCCTATAAGCAAAGGTTTGTTAGACGGTTTTACCCCCTTTCAGCTTGCGGGCTTACTCTACCTTGGTGCCGCAATTGCGGTGGCTCCCGGTGCACTGAAAAACGGTGGATTGGGCTTACCCCGGCGCAAGGACCGTCGGAATCAAATCCGCCTCTTTGGCGCAGTCCTGTTTGGCGGTATTCTGGGACCCCTTGCCCTCTTGTTCGGGTTGCGTCTGGCTGAGGCTGCATCCGTTTCACTTTGGCTCAATCTGGAAATGGCGGCTACGGCCGTAATTGGAGCGGTGTTTTTTCGTGATCACCTTGGGTACAGAGGATGGCTAGGGGTTGCGGCGGCATTACTTGCATCTGTTTTGATTGCATGGCATCCGGGAAGTGCGGGATACATTTCTGGCCTGCTGGTCCTATTGGCCTGCGTTTGTTGGGGAATAGACAATCATCTCACGGCGCTCATTGATGGCATTACCCCAAGTCAGAGCACCCTCTGGAAAGGAGCCATCGCAGGCACGGTGAATTTATCCATCGGCGCAACCTTGGCCCCGATATCTGCGGATGTCCAAACCATACTAATCGCTCTACTTGTAGGTGCCCTCTCATACGGAGCAAGTATCGTTTTCTATATACGCTCCGCTCAAAAAATAGGGGCCACTCGTGCGCAAATTCTATTCTCAAGTGCCCCGTTTTTCGGGGTGGCACTTTCTGTGCTCTTTGTTGGCGAGGCCCTGTCGATCATGTATGTGATTGCGATCCCCATCTTTATCTTTGGGGTGGCATTTCTTTTGCTGGAAGATCATGACCACACGCATCGACATGATGCCATCACGCACGAACATTATCATCGCCACGACGACGGACACCACACCCACGAGCATCCCGATTTGCCAGCATCTGTACACCATACACATCAACACAGCCACGAAGCGATCGAGCATTCACACCCCCATTGGCCGGACATTCATCATCGGCATAAACATAAGTCGCAAGAGGAGTAGCTGATAAAACAAGGTTTAACAAATTACATCTTTCTGCGTGATACTAAAAAATGAGGGGCGTTTTTTGCCACGAAAAGGCACGAAAAGAACACCGCCCCTATAACCCTGTTTTGAAAGGTGCGTTGATACTGAAGGAAATAAATTGGAACCACAAAAAGCACAAAAGACACAAAAATATGAGGTCTATTCAACACGATTGCATACATATCCGTTTTGTGATTTCTGTGCTTTTTGTGGTTAGAAATTAGTTACCATAAAATTTTCCATAACGGGGTTTACCTGCCGAAGGCATGGTTATAGGGGCGGTGTTCTTTTCGTGCCTTTTCGTGGCCAAATAATAACTAGTACTATATCAACCTTCTCATTCTGAAATTTTGTGTTTTCTGTGCTTTTTGTGGTTCCTCTTAAAAAGAAGTATAAAAAATGAGTGTTTCGTCTTTCCCGTTCGTTTGAATGGTTTATGAACATTTCTATGATTGATCTGTTACTTGACCTTGAAAAGAAACGCCCTTTGCCCAGTTGCCCGAAATCACTGGAAGCAAATGTGTTAAGACGTATACGTCTGGCGAAGCAAAGCCTGCCTTCAACAATGGGTCTCTTTAGTTTCAAAACAGGTTTTGCGTTAGCCATGATGGCGATCGTGAGCACTACAGGAATTACCCTACGTTTTTCAAAGGCCCAAAACAGGCAAGTCACTCAACGACAGCTTGCGATTCAAGCCTTGGATTTTGATGTCTTTAGTGAAGTGAATCTCCAATCCGCCCGTAGGAGTTCACGATGAACGCAAGCCCCAAACTACGCCTGGGATTTTTTACTCTGCTACTAATCGTGGTTTGTGTGGGTATTTCTTACCTCACCGTGAATCTAACCAGAACAGCTTCTCATTTTTCAGAAGACTTACACGCTGGTCATCACGAATTACATCAGGAATTATCCCTTACAGATTCTGAGAAAAAAGTCATTGAGGCCTTCGAATCTGATTACCAAAAAGAAAGAATCCTCCTACTCGAAGAATTCAACCAGCGCATCGGCACCTTAGGAGCCTTATTGGTGAGTCATGATGAATGGAATTCCGATGTGGAACACGCCATTCACGAGTTGCATGTGGTGCATGGGCAGCTTCAAAAACTTTCTATCCTACACTATTACCAAATGCTTGAGGTCCTCCCCCCTAAAAAACAGCAAAAGCTTCGGGAATTGGCGGCTCAGGCTTTAAGTGTACCCGAGTAAAAACGAAATGGACCAATCTGATCCAGATCGGGATGCCCTCCTGCAAATGCAAGAGGGGGATGAACAGGGACTCGTCCTCTTGATGTCTAGGCATCGGGAAGCTCTCTTCCGTTATATTTATCGCTTTGTGCGAAATCAAGCCGATGCGGCGGAACTGACCGAGCAGACCTTTCTAAAAGTGTATCAAAACGCGGACCGCTTCAAACCCAAAGCCAAAGTTCGCAGTTGGATGTATACTATTGCAGGAAATCTCTGTCGGGATTTTTTGCGACGAAATAAAAAAAGAACCTCCGATCTTTCTCTGGAGTATCCTTTAGGATCCGAAAAGAATTTCCGCTTGCAAGATGTAGTGGAGGCCAACTCTCCCAGCCCTGAACAAGAATCCATCACCCGCGAATCTTTACAGACCATCGAAACCGCAATCAATGCCTTGCCCAATAGACTCAAAGTCCCCTTTATTTTTTGTGTGCTCGAAGATCACAGTTATGACGCCTGCGCCGAAATGCTCAAAACCAATCGCAAAACCGTTGAGACCCGGATTTACCGAGCCCGAAAAAAGCTCCGCGAACAGTTGGGCTAAGGTATTTTTTGGATCCACAAAAAGTACAAAAGGGTTCTGAAAAGATTTTTTGCAGCGAAAAGACACGAAGAGAATTTCGCATCTATAGCCCAGATCTGAATCGTTCTATATTTTTATACTTCCGAAATGGATTTATGAGGTGGTGTTATTTTCGTGCCTTTTTGACTGGGTCCTGAGCTTGCCGAAGGGTGGCTTAATAAAAACCTCTAAAACACCAAGTTTCTCTGTCTTCCTGTTTTATGTCTTTTGTGCTTGTTGTGGTTCCCATCTTTCTGAGGTTTCTCTGAGGGTTAAGTAAATGGCGTGCGTTGTAAGGTTCTATGCAAAGCCTTTTCCTTTCATTTGTGAGTTTATATAGCCTGAGCCTTTTCGCTGAAGAACCAATTGTAGGTGACAATTTACCCTCTTATCTTGAACGTGCACTAGAGGCTAATCAGGAATTGAAGGTTTTTGAACAAAAGGTAGAAGCGGCTAAAGAGCGGGTGCCTCAACTCTCCGCCTTGCCGGATCCCCTGCTCCAAGTGACCCACTTTGTGGAGTCCGTGCAAACTCGCACCGGTCCTCAGGAAAACGGGATTATGCTGAATCAACGTTTCCCTTGGTTTGGAACCTTGAAAAACCGGGAAGTTGCAGCCTCGGCGGAAGCAGAAGCCCTATGGTACGCCTACCAAAATCGTCAACTGACCCTTATGCGAGAAGTGAGCCTTTCATTTTATGAAGTAGGCTATTTGCAAAAGGCCATCGATATTACTACCGAAAATCTGGAGTGGCTCACACAATTGGAACCCATTGTGGAAACCCGGGTCAAAGCTGGGGGAGACCTGAACAGTTTGTTGCGCCTTAAGGTTGAAATCGGAAAACTGGATGATCGTAGGCAGAGCTTCATAAACAAAAAGGTTGCGGTTTTCGCCCAGCTCGCGGCACTGATAAATGTGCCTTCGCAAAAGGATCCTTTTGTCTTAGAATGGGAAGCACCTCCGATTATGGAACTAGAGCTGGTTGAGTTGCAAAAGAAGTTGCTCCAAGAAAATCCTGAATTGAAAATGCTCGAACGGAAAACAGCTTCTGCCGAAGCCCGGGTGGCACTGGCCAAACTGCAAAGCTATCCGGATTTTAGTCTGGGGATAAACTACGTGCAAATTGGCGACCCCGTCGTGAGTAGTTCCGCTGCCGACGCCGGGGAAGATGCTTGGGGCATTACCGCTGCTGTGAGTATACCCATCTGGCTAGGCAAAAACAAAGCCGCCCGAAATGAGGCTTATGCAAATCTCAATGCGAGCGAACATGAAATTGACCAACGACGTCTACAACTGCTGTCGGATCTGGGAGTAGCTTTCGCCCTGCACGAGAATGCACAGCGCCAATTAACTTTGTACGGCGAAGATCTTATTTCATTGGCCGAACAGGCGGTGGAAAATAGCTTGCACAGCTACGAGGTGGGGACCACCAGCGTTTTGGAACTTATCGACAGCGAACGCTCTCTCTTGGAACTCCAATTTCTCAACTGGCGGGCCGCAGCAGATGCACTACAACAACGCATCCGCATTCAAACCTTGGTCAATCAACCCCTTAAATAAGAATTACAACGAAAAGATCTTTAACCACAAAAATCACAAAAGGCACAAAAGGTACAAAATACATTCATTTCTATAGCCTCAACATAAATACTCCCCAAAACCCATTTTGTGACTTTTGTGGTTAAAAAATAAACATGTTTCAGCCCGCCTTCTTTAAAAATCTTATGAAAAAAATAATTATATTCACACTCAGCTTCATGGCCTTAGGAATTTTACTTGGGCGCTATGTGATTCCGGCATCTGATAAACACGATCAAGAAAGTGAAACAGCCACGTCATCGGAATCGGCCGACACGATCTGGACTTGTTCCATGCATCCTCAAATTCAACAGTCGGAACCTGGGGATTGTCCGATTTGTGGCATGGATTTAATTCCACTGATTGAAGAAGGCACCGGAGACCTCGGTCCCCGGGAAATGCGGATGAGTGAAGCCTCCAAAGCACTGGCGGATATTCAAACTACTCTAGTGACCCGACAGTATCCAGAAGCGGAAATCCGTTTGGTGGGAAAACTGAACTATGATGAAACCCTGGTCAAATCATTGACCGCTCGTTTTCCGGCGCGGATTGACGAACTATTTGTTAATTTCAAAGGCATCTCGGTTGTAAAAGGAGATCACCTCGCGAAAGTCTATAGCCCGGAATTGCTTTCCGCTCAACGCGAATTGTTAACCGCGTATCGCATGGACCCCAACAGTTCGATTACCAACGCCGCCCGCGAAAAATTGCGGCTTTGGGATCTTGTGTCGGAGCAGATTGATGCGCTTATCGAGAGCGGTGAAGCGAAAGATCATTTTGTACTTAAGGCTCCCATCGGCGGTGTCGTGGTGTCAAAAAATGTCAAAGAAGGTGATTACCTGAAAACAGGAGAAACGCTTTTTAAGATCGTTGATCTAAGTCGTCTATGGGCAACTCTCGATGCCTACGAGTCCGATCTTCCCTGGCTACGGTACGGCCAGGATGTTACATTTTCCGTCGAAGCCATGCCGGGTGAAACCATCCAAGGTCAAATCGCCTTTATTGAACCCGAAGTAGATCTCAAAACACGCACGATTCCCATACGGGTTAACGTGCCAAACCCTGATGGAAAGTTGAAACCAGGGATGTTTGTTCGGGGGATCGTGGCCTCACGCCTTGCAGAGGATGGCAACGTTTACGCCCCAAATTTTTCAGGGAAATGGATTAGTCCTATGCATCCCGAAGTGGTCAAAGACGCACCTGGACAGTGTGATGTGTGCGGGATGGATTTAGTGCCCGCCGAAACCTTGGGTTATGTGGATAACGACAGCGAAAGCGCACCCATCGTGATTCCAACATCAGCCGTTTTGCGAACAGGGAAACGTGCGGTGGTTTATGTAGAAAAACCGAACACAGAAATGCCAACCTACGAAGGTCGCGAAATCATCCTTGGTCCACGGGCGGGCGACTATTTTCTGGTGACGGCGGGATTAGATTCAGGCGAGCGAGTGGTGACCCATGGCGCATTCAAAATCGACAGTTCGTTACAAATTCAGGCCAAACCCAGCATGATGAATCCTGAGGGAGGTGGCCCTGCACCCGGGCATAACCATGGCGGAGAAGTACCCGCTAAGGGTCAGGTAGATCACTCGCAGATGCCGATGCTTAAAATCCCAAGGGATGTCGCGCCAAAACTTTTATCTTCCTACCTAAAGATGCAGACGGCACTTGCCAGTGACGACCTGGATACCGCCAAAGCAGAAGCTAAAGCTCTGATGAAAACCACCGGGCACAGCGGCTGGTTACCCGAAATACTGCATAATATGCTTGAGACGGAAACGCTCGAGGCCTTCCGTAAACCGCATTTTGAGACGCTGTCCAATGCGCTGATTGTCGCGGCGGGGGCCGACCCCAAGTCCTTCAACAGTCAGCTCTTCATTATGCATTGCCCCATGGCCAACGACAATAAAGGTGCCGACTGGTTGCAAGCCAGCTCACCCCTACAAAACCCCTACTTTGGCGAGCAGATGCTCAGCTGTGGCGAAATCAAGGAAACGATTAACGCAATCGAAAGCGGACACGAAAATCATGTCAAATAATTCATTTAATCCTATAAACAGCCTGATTCGCTTCTGTCTGGAAAATAAACTGGTGGTGCTCCTTTTCACTATCGGACTCATTTTGTGGGGCCTGATGGTGGCGCCCTTTGATTGGGATTTCAAACACCTTCCCCGCGATCCGGTGCCCGTGGATGCCATCCCCGATATTGGTGAAAACCAACAAATTGTGTTCACCGAATGGATGGGACGCTCTCCCCAGGATATCGAAGATCAAATATCGTATCCTCTTACCACAGCCCTGCTTGGAATTCCCCAGGTAAAAACGGTTCGCAGTTATTCGATGTTTGGGTTTTCATCGATCTATATTATTTTCAAGGAAGATGCCGAATTTTATTGGACCCGTAGCCGCATTTTGGAAAAATTAAATAGTCTACCTGCCAGCACCTTACCCACCGGTGTCTCCCCCACCCTCGGTCCAGATGCCACCGCCTTAGGACAAGTTTTTTGGTACACGCTTGAGGGTCGGGATCAGGAAGGTAATCCTGCCGGGGGATGGAATTTGCAGGAACTACGTACGGTGCAGGACTGGTATGTACGCTACGCGTTGCAAGGGGTGGACGGGGTTGCTGAAGTCGCATCCATCGGCGGATATGTGAAGGAGTACCAAATAGATGTCGATCCTGATGCTCTACGTATTTATGACATTTCCTTGCACGACGTATTTCAGGCGGTGCGAAACAGTAATTTGGATGTGGGTGCCCGCAGTATTGAAATCAATTCGGTAGAATATGTCATTCGTGGTGTGGGTTTTATAAAAAACCTCGATGATCTTCGACAAACCGTGATCACCTCCCGGGACAATGTGCCGATCACCCTCGACCAGATTGCGGAGATCGAATACGGTCCTGCGTTAAGGCGTGGAGCGCTGGACAAAGCCGGTGCCGAAGCCGTGGGCGGAGTGGTCGTAACCCGTTATGGAGAAAACCCCTTGGCGGCCATTGAGAGGGTTAAAGAAAAAATAAAAGAAATCAGCCCCGGGCTCCCTCAAAAAACCTTGGCGGATGGGACCGTAAGTCAAGTGGAGTTGGTGCCCTTTTATGACCGTAGTGAATTGATTCACGAAACATTGGGAACACTTGAAAATGCGGTGCGTCAGCAGATTTTAGTCACAATCATGGTGGTGCTGCTGATGGTACTGCATCTGAGGTCGGCGGTACTCATTTCGGCAATTCTCCCCTTAGCGGTTCTCTTCGCTTTCATCGGCATGAAACTCTTCGGGGTTGATGCTAATGTCGTAGCCCTTTCAGGTATTGCCATAGCCATCGGAACCATTGTCGATATGGGGGTGGTCCTGGTCGAAAATCTCCTCAAACATTTAGAGGAGGCCGATCCGGAAGAATCCAGACTAGAAGTCGTATACCGGGCTTGTTCTGAAGTGGGTGGCGCGATTACCACGGCGGTGACCACGACCATTATCAGTTTCCTACCAGTCTTCACAATGGTGGCTGCGGAAGGCAAATTATTCAAACCTCTCGCCTATACCAAAACCTTTGCCCTCATCGGATCTATTGTGATCGCGTTGACCGTGATCCCTCCGCTGGCACATGTCATTCTTGCCCGTAAACAAAATACACACAAAAAACAAACAGCAAAAAAACAGCGTCGTCTGAAAAAAATACGAATCGCTATTTGTCTACTCATCGCCCTGTTCACCGCCATCTGGCTGGCAGCAGACTGGAAACCTCTTGGGCCGGAATTTGTCAGCCACAACCTAATCTTTGTACTGCTGACCGTTGGCGGAATGTTAGGGTTCATTCATCTGTTTATTCATCTTTACCCGCGCATGTTAGCTGCCGTACTACGCATCAAAGCGATTTTTCTGAGTCTCTGTCTGTTGGTGGTGACGTTAGGCATAACTATTTGGTTAGGTTGGGGAACGCTCTTTGGCTGGATGCCCCAATGGGTTCAGCAAAGCCCCCCTTATGTGTCAGCCACACATGCCTTTCCGGGTCTCGGGAAAGAATTCATGCCCGATCTAGATGAAGGTTCCTTTCTGCTCATGCCCACCACAATGCCCCACGCTTCGATTGGGGAAGTTCTGGACGTGATCAAGAAACAAGATATGGCGATCAATGCTATTCCTGAAGTTAAACTGGCGGTGGGAAAATTAGGTCGGGTGGAAAGTCCACTTGATCCGGCGCCCATTTCAATGATTGAGACCGTTATCAGCTATAAATCGGAATACATTAGTGATGAAAACGGACATATCCTGACCTTTGAAACTGACAAAAAAAGCGGAGAGTTCAAACGGGATGGCATCGGTGAATTGATCCCCAAACGAGGTGGCCGACCTTTCCGTCAATGGCGGGATGAAATCAAAAGTCCTGATGATATATGGGAGGAAATTGTTGCCGCTGCGAAAATTCCAGGAACCACCTCTGCGCCGAAACTGCAACCCATCGCCGCTCGTATTGTGATGCTGCAAAGTGGGATGCGCGCCCCCATGGGTATGAAAGTATTTGGACCCGATCTAGCCACCCTTGAAAAAGTCTCCTTAGAGATGGAACGATATCTCAAACAGGTACCTTCCATTAAATCGGAAGCGGTATTCGCGGATAGGATCGTCGGAAAACCCTATTTGGAAATTGCCATCGATCGCGAAGCGATCGCTCGATACGGTATCAAAATTCAAATGATGCAGGATGTGATCGAAGTCGCGATTGGCGGCAAGCCCCTCACCCAAACCGTTGAAGGACGCGAGCGCTATCCAGTGCGCGTTCGCTATCAGCGGGAGTTACGTGATTCCTTTGAAGAGATCGAAAATGTTTTGATTGCCGCGCCGGATGGCACCCAGATTCCGCTCAAAGAATTGGCGAGCATCGAATACATTCGTGGTCCCCAAGTGATCAAAAGTGAAGATACCTTTCTGGTGGGTTATGTCATCTTTGATAAACGCGAAGGATTCGCCGAAGTGGAAGTGGTGGAGCAGGCTCAGGCCTTCCTTAAAGAGAAAATAGATACGGGTGAATTGATCATTCCTGCGGGAGTAAGTTATAAATTTACCGGTAGTTATGAAAATCAAGTTCGAGCAGAGAAACGTTTGTCGATCGTTTTACCTTTGGCCCTGTTCGCCATCTGGCTGATTCTGTATTTTCAGTTTAAGAGCATTCCCGAAACCCTCATGGTATTCACCGGTATTCTGTTTGCGTGGTCAGGCGGATTTATTCTGATCTGGTTGTACGGACAGCCATGGTTTTTCGATTTCAGTCTTTTCGGACACAACCTACGAGAGCTTTTCCAGATGGGTCCCGTCAATTTAAGTGTGGCCGTGTGGGTCGGGTTCCTAGCGTTATTCGGTATTGCCACTGATGACGGGGTGCTATTTTGCACCTACCTTCAGCAAAGTTTTAAAGAGAGAAACCCCAAAAGCCTTGCTGAGATACGGGAAGCCACCGTGTATGCCGGATCACGGCGAGTCCGTCCCGCCATGATGACAAGTGCCACTACCTTATTGGCCTTACTGCCCGTGCTTACCTCCGTAGGACGCGGATCGGACATCATGGTTCCCATGGCCATTCCATCGTTTGGAGGCATGCTCCTCGCGCTCACCACCGCCTTTGTGGTGCCCACCCTTTTCTGTACTGTCGCAGAGATGAAACGTTCATACACTCAAAAAAAGGAAAAAATACAATGAAAAAAAAACTCATTACCCTCGTCGCCCTCTTGATAAGTGGCAACCTGTTTGCACATTCCGATGAATTCAAACCGGAATTTGTACAAAGCCTCATCAAACCCTATAGTACGGTACAAGCGGCCCTGGCTTCCGATGATTTAGAACAGGCCCAAATAGGCGCGACTGCTTTAGCAGAAGCGATGAAACAGGCACCCAAAGGCGAGGATGAAAAAGAGTCGGTTGATGCTTTTGTCAGCCCAGCAAATCAAATCGCCAACGCCGCCTCAATTGCAGATGCACGCCAAGCCTTTATAGAGCTCTCCGGCGAAATGGAGTCTCTGGTGAGCCATGTAGGCATCATCGGAAAAGATAAACTGTATGTGGCAAAGTGCCCGATGGCCAATGGCAATAAAGGCGCCACTTGGATTCAATCCGACAAAACAATCAACAATCCCTACTTCGGTTCCAAAATGCTTCGGTGTGGATCGGTGACCAAACAGATTGCAGGAGAAAAAGAAGCAGACGCGCATTCCGGGCATCAGCATTAATTCTGTCCCGCGGTAACTTGGGTGGGTGATTACATGTCTAACCGCATGTAGTCGCCTTCCCACAGAAAAGTTATTTTTCGATACAAAAAGGCACAAAAAAACACCTCCCCTATAACCCCGTTTCGGGATGGATTGGGTTTATTCAATAGATAATATATAATAGCTCCTGTTTCAAAACGGGGTTATAGGGGAGGCATTCTTTTTGTGCCTTTTCGAGGCCAAATCTTTACTTATAATTCTTTTGAGCATCCATCTTTTAAGCTGAGTTGAGCCAATCAGCCAAGCAGAAAATCTAACAAGAAAACTACCGAAGGAACTACCCGAATGAACAAGCACCTTAACAAAATAGTCGCCATCCTGGTCTTCGGTTTATCGGCATCTTTCACGATGGCAGCGGAACCGATCAACGCCATGTGTCCGGTAACCACCGACGAAGCAATCGAAGCTGGAATTTCCGCACAATATCAGGGAAAAACTATCGGATTCTGTTGCAAATCTTGCTTGCGAAAATTCAATAAGGACCCTCAAGCTTATCTTGAGAATCTTGATTTGGAAACCACTCCCGAGGAATCCGACCATCATTCAGACCCGGAGTCCCATTCAGATGAAGGTTCCCATGCAGAAGAGGCGTCCACAATAGAATCCGGTCATGATCACGCTACGGACCATCATGTGGATAATGCAGAGACTTCGGCATCCAGTCGACTTGTGGCATTTTTGGGAAAGCTCCATGTCTTGGTGGTCCACCTACCCATTGCCCTAATCCCTTTAGCGGGAGTCTTTGAATTGATCGGGATGAAGTTTGATTCAAAAACCTGGCAATTTTCAGCTCGGATAAATTTTATTTTTGGTGGCTTGGCCGCTTTAGCTGCGGCAAGTTTCGGATGGATCGCCGCGAGCCAAAGCAGTTATACAGGAGAACTCGCTGAGGTGCTTCAGGTCCACCGGTGGTTGGGCGTATCCGTTGCCTCTTTGAGTCTGCTCGGTTTATTAGGACTTTTGGTAAGCAGAGGCCGTCATAAGAATTCGGGAACGACCCTCTACCGAATCATGCTCTTTGTCTTGCTGATCGTGGTCCCCATTACAGCCCATTTCGGAGGATCCATGATTTATGGAACAGATTATCTGTTTTAACCAGGTGTTGGGCACAGGTAGAACAGGTGTAAGTTCCCGTTTTAATTCTGAGCAAACATAGCGCCAAAAGTCGGGTTGATCCATAACACCCGAAATTTGGTCATTTAACATAAATCGGGGAAGTTCCCTCAGCACTTCCTTTTGAAGCTCGGCTGAGGCCGCTAGAGAATCCAAGCGTGTTTTTAAGGACATTTGAAATGTCGAGATCTCTTGCCCGTGAGCTTCAAGTTTTGGGAAAATCAACGGCAGACGTAAGCTGGTATTGTGTTCTTGCAGCCAATGTAAATCCCAAACATCTCTGAATTTTATTCTTCCCGGGCGTAACGCCAAGGCCACTACTTTATCCACGTAAATTCCCTCTTGGCTGGCGGCCTGTAAGATCATATTGGAAACTCCCAACTCTACCCCGTATGGATTATTTAGCATCATGGGGTGGGCATCTACGGTATCCAACATACAGAGATCCAGATGAATACGCTGAGAAGGTAAATCCTTTCGTTCCGGGCGAGTTTGAATGATGACCTTCCAAGTTCGAATCTGGGTTCGATCCTGACGAGGTTCCTTTACCTGGATATCGAAACCATACGTCTTCCGATCCCCAATCGAATGTGTTTCATCAGATAAGCAAGGGCATCGGGACTAAAAGCCTTTCCTCCATAAAAATCTAAATCCTCGCTCAAACGCTGAGAACCATAACAGGCCCTGAGGCAGGTCCCGCCCGTAAACACCAATCCATTTAACAACCCACTTTGATGCAGGGCATGCAAAATATCCCGATGCAAGAGTTCTTTTTCCACCATCGGGCGCGGGACCCCTAATGCAGAATTTAGTTACAAAACTTCATCTACCTATTGATCAAATAAATTCAGCCAAAACCTCCTGCTGTATCAAATCCATCGATCGACCCGTCCGCCGCATATCTTCCATGGCTAAGCCCACATTTGCCCGCCACAAGCGAATACGAGAATCAAAATATACCCGTCCCACCACGGCTTCCGGACGTCGTGACGTATGAACCCATTCCAGACACCCCCAAGTTCCGCAGTCCAATTGCTGACGCCGTCCGCTGGTCATCAAACTCAGATGTTGCAACGGCATTTGAGAAATCACCCCGGCATCGCTCAATATATTTTCCAAACTTAGATAACAAAACTTGGCGGCACCCCATAAAGCCGCCGTATGGTAAAGCACCTCGCCTCGGGGATAAGGGACCCAAGGCACCAAATACACGCCACGGCACACCCTCTGCAAATCACCTCGCTGACATAAGCGCGTAAGCAAGGATCGAAAAGCGGTACCCGAATGGTCAGGCAACAGAGACTGCAAATGACTTGCGGAAAACAAATAATGTTCCGCATCCGCCAAACGATGGAGTTCTTTTATGATTCTAACTGAAGCTTGCATGTTATCGCTATACACTTTATTGCATATTATGCAACAAAGTGTTTAGCGCATTGTCCCATTAATACGCGTCAAAAAAATTGATACTTCAACAGTTCAAGCGTGAGGGAGTCACGATGCCCCTTGAAAAAAAGGTCATAACCGACTCAAAGAGATCAAGCTTCACTACGGCTTCGGCAAACAGGGTAATCGAAGAGAGAAGTTTGGTATCATCAGGCGTTCCCAGAATCTCCGTGGAGGAGGAGGATAGGTTCCTCAACAACGCCTGGCAGCAATATATCATCCGCCCCCCTAGAACCCGGTGATCCAGATAGGCTGGCGCTTCCTCTAAGTCCCAGATCGCAAACCGCCGTGACATATCGCTCTGCCACAGTCCAGCCACTTGCGGAAACACATACCATATCTAGTGTGAATACTGGCGTCCAGCCCGGTGGTCCTCCAGCGCATATCAGCTTGTAATGCACGTTATCACGGGCTGCCCCTTTTTTCCGTGACTTGGCCTGCAAACAAGCACCGGTCCTCAGGAAAATGGGATTATGCTGAATCAACGTTTCCCTTGGTTGGGAACCTTGCAAAACCAGAAAGTACTAGTCTGATGACAAGCCCATCAATTCTGTAATTTGTGGTTGTACTCAAATGCGAAATGGATGTATTATTTTGCTGAGGAGCTAAATGGCATGAAAGTCCATATTAGCGCACTTTTTGAACCCATTCGCACTTAATTTTGGTGGTATTGTGATTAATGAAATTATTGAAAGAATAGCTTTTCATGAGGCAGGACATGTTTTACTAGCCATTCAATTTGAAATTCATTTTGAGAGCGCTTGGATCTCGGAAAAAACAGGAGGAGGTGAAGTTAAAATGAGATGCTCTCCACATGAGAGAGATTACCCACTAACGGATAACAAGTTAGGGGGCTTTTGCATGTTTTATGCCGCGGGTGCCGCCGCTGAAATGTTTATAAATGATAGTTATGATAGAGAAGGCTCATCACATGATATGAGGATGCATAAACTATGCATAGACCGTTCACCAAGCTTAAATTATAGTTGGGAAGAAAGTGTCAAAAAAGCTAAGTCATTTATCATATTTGATGACTTGAAAAAAATATCAAAGCGTCTTGTGTCTAACTCAGAGATTACCTTTCCTGAATCATATGAAATACTCGGTAAAAAACTTCCTTGGGATTGAATATTGGCCAATTCAAAAGTAAAGCCTGCAACGCTGATCCCGGCCCGCCTTGAATTGGAAAGCATAGAAGGCAGTGCAGACAGATGGGTCCACTGGTATAGGTCTGTCATAGCCATAGGACGACCACCCTTTTTATAGTTCAGAGTGCTCCCGTTTACGGGGATTGAAGAAGACACCTTCAGGTGTCTGGTTTCCGTATCCATGTTTCGCCTCCTCCCCATACTATACATGCTTTTGGAAAAGGTGATGCCCTTTAAACTATATTTATGGGTCAGTTATTAAATATTTTATACTTCCGTATTATACAGTCTGAACGTCCCTCCGAAAATACTTACTATCTGGAACTGAACCCAAGTCCGGTGGACGTGGGTTAAAAGCTTCCCCTTGACACTAGAGCCTGATTCGGGCATATTTTACGTATAACCCCACCTTTCACAACTTCAAACCCGCCGCTTCTTGCTTATGTGCACAAAGCAATTTCCTATACGTTATGCGATAGGAAAATTTTTATTTGTAAAGAGCTATCCTAGCCTTCACGAAGTCGTGTCCCACGGGACGAATGTTACATGGAGAAATATATGGAACCTAACGCTAAATATCCAAAAGGATTTCGTAAACGCAGAGGCTTAAACTGGACATCACTTGGGCTGATGTATGCGGCGTATTATATGTGCCGCTATAATTTCCGTTTTGCTACACCGGGGATGCAGGCTGAATTTGGTTTTACCACCACCCAGATTGCGGACATGGTCGGGATTTGGTCGTTAACCTACGGTACAGGCCAACTGGTTAATGGATTGTTTTGCGATCGCATCGGGGGAAAGCGTTCCATGCTGATTGGTGCAGTAGGCACCATCATCGTTAACCTTGTTTTTGGGTTCGCATCTTTTGCAGGGACCTTTGCAACCTTTTCCCTTATCTGGCTGGTCAATGGTTGGTTCCAATCCTTTGGTGCACCCGGTATGGTCAAAATAAATGCGGCCTGGTTCCGACGCACCGAGCGAGGAACCTTTGCCGGGATTTTTGGTTTTATGATTCAATTGGGACAAGTTTCAATTGCGAAGTTGGCACCGTTTATTTTAGGGGGCTTTACCCTTGGGGTTTTTGTGCTGGCTGAGGGTCAGTGGCGTTGGTTATTTATTATTCCGCCAATGTTTACAGCTGCAGCCGCCATTTTTATGGCCTTTGCAGCCAAACAAACTCCTGATGATGCAGGCTACCCAGGGTTGATCGAAGATGAGCTCGATAATTCCGAAGGGGTGACCGTCAGTATTAAGGAATCGTTCACGACCATCTTTAGTCATCCGTTAATCTGGTTTTATGCTTGTGCCTACGCGTGTACCGGAGCGGTGCGTTCGAGCTCTGATCACCTTGCGGTACTCTATTTCCAGGATCAACTCGGTATGGATATGAAAACCAATATTCCGAGGGTGGTTATACTAACGCTTGCGGCGATGCCATTAGCCGCGGTAGTGGGATCATTAGCTTCGGGGTGGATTTCGGATAAATTTTTTAAAGGACAACGCTCCCCCGTAGCCATGTTCCTCTACTTTTTAGAGGCCGTGGTCATCGGAGCGGCTGCTATACTCCTTTTGAAAAATATGGTAGGCCCCACTCCACAAGGCATCGTTATCGGCTGTGTCATCTTGGTTCTGATTTCGTTGACGGCCAACTCCACCCACTCGATTGTTGGAGCGGCGGCACCAATGGATATCGGGGGCAAAAAGATGGCTGGATTTGCAGCGGGAGTGATTGATTCGTTCCAATATTATGGTGGGGCCATATCCTTATTTATGACGGGGCGGGTGTTAGATGCAACCAAAGATCAATACGGCTGGACCTTTTGGTATGTCATCATGTCCGGTTTTGGGGTTTTGGGCGGGATTTCGATGCTTCTGGTGCATCGGAAGCAAAAACGTATGGCTAGGGCTGCCGCTTAGGTCGTTTAGGTTTTTCCGGTTCGGATTTTCTAATACCTTCGACCACGCTTACCAGAGCGTGGTCGAAGTATTTTTATTGATGGATGACCCTCTATCCCCTTATAGACGGAGCACGGTGCGATGAATCAAACACGAAAGTGCCTTTAGTTTGAGGATGCCCCATGTCCCAACAAACGTTAGGAAAGAAAATATCCTAGCCGTATAGAAAGATGAGCTAGAAGACTTGGGTTCTGAAACGTTTCGCTAGGACAGGATTTTCCGCCATCAGCTATCAGCCATTAGCCATCCTACTCATCACTTACACCCGAAACAGCGCGCCCAGTTTTTTACCTAGCAGCAAACTACTACCGACCAGAGTCACGGCCAAGAACATCATGGCCCACACCCCTAAGGCTGAGGCAATGAATTTACCGGTTCCGATGAGTTGGAAGAGTTCGTAGATGGTCTTGGTGATGGGGTAAAAATCTTCACGTTGGGCAAGCATCAAGCCGTCGGACACTTCCAACATACTGAAGGAAAAGGCTAATAAAGCTCCAGCGATGAGGTTCGCTGTAATAAGGGGCATTGTGATGCGCTTGAGACTTACCAAGGGTTTGGCTCCCATATTCGCAGCCGCCTCTTCGAGGCTAGCACTGGTCTGTTGAAGACCTGCAACGGCCGACCGAACCATGTAAGGCAATCGTCGGATACTGTAGGCTAAGACTAAGAAAAGCGCAGGATTGGTTTTCACATCCAGTAAATGGGGTAACCAATCGCTATTTCGCACTACTTCCATATTGCTGAAGCGAGAGCTTGCAGCCAAATACCCGGAGGCCATAACTAATCCAGGGACCGCCAAGGGCATCATAGCCAGACCATCCAAAAGACCACGGAATTTTATCGTGGAACGAACCACCACAAAGGCAATACCGATTCCGAAGACCAAATTGAACATGACCGCCAACAGTGAAAAGGTGAGGCTATTGCGAATACTACTCACGGTCATGGAGTGTCCGAGAGCTTCGGTGTAATTATTCAAGGTCCATTCCTGAGGTAAAACTGACTGATACCATCCACCTGGAGCAGAAAAACTAGTAAGAATTACACCCAAATGTGGAAGTAATGCGAAAGAAATAACAAAAACGAATGGTGAAAGAACCAACAAACCTTTAAGGCCAGTAACCGGCTTTTCGGTAAAGATGGTTGCGGCTTTACTTTGCATGGCATAGGCCTGCCCGCCGAAAAAGATTTTGCTGATCAAATACAAACTCACACTCACCGTGAGCATCACCACCACCAAAGCAAATGGGAATGGATTACTTCCGATTTCTTTCAACGCATCATACACTTGCACAGAAGCGCAACGGGTATAATTCATAATGAGGGGGGTACCTAATTCGGTGAAGGACCAGATAAAAACAATGGTTCCACCCGCAAAAAAACCGGGCGTGATTAACGGAAGGGTTATTTTACGAAACTTGGTCCAGCCGGTGGCTCCTAAATTCTCTGCGGCCTCTTCCATGGCATGGTCAATATTGGCTAATGCCGCAGACAAATTTAAGTATAAAATCGGATAAAGAGCAAGCGATTGAAGTAAGATAACCCCCATCCAACGGCCGCGGCCAAGCCAATCGATATCCAAACCGAATAAGCTGTTCACGACTCCATATTGACCCAAAATTTGTTGGAATCCGATAGCACCCACAAACGGGGGGAGAATCATAGGAACCAGTAACAAGGCATTTACCCACTTTTTTCCGGGGAAGGTGTATCGATTTGATAACCACGCCAAAGGTAGGGAAATCAAGGTAGCCAAAAAGGTCGTACCAATGGCTAAACGTAAACTATTGAGTAAGCCTTCAAGGTAAATAGGATTTTTAAACACCCCAATCAGATACTCAAAGGTAAATCGTCCGTCTTGGCCTACAAACCCGTTGCGAATCACCAAGCTTAAGGGATAGATGAAAGCAACGGCGAAAACGCTCATTGTTATGATGAATATAGTCCATGCAGATGATTTACGCATCGTTTTTCTCCGCGAGCTCTTTGGCTAGTTCATATTGATTTCGAAAGAAAATAACCCACTCCCTCATAAACTTCATTTGATTGGCAGAGGAATAATTGGGTCCTAGAGCACTGTCCCAGTTCAAGTCCTTGGGCATCTGCATCAAGGCTTTCATGGCATCCGGAACGGCTTCAGGTCCGCCAGCTTCCTGAATAGCTTCCCACGCAGCCGCCAACTCCTCACCCGAATCCAAACACATGGCCCTAATCAGGTAACGGTGAATTCCGAAATGACTGCCCGTCCATCTCGGAATGTATTCAAACTGGCTGGCAAGGTAATAGGGATTCACCTCATCATCGCCCAAAGGGTCGGAAAAATATGGCTGGTGTTCTCGAAATTTTTTCTGCATAGCGGGATTGTCCGAAGGATAAAAATCCCGACGAATTGGCAATCGGCGAAGGGCAAATTTTTCAGGTCCACCAGGGGTCCCGGGACGATAATTCCAAAGATTCTGACCTTCCGCACTGAGGATAAACTCAATGAATTCTACGGCCAAGTCTCTACTGGGAGCGCCGCGTAAGAGACTGATGGGATCCGCACTCACACTGGAACCGCCTACGGGAGTTACATAAATCATTCGTTCCCGCCCGTCGGGTCCGCGACTACTTTCCGCTTGATACCGGCCATAAAAATCAATTGCCAAACCAACAGCAGCATTGGCCATACTCACATCGATGGGTACTTTAGAGGCGCTATCCGTGAAGTAGCGTGCATTCGCACCAATCAACTTCACCAAGTTCAAGCCCTTGATCCAACCATCTGAAATAGCCTGATGATAAGCCTCAGGTGCAAGATCTAGGTCTTTTTCAAATTTATTGACCGTATCTTGATCGAATCCAGCCGCTTCCATTGCCACCGTAATTTGTTGATGAATCATCATTTCAAAGGCTTTTGAAATACTTCCGCTTTTGGTGGGGTCGGACACTCCTAGTTCTCTAAAATAGACAGGATTTGCCAAATCGGACCATACGCTGGGGTACTCTTCAACGCCCAAATCTTTTAAGCGGTCCACATTGGCCACAATACCAAATGTGCTTAGGGCGGTACCGATATAGAGAGGAGCTCGCCACTGTTCACCACTTAGTCCTTCTGGTAAAAGCAAGTCTCCGTTTTCGGAGTAAAGCACATGATCAGGGATTCCCTCTGGCCAAGCTTCAACAGTAAGACCTTCCCTACCTGATCGATCGTGATCGTAAACCCCGCCACCAAAAAATAGATCCAATCCTGTTCCAAACTTCTCGGGGTCATCTGTAGTCCGCAATGCTTCGCGAATCTCCGAGAGCAGAGGTAATTTTCCTTCCGGATTAAAGCGCCTATGCGTAACAAAGTCACCTGCACCACGAGGCCATTCATTCCCCTCACGTAACCACCACGCCTTAAATGATGCCTGCATTTCAGCATTAAGGTAACGGGAAATTTCACTGGTTCCGCCTACCACCCGCCAATCAATCTTGACTGGGCTTTTCCCCTGAGCTTGCCTCCATTTACTAAATCCTCGGGCAAACTCAAAACGGATGGCTTCATTGTGAGGCGAGATGGCAACCAATACGGGATCTCCCTCCTTCCATGCGCCTTCAGCAGGAGGCCTTCTGAAAATAAACGGCAACGCGATGACTAAGGCCGCTGCAAGTACAACGCCCCAGGACTTCACGCTTTACCCCGAGGTAAAATGACCACATCCTGAGCTTCCACCCATACGGTGGCCTCTTGTTCTTCATCACGGGCTAAAATCCGCGGATTCAAGTCAAACACCTTCACATTCTTACCCGCATCCCCGCCAATTCGCACTTGATGTTGGGCTACCTCACCTAAGTAAACCGTGTCATGAACAATTCCCTGCATGACATTGGACTGTCCCACAGATGCGTCACCAAGATGCAACGTTTCTGGACGAAGCGAAACCGTTACGTCATCCCCCACCTTAAATTCCCCCACTCCATGAGTACTTTCCCATTCGCCTTCCGGCGTTGCCACAATCAACCGATCACCTGAAACTTTTAAGACTTCTCCGTCCAAAAAGTTTGTTTCACCAATAAACCCTGCAGCAAAGGTAGAGCGAGGTCTAAGGTAGACATCTTGAGGTGTACCACACTGTTCAACCACGCCATCATTTAGTACCGCTAATCGGTCTGCGACCGACAAGGCTTCTTTCTGGTCGTGGGTCACGTAAATGGCTGTAAGTCCTGCTTCTTTACAAATTCGCCTAATTTCTGTCCGCATTTCCAGTCGGAGTTTTGCATCTAAATTTGAAAGCGGTTCATCAAGAAGTAAACATTTCGGATGAACAACCAAGGCTCGGGCAAGGGCAACCCGCTGTTGCTGCCCGCCCGATAATTGGTTAGGTTTGTAATTGGCACGATCCGTCATTTTAACCATGGCTAAGGCATCTGCCACGCTTTTTGTGATCTCGGATTTACTTTTTTTACGCATTTCCAAACCAAAAGCCACATTTTGAGAAACACTCATATGGGGCCATAACGCATAACTTTGGAAAACCATTCCGGTGTCACGCTGATGGGGAGGCAAGTTGGTAACATCCTCATCTCCCATATGGATGGTGCCAGCTTCCGGTTGATTGAAACCAGCGATGCAACGCAATAAAGTGGTCTTTCCGCATCCACTGGGGCCTAAAAGGAAAAACAACTCACCCGGTTCAATATTAAGAGTGATATGATCCACCGCTCTGGTTTCGCCAAAAGTTTTTACTAAATTTTCAATTTTTACTGATACGGCCATAGTTTCTCCTCATGAGGCTGGAATGTGCAACACTTCCCGAAAAGGTCAACTAACAATCAAGCACCAAACAAAGTTCTAACAGTAACCTTTACATTTCTGTATGTAATTTGAATTTGTCCATTTTCAATCAGTGGCCTAGGTTCGACAACATCTGATTCAAAAACAGCCCCAGTATCTAATCCGGCCGGACCTGAGGCATTAGCCAAGGTGGCTAAATGCCATAAACCCACGCCACTCTCAAAGCAACTGCTCCAGGTGATGTCTAACTGACGTTCCTCCGCTTGAGATATCCAAGGAGCCCTATTTATAGAATCACCCATCAGAGTTGGTTTGATCACCAGAGCTTTGACAGCCGGATGCTGGAGTAAGATCTGCCCTTCCGGCAGAAAAAGGCTCTCATCCAAAGCCACCGGAACCTGATCGCGACTCCATAAGTCAGTGTAGGCTTCCGGGTCAGCAAGGGGTTCTTCTATATAATCCACTGAATCCACAGGCAATGAATCATATAGCTTGAGTGTTTGTTCAACAGACCATTGGCGATTCCCATCTATCCGTAGCCGTACATCAGGTCTCAAAGCCAGTAGATCTCGAATCGGTTGAAGCTGTGGCTCGTTCCCGGGTTTGATTTTAACCATCGGGTTTTGCCAACCGGAAATTCGGGTTGAGAAATCACTCACAGATTCGGATGAAGGAATCCATAATGCATTCACCTTAACGGCTGCAGTGGGGAGCCTGAAAGGTTTGACCGCAGATTCCACAGCAAAGCGAAGACTTGGCAGAGCCTCATCTTTCCATCGTTCTTCCCTGCATGCTTGCAGGACGTCCTCAATCGATTCTTTCGAAAACCCGGGAAGGGGTGCGGCATCCCCCCAGCCTCCGGTTTCGGGATCATAGACCAATACCCCTTTTCGCTCATTAAGAATTATCCCATGGGCTAGGATGAGAGGTCGTTTTAACCGAAGCGTATAAGGCTTGATTTGAAACATCTAGGCTCCAATAGGCCAGGTAACACAAAACAGAATCGCATAAAACAAGAGGATCTTTCCGGTTTTTCCCAGAACCGGGTTTAACTCCGCCCCGGTGGTTCCATTTTTCACCTTACGAATCAGGGGAAGGATAAGCGGAAGTAATCCCCATAAAAGCAGAACCCCCCAACCCCTTCCAGCCACGAAGGCTGCAATGAGGGGGGTCAGCAGTGCCGTTAACATACAGAATCTATATTCCATTCGAGAGAAGTTTCGGCCAAAGCGGACGGCCAAAGTTCGTTTATCATTACTACGGTCTTCATCCATATCCCTAAGATTATTTACGGTTAGTAATGCGGTTGCGATAAGTCCCGGTCCCAAACCCGCAAGATAAACCTCCAGAGGTGGCCAACCCGCATCAGGAAATTGTAGGTAGTAGGTGCCAGCCACCGCTACCGGACCGAAAAAAACCACAACAAAGAGGTCGGCTAAGCCCGTGTAGGCTAGGGAATATCGTCCCGCGGTATAAAAAACGCCACAAAAGATGGACGCGACCGCGAGCCAAACCACAGGCATTCCTCCATGCGTAATAAGCAAAGCACTCAAGAGAGCAACCAAGCCAAAACAACTAACTGTTGCGAACGTCATAGCGCGAAGGCTTATACGACCCGAATGCAAGCCCCGCAAAGGACCTTGTCGATCGGGGGTGTCTGCTCCCTGTTTATGATCAAAAACATCGTTACAAAAGTTCGTTCCGATTTGAATTAAGATCGCGATCAGTAAGGTTAATAGCCAGATGGGAAGATTAAATGGACCTTTAGAAATGGACAGTGCAGCACCAATAGCCACTGGAGACAGTGCCGCGAAAAGGGTTTTGGGGCGAGTGGTTTGAACCCATAATTCAACTAAGTTTTTTTCCGTTTTCATCAAACACACTATACGTACTGGGAGCTATTTTGCCACAAAAGGGCGCAAAAAAATAACACTCCTATAGCCATACGTTCGGCAGGTAGCCCCCGCTCTGGAAATACGTTAGGAATAAAATTCTGTTTCAAAACGGGGTTTACCTGCCGAAAGCATGGCTGTGGGGTCCCCCCCCCCCTGCCCGTATCCGAGCAACAGCTCGAGCTGGCTTAGCACCCTGCCGCCGCAGATCCTGAGCTTAATTTTATCCCTGAGCCTGTCGAAGTGGTCGAATGGAGACGAACCCCTTCATCGTTTTCGGACTGGCTCAATCATCCAAATGCAGTCGAATTTTTTTTGCCAAATCGAGGATTGTGAACGGTTTGGCTATAAAAGATTTGGATAAATCAATCCCGGTGCCGAGCAGCTTCTCTTCCGAAACCATTCCGCTCATAATCAAAATCTGCGTTTCACAGTTCTCTTGCTTTAGTTCTTCCATAACATCAGCCCCATCTAGTCCCGGCATCATCATATCTAAGAGAATCAAATCGCAGTCTTCTCGATTTTCACGCCACCAGTTTAGCCCTTCTTGTCCCCCTTTTACGACCTTCACTTCGTAATTTAAGGCCTGCAAGGTTCCTAAAAGCATGAACCCAATAGATTCTTCGTCATCAACAACCAAAAGTTTTTCTTTCTTTCCAAGAGGGATCTTTTCAATTTCCTCGGGTTGTTGACCTAAAAAAACCCCTTCAAATACGGGCAGATACACATCAAAAGAAGCGCCCATGCCAACTGTGGATTCGAAATGGATGAATCCCTTATGCTCCTCCACAATTTTTTTAGAGGTGGGTAAGCCCAATCCTGTTCCTTTATCTATTTCTTTAGTGGTGAAAAAAGACTTGAAAATTTTATCCTGTATTTCAGGAGGGATTCCGGTACCGGTGTCTTTAACTCGAATCCGAACAAAATGGCCCGGATGAGCACCTCGAATTTCCGTAGCTTGGGTCACATCCAAGTGAACATTCTGAGCTTCCAAAAGCAAATCCCCCCCTTCCGGCATCGCATCACGGGCGTTAATCATCAAATTGGTAAAGACTTGATGAAGATGATTTGAAACCCCTTTAATTGGATGAAGGTCAGCGGAAATCCGGTCTTCAATCGTAATGTATCTGGGAAAAGTTTCCCGATAGACTTTGATAACCTGCTTAAGTAGATGACGGATTTGAATTTCCAGCATTTCGTCGGATTCACCACGTGCAAAATTAAGCAGTTGACGAACGATTTCGGCACCGCGTTTAGCACTGTCCTTAACTATCTGTAACATTTCGCTGGTATAAGAATCCTGGGTTTGAATCATCAGCAAATCGGATGACATCACAATAGGTGAAAGTACGTTGTTTAGATCGTGGGCCACTCCACTTGCTAAGTTGCCAATACTTTCCAAGCGTTGCGATCGTAGAAGCATCTCCTGCAAGTTTTTCTTTTCAGACACATCTTGTTCCATCGCAATATAATTACTTATGAGCCCTAATTCATCAAACATGGGGGTAATGGTCATTTCCGCGGGGTAAATCATTCCGTCTTTTCTACGATTCAGGATGTCTCCCTGCCAAGTTTCCCCTCGTTGAATCGTCTGCCACATTTCATCGTAAAAGGATTTGGAATGTTTACCCGACTTTACGAGTCTGCCCGGTTGTTCTCCTAAAGCCTCATCAAGGCTGTACCCGGAGTGTTTACTGAATGCGCGGTTCACCCAGACGATCTTCCCTTCTGCATCAGTGATTACCACAGCATTGGCGGTTGTAGCCAAGGCTTGCATCTTTAATTGGTTCAGTCGTTTTTCATCCGTTCGAAATGAAATTTCTTTACAGAATACACAAACTAACTCTTCCGAAGAGCTGGGATGAAAAAAATTCATTTCCAAGAGCAGCTCTTTTCCTGAAGCGGTGAGTACCGTAAATTCGGACGATCCCTTATGGTCCTCAAGGACCTTAGCCCAAAACAGAAAAAAAGTTTCGTGGGAAGCTTCGGGTACGAGATCAACCAGCTTTCTTTTCCGTAATGAATCATGATCATAACCCATCCAGCTTTGAAAAGCTTGATTCGCTTCTACAAAGGAAGCCTCTCGATCCAAGATCATAAACCCTTCAGTGGTCAACGTTAACAAAAAATTAGGGTACTCTTCTCCACGGAAACTTTTTTTGTTTAGGTCCATCGATTAAGGCTAGTAGAAGCTAATTGAAAAGAAAAGGAGAATTTATGCACAAACCTTACAATTTGTGCATTTCCCCATTTAAGGTATTGGATAATATTTGGTTAGCTCTACCACCTCAGAACGAACTTTTTTTAGTAAGATCGTATCTTCGGGTGCTTTCAATATTTGCCCCATCCATTTCGCAATTTGTTCCATTTGAGGCTCTTTCATGCCACGGGTGGTCATAGCCGGAGTTCCCAAGCGAATTCCAGAAGTTACAAATGGGCTCTCTTTATCAAACGGAATACCGTTTTTATTTACCGTGATACCGGCTTTATCTAATGCAGTAGCCGCAACTTTACCAGTAACACCCAAGGGACTCAGATCGACTAGCATTACATGATTATCCGTTCCACCTGAACAAATCCGTAATCCTTGCTCAGCCAATCCGGATGCTAGTATATGGGCGTTACGAACGACTTGTTCGGAATATTCTTTGAATTCAGGTTGCAAGGCCTCGTAATAACAAACGGCTTTGGCCGCGATCGTGTGCATAAGCGGTCCACCTTGAACACCCGGAAATACCTGCTTATCGATAGCTTTAGCATACTTCTCTTTACACAGGATCATACCTCCGCGAGGACCGCGAAGGGTTTTATGGGTAGTCGTGGTAACAAAATCACAATGAGGAACGGGAGATGGATGACATCCTGCCGCCACCAAACCCGCAATGTGGGCCATGTCTGCAAAAAGCAAGGCACCCACCCCATCTGCAATTACGCGGAGACGTTTAAAATCGATGATTCGACTGTAGGCACTAGCTCCACAGACCAGCATTTTGGGCTGATGTTCTTTCGCAAGTTTTTCGATAACATCGTAGTCCAGCAATTCGGATTCTTTATCTACACCGTAGTGAACAGCATTAAAGAAGCGACCAGAGAAGTTTAATTTCATACCGTGAGTCAAATGTCCCCCATGAGACAGATCCATGGCTAGGATCGTGTCACCGGGCTCTAAAGCGGCAAAATATACCGCCTGATTTGCGGTCGATCCAGAGTGAGGTTGAACATTTGCATGTTCCGCACCAAAAAGTTCTTTTGCACGGTCTATCGCCAATTGCTCCGCTTGATCGACATACTCACACCCGTTGTACCAGCGTTTTCCGGGGTATCCTTCCGCATATTTGTTGGTCAATAGACTTCCATTACACTCACGAATTGCGCGACTGGTATAATTTTCGGAAGCAATCAGCTCAATATTTTCCAACTGGCGTTTACCTTCTTTTTTGACCACAGCGTAAATTTCAGGATCGGCATTCCGCAAGGCGATGGGGTCGAACGCTAACTCAGCCAACTCATCGATTTTGTGGATGCGGCGCTCATGCCGGCTACCCGTTCCTTCAAACGAATGAGACATCCATGCTTCCAAAATGGATGCCAATACCTGTGGCTCCGTTTCTCCTGAAAGCACCAAAACGTTGGCGTTATTGTGAGAACGAGCTAAACTTGCAAGATGTGGATTGGTGCACAGAGCGGCACGAATACCCGGATAGCGATTCGCGGCGATCGACATGCCTATACCGGTTGTACAAACCAAGACACCAAAATCTCCGTCTCCATCGGTTACGGAGCGGCAAACGCCATCCACATAATCAGGATAATCTACAGAAGTAGAACCATCCGCACCCACATCAACCGTGCTTACATCTTGTTTGCTAAGGAGCTTAATGATTTGATCTTTGACATCAAATCCACCGTGATCAGAACCTAAAATGACTTTCATTACTTTTTCCTACTGGGGTTTTAAGAGGGGGACTCGGTCTTTACTACGGATAATATGAGATCAGACAAGGCACTTTCAATCTCATCGCGGGTTTTCCTGTACGTTTCCAGATTTCCGCCGAAAGGATCTATGACATCTTGCAATTCTTTATCGGGGTTAAAACTGTGGAGCGTGTGGATTTTATCTGCGAATTCCGGGAAATTTTCTTTCATAAGGTCTGCATGACCTTGCGTAAGACCTATCAGAATATCGGCTTCTGCTGCTTGTTCCGGGGTCAGTTGTCGGGCCCGATGCGGGGACAGGTCCAGATCTCTCTCTTTCAGAGCATTCACCGCTCCTTCGGAGGGAGAGGCGCCTTCTCTGGCAAACATCCCTGCTGACGCAAAGGACCATCCATCAATCGAACGGCACAAGTAGCGGGCTAATACCTCTGCCATAGGGGATCTACAGGTATTACCCGTACAAACAAACAATAGTAAAGAGTTTACAGATTTTGACATGTGTTTCTCTTACTCTGGAAATCAGGCGGGTCAAGAAAGGACCGTAAAGAGTCCTAGGCAATTGATTTTATCACTAAAGGTTGGAAGTTCAATTCACATTTTTGTAAACGGTTTATAACTCAAATCCTATTACTAACATCAACGGACCGTTATGAATCACAACTACCTACTCTCACTTTTCTTACTCGCCCTCACATCCAACGTTTTTTCGCAGGAGACCGATGGCTTCCAAAGTAATGTAAATGCCGGATTTACTCTTACCAACGGAAATAGCGATACCACCATGCTGATCTTAGGAGCTGCATCTAAAAAAATCGAAGAAAAGCAAGAAACCCTGTTTTCAGCCTCTTACGAATACGGACAAACTACCGATACCAACAATCAAGGGGTTAAAACGGAGACCACAAATACCGACCGAGCAAAAGCGGAAGTCCAATCCAACTGGCTTCTCTCCAAAAAAGTGTACACCTTTTACAACCTTACCGCCGAACGAGATACTAAAACAAAACTGGATTACCGCGTCACTAATGGCCCTGGCTTTGGTTATTATTTTCTCCGTAACGACGACTACCTTTTATCTACGGAGTCTAGCGTGGTGTATGTTCTCGAGGATTTGGATGGAAGCAGCGATGACTATGCCGCCTTCCGCTTAGCCCAGAAATTTGAACACACCTTCGTAAATGGGGCTAAGATTTGGCAATCGGTTGAAACCCTTTTTGAATTTTCGGATCTCGACCAGTATAGTTTCAATGCGGAAATAGGTGCGGAAGCTAAGCTTAGTGGAAACCTGTCCCTGCGAGTGGTCCTGAAAGACAAGTACGACAACGCCCCAGCGAAGGACGTGGAAAAAAACGATCTGACCTTTATCTCAGGCATATCGGTTCGTATCTAGCATAAGGGAAATGGCTATAAGTGTTTACGTTCAAACTCAGTTTAACCGCTTTAAAAAGACTCGTTAGATCGCAGAAATAGATGTGGAAATGTAGATGGACTTCGAAAGAGCGGCCCCTCCAGAAAGACCTAACGATCCCCATGATGGATTGTTTCCAACTCAATACAGCCCAGAAAAATGCGGGGCAATTGATCGAAATCGGTATCGAATTTCCCTCAAAGAGGCCTTTTCCAATCTTTTCACTCTAATTTACGAAGAGCCGTCTTGTGCACAAATTCATTCATAGGGGTACTCACTTCGCTGGATTAAATTTAGTTTACGGTTTTTTTGTCTCGTTTCGCATCCCGGTACTTCAGATTGTTTTGAGAAAATAGCCGATCTGTGGTCCCGCATGCGGGACCTACAGCCACCCTGCGAAAAGTGGCCGGAGCCGTTTACGGCCCGGGAATTCCGGGTAATTTTGAGGTGATTCGAACCAGTAAACTTCGTTTTCATGAAACGTATTTTCTAGGTCCAGTGAAGTAAATACCCCTATTGATTAATTCTTTACCCTTAATTCATTGGCCTTCAGCCCTGCGCACCCGCCCGAGGGTGTGCCTTTTTATAGACCTCCTTCATTCGCTCAATCGAAACATGGGTATAAATCTGGGTCGTAGACAAGCTACTGTGCCCCAACAGCTCCTGAACGCTACGTAAGTCCGCTCCAGCATCTAATAAATGGGTCGCGAAGGAGTGACGGAGAGCATGGGGATAAAGATCCGGAGGTAGATTGGCTGCCGACAGCATGACTTTCATCATACGCTGGATGGAGCGATTACTGATACCACCTCCTAGCTTGTTCAAAAACAACTCTTTTGGATTGGGGTGAACCTCCATATACTGAACAAAGCGTTCTTTAGCTACCAAGGCTTCGTGAAGGGCGTTCACAGCGGGATCACCCAACGGACACATTCGTTCTTTGCGCCCCTTCCCTAAAACCCGGATAACGCCCGAAATTAGATCCACTCGATCCTCCCTCAAACCCGTCAGCTCGCTAAGTCGAATCCCACTACTATACAAGACTTCTAAAATCGCAGTATCCCGTAACACCTGATAGCCATGAAAGGGATCCTGATGACCCGATTGCTCGTAGGCCTTTCTGGGAGCGATCAAAAGACGCTCCACCTCAGCTGGACTGAGAATTTGGGGTAAGTTTCTATTTTTCTTGGGTTGAGGTAATCCAGAGAAAGGATTCACTTTAACCAGACTTTCCCGCAATAAAAATTTATAGAAGCTCCTCAAACTCGAAAGTTTGCGGCCTGTAGTGGTAGGCATAGCTCCGCTTTTTTGAACCTCCACCAAAAATCCACGGGCTTGAATACGGGAAATTTTTGACCAGTCATAGGGTGCGGGCTGATCCGGCCAAGCATGTGATGCAAACTGATAGATGTCCCTGAAATAAGCATCCAAGGTATGATCCGATGCATTTTTTTCACCCTGTAAATAGGTTCCGAACCGGGCCAGTTCAGGATCAGGGGCTATTTCTTCCAGAGCATGGCCTTCAGTTCGCGGGTCAAAAACTTGGAATCGCTCCAGTCACGTCCATCCGGATGCTGCCATAATTCCACACTGGCACGTAGTATATCGGTTCTGGATACCACACCTTTCAGCTGGCCATCCTCTACAACCGGTAAACGCCTGTAAGGTCGATTCATTAAAATACCTGCAACCGTAAACAGGTCAGCTTTAGGGCCGACGGTTTCGGGGTGCATCACCATATATTCCGCGACCGTGCCTCCTGGAAGGTTGCTATAAGCTGCAGAAGCGAAAATACCCACACAGTCTTTTTCGGAAAGCATACCCTGCAATTCCCCATCCAAAGCCACTGGCGCTCCGGAGACATTGTATTTCATCATTTTCAAAATAGCCTCAAAGATATCTAGATCCGGGGCGAGGGTGACTACTTTCGTGGTCATAAAAGATTCAACAAGTGGTACTTTACTCATGATAGGGACTCCATAGTTAGATTTCCTTTAGTTTGATCCCGAAGACGCAAAGTTTCAACAACCAATTTCAGGACATACAAAATCCGGATGCAGCTCATAATTGGTTATGTCATCTTTTTATGGGTATCCAGATCGGGGTCGATATCGTAAACGAGTTTTTTCAGAGGTTATTTCAAGCGGATAGAAATTCAAACTGTGGTAGAATCAAAGGGATCGATTACGATGTCGATGGTGATGGCGAACACGCCGCTTAAGGCGGATGTAGGGAACGATAGAATCTAAAGAATAGGAGATGTTCAGACTACATTTCCGATCAACCGTTCTTCCGGTAAGTAAGTTCAAGAGCTAAACAGCCTAAGGAGGGCCCGCCTCTGTCATAGTGTAACCATTGCGCGAAGAATGGTCCCGCGGTCCAACCTTTTAAGCTCGAACGAAAGGCACAAAAAAACTGCCAAGAATATTTTCTTGGCAGAGGTTTAGATAAGACAGCAGTCTTTACTTATTTTTTGGCGGCTTTCTTTAAAATGCAAGCTTCACATTTGCCTTCAGCAGTTTCACACGCTTCACATTTTGCTTTTTTTTCCGCTTTTGCTTTTGCTTTTGCGCAGCAACTGTCACCAGCATACAAGGAAGCGGCCAAACTAAATATAGACAAGAATAAGAATACTTTTTTCATGATAAACTCCTAATGAGGATTAATAATAACTGATCACTTTGGTGATCTGGTCGATATAGACGGGTGAGATATGAATCTTTTACAAAAAAATGCAATTAATTTTATCGTGAGCCAAACAGAAACGAAAGTTTTAGCCCTTTTACGTTTGACCTACTGGCGTTTTTAACTAGTTACTCAGATTCCCCAATTTTAGACACTCTATCAAGGACAGTACATTATGGCACGTAAAGCCTGGCTCGAAAAAGAAAAACGTAAACGTAAGACCGTAGCAAAGTATGCGGAACTTCGCAAAGAACTCAAAGAAAAAGGCGATTACATTGGTCTTTCTCAGCTTCCTCGCGATGCCAGTCCTACACGTTTGGTTAACCGTTGTCAGGTAACCGGACGTCGCCGTGCGTACATCCGCCGTTTCCAACTTTCTCGTATCACCTTCCGCGAACTTGCCTCACGTGGCGAACTTCCCGGTGTGACCAAGGCCAGCTGGTAATTCCCACTGCCTTTCCAAAAAAAGCCCCGTTGTTAAACGGGGCTTTTTTTATGGGCATCGTTCACGATGTCCCCGGGGGAGATAACCTCCTAAAAGACCTTTGGATTGAACGTTCTCCGGTATCACGACCTGAATTACACTCCCACCGAGACCCGATCGCCAACCTCGATCGAAAATTGTTTCGATGCGGAACCTTCACGCACCGCGATTTCCAAAAAGCCGTGCGATCCTACCAACAGAAGAGGTTCTCCCTCTCCGACCTCCCCGTACGTTTTATTCAGATTCTCAAAGATCAACTTACGTAAAGGGAGTTGAAGGGGAAAGCCCAGCGCGACCTCCCCTTCGCCGAGGTAAAAATTGGTAACCACATTACCAAATCTATCGATGTGAAGGACTTCTCCATTGGCACCTTCTTGCACCGGAAATGAGGTAGACCATTCGCAGCAACAAGGGAGAATCTCTTCGCCACAAACTAGGTCCACTTCACCCTCCTGTACCATCAATGCAGCTGCGTGTGCAAATAAATCACGACCGTGAAAGGTATGACTCACCTGCTCCGGATGCCAAGAATTGTCTGAAAGCTTCCAAGCTCTCACGTCGCTGGCCTCCCGAATAATCCAGGAGAAGACTCCATTATCGGGACCAATGAAATATTGGGAATCGGCCTGTAACACAATCGCATTTCGTTCCGTCCCCACTCCAGGGTCGATAACGGCCACATGCACGGTTCCTCGGGGAAAAAAAGGTACTGCGGTCCTCAGCGCCCAAGATCCAGCCCGAATATCCCCAGCGGGAATTTCATGGGTAATATCTTCTAAGCGGACATGGGGAGCCACCGACCGAATCACTCCTTTCATCGCTCCCGCATACCCATCACCCGTGCCAAAATCTGATGTGAGTGTAACCAACGGTTCTGGCGCGAGAGCGTTCATGCTATTAGATCTAAAATTATTCATCCTACATGATTCATCCGCTTTCCGCTACCGCATGCTCTTTCATCTTCGGTAGATATTTTTCTTTGGCTAATCTCCAGAACACCACCAAAAATGCGGTAAGCGGAATGGCCAAAATCAAGCCGATGATACCGCTCAAGGCCGTACCCCAGAAAAACATCGCAAAAATAACTGCCATCGGATGTAGGCCCGTGCTTTTACCCATAATCCGGGGGGTGAGTACATATCCTTCGATCATTTGAACAATAGAAAGAACCACCAGCACCCCTATGAGCACGCCCCATCCACCATCCGGCTGAAACCAAGCCAGAGGAATAGTAATCATCAGCCCGATGAGATTACCCAGATAAGGGACCAAATTCAAAAGCCCGAAAATCAGGCCTAAAATAAAGCCGTAGGAAAGACCTACCACACTAAAGCCCACCGCCATCAATCCACCTTGGGCGAAGGCGATAAGGAGCTGCCCCCGAAAGAAGACCACCACAATTTCCACAAACTGACGAATCAGAAACAGAACATCCTTGCGTTGATCGGCTTTAAGATAAGGGAGAAATTCTTCTAGCTTGTCCAAGGGAAATGGCGGAGCGATTAACAAGAAAATCAGGTAGACGGGTAATACCGCCCAGCTGAATAATCCGATCATAGAACCGAGCGCGCTCAGGAGACCTTGCGCCCCTCCAGCTGCAATATCAAACAAGGCTTCGGACTGGCTTTGTACCCAAAGTTTGATCTGATCGGCTCCCCCCACTTTTTCTAAATAGACCTCCATGGCTGGGGCATTTGCTGTAACCCACCCCTGAAACCGAACCCATAGATCGGGAAGGCTCAGAAATAATTCGCTTAATTGGCGGACAATCAATCCTCCGAAAACCCCGAAAACGATCAGAGCGGGCAAAAGAAGCAATAGTAAAATCGTGGCTACGCCAAGGGCTGGGGGAAACTTCCACTTACTAAGTAAGAATTGAAAAACCGGACGAAGGAGAAGGCTGAGTACGCCTGCAGTGGCCAAAGGGAGAAATACCGAGGAAAATACCGTTATGAACTGGATGATTCCTCTAAATATAAAGGCAGCTAACAAAAACAAGGTCAACAAAGCTAAGCCTGTGACGGCACTACCAACGATCGACTTTTGACGGGAACTGAGCGGAATATTCATTTAGTTATCATGTCCACTTTTCAGTTCTTGTCGATACTGAATGAGGGATGAAGGCGAATAGCGAAGGAAGGAGTACGGGTGAATGATGGCGATATTCCCTGGAGTGCTGCGGCTGGCCGCCGCCCTGTAGCAAGAAGCTCTTTTCAGGCCCTGCCTTGAAGATCGAAATCTGATACTTCCATTACCTCTTCCCTAGGAGGCAGGTTCCTCCGTCCCCAAGGCTAAAGCAAGCTTGAGTACTCCAAGTAGCTTCATTCCATTTACATCACGCTAGGGTTTGCAGAATCGTTCTTTCGGAGCTAGAAAGGAGTACTATGATTTTATCCCCTGCTCAACATCCTGCATACACCCTGATTGCTGAAAAAACGCTACCCATCTGGAATTGTCAGGCCTTTGTTTACGAACACACATCCGGCACCCGGATACTTTCGCTTTGCACAGAAGATGATCATAAAACCTTCGGGATTGTGTTTCCGACCCCACCGATGGATCACACCGGCCTACCACACATTTTGGAACACTGCGTACTCTGCGGTAGCGAAAAATTTCCAGTCAAAGAACCTTTCAAGGAAATGCTGAAAACGTCTCTGCAAACTTTTCTTAATGCATTTACGTATCCGGATCGTACCTGTTATCCGGTTTCGAGCCAAAACCTTCTCGATTTCTATCATTTAATGGATGTCTATTTAGATGCGGTCTTTTTTCCTCGGCTGACTCCTGCCGTTTTAGGTCAGGAAGGCTGGCGGTTTCAGTGGGATGCCGAAGATCACTTGGAAATTCAAGGGGTCGTATTCAATGAGATGAAAGGGGTCTACGCCAGCCCTGAATCTCGGCTTGACGAAATCATGCGTCAGGAAATTTTCCCTGACACCCCCCTCAGGTTTGACTATGGAGGACGCCCAGCTCACATTCCCGAATTGAGTTTTGACCAATTTAACCAGTTCCATCAGGACCACTATCATCCTGCCAATGCCCTCGTAGGCTTTTATGGAAACGACGATCCTCTCGCACGTCTTGAACGTCTACATGAGGTCTTAGATCGTGTTCCATCGCGTGAAGTACCGAAACCACTATCCATGCAAACCTCGTGGGATTCCCCACGTGAGGTGATTTCCACGTATCCAGCCATTGAGGGAAGCGACGAAGGCATTTTCTGTCAGCTAAATTGGTTACTCGATGGAGAAGCCAAAAACCCTTTGGACCATCAAATGGTCTCTCTTACCTCGAGCCTACTGCTTAACTCACCCGCCAGCCCACTTCGATTGGCACTGTTAGACAGCGGTCTGGGTGAGGACATCATCGGCGGCCCCCTACTCTATTTGCGTCAACCTGCCTTTAGCGCGGGCCTACGCGGAGTGGATGCCGGGAAGGAAAAAGCCGTCATTGACTGTGTGATCCATTGCCTAGAAGATGTAGCCAAGGAAAACTTCCGGCCCGATCTTATCGAAGGCTTAATAAGTATGAGCGAATTCCAAATGCGGGAGATGAACACTTCCAACAAGGGACTCAGCGCTATTCTTAGTGCGATACAACCCTGGCTTTATGGCGGAGATCCATTGGAAGCCTTGGATCCAGAGCCTCGTCTAGAGAAAATCCGTAAAGACCTTAAAGAAAACCCGAGACTCTTTGCGGACTGGATACAAAAAAATCTTTTAGAAAACCAAAGTCGATTAACCATCACCTTAACCCCGGATTCTGATCTCGGTCCACGTGAGGCTCAGCAAGAAGCTGACAAATTGGCAGAGCATTCGGAAAGGTTTTCAAACGATTCTCAAAAAAAGTCCCAAGCTCAAGAATTAGCAAAGGCGGTCGAAGACTTCCAGAACACTCCCGACGCACCGGAAGCTACCGCAATGCTTCCTAAGCTAGGGATAAAAGACGTTACTCCGCTACCGCTTCCTCCACAGGAATGCCACTTCGAACTTGCAGACACCCCCGTAAGCAGCACAGAGGTACATAGCAATCAAATCGTCTACCTTCAGCTCGCATTCGATTTTAAACATCTGACACTTGAAGAGTTGTCCCTGCTTCCGCTCTACGGAAGATGCCTTACGGAACTTGGAACGGCTGGATTGGATCAATTACAGTTTAATGAACAAGTGGCCTGCCATACCGGAGGCATAAATATTCAGTTTGAAACATCACCCACCTACATACCCCATGAAGATCTTGCGGTGATGATGATCAAAACCAAATGCCTGGTTTCACGTTTAGATGCCACCTTCGGACTTTTGTCAGGAATGTTGAGCGAGCCAAGGTTAGGACCTGCAGATAAACTACATCAATTAATCTTAGAAGAACGGTCTAATGAAGAATCCGAGTTGATCCAATCCGGAAACCAAGTAGTCAGCTTGCGACTTAGGGCCGGATTTTCATCTATGGAGCGGGCCTCAGAAGAAATGGATGGCGTGTGTTATTTAGATAAATTGCGAGAACTTGAAGATATCGACCCTGAAGCGGTGAGAGAGAGTCTGCTCTCTTTACATAAAAAAATAATCACCCGTAGGAATCTTCGATTCCATATCGGGGGAGACAACGCATCTCTGGCCACAGCCAAACAGAAATCCGATGCCTTTTTATCTATGATACCCCTCGGATCAAAATCCTTCTCGTCGGATTGGCCTCTTTTGGATATCACGGCACCTGAAGGACTGATTGTGGCAAGTCCGGTTCAGTTTGTTGGCTTGGCCACTAAACTAGACTTAAGCGCCACCCAGCACCATTTCAGTCACTTCGTCGGACAGCGATTAATCAACAATGATTATCTCTGGGAGTTGGTGCGAATGAAAGGAGGAGCGTATGGTTCGTCATCCAGCTATTCACATCTAGACGGCAGTTTGGTCTTCAGTAGCTACCGAGATCCGCATCTCGATCAAACCCTTGAGGTCTACAAGAAAGCTGGCGACTGGTTGCAAAACCTTAGCTTGAGTCAAGTCGATCTCGAGCAATCATTGATCGGTACCCTAGGTAAAATGTCGCCTCCAGAACGTCCCTCTTCTTTGGTATCTAAAAACTTCTTCCGCCAGCTTATCGGATTGAAACATTCACGCAGAGAACGATACTGGCGTGAGATCCTAGAAACGAAACCTGAGCACTTGAAAGCCTACGGAGCCGCTATTTCGGAGGCCCTAGCTCAAGAGGCTAGAATATGCGTACTAGGTGGCAAGGCCTCGATTTCTAAATCGGCGCATAAGCTGAAGCAGCTAAACGTAATGTAACGTAGCCTAGGCATTTTGGCCTGCACTCATAAGCGTTACCACCACGTAATGCAGACCAAACCTAGCCAACCTAAGTATTCTGCCCGAAAATGTCAAAAGGCGCAACCATGTTGGTTGCGCCTTCTTCGATTTCAGTCTGTGGCAATTGCTAACAGGCTGAAAGCCTAGGATACTTCAGGCAAGAATGCCTGAGTTACTGATGAATCCAAGTTGCGTGAGTCTCTTCAAACTTCTTAATGTCATCCAGAAACAGCAAGGACTCTTCAATATCATCTAAGCCTTTCAGTAACTTATTTTTCACACTGGCATCATAGTCAAAATCAAACGTGACTTCGCTATCCCCATGCAACGTAAGTTTCTGTTTTTCTAAATCAACCGAAGCTTCTAATCCATCTTCACCATAAACGGCTTGAAAAATGGTTTCAACTTCAGCTTCAGAAAGCTCAATCGTCACCACCCCGTTTTTAGAACAGTTGTTTTTAAAAATATCTGCGAAACCAGGAATGTAATCATCCCCCTCTCCGCGGTAAGGCGCGATGATCACTTTGTAGCCGTCTTGAGCCAAAGCCCAAACCGCGTGTTCCCGACTGGATCCACAACCAAAGTTGTTGCGAGTCACCAACAAAGAACGATCCGCATAACGGGCTTCATTCAATTCAAATTCAGGATTATCTTCACCCATCAGCAAATAGCGCCAATCAAAAAAGGCGCTCGGACCAAAGCCGGTACGGGCAATTGATTTTAAGAACTGTTTCGGAATAATCTGATCCGTATCGACATTTGCTCGATCCAGAGGAGCCAAAATTCCACGATGAGTTGTAAAAGCTTCCATTAGTTTTCTCCTCCATTCCAGGTTCTAATATCTACAAAGTGACCTGCAACCGCAGCGGCAGCCGCCATTTCAGGACTCACCAAATGCGTACGTCCGCCAGCACCCTGACGACCTTCAAAGTTACGATTAGAGGTTGATGCACAACGCTCTTGTGGTGCCAATTTATCCGGATTCATGGCCAAACACATACTGCAGCCCGCCCAACGCCATTCTGCACCCGCGGCTTTAAAGATTACATCCAGTCCTTCTGCTTCGGCTTGTTTACGAACCTGCTGGGATCCGGGTACCACCATAAAACGCAGATGATCGGCTTTCTTTTTGCCATCTACAACGGCGGCAGCCCGACGTAAGTCTTCGATCCGAGCGTTGGTGCAACTTCCAATAAATACCGTGTCCAATTTGCAATCTGTCAATTTCTGACCGGCATCCAATCCCATATAATCCAATGCTTTTTGAACGTCGCCCGCACTGTAACCCGGAACCTCATCCAAGCCAGGAACTGGTGTATCCACATCGATTACCATTCCAGGACTAGTACCCCAACTCACTTGCGGAGCAATTTTAGAAGCATCAATGGTCAAGGTACGATCAAAAACTGCATCCGGATCACTAGGAAGCTTCTTCCATTCCTCCATCGCCTTTTCCAAGGCTTCCCCTTTCGGTACGAAAGGACGGTCTTGAGCCAAAATATAATCAAAGGTGGTTTGGTCGGGGGCGATCAAGCCCGCTTTCGCGCCCCCTTCAATGGCCATATTACAAATGGTCATCCGAGCTTCCATGGAAAGCGCTTCAATCGCTTCACCACAAAATTCAAAAACCGATCCTGTACCACCGGCGGTACCAATGATTCCGATCAATTTCAACACCATATCTTTGGAGTGAACATGAGGACTCAATTTTCCGGTGAATTCGACTTTAAAGGTCTTTGGTTTCTTCTGACGCAAGGTCTGGGTAGCCAAAACGTGTTCTACCTCGGAAGTACCGATGCCGAAAGCTAAGGTACCAAAAGCACCGTGAGTGGAAGTATGAGAGTCACCACAAACCAAAGTCAAACCAGGAACCGTAATTCCCATTTCTGGACCAATCACATGAACGATACCCTGATTCTCATCCCCGATACCGTACAAATGAATACCACTTTCGTTACAATTGGTTTCCAAGGCTTCAACTTGGGCTTTAGAAATCGGATCTTTAATGGTCAAGCGAGTATCATCGGTCGGCACATTGTGATCCATTGTCGAGAAGGTGAGTTCCGGATGACGAACCTCACGTCCGGTCAACCGCAGGCCTTCAAAAGCCTGAGGACTGGTTACCTCATGCACCAAGTGACGATCGATATACAACAACGATGTGCCATCAGGCAAATCGCGAACCACATGTCGGTCCCAAATTTTTTCAAAAAGAGTTTTAGCCATAAATAATTCCTGATTAGAAGGGCTGACGTTATAACTCAAAATTCCCTTCATGCAATCCTAAGAAGCTATAGATTAGCCTTCAGTAGAGGTACCGGCTTACGGAGCCAGAGGCTAAATTAGATTTACGGCAGATCTCTCCTTGTTAAGAAACAAAAACCAACAAGGAGAAAACATGAAAAAACCAAGACGAAACCATAGTGCAGCCT
>Ga0222650_1000262_pt1 | contig 44888 bp, 41 predicted proteins | sample AntAcemetagen367_FD_179820 | JGI IMG/M metagenome (GOLD analysis project Ga0222650, IMG submission 179820) | Saline water microbial communities from Ace Lake, Antarctica - #367 | ecosystem: Environmental > Aquatic > Non-marine Saline and Alkaline > Saline | place: Antarctica: Ace Lake... | reverse complement strand
TTTGGACACCGTTAGAGCTGGCGGAGGTGAAGACGCCGCGCAGAATTGGCTCGATTTGGCAGGCGAAGGGGGCTTCGTCGCGGCGGCGGTTGAAGTTTGAGGGCCGCGCGACTTGCTATCATGTCATGTCGCGGACGGTGAATGGGGAGTTTCTCTTCGGTCCGACGGAAAAGGAGGCATTCCGGCGGATGATGTGGCGAATGGCGGCCTTTTCAGGGGTGGAAGTCCTGACTTATGTGGTGATGGACAATCATTTCCACGTGTTGGCGAAGGTTCCGGATCGGGAGAAGTGGCTCCGCAAGTTTGAAGGTGACGAAGGGGAGGGGAGGCTTCTTAAGCATTTGGCGACCGTTTATTCGCAGAAGTTCCTGGCGCAGTTGAGTGGAGAGATTGCGACCTTCCGGGAGCAGGGGAATGAACGGGCGGTGGGCGAATTGCTGGACCGTTTTAAGAAGAGATTCTGTGATATCAGTCTCTTTGTGAAGGAGCTGAAGGAGAGGTTTAGTCGCTGGTTTAATAAGCAGAAAGGGCGGCGGGGGACCCTGTGGATGGATCGGTTTAAGAGCGTGCTGGTTGATGGCGAGGAAGCGCTGGCGACGATGGCAGCCTACATTGATCTGAATCCGGTGAGGGCCGGGATTGAGGACGATCCGATGCTCTATGAGTGGAGTGGGTATGGTGAGGCGGTCGGTGGGAGTCGTCGGGCGCGGCGGGGGCTATGTAAGGCTCTGAGTCTCCCGCAAGAGGTTTGGGAAGGGCGGGGGATGGCGCGTTACCGTCTTTTCCTTTATGACGAGGGCTTGTCAGTGGAGCCTGAGTCGAAATCCTTGGGAAAAGGGAAGACGAAGCGGGGTGGCTTTACTTTGGCGGCCCGCACGAAGGTGGTGGCGAGGGCAGGGAAGCTCAGTCGTGGGCAGGATTTGCGGAAGCGAGTGGCGTCCTTCACTGCTGGGGTGGCGGTTGGCGGGAAGGATTTTGTGGCAGAGGTGGCCACGCGCTATCGGGGAGCTTTCAAGCGGAAGAATTTGCGGCAACCGAGACCCTATACCCGCGGGGATGAAGGGGTGTTTGTGATGAGAGAGTAAGGGCGAAGCGTCTGGGGTGAGTGGTTCGTTTTAGCCCGCTCATTCTTTGACGGTTCGAAGGAAGACTGAGCAATTGTTTCTGTAAAATGGTTTCGACCTGAGTGCGGAAGCGGATTTCAACGTGGAAAAATTGACCGGGGAGGGGAGTTGGCTGGTTCGCGAGTTCATTTCGTAATGATCACGGGATTTACGGAGGGATCTACCGCGACAGGAATTTGAAAGGGGGGCGGGAGAATGCTTGTGGAGGGCATTGTCTGCCTCGGCGCACGCTGAGAGAGCGATATTTCAGGCGATTAAGCATTGCACGAGGGGAATCCATGGGTAGCGTCCGAACGGTTTCCAGCATGAATATCCACGAATATCAGGCAAAGGAGCTGTTTGACCGCTTTGAAGTTCCCAGCCCACGGGGAAAGATGGCGGAGACAGCTGAAGAGGCGAAAGCCATCGCAGAAGAAATTGGCTCCGACCTTTTGGTCGTGAAGGCCCAGGTCCACGCAGGTGGCCGGGGTAAGGGCACTTTCAAAAATGGCTTCCAAGGCGGAGTTCATTTGACGAAGGACCCAGCTGACATCGGCGAGATCGCCGGCAAAATGATCGGCGAGACTCTCGTCACAAAGCAGACCGGTGACGAAGGTCGTCTGGTTCGCAAAGTCATGGTCGCCGACGCCGTCGAAATCAAACATGAGTATTATCTCTCCATGCTCATGGATCGTGATACCAGTCGCCCTATTATCGTCGTATCCACCGAGGGTGGTATGGACATTGAGGAGGTCGCTGAGAATCGCCCTGAGAAAATTATCAAGCAACTCATTCATCCGCTCGCCGGATTGCAGGCTTACGAAGTCCGTAAGCTCACTGCTGCTCTCGGCTTCCAAGGGCCCGCGGCCAAGGAATTTGGTAAGCTGCTCAAGAATCTCTACAAACTCTTTATCTCCCTTGACTGTGACATGGTTGAAATCAACCCGCTTGTTGAAACGAAGGATGGACAGGTGCTCGCGCTCGATGCCAAGTTTGGTTTCGATGATAATGCGCTCTACCGCCACCCCGAGGTGCTCGCTTACCGCGATATCGAAGAGGAAGATCCCCGCGAAGTCGCGGCTTCCGAGTTTGACCTCAGCTATATCGGTCTCGATGGAAACATCGCCTGCCTCGTGAACGGAGCGGGTCTCGCCATGGCGACGATGGATGCCATCAAATTTTCCGGAGGTGATCCCGCCAACTTCCTCGACGTCGGGGGTGGTGCCACCAAGGAGCAAGTGGTTGGGGCCTTCAATATTATCCAATCAGATCCCAAGGTTAAGGCCATTCTCATCAATATTTTCGGTGGAATCATGGACTGCGATATTATTGCCAATGGCGTGGTGGCAGCCGTCCAGGAAACCGGCCTTAAACTTCCTCTCATCGTTCGCCTCGAAGGGAACAACGTGGCCGCCGGTCGCGAAACGCTGAAAGCTTCCGGCCTCGCTATCACGGGTGCCGAAGATCTCGCCGATGCCGCTAAGAAGGCTGTCGCTTCCGTCTAAACTACAAACCTCATAAAGTAAGATGTCTATCCTAGTTAATGCAGACACCAAGGTTTTGGTGCAAGGAATCACCGGTGGATTTGGCGGACGCCACGCCGGTCTCAGTCTCGATTACGGCACCGCGCTGGTCGCTGGAGTCACTCCTGGTAAGGGAGGTCAAACCTTTGAACACGGTGACCATAAGGTCCCAGTTTATGACACCGTCTCTGACGCTGTTAAGCAAACCGGAGCCACGACTTCCGCAATTTTCGTGCCACCGCCATTCGCGGCTGATGCCATTCTCGAAGCGGTCGATGCCGGCGTTGATCTCATCATTGCTATCACCGAAGGAATCCCCGTCATGGACATGATGCGGGTGAAGGAATACATGCGCGGATCCAAGACCCGCCTCATCGGACCGAATTGTCCTGGTGTCGTGACTCCTGGAACTGGTCCTGATTCCACCGGCGGTTGCCGGATCGGGATCGCTCCGGGCTATATTCATAAGAAGGGGAACGTGGGAATTCTTTCCCGTTCCGGGACACTCACCTACGAAGCTGTTTGGCAGGTAACTTCGCTCGGGTACGGTCAGAGCACGTGTGTGGGAATTGGTGGCGACCCCATCAATGGAACCTCACACCTCGATATCATCAAGCTCTTCAACGAGGACCCTGAGACTGAAGCGATCATCATGATCGGTGAAATTGGCGGATCTGCCGAGGAAGAGGCTGCGGCCTGGATCAAGGAAAACTGCAAGAAACCCGTCGCTGGTTTCATCGCCGGTGCCACTGCTCCTCCGGGACGTCGTATGGGTCACGCAGGAGCGATTGTCTCCGGTGGTCAGGGAACTGCTGAAGCCAAAAAAGCCGCGATGATCGATGCGGGTATCGTAGTTGCCGAGACTCCATCCGGGATGGGCCAAGCGCTTCTCCAAGCTTGGGGTAAGTAAGTTCGGTCTTTCAAAATTTCAAAAGCGCGAGGGTTTTTTCCTGTCGCGCTTTTTTGTGTCATTATGGTGCCGCTCTTTGGTGCCGCTCTTTGGTGCCGCTCTTTGGTGCCGTCAATTTGGGAGATGGAGTGACGAGTTGAAGTTGCTCCGTCGATGATAAACGCACTAGATCTTTGTAGTTGCGGGAAAGAGGGGCGAATGTTGCCCTCGTGCCGATAATTCTTTTGATGAAAGATGCTTTTACGTTCCCATTCCGGGGTGGTGGTAAAAATATGTTGATTGCGGGAGGGGTGTTGGGCGTCACTTCGGATCTCGCTTCGTTGGCTCCTCTCGTCGGCTTTCAAGCCGTGATTTTTGTCGGATTGGTTTCATTCACCCCGTTGTTCGGCGCCTCTATTTTCACTGAGAATGGGGGTGTTTTTGAGACCTTCCTGACTATTTTTGGGATTGAAATCCGCCTCTACGCTACCACAGTGGAATCTGTTTCTCGGGACTATCGTTCTCTTTCGCTGGCGCGGTGATGAGATCGAGGTCGAGGATGAGATCTAAGGACGCTTGCTCCTCTTGCTCTAGAATCTCTCTCAAGTGCTCACGCCACATTTTGGCGTCGCCGCCTTGCTTCTTGGCGAGCATCTCGGCCCACTGGCTCAAGGCTCCGCTGGGCTGGGCGCGTTTGCGCAGCTTGCCAAGCCAGGAATCGTAAGTCTTCATCGGTCGCGAATATCGGGAGTTCTGATCGTGATGGCCACTGAAAACCAAAGGAATATCTTGGCCCGATGTTTTACTAAAGTTCCCTCCATGAGGGAGGATCATCACTTCTGATGCGAGTCGTTACGATTCGTGGGCTAAGCTGGTCAAAACTTCGCGCGCGATTCGTTCACTGTATGAGTTAAGTTTCCAATGACTTGGACTCCATCCTTTCAAAAAGCGGTGGAAGTCGGTCCATGCGATTGGAAATAAAGCGCGCCATTCGATAATGACTGCTTCCGGGTCGAGGTCAGGTTGTTTTTTTAAAAGTGCCGAGCGAAGCTCCCCGAAGTAAAAGCCCAAGAGATCATCCTCTTGTCTCGCGCACTCGGATTCGCCGAAGCAACTCCCGATTAAGTAGGCGACATCTTTCATGCCGCAGCCACCACCGACGTATTGGAAATCGACCGCGGCAACCTGGTGACCTGATGGGGAGAAGCAAAAATTAGCCAGTTTGGCATCACCATGGACGACGGTCTGGTAGGTGGCGTGAGTGAGTTTATCATCAATTACTTTTGCCGCTTCTTTGAGTGGCCCGGGTTCGAGAGCGGTCCATTCATCCGGGCGGGTTGCGAGGTGCCAATAGGTGCCGGTTTGCCAAAGTCCCACAGGCTCTTTCCCCATGAAGGTGGCGTGAAAATGCGCAAGCCAGCGGAGGCAGCCATTGACCTGAGGCAGATTCCGGGCTGGATACCCGGCAGCATCGAGGTCTTCCAAAACCAGTAAGGTTTCGTCGTTTCGCTGCTCGCAGGCGAGGAGTCTGGGCACCCGACAGAGTTCGTCGCATGTCATACTCCAGTCGCGATACCACGATGTTTCGACGTCATAGGATTTCACTTTGCGCAAATGCGAGTGATTGGTATTCCAGCCCCTGGGATGGTTGGCATCTAGAGGGTGGCAAATATGCTTTACCACGATACTCGGGTGCGCCTCATCCTGGAGATGAATGCGGAGGATTTTACCGTATCCGCTCCATAGCTCCTGAAGAAGTTCGGTTGTTGCAATCCCCGGAGCTCCCGTGATGGAAAGAAGGAGTTTTTCAAACTGAGAATAGGAAAATTTGGTCACGGACGTTCGCAGGGTAGCTTTCCAGATTGGAAAAGAGAAGCACGGGAATCGCTTTGGCGTTTTTGCTTCTTGGGCCGAAAGGATGTTTTTGAAATTCGGGAAAGGGAGCCTTTTATTGGGCCGTGAAGGAGAGCAGGGCCGGTTGAGGAGAGTCCCGACCGGGGGAGATTCACCGCGAAAGGGAGAATGACATGAACTGTCCGTAGTCCGCTCTTGCCAGAAAGGATGAAAACGGCTGAATTAGCACCCATGCGATACGACTCTATCGACCCTCAATTTTTCGTCCGGAACCGTGAAAAACTTCTTAAGAAGCTCAAACCAAACAGTTTGGTGATCATTCATGCTCATGATATTTTACCGACGAATGCCGATGGAACGTTACCTTTGCGGCAAAATAACGATCTTTTCTACCTCACCGGCATCGATCAGGAGGAAACGGTGATCGTTTTCTGCCCTGAAACCCCCACGAAGGAGGACCGGGAGATTCTCTTCGTGAAAGAAACCTCTGAGCATATGGCGGTCTGGGAAGGTGATAAGTTGACGAAAGAGCAGGCGACCGGTGTTTCCGGGATTGAGAATGTGCAGTGGAACGATGGTTTCGAGGCCGCCTTTCATCGTCTTGCGCCGCAAGTTGATCATATTTATCTTCATACGAATGAGTATGCCCGTGCTGATATTACGGTGGAGACACGGAATCGCCGTTTCATTCGCCAGTGTCAGGAGCGTTACCCGCTGCATCGCTACGAGCGTGTCGCTTTGCCATTGCAAGAACTGCGGATGTTCAAGGACGAGGAGGAAGTTAAGTTTCTACAAAAAGCCGTCGATATCACCGAGGCTGGGTTTCGCCGGGTTTTGAAATTCCTCAAGCCAGGAATCGGTGAATGGGAACTGGAAGCGGAATACCTCCATGAGTTTGTGCGGAACAAATCTCGCGGCTTTGCCTATTCGCCCATCATTGGTTCGGGTAAGAATGCCTGCGTTCTTCACTACCTTGAGAACAAGGATATTTGTGAGGACGGCGAAATGGTCTTGATGGACGTGGGCGCGGAATATGCGAATTGGAATGCCGATATGACCCGGACTGTTCCCGTGAATGGCAAATTCACAGCTCGTCAGAAAGATGTTTACGAAGCAGTCCTCCGCGTCATGTTGGCTGCCAATGATATTCTCCGCCCTGGCAGTAATCCGATCGACTATCAAAAGGCGGTGATCGAGATCATGGAGAAGGAGCTCATTGGGCTAGGCCTGATCGATGCTGAAGAGGCGAAGAAGCAGGATGACTCGAAAAAGTTGGTCAAAAAATACTTCATGCACGGGACCTCCCATCACCTTGGTTTGGATGTTCATGACGTGAGCCCGGCCAATGCTCCCTTCGATGTGGGGCAGGTCTTCACGATCGAGCCTGGCATTTACATCCGAGAGGAAAATCTCGGAATCCGTATTGAGAACGACTTTATCATCGGAGAGACCGAGAACATCGATATGTTTGCAAAGTTCCCAACGACCGTGGAAGAAATCGAGGCGGCGATGGCTGAGTAGAACTTGGCTAGAGTGAGGAAGACTAACAAACGGCTTTGGCCGGCCATCGCGTTGATCGTGATTTTGGTTTTGTTGGTCTTCCAATGTTCTTCTCTGAAGAGAAATTTCGGAGGGAGTCAATCTGCTGGAGTGGGTGCGGGTGAAAGCAGGTTGGTTTTCACGCGGGGAACTCAGTCAAAAAATAGGACGGCTCGAAGTCATCGTGTGAGACTTTATGGAGATCCCTTTGGCGTGCATCAAGTCAACCTAGATGCTGGAGAGAGCCCTATCTCCGACCGACTCAGGGAGACGAACGGTCAGGGGAATGAAATTTTAATGGGCCCTTACCCGGCTTAAATTAGGAGAGTCCGGAGGTCGTCCTCCAGCTTTTTCATGGCGTCCTCGTCGGTGAGTTTTTCACCGTCTTTGGTGCTGACGTAGATGGAGTCGAGAGCGGCTCCCTTCTCGGTGCAGATGCGTGAGTGGACGGTCTCGAGGTTGTGGTCGTTGACTGTCCTGAGGACATCATGGAGGAGGGCGACACGGTCCAGCGCTTGAAGCTCAATCACGGTGTAGTGTGGATCGAGCTCGTTACTGATCCAGGCGCGGACGGGGAACTGGATCACTTGCTCTGTTTCGGGTTTGAGGAAGTTCGTTTTCTTTTTGAGATACTTTCCGGGGTCGTATTCCTCATGCTGGTTGATCTCGTAAATCGTGGCGACGATGGCTTTCTGTTTGACCGTATCGGTGATGGCCTTGAGGTCATCGTCACAGACCCGGAAAAGATCGAGGGTGACTCCGTCCGGCCGGGTATAGACGTCAGCGGACAGGATGTTGAGCTGATGCGTCGCAAGGGCGCAGCAGATCTTTTCAAGAAAGCGGTGGGAGTCGTGGCTTGCGATAATGAGTTCGCTATATCCAAACTTGGGATGGTCAATCCACTGGACGGCGCACTCGAACGGGGTGTCCGGACGGCGCTTGCGACGGTCGATGTATTGCCAAAGAGCGACAATGTGTTTGGAGATGCTCTTTTTACTCCGGTAGCGGAAGTAGCGCTTCGGCATGAGCCGGGAATGCTCGTCGAAGATTTTGTGATATTTTTCTTTCAGTCCGGATTTGATCTCGGAAAGGCTTTCTTGAACCTCTTCGTTAATCTCTTCTTTGCCTGCGGTCATTCCTTCAAGAATGAATTCGCGGGTATTACGGTAGAGTTGGAGAATGAGGCTTTCCTTCCACGGTGACCAAGCTTCCTCATTGGTGCCTTTGGAATCAGCAAAAGTGAAGAGGAGGAGGGCATCGAGGCGATGCCGATCCTGCATGAGTCCTGCGAATTCGCGGATGACCTCTGGGTCATCAATATTCTTCTTCGTCGCAAAGCGCCACAGGGTGAGGTGGTGATCGACGAGAAACATGATGAGAGAACGACGGCCGCCGTTAATGCGGAGGCGTTTACACAGTCGCGCAGCGAGCATTGAGGATCCATCAATATGCTCCCGGACATTCTCGGCTCGGCCGGTGTCGTGAAGGATTAGTGCGATGAAGAGAGCGTAGGGGTCGGGGTGCTTGACGAAGAGGTCGCGATAGATTTGGTAGCGCGGATTCTCGTCCTCCATGAGGGCGTCGAGTTGATCGATGCAACGGAGAGTGTGTTCGTCGGCAGTGTAGCGGTGGAAAAACTCGTGTTGGACGAGGCAATCGAGAGCACCAAATTCGGGGAGGTAGCGTCCGAGGACCCCGCAACGATGCATGAGGCGGAGGATACGGGCAACCTGGCCTTTTTTCTCAAGAATCTGACGAAAGGCATCACGGTTCTCGATCCGAAGTCGGAAGGATTTATCGATGAGTTCCCAGTTCGCCTTGATGAGTTTTCGGAGCGAAGGGGAGGGGCGCACGTCATACTTTTGGCAGTAGGTGAACAAGCGAATGAGACGATTTGGGTTTTCGTCGAAGATTGTTTTGGACCGTGGAAAAAGACGACCGTCGCGGATGGTGTAGTCATCGAGAGCCTGTGGTTTCTTTTTGACTAAGCCAAAGGTGAGCTTGGACCGGAGGCCATTGCTTTGGCTTTCGGCGTGTTGGAGTTCGAAAATCTCGAAAATTGACTTGGTGTGATTGTGCACGTTGCGGGCGTGAGTGTAGTAGTCCCGCATGAACGACTCGATCCGGCGAAGAATGGATTTCTCCGGGTAGCCAAATTCGTCGGCCAGCACTCCCTGGAAGCGTAGGGTGAGAATGTCATTCCCCTTGTCGTGGTAATGAAGGGCGTTCCGGACGCGGTGGAGGAAATTGAAGGCGTCCTTGAGTTCCCGACGGGCCCGGCGGCTGAGGATGCGCCGGGAGACGAGTTCGGTCATCGAGCGGGTGCCAGCTTCGGCGTCGATGATCCAGTCGAGATTATGGTAATCACGAAGTGTTCCCGGACTCTCTTTGATATTTGGTTCCTGAAGGAAGACGGTATGAGACCACTTGGCGTGACGTTTTTTGATGTCGAGACTTCGTTCTTCGAAAAAGGTTTTCTTCTCCTTCTCGATGCAGGCTTTGCGAAAGTGGGTTTGAAAATTCTCAAAGAGATCTTGAGACCCAATGATAAGGCGGGCATCGAAGAGGGCGGTGCGAGATTGAGGTTCTCGTTTCGCCTCGGCGAGGCATTCGGGGATGGAGCGAGTCGAGGGGAGGAATTTGAATCCGAGATCCCAAATGAGTTTTTGTATTTCGCAGATGACTTCGGAAATACGCTTTGAGATGCGATGGGAAGGATTCTCGGTCAGGAAAAGGAGATCGACATCTGAGCCGGGGTTCATGAGGCCGCGTCCATAGCCGCCGCTCGCGACCAAGGCGAAATTTGGCAATTCTTCTCCGGGCTTCAGAAGTGAGCGGTAGATCGCACGAATGAGGTGGTCGATGGCCTCCGATTGTGCTTCCGATTGTGCCAATCCGGGTTCGCCTTCAAGGTATCGGTCATGGAGGGTAGCATGCCATTCGCTGAGCTTGGCTTTTAAAAAAACGAGCCGCTCCTGTGGAGAGAGATCGCGCAGGTGATCGGGATTCAGAGTGTTGAGCACAGATTGGGTCTACCAGCGTATTGCGGTGGGACGATCCTTGCCCCCTCTGCGAGCGTAGTAGGTCCTTCCCTCCCGGGTGGTGTCGAGTGAGCCGCGAATGATTTTGACTCCAGCTCCCACGCCGATGCGCTGGTAGAGATCGATGACGTCGTCAGACTTCATGCGAATGCAGCCGTAGGAAGCAGGACGCCCGATCTTGTGCTCGGCCGGAGTTCCGTGGATGTAGACGCAGCGTCCGAAAGTGTTGCGATTGTGGCGGTCACTTCCACTGAGCCAGAGAATTCGGGTAACGATGGGGTCGCGACCGATGGTATTGGGGATCATGATGCGACCGGTACGGCGGCGGCTTTTGAAGACCGCTCCAGTAGGAGCACCTGCCCCGATTTTCTTGGCAATGACATGATTGCCAAGAGGGGTACGGTTGCTCCCACGTTGACTCCCAAGACCAAATTTTGAGGTCGAAACCGAATAGGCTTTAACAGGCTTCCCGTCGCGGACTAGGAGCATCTTTTGGTCCCGGACGCTTACCACCATTTTGTTGCCGATGTCATACGTCGGGCCACAACTTGTGACGATGAACGGAAGGGCGACGAGGATAAGTAGGACGACCGGTCGGAGGGAGCGCATGGTAGAATTTTAGGATCGGGGAGGGGGTTAGTCCTTCTTAGAGCGGAGTGGCAAAAGCTGAAGCAAATTGGCCATCTGACCTAATGAGTTTAGGGAAGTGTAAAAGAATCCTACGGGGAAGGGAAGCAACAAGATTGCGGAGGGCCAATTTCCGGCGAAGGCGGCATCGAGCACAACGAAGAGGAAGAAGAGGCCAAAAAGGAGTTCTACGACCGGGGTGAGGCTCTTGAGAGCTTTGTAGCCACTCTTTTTGATTTCCTTTTTCTGGGTTCCTTCGATGCCATACTTGGGGGTGCGGACAAATCCGGACTCGTGACCAATCATGGCTTCAATCACGGCTTTGGCATTATTGACAGCCATGCCAATTCCGAGAGCAAGGAGAAGAGGGAGGTAGCAAATTTCGCGTAACCAAGTATTCGGGTTCAGCGCCTTTTGGGCCACCGCATAGAAGACGATGATGGAGATCGAGGAGAAGAAGAAAATCGGGAGTTTGACGAGGAGGTCGCCCCACTGGCCGAGATCAGGTCCCCACTGACTGTTGGGGAAAATGAGGAAGCAAAGCGCAATCAGGGCGAGGTAGGCATAGTTTGCGGTGAGGTGAGCAGTGGCTTCAAGTTTCACGGCAAGAGGGAATTTACTCTTCCAGATGGAGGGGAGGCATTTCTTACAGCACTGAATGGAACCTTTGGTCCAGCGATGTTGCTGATTCTTAAAGCCGGCCATGTCGACGGGGAGTTCGGCGGGCGTTTCGACCTCTTTAAGGAAGATGAACTTCCATCCCTTAAGCTGGGCCCGGTAGCTGAGGTCCATGTCCTCAGTGAGAGTGTCGTGTTCCCAGCCTCCGGCGTCTTCGATGGCTGCTTTGCGCCAGATCCCGCCGGTTCCGTTGAAAGTGAAGAAACGGCCCGAACGATTGCGGGCGGTTTGCTCGAGTTCGAGGTGACCATCGAGGAAGAGGGCCTGAACGCGGGTCAGGGCGTTGTAATTACGATTGAGGTGACCCCAACGAGTTTGCACCAATGCGATTTTATCATTGGTGAAGTGGTGGATGGTCTCTTGCAGAAGGTCTGGGTTGGGGACGAAGTCCGCGTCGAGAATGAGGATGTAATCACCCTTCGATTGGGTCATGCCGTTCTCGAGCGCGCCGGCCTTGAAGCCTGTGCGGTCGTTGCGGTGAATGCACTCGGCGTCGAAGCCTTGGTCACGCAGACGGGCGGCGCCGGCGCGGGAAATTTCAACCGTTTCATCAGTGGAGTCGTCCAGAATTTGGATCTGGAGCTTATCTTGTGGATAGTCGAGCGCGGAGACGGCATCCAGAAGGCGATCGACAACGTGGAGTTCGTTGAAGACCGGAAGCTGGATCGTGACGAGGGGCATTTCCTCGAACTCGTGGTCAGGCATGGGGCGATTTTTGCCATACTTGAAGTAGAGATAAAGGATGGTCAGGCGGTGGAAACCGTAACCGGCAAGGCACAGAAGAACGGTGGTGTAGAGTCCGAACCAGATCCAGGAAGTGACTTCATTTGACATAAATTTATAGGGGGCTTGGGGAGGGTCGCGAGGTGGATTGGTCTTGGAAACCCACGCAGGCTCCGTGCCAATAATCTGTGTTCTTGTCAAGACATTGACCGGAAGATCCTTTATAACGGTGATTCCTTGGGAATCGTTCATTTTTCGATATTTCCTTTGAAATCCTCGACAAATGACTTTTACAAAGTTTTTGTGACTTCATGACAATTGAACCCGTTGGGAGTTTTCGTTCGACTTGGGGTGAGGGGCCAATTTGGTCTGGAACTCGACTTTTGTATGTTGATATTGAGTCCCACAAGGTGATCGCCTTCGATCCGGAGACTGGGAGTGAGTCTGTTTGGGACGTCGGTCAGCGGGTTGGGTCGGTTGTGCCGAGAAGAAGCGGCGGACTGGTGATTGCCGGAGATCATGGCTTTGCTTTTCTTGACGAGGAAAGCGGAGAGATCACCCAGATTGCGGATCCGGAGCCCGACAAGGAGACTAACCGCTTTAACGATGGGAAGTGCGCGCCGGACGGGCACTTCTTTGCTGGGACGATTAGTTTGGTGAAGAAGGAGGGAGATGCGAATCTCTACCGGCTTTCGCCTGAACTCGAGGTGACCAAAGCCTATGGGCCGGTCACAAATTCAAACGGGATCGTTTGGTCGGCCGACGGGCGCACTTGTTATTATATCGATACGCCCACGAAGCAGGTCCGTGCCTTTGATTATAGCGATGGCTTGCTGAGCAATTCTCGTCGCGTCGTTGCGATGAATCATATCGAGAGCTCGCCGGATGGCATGGCGATTGATGAAAACGGCCACCTTTGGATCGCCTTCTGTCATGGGGCTTGCGTCACTTCCTTCGATCCTGTGAGCGGATACGAGGTTCAGCGTGTCGAGTTGCCATGTCTGGAGACGACCGCTTGTGCCTTTGGTGGTCCGGATTTAAGTGATCTCTACGTGACAACCGGAGTGCATAAGACGGAGAAAGAGGAGCACGCCGGTCGGCTTTTTGTGCTGAAGGGGCTCGGAGTCAAGGGGCTGCCACAGAGTGCTTTTGCCGGTTGATGGGGAAGGCGCGTTCATTTTGGAGAAATCGGGGTGGGCACAGGTGAGCAGAGCGATTTTGTGAGGAGTTTTGAGGCCGTCATCTTGGGAACTGCCAATTGTTTCAAAGTCCTTAATTACCCAAATGCACATCATATTGTGTTGTTTTTCTTTTCAGTACCCTTTATAGGGTGTTTCTGCCCGAGCCATCTTGCTTGCGGGGCTGGGGGCTCGTAGAGTCTTGCTACCCCAAAGCGTGCTGTTGCGTTTTTAATCTGAATCACTTCCCATGTATCTCAAATCTCTCGATATCCACGGCTTTAAGTCCTTTGCCGATAAGACCCGTTTCGAATTCGCGCAAGGCGTGACGGGCATTGTCGGGCCGAATGGGTGCGGAAAATCGAACGTTGTTGACGCCATTCGCTGGGTTTTGGGAGAAACGTCAGCCAAGGCTCTTCGCGGAGGAGAAATGGCGGACGTGATTTTCAATGGTTCTGAAAAGCGCAAGAAGCTGGGGATGGCCGAGGTGACCCTGACTCTGGCCGATTGCGAAGTGGCATTGAAGACTGATTACAACGAAGTTTCCATCACCCGTCGTGTCTATGCCGACGGAAAGTCGGAGTTTCTCATCAACAACACCCGCTGCCGCCTCCGCGATATTGGCGATCTTTTTATGGACACCGGAATCGGCCGTTCGTCCTACTCTATTATGGAGCAGGGCAAGATCGACATGCTTCTCTCGGCCAAGCCCGAGGATCGACGTCAGGTTTTCGAGGAAGCTGCCGGGATCACAAAATCAAAGAAGGAGAAGAAAGACGCGCTGCGAAAGCTCGAATACACCGAGGGCAATCTCCTCCGCGTTTCCGATGTCCTTGCCGAGCAGGAACGCCGTATGAATTCGCTGAAGCGTCAGGTCTCCAAAGCACGCCGGTATCAGGCTCTCTCAAAGGATGTCACCATCCTCGACACCCACCTCAGTCATCGGGTTTGGGAACGTCTGACGGCCGAGCGCGCCGAGTTGCTTGTCTCGCTTTCATCGCTTTTCAATAGCCGAAACACCATTGATCAGGATCTCCCCGGGCAGGAATTGGCGGTTGTCGAAGCACGTGATAAAGCCCAGGCGCTCGATTCCCAGCTCTCGGGTTTGCGTCAGCGGCTTTCGGATAAGAAGAATTCGATCTCGGCTGCCGAGAACCGCATTTCCTTTAACAACGAACGCAAAGGCGAACTCGCCGAGCGACTTGATCAGAACGCGAAGGATATCGATTCCACTCAGTCAAACCTCGCCGAGCAGCAGGAGACCTTGCAGCAAAGCCAGGCTGCTTTGCAAGATCTTGAGACACGAATTTCTGATAAAGAGAGTCAGGCGAGCGAGCGCCAGCAGGCCTCCAATGGCCTCGCCCAAGAGCGACAGGAAACCGAGAATCAACTGCGCCGGGTCCGGGCCGAGGCCAACTCGACCCAGCAGATTATCGCCAGTTCGCAAGCCAAGATCGAAAGTGCGCTGAGCCAGATGGAAGGCAACAAGGAGCGCATGAAGCAGCTCGAGGACGCTGCCGAGCGGCTCCGTATCGAGCAGACTAAAACGGTGGCCGAGCGGGATGAGTTCGTCACTCTACTTGAGGATCACCAGAAAACGCTTCCCGGACTCGAGGAGGCCAAGGAAAAGACCCAGCGTGAGTATGAAGAAGTCCGAGGTTCGCTGGACCTGGCCCGTAAGGCGGCCTCTGAGGCTAATCGCGCTTACTCTCAAAAAAGTTCCCGTCTTGACGTCCTCAAGCAACTCGTCGAAAGCGGCGAGGGTCTCGAAAAGGGAACGCAAGCCGTTTTGAAAGGCTTGAATGATCCCGATCTTATCAAGCCCGGGATTCATGGTCTCCTCGGAACCGAACTCAAGGCTCCGGACGAATACGCGGTGGCCGTAGAGGCTGCTCTTGCGCAGGTGCTTCAAGCAATCATTGTCCGGGATGAGGAACTTGCTGATTCCATCATCGAACGCCTCGTCGATGGTAAGAAAGGGACCGCCGCCATCCTGCCCGAGAGTCTTTTGCCAGTGGCCAAGGGGAGTCAAATTGAAGCTCTTCCCGAAGGCGCTTTGAGTTGGGCCCTCGATGTGGTCACGGTCGCTTCAAAATTCACCGGTTTGATGGAGCATCTCCTCGCTGAGGTCTTGATCGTTCCCGAGCGGGCGCTTGCTCTCAAGCTCCGCCGCGACTATCCGAATCTCACGTTTGTTACGACAATCGGTGAGATTCTCACCCCCGAGGGAATCCTTAGGGGTGGCTCCAGTGGCGGCAAAGACAACTCACTCTTGAAGCGTCGTAATGAGATCGAAGCTCTTGAGGTGGAGGTCACCAAATTGGCCTCCGCGGAAAAAGCAGCCGAGCAAAATATTCTCGATTGCGAAGCCCGCACCAAGGAACTCCGTGAGGAATTGGAGCAGGCCAAGGAGCGCCTTCAGCGTCATCGCATCGAGGACTCGACTTTGCAGGGTCAGTTGAAACTTGCGAAACGCGAGGCCGACTCCATTGAGTCCAAGGTCGGGAACAACAAATGGGAGCGTGAAGAACTCGGAGGTCGTGAGAAGACCGCCACGGACAGCCGATCTGCCCTTGAGAATGAACTGGCGCGCGCTCGCGAGAGGCTGACGGCATTGGAGGATGACTCGCGTAAGCTCTCGGCCCGGGCCGAGGAAGCGATCAAGCGTGAGAACGAATCCCGCGAGCAGCTCAACGAAGCCAAGACCGCGTTGGCCGTTGAAAGACAGGCCCGCGATTCAGCGGCCCGTGAGCAAGACCCGATGAGCCGTCGGATTCGTGAATTGGCCGAGCTCAACACACGGCGTAAGGATGAGATCGAGTCGGCCCGCGATCGCATCACAAAAGGGGATGGCGAGAACAAGATTCTAATTGCAGAGACGGAGGGCTATCGCTCCGAAGTCGCAACCCTCGCTGAGGAACTGAGTCATGCCGACGAGCAACGTAAGGGACTGGCACGCGGGATTGAAGAAGCCGAAGCGGCATTCTCTGCCATTCGTGGCCGTCAAAATACCGTCCTCAATCAAATCAGCAAAGAGGAAGTGGCGTGCACCAAGCTCGACCTCCGACTTGAAAACCTCGTCAACGCAACGGTGGAGCGCCACCAGGTTGACCTCGAACATTTTCGTCCGGATACTCATTCTCTCATTGCTTGTATTAACGAGCGCAAGGAGACGGAAAAGAAAGGGCGTCGCAAGTCGTTCGAAGGGCAGGGTTCCGGCGAGGGAGAAGAGGTTTTCGATGAGGAGATCGAAGTCGGTCCGAAGTCCGAAGACGAGGACGAGGACGAAGTCATCATGGAACTTCTGGATGGGGCCGGCCCAGACTGGCAGTTTGTGGAGGCAATCGTCGTTGACTTGAAGCGCCGCCTTGATTCCATGGGGCCCGTGAATCTCGATGCGATCGAGGAATTCGATGAACTCGAGGCCCGTCACACCTTCACCAAAAACCAGCACGATGATTTGGTGAATTCCAAGGGCAAGCTTTTGGAAATCATTGACCGTATTAACACCGAGTCTGAGCGTCTCTTTGTCGAGACCTTCAACGCGGTGAGTAAGAATTTCAAGTCGATGTTCAAGCGCCTCTTCGGTGAAAAGGCGACCGCTGATCTCATCCTGCAGGATGAAAGCGACCCGCTCGAGTGTGGCATTGAAGTCATTGCCAAGCCGCCGGGTAAGAAGCTGCAATCGATCTCGCTGATGTCGGGTGGTGAGCGTTCCATGACCGCAGTGGCGCTGCTCTTCTCGATCTACATGGTCAAGCCGAGTCCTTTCTGTGTGCTGGACGAACTTGACGCGCCGCTTGATGAGTCGAACATTGGTCGTTTCCTGAAAGTGCTCGATGCCTTCATTGATCAAAGCCAATTCATCATCGTGACCCACTCGAAGCGCACCATGGCACGTGCCGACGTCATGTATGGCGTCACGATGGAGGAGTTTGGTGTTTCCAAGCCGTTCGGCATGCGCCTCACCAGCGAATCCGACAAAACGGACGGGCCAAAATCGGCCGCGCAGAATGCCGCCTTGAAGCTCGACGCATAGAAGAATGGCCCCTCCACCCATGCCCGAGGATCGCAGGGACACCGAGCAGTTGAAGCTCTTGGTGATTTTTCACTACGTCTTGGCTGGTTTAGGGGTGCTGGGCCTGCTCTTTTTGCTGGGGCACTTTATGATGATGCAGACGATGTTGACCGTCTTTACGGAACTGCCGAAGAACCTCCCGGTCGTCCAAGGGGAACCGCTTGTTCAAGGGGAGACTCCTCCTATCGCTTCATATGGAAATAGCCCCGATGAACCGGAGCCTGAGGTCACGCCGAGTGAGCCAATTTTGACTCGGGAGGTGACCGAGATCCCGTCAAATGTCATGAAGTCTTTCTTCACGGGCTTCATCATTTTCTACCTGATTGGCGCGGTCTTCATTCTGGCGATGATGATTTTGAATGTCATTTCGGCCCAAAAGATGGGAAAGCGGAAGGGGCGAATCTTTTCAATGGTGGTGGCTGGGCTTAATTGTCTGAGCTTTCCGCTGGGGACGGCGCTGGGGGTGTTTACCTTCGTCGTTCTGAGCCGGACTTCGGTAGAGGCGAGTTATCGGAAAGCGGCGGGACTTTAGTCGGTCTTCTGCCGTGATCAATTTTTGCGGCTACCGTGAGCGGGATGATTTTACGAACTCGCTCACACTTTTCCTCTCTGCTTCGCGCATTGATTGGACCCAAGCCTCACTGGCTTTGGGGTCGTAATTGGACCAGTGAAGGGCGGCATTTTGCATCGCTTCCTGTCGGATTTTTCCTTCGGGGAGTGTGTTGAGCCACGCTTGGGCGTCGCGTGGGTCTGATTCCAGGAGGTTGATGGCGTGTTTCGCGACGATGTGAGAAGGTCCGAAATCTCCGAAACCAGAGGGCCATTGATCGGGGGTGGGTTGCCCGGGACTGAGAAGGAGGTGGTCGAGTGCTTCGCCGAGAAAGCGGGAGGGGACAACGTTGTGGTTGGCAGCGGCGATCGCTGCGAGGTGGCTTGTTCCCCAGAGAATCCGAGTTCTTGCCAGTCAATATTCAGCCGGTCTTGATTCATGCCGAGAGCATTGAAAAGGGCGTTGGGGGATTTTGCGATTCTGCGACGCCATGATTCAGGGAGATCGCTAAGGCCGTTTTTCAGTTTTGCGGGGTTCGCAGTGTGATCATGGTAATGGCTGTGAAAGAAGATTTCGTAGCCATCCGGTCGCTGGGTTAATTCTTGGAACCCTTTGGCGAAATTGGATCGTAATTTATTGGTGAAGACCGCATCGGCAAGCGGAGAACGGTGGTCGGGTCCCAGACTTTTTAAGAGTGCTTCAAGTTCTGCCATTCGGGTCTTCCCGAGATTGTAGAGGGGATAATAGAGGTTGCGGAGCTGGGTTGTATTCGTCGTGAGCAGGGCGGGGAGTTCTTGGATTGCAAAGTCAGGGTTGAGGCTCGCGATGACGGAGAAGAGGCTGATGCGACGATCAAGCGGCTTTTTCGAGCTTAGAAAAGCGGAGATGAGATCGGGCTGTTCGCCGATGATGCTTTTTAAATTTGGATCATGGTAGGGGGAATCTTGGTCGAGGCACCAGTCGAGGGAGGTGGCTGGATCTTGGTTTGCCCATCGCTCTTGAGCGATGGCTCGAAGGAGCCAGGCCGAGGATCCTGAAACGAGAGAAGAGTCAGGATTGGAGATCAGGTTTTTGATTTGTTCGAGGGAGAATTGCTGGGCTCGACTAAGGGCGTTTCGTCGATTTTCCAATTGGGACAGTGAGGAGGAGGGAACCTTGGCGGTGCGTTCGGAGAGGCTGATTCCTTTTTGCGATGAGGCAGCGGTGGCTTGAATGGCCAGGCGATGACTCAGCACAGCAGAAAGTGAGAAGGCGACAATCGTAGCGACGGGGAGCGTGAGGAATTGAAGTTTCATTGGTTTTCAGCCTCGATGAAATTCAGGCGGTTTTGGGTGCTTTGATCGAGGGTGGCTGCTTGTCGCCAAGTGGTGGCGGCTTCCGGTTCGCGGGAATGCCAGTGGCGGTAAACGTAGGATATTTGGGAGGAGCTTCCTTCCCCTCGATCACGGCCGCTCTCCGCCCAGGTCATGGCCTCGGCAAGTTTGCGGTCACTGATTAAGCGGTAGGTGAGAAGTTCGGCCGATTGACGATAGACTTCGGTGTTGTTCTGCTGCGAGGTCCAGGTGGCGAAGCTGTCGGGGTCTTGCTCTACCCATTCTTTGGCGACCTGACGGTAGCCCCCATCGGGATTGTCGACGGTGGGGAGAGTTGAGTTGATAAGATTTTCGGGATTCAGAGAAACTAGGTCCTTCAGCAGTTGTTGTGAAGGTGAGGTCCTCCCTCCGATCCCAACGTCACTTTCTGAGGTGATAATGTGGGTGGACTTGGTCGAGAGGAGTCTGCTTTTGCCGAGAAGTTGGGCGAAGATATTGACCGCCCGTTCCGGATTTGATTCGAGGAAGTGCCTGCTCAAAGCCGCTATTTTATCCTGCCGGGTGTAGCTGTTGGGGAGTTCCCGGGCGTGTTGCAGAGCGCTCTCGGGATCGGTTTTGATATCGTGGCGGAATTGCTCAACCTCGATGAGGTGTCGGGTCGACGGGGAACTCGTTTCGGCTAGGATAGAATCAAGCAGTCTGGGATCCTCTTCGGCGAGCGACTTGATGAGTTTTTCGGGCATGCTGCCTGGGCTGAAGGGATCGTTATTGCCGAGTTTTGCAGCAAGGCGAAAGGCCGCGACGGGATCTTCTTTTCCGAGGGCGAGGAGGAGTGTGTGACCGATGGGTTGATTGTGCTTGGTGAGAAAGTCGATGGCTTCTTGAGGGGTGGTGGTGAGGCCGACTCGCAAACTCTCGAGGGCGGTCTCCTTCATCCATTCTTCCGGAAAGTGATCGAGGTTTGCTCGGAGCCATCCGGGATGATGGGTGGCGATTGTAGAGATGACCTGGCGAAGAAAATCCTTATTTTCGGTATCCCAATAAGAGGTCATAGCCCATTGGAGTGAAGTTTGAGGATCGATGAGTGCGGTTGCTCCCCAAGCGTCATAGTCGAACTTGGTTTCCTTGGTGGCAGTGATGACTGAGGAGAGATCGTGCCGAGCCCAAGCACTGAGAATGAGTCGCGTCCTTTGCCGATCAAAACCTGGTCGTGAAGAATAGTGGTCCCAAAGCAAGGCGATTTCCTCCGGAGAGGCGTCGAGGAGCCAGTGGGCGAGACGTGGCAAGGGGAGCCTCTTTTCCTCGGTGATCAGCGAGTCCTGGGAGTCCGACGAGACGAGAGTGGGTTTTTTCTCATTCTCGATCAGTGAAATGAGTGGTGGGGAAGGCGAGTGGGAGCTTCCGATCTTTTGGCCGACGAACAACCCCAGCGCGATGGATATCATGAGGGTGATGACAATCGGCATTTTTTTATGACGGTGGCACAGGCGATCTTATTCTGTCAATCGAGCAATCGCGCTAGGATCTTTGATCATACCAATATTCGTTCGCGATTTCTTCGTCGGAGCCGTCGAAGGCGCGTTTGAGAAAGCCGGGGTCGCGGACGAGGTGCCAGTCGCCGTATTGGTCGAATTTTCGGCAGGAGGTGATGAGTGGTGCGGACCAAATCGTGCTCCACTTTTTGCCGATCGTTTTGCCGTAGTCGCGGAGCCGGAGGGCGAAGTCGACGTCCTCGATGGTGACGAAGTCAGGGTTGAAGCCCTTGATCGCTTTGAAGGCGTCGCGCGTGGTCCAGAAGGCCGCAAATGAGAGCCGATATTTTGCGAGGTAGGGGATGACCATGAAGGCGCTGCAGACGATACCGAGGGACCAGCGGTCAGGAAAGACCATCGCTCCGCCGCCGATGATATTTGTCTGGAGCTTTTCGACGGCGATACGGAGGAAGTGGGGATGGAGCCGGGAGTCGGCATCAACGGTCACGATGAGGTCGCCGGAGGAGGCTGCAAAGCCGGCGTTGCGGATGCGGGCGAGGTTTTTGGCGTCCTCCCGGGCGATGATCGCTCCGGCTTCGCGGGCAATCGCCTCGGTGCGGTCAGTGCAGCGATTGAGGACGACGACGGTCTCAACGTCACAGGGACAGATTTTGGCGGCTTTGGCCACGGCTTCCAAGCCGCCGGGAAGGTATTCTTCCTCATTGTGGGCGGGGATGATGACAGAGAGTTTCATTCGTGGTTGAGCATCGCTTGCGGAGAGGTTAAGGCCTCGGGCATGATTCGACAAATTGTAGTTCACCCCGGTGGGGCCCATAAGGATGACTTTCTGGCGTGCGCCCTCCTCATCGCCGAACATAGTGTAGCCATTTTTCGGCGCGAGCCCACTCCGGAGGATTTGGCCGATGTCGGGATCGCAGTGGTCGATGTGGGCTTGCAGTGGGATGAGGCGAAGATGAACTTTGACCACCATCAGTTCCCGCGTGATGCCGAGCCGCTGTGTGCGCTGAGTCTCGTGCTAAAGCATTTGGGACTTTACGATGAGACACGGAAATTTTGTGACTGGTTGGAGGTCGCTGAATATATTGATACGCGCGGGCCGAATGACACTGCGAAGTGGCTCGGGATCGAGCGTGAGGCGATGTCGAAGTTGAATTCCCCCGTCGATATTACCTTATTACGTCGCTTTGCTGGTTTGACAGAGCATCAGCCCGGTCAGCCTATTTATGAAGTGATGAAGATGGTGGGTGAGGATCTTGTGGGCTTCGTCCGCGGGATGAAATCCCGACTGGCCTACATCGCAGAGCACAGCGAAGTGTGGGAGATGAAGGGCGGGAAGAAGGCCCTCTTCATGCCACGCACCGAACCTCTTTCCGAGGAGACCTCGATGGGCATGGGCCGCTACGTTGAGGAGCTTGGTTTGGAGGAGGAAGTGGTCGCGATGGTGTATCCCGATCGACGGGGTGAGGGCTATGGCCTCTCGAGATTCAACGATGACAAGCGAATGGAATTCACCAAGGTAGGAGAAGAAACGGATGTCCACTTTGCTCATAATAAAGGTTTCATTGCAAAGACCTCCGCTTCGGATCAGGCGAGGCTTAGGGAGCTCCTGGACCAGTCCTGGATCGGTTAGACGGCTGTTTTGGCGATGATCGCTCGGCTAAGAACCTGAGGATAGCCTCCTCGCGGGCGGTTAAAGGTAGCTCGTCACGAGCTTGATGAAGGCCTGCCATTTTGCGCCAGGTTTTCCGTTCGTCATGAGGAAGTGGGGGCAATTTTTTCGGCCGAGATTTTTGCCATCGGAGAAGCGGATGCGCCGCCAGTGTTGGTGAGGGACGACGTGGCTGGCGGGAATGTGGTAACGGCGCATCAGTTCGGCGGTGAGGCGAGCGGTGCGGTCGAGGGTGGCGGCGCGGGAATTGCCCTGGTGTTCGCACATCTCGATCCCAACCGACTTTCGATTGCCTTTGCCTTCGTAGTCGGCGTGTTGTCCTTGTTCGTTGGTGGGGAGTGATTGGTAAACGCTTTTGGCATCGACGGTGAAGTGCCACGTGAGGTAACCCAGTGAATTGTTTTGCGATTTCAATCCTCCTCGTTGGAGGAGTCGGGCGTGGGTCCGGGCATCCGCGCCACTCCCGTAGTTTTGGGTGGAATGAATGGTGATGTAGCGAGGTCGAATGTTGCGGGTTTTACGACGTCCGTAGCGGCCCTCGGGGATGAGCACCTTCGTGATTTTAAGGGCGCTGCGCTGGAACTTGGCAGATGGGAGAGCCTCCGGTGGCGTTGCGCATGAAAGGAAAATGGCTGTCGTGATGGCAATCGCGGCGAGAGCGAGTGAATCGCGGGCTTTCTTCATCTGATTATTCGATGTTTTGAACCTGTTCGCGGATCTTTTCGAGCTCGGTTTTGGCTCCAACGACGTTCTGACCGATTCCGGCATCATTGGCTTTGGAGCCGATGGTATTAAATTCGCGATTGAGTTCCTGGCAGAGGAAATCGAGTGACCGGCCGACGGGATCATCGGATTCGAGGTAGTCGCGGAAGCGGTTGATATGGGCGGCGAGGCGGGTCGTTTCTTCCGAAATATCGCAACGCTCCGCGAAAATGGCAATCTCTTTTAGAAGGCGCTCGTCGTTCAGGTCAATTTCGATTTCAGCGTCTCGAAGGCGCTGATGAAGAAGTTCACGTTGGCGCGCGACGACCTTCGGGGTGGCGGCTTCGATGATTTTAGCGTGGTCCTCGAGGATGGTGAGCCGGGCAAAGAGGTCAACTTTTAGGTCCTCACCCTCGGCGGTACGCATTTCAACGAGGTTTGCGAGGGCGGAGGAAAGGGCGGGCGTGATTGCGGAGGCGGCCTCGTCAGGATCCCAACCGGAGTCCTCAAAGGTGACGATGCCAGGGGCTCTCAGGAAGTCACTGGCTTCTGGTTTGACCGGGCGATCGAGAACAGTCGAGAGTTCTTGGAAAGCCGCTTCGAGAGCCTGCGCGCGCTCGGTATCAAGGCCCAGCGATTGCGCGCTGCCGGAGGTGCGTTCGAGATTGATCGAGACATTGACCCTACCGCGTGAGACGAACTCTAAAACGAGCTTGCGCAGGTCGCTCTCCAGCGCCGCGATTTCGCGAGGAAGACTAAAGTGAATATCAGCCTGCTTGCGGTTGACAGTCGCGATTTCCACACGCGCGATCATTCCATCGCTTGCGTGCTCGGCGCGGCCGAATCCGGTCATTGATTGCATGCCCTGAGAAGTACGGGGAAAGAGCTCTCTTGACCAGAATCACTTACGGTCTTTTTCCTCTTCCGGAATATCTTCATCAGGAAGAAGGGGATCGTAGTTGGGGTCCTCTTCCGGAAGCGGGTCATGATTCGGGTCTTCCTCGGGAGCGTGATGCTCGCCGGGGTAGGACATGTGGTCATCGCTGACGTCCTCTTGCTCGCCTTCTTCATGAAGATCCATGTCGGCGTGATCTTCGTGATAATGGGCATCATGTTCATCGTGATAGTCATCATGATGATAGGGATCGTGCTCGTCCTCATGAGGATCGTCTTCGGGATCAGGATCTTCTTTCGGGTCGGGAGCGGGATGAGCCAGAAGGCCCTTCATGCGGGCTGCTTCCTCTTCGGCTTCAAGACGGGCCTCTTTCTTCTCATGGAAGTAGGACAGCCAGATACAAATTTCGTAGAGAATGACCATCGGGACCGCGAGGAGAGAAAGGGTCATCATGTCGGGCGTAGGCGTGATGAGCGCGGCGATGACGAAGATGGCAAGAATGGCGTAGGAACGGGTCTCACGCATCATGCTGTGGCTGAGGAGACCAATTTTAACAAGGGTCATCACGACCACCGGGAGCTCGAAGGCGAGTCCGAAAATCAGGACAAAGGTGGTCGCAAAGGAAATGTAGTAACCAATCCGCCAGTCGTTGGAAATCCCCATACTTTTTCCCCATTCGTAGAAGAAGGTGAGAACGTTTGGGAGGACGTAGAAGTAGGCGAAGAGCACTCCGCTCAGGAAGAGTCCAAAGCCGATTAGAAGGGCGGGCCAGAGAGCCTTACGTTCCTCTGCCTTGAGGCCGGGAACGATGAACTGAAGGAGGAAGTAGAGGAGAAAGGGGAAGGAGATCACGATGCCCGCAAAGAAGGCGAGCTTCATCGTGAGCATGAAGGTTTCGGTGGGCTTGAGCGAGCTCATGAGCCGGAGGTTCCCCTCGGCATTCAGATTGTCGGCCGGTTTGGAAACCGAGAGCTTGAGCGCGAGTCCGCGGGCTTCGCTCTTGTCATCCGGGACAGCATTGATGAATTCCTCGCGATCCTCCACATCGAGTTGCAGGGAAGCCCGATAAATGATGGCGGCCTCGGTGAGTCGGCGGGTTCTCTTGTCGGTCGCTTTGCCCCACCAAAAATCGGCGAGTTCGGAATCGTATTGCGCAAGGGGAGCGGAGACCTGGGAGAAGTTGAGGGCTCTTTCCCAATCGTCGAGCGAGATTTCTTCACCTTCCGGAAGGGTTTCCTCGTGTCGTTCGATCCAGACTTGCTCGACTGGTCTGCGGATGATGGACATGAGCTCATCCTTGAAGATAAAGCAGGCGAGGGTCGAGACGAGGAGAGTCAGGACCACGCGGGTGATCATGATCCGGAGGTCTTCGAGGTGCTCGAGAAATGGCTTTTCCTCGTCCGGGTTCGCCTTGTCCCGAAGTTTGAACATTTTATTGAGAAAGAACATGCGACGGGGAGTTGAATACGCTGGAATTTCCTAAGGACAATGGAAATTTTACAGACGATGAATTTACGGTGGGCAAAGGGCGTACTTTCAAGGGGTTGATGTCCGTGAATGTCTTGTTAGTCTGGGGCCAGATGCCAGCGTTGACACTTGATGATCTGAGGAAGGCTGTCCCCAAGGCCGGTTTCTTTGCTGACCGCGAATGGATTTGGTCTCCGGAGCCTTTTCAACTGAGCAAAGCGCAGCGTAAAACGCTCACGAGGCTGGGGCACCCGCTTCATCGGTTCCAGCAGGCGAGTGACGAGATTTATCGTCTGAGTGGTGAAGGAAGACGGCCGGCGTGGATCGCGAAGCTTCTGGATGCTGGGAAACCCGACTGGATGATTGCCCATCAAAGGTCGGAGCGCCAGCGGGGGATCATCCCCCGGGTCATTCGGCCGGATCTCCTGCTGACCGAGGATGGTTTTAGCGCTTCTGAGCTTGATGCCGTACCCGGAGGAATCGGGACCTTGGGGTGGTTGAGTCAGGCATACGCGGCCGCGGGATTTGAGATTTTTGGGGGTGCGAAGGGAATGTTGGAGGGATTTGCCTCTTTATTTGATGGGGAAGGAGCCGATATTTTGGTTTCCGAGGAGTCCGGAGATTACCGCCCGGAGATGGATTGGTTGGCGGGTGAGTTGGGTGAGGGGTTTTCGGTTCACGAGGCCGAGAGTTGGTCGCCCGGCGAGCGTGAGGCCTACCGATTTTTTGAACTTTACGACTGGAAGTCGATTCCGGCGATTCGAGATTTGGCTGCGAGCGGGAAAGTGACCCCTCCTTTGAAACCCCATTTTGAAGAAAAACTCTGGTTGGCCTTATTTTGGACCCCTTCGCTCCGCAAAGTTTGGGAATCTGAGCTGCGAGGAAGTCATCTTCAAATGCTCAAGAAAGTGATTCCTTATGGTTGGCCCGTTGATCCAGCCGAAATTCCTCCGCACGCTGCCATTCCTCGTTTGGAAGTGAGTTCTTGGGATGAGGTGGGGGAATTCAGCCAGAAAGACCGGCGTTTGGTGCTGAAGGTCAGTGGTTTCAGCGAGTTGGCGTGGGGATCGCGCGGGGTGACGATTGGTCACGATGAACCCTCGAGTGAATGGCAGCGTCTCGTGAGCGAGGCTCAAGCAGAATTTGAGACCCAGCCCCGGGTGATGCAGGAATTCCAGGAGACCAAATTAATTGAGCATCCCTATTTTGATCCCGAGACGGGTGAGCGTCGCCTCATGGTGGGACGGGTGCGGTTATGTCCTTACTACTTTGTCGATCGCGAAGGACAAACCAAGATGGGAGGGTGCCTCGCGACGATTGTTCCGGCGGATAAGAAGAAGATCCACGGAATGCGAGACGGGGTTTTAGTCCCCTGCATGTAGGCACAAAAAAACCGAACTTCTGGGTGAGAAGTCCGGTTCGGTTTCGAGATCTGGAAGGAATCTATTGGGACTTGTTCCAGCTATAGACGTTGTCTTCGTTGTTTTTACCACCAACTTTGCCGTCTTTGCCCATGTGGTAGACAATGACGCGGCGCTCGAAGATAATCTCATTTCCGAGGTTCTGGGGCTCACGAAGCTGATCGTCGTAATCGTAGTTGAGCATAAGGCGGTAATGACGATCATTCTTTTGGGTGTTCAACCACGGGCCGAGAAGCTCGGCGCGATTTTCAGTGCGCTCAATTCCGTCATGAGCACCCGCACCTTTACCCTTGGCCGTTTTGAATTCGAAGAATGCCTGGCGTTTGGGGTTTTCGGCGATCGCCATCTGGAGTCCCAATAGGGGCGCCATGAACTGGTTGTTGGTTGTTTGCTCGGCGTCAATGGCGGAAGTTCCCGCCATTGGCAGTGCTTGATATTCTTCGTAAAAAGCGTCACAGGCTTGCACTAAATTGCCCATACAGACTCGGGCGGAGGTTTTTTTGGCGTTTTCAATGGTTTTGTTAAACATCGCGAAGCCGAGGGAGGCAAGAACGGCGATGATGGCGATCACGACGAGTAATTCGACAAGAGTGAATCCGGGGCGTCGGGAGGAATGAGGTGGTGTGTGTATCATGATAATCGTTCGGTTTGTGAGATTCAGGAGAGACTAAGGTGCTTTCTGGCAAGTTGGCAATAAAAGCCTTCTATGACCTTACAATATGATTACAAGATATCATCGTTTTGGAGGTTCTCCAGAACAATTTTTGTTCAAAACGAGGAAGACTCACTTTTTTCCCTCAAACTATTCCAGTCAGAGGTCGGTCTTTGATTGTCGCGAGGGATCAGCCAGTTCAAAGTCCATGCATGGCGAAAGCAGAGGAAATGAAAAAGAGTATCATCGCTCTCCTAGGAAAGGAGGGTGGACGACCACTCAATAAAAGCGAGCTGTTCCGTGCTCTTGAGCTGCCTGGAAACATGCGTAAGGAGCTGCGTGAAAATCTTGGGGCGATGGTTGAGAGTGGCGAGATTTCGCAAGCGAAGAAGGGGCGGTATGCCGTGGGTGGCCAGAGCCGCTCGGAAGAGGGCCTGATCGGGAAGCTGAAAGTGAACCCAGGGGGACACGGATGGTTTTTTGCAGATAAGGCCGACGAAGGAAACCTCGCAATGGGAATTGATTTTAATGAGCAGGATCGCTTTTACGTTTCACCGCGCGCGATGGGAATCGCTCTGGACGGGGATATCGTGCGAGTCAAGTTGGTGGAAAACAATGGCAGTTCGAGAGAGCACAATGATCTGCGAGCCCGCGTCATCGAGGTCGTGGAACGCCGATCCAGCAAAGTGACGGGAATTTTTGTAAAGAAGGGAAAGTTTTCCTCGATTAAGACCAGCGATGAGCGCCTTCCTCCGACGATCGAGGTGGGGACGACTCTCGATGCCAAGTCCGGTCAGCTGGTGGCGGTGGAGATTACGGAGTGGACCGATGCGAAGGATATTCCCAAAGGTCACGTTGTCGAGGTGCTGGGATGGCCCGGTGATCCCGGGGTCGATGTGGAGGCAATTGTCCATCAATACGGCATTAACGCGACTTTCCCGAGTGATGTCGTGAAGGCGGCGCAAAAAATCTCAATGAAGATTCCGGCGGCCGAGATCGCCCGCCGGGAAGATTGGCGGAGGGAAGAAGTCCTCACGATCGATCCCAGCACGGCCAAGGATTTTGATGATGCCATTCATGTTGAGAAAACCGAGAAAGGCTGGCGTCTTGCGGTGCACATCGCGGACGTTTCCCACTATGTCAAACCCGAGAGTGTTTTGGATCTGGAAGCACGGGAGCGGGGGAATTCCACCTACTTGGTTGATCGCGTGATTCCGATGCTGCCGGAGGAACTGAGTAATGGTATTTGCTCGCTGGTGCCACAGGAGGATCGCCTCACGAAGTGTGCGGTGATCTACTATAATTTGGAGGGGAAGGTGATGAAAACCTACTTTTGTGATGCCGTGATTCGGACCCCGCGCAAGTATGCCTATGAAGAGGCTCAGGAAATTTTAGATAACCCCGGTAAGGGCGGCAGGCTCGGTGATCGTATCAGGGAAGCCTGGAAGCTCGCTTCGGTCTTACGGAAACGCCGCTTCGCAAGCGGCGGGCTTGATTTGGATATGCCGGAAGTCAGCATCGTCCTGAATGATGAGGGAATCCCGATCGGATATAACCGCGAGGAATACAATGAGAGCCACCAACTGATCGAAGAGTTCATGCTCGCTGCCAATGAGGCTGTGGCCCGGCGGGTGAAGAATTCCGGGCGACCGACAATCTACCGGGTGCACGAGGATCCGGATCCCGATAAGCTTCAGGAATTTGCGGAGATGGCTCGTTCTTATGGTTATGAGCCCGGTGATTTGAGCAACCGGAAACACATTCAAAAGCTCATTGATGCGGCCAAAGGATCACTCGAAGAGCCCGCGATCAAGGTGGGTTTGCTGAAGAGTTTGAAGCGGGCCTGTTATCTGGCGACGCCGGACGGTCACTATGGCTTGGCCAAGACCGACTATTGTCACTTTACGAGTCCGATTCGTCGTTATGCTGATTTGGTGATGCACCGGGCTTTGCAGCCGCTTTTGGAGAACCGGCCTAAGGAAACCGACCGCACCCCTGATGCCAAACGCTGCATCGAGATTGCCGAGCACATTTCCGGGACCGAGCGAACCAGTTCTGATGCCGAGACTGAGAGTCGTCGCATGAAAATGTTGGAGTGGCTTGAGCTTTCTTCGAAAGAGGAACCTCCCCCTGTCTTTGATGCAATCATCACGGAGGTGAGGGCCATGGGCTTATTCATGGAATGCACCGATATTCTACAGCGGGGTCTCATTAAGCGTGAGGGCTTCCCGGATGGCCGATGGTTCTTCGAGAACAACTCCGATCGCTTCGCGAATAGCCGTGGACAGGTTCTGCAAGGAGGAACCCGACTCAAAGTTGTCGTGGACTACGTGGATCGTATCGGAATGAAGGCGGACTTTCGCATCATCGAGGTCCTCGGCGGTTCGGCGAAAAAGAAGGTGGCGCGTAAAAACACCGCAGAAAAGGGAACCACGAAGGGCGGGCGTAAATCCGAAGGGAACGGAAAGAGAGGTGGCCGTCCCCCGGCAAAGAAGGCTGCCAAAAAAGGCGCGCGCCGGAACTATCGCAGGAAGAATGACTAGGAGCGCTCGATCTGACTAGGGCAGTTTCCAAGCGGTTCGCTTTGCCTTGTAATCATTGAGCGGCAAGAGGATGTAAACAGGCTGCTTTGTCGGATCGACCCAAGCGACCAACTTCTTAAGGTTTCTCTCCTCCATAGTGGTGCAACCGGCGGTTGGCTTGCTCCCGCCCCCTCTCCAGATGTGAAAAAAAATGGCCGAACCCGCGTCGGGTTTGGCTTTTGGTGGCGGGTTGTGCGCGATGAAAAGTTTGAGTGAATGGGCGTGATCATTCTGCTTCATTTGCTGTTTCCGCTCCCAAGTGCTCTTGGGAAGGTGTGGCAGAATTTGGTGGGAGTTGTAGTGAGGTGATTTGGAATCCTCAACCCAGAGATCGCGTGGGGTGACTTTGCGGTAGGGGAGCTTTGGATGCTTGCGGATCGCGGGGGCATCTCCCCAAGCGCCACCGATGGAGAAGATTCCGGCGGGGGAACGACCGTCTCCTTCTTTTTTTAAAGTGACGCCATCCGGGCTGCGATGAAGACCTAATCCCCATGCCGAACCTTTACGGCCCAAGCGAACTTTGACCGGGCCTCCGGCCTTTGACCATGCCGCTTTCGAATCAGCGCGCTCGTAGAAGTAAAGCTCGGCGTGGGAACTATGCCACGAACTGGGGTAAGCTACGACGGCCTGCTTTGAATGGGCCGGCACGGTCTGCCCGATTGCGGGGAGGATCAGGAGAAGAAAGATGAGGATTTTCACAATGGCAAGTTACCTCCCCATGACCTCGAAATCAATTGCCGAAAATCCCATCGAGATCCAAATCTGATCGATTCACGGAAGATCTGTCTCCTTCAGCGGGAGACACTGGATCGATCGTGTAGAGCGAATGGTCAAGATCACTACGCAGCTGGTCGATGATTTCGCCCCACCATTCATTGTCAGCCAGGACGTCCTCTTGATAGGTTTCTTGCTGAAAAAGATCCATGATGAGGTAAAGTTCCGAGGTCAGTTGATTCGTCCGGGGAGGAAGGGCGGTGAAGCCATTGACGATGAGTCCCTCGGTGTAGTCGGCGTGGTAACTGACTAAGAGCGGGAAAGCTTCCCGGCGTTGGTTCGCGGTCAGTTGGTAGCGATTGGTCAGCTGCCGAAGTCGCTCCCGCGACTCACGTTCGATTTTTCGACCAATGTCATCGATCGCAATATCAGAAACGGTGACCTCGTAATTGGTCGCGTCCATACGTTCGATTTTTCGCTTATCGAGCGGAAGTGGTGCCGTGCTCTCGCTTCGGCGGGACGGGCGGATAAAAGGGCGAACCGAATCAGTGACCTTCAATTGCTTCGGGTCGTGCTCTGGAGCTTTGCGGGAGGTGGCCAAATAGGTCACAATCCCAGAACCACCCAGGAGGGCCAGGAAGAGAAGTGATTTTGAATGGTTCATGATTCTAGCGGGACGAGTCCGGAGACTACTTAAATTTGGAGCTCATCATCCACTCATACCAAGCGGTCTCGAAGGCGGAGTCATCGGCATATCCGTAGGTTTCGAGCAAGAGTTCTTTCGTGGCATCCCGGCCCTCGCGAATCCCGGTGATGAAGGTTTGATATTTCTTGGTGTGCTCGTCGGTGCTCACGATGAAATAGTTAAGGGCGAGGATGGATCCAGATTCGTTAGGTGACAGGGTGATGATCTCCGCATTGATCGTTTTATCGAGGCTGACCCGCTTGCCAGCTGGGCACAATTTCCGGAGGATTTTTGGCCACGATTCCTCCGGTCCAAGGGAACCTCCTTTGCGGGCATCAACTTTGGCGTCAGGATTAGCCTGATAGTAGGCTTCGAAATCGAGGTGGTTTCCCACTGTCTTCGTGATTTGGACGTTGCCGGCAGGCCAGTTGTTCCGTTTGGCATCTGTCATGACGCATTCATGGAAGGCGTTACCCGAATCCACGAGGTAGGTGGTGAAGCGAAATTTGTCCTCTTTGCCGGCATTTTGCCCGCGGGGCGTGCGGAATTCTTTTTTCTCAAAGTCCGCCTCAAGTCCGGACAGAATCTCTAGCATGACTTCAAAGGCCTTTTCACTAAACTTCCGCGCAGGGTCGGTGCCCGTCCCATGAGTGCGGATCATGAAGTGATCGAGCTCCTTTTCCTTCCATGGAGTTTCCGGGAAATGAATTGTTTGGCTGTAGGTGAAGCCCGTGGCCAGCAGCGTGACTGCGGCAATTAAAACCTTCATTCAGAGAGCATAACCAAGAGATGACGAGGTGGCAATGAGGGAAAGACATTCTTGCCGCTGACTCATCAGGGTAATCATGTTTAAGAGACGGAGAAGGAAAAGCCTGCGGAAAGTCGCAAGCAGGAGGTTTTCTCTACGTTAACCGCTAAAAAAAGCCTGGTCACGAATGACCGGGCTTCTTGTTTATGAGGTTCTTGGGGGGATGGGATTTACTCGCCCGCAGGCTTTCCGCCCTTGCGAGGACCTCCTTTGCCTTTGCCACGACCTTCAGGGCCGCCTTTGCGGCCTTTGCCACCGGGGCGCTCACCGCGGCCACGCTTGGGCATGTTCTTCATCATTTCAGCGCGCTCTTCCTTGCTGAGTTCGCCGTCGCCGTCTTTGTCGAACTTCTTCATCATTTCAGCCTTACGAGCTTCGCCAGCAGCTTTGCGCTCTTCTTCATTGAGCTTGCCGTCACCGTCCTTGTCGAACTTCGCCATTATTTCGGCGCGACGAGCTTCCATGGCGGCTTTGCCCTCTTCCATGGCGGCTTTGCGTTCTTCCGCACTGATTTTGCCGTCTTTGTCCTTGTCGAACTTCTCAAGCATTTCCTTGGGGATAGGGCGCCCACCACCGCGAGGTCCTTTTCCTTTTCCTTTTTCGTCACCCTTGGGAGGTGCGGCACTTACGATGGCACAGGTGGCAATCGCCACGACGACAGATGTCAGTTTCATTTTCATAGTTTTTTGAGTTGTCGGGATTGGGGAGTCTCCCGGATTCGCACGATCTAACCTGAGAGGTCGCGAAGAGTTGCAAATTCTTTTCGAGAATTGTCATTGCTCGAATCAAGCCCTGTCCCAAAGATCAAGGGGATGCCAGACGAGGCCAAAAAACCTTCCAAAGCCGAAGTCTTCCGTGCCCGGTTGACAAGCACCGTGATCCTGTGGACCATCGTGACTGCGGTCTTTGTTTCTCAAAATGCCTGGGCCTTCTTTGGGTTGGTCGCTTTTCTCACCGTCGCGGGCGCTTTCGAGTTCCGCGGGTTGTTCTCAAAGTCCCCGGGGGGAGGATGCCGGACGATTGGATTGGTCGTCGGTCTTTCGGTGGCGCTCTGGACGGGCCTCGGCCTGATTTACGGGTCTCTGGAGCAGGGCGATTATCTTTGGGAGGTGGTCGGACTCACCGTGGTGGTGCTGGCGGCATTCTGTTGGAGGTTTCGCAATGGCATCGAGGGGAGGGAAAGTGTCGATGCGGTGGGCGACAGCCTGCTGGCTTACGTTTATGTCCCCGTGCTTTTTGGCTGCTTTGTTTTTCGCCTGATCTTTCTTCCCGAGACCGGCGGGCAGGTGCCAGGAGCGTGGTTGCTCCTGCTCATGATTGCGGCGGCCAAGTTCACCGACATGGGGGCCTACATCACGGGGTCGTTGCTCGGAAAAAACAAGATGGCCCCACATCTTAGTCCGGCAAAAACCTGGGAAGGCTTCTTTGGGGCCCTCTGCTTCGCGCAGTTGGCCGCTTGGAGTGTGTGGGCTTTGGCGGGCCATACTTTGGCTTGGATCCCTCCGGTGCATGTTGCGGTGCTAGCCCTCTTGATTGGCTTGGTGGCGGTCGCCGGCGACTTGGCCGAGTCGGTCTTAAAAAGAAGTCTCGCGGTGAAGGATTCCGGGAATTTGATGCCGGGAATCGGGGGCATTTTGGACCTGATCGATAGTCTCTGTTTCGCGGCTCCGGTCACTTACTTTTACCTCCTCGCGACGGGCCTCGTATGATGAAAAAGCGCGTTTTAATTTTAGGTTCAACGGGTTCGATTGGAACGAGTGCTCTGATTGTGGCTCGGCAAATTTCGGATCGAATGGAGATTGTCGGTCTTGCCGCGGGCACCCGGGTTGAGGATTTGGAAGCGCAGGCGCAGGAGTTTGGAGTAGACTTTTTATGCCTCGCTGATGAAGCGCGATATTCGCAATTGCAGAAAAAAGGGCGGACAGTTTTTGCGGGCGCGGAGGGCTTGGTCGAAATTGTCGAGGCCACGAAACCCGACCTCGTGCTGGTCGCAATTGTCGGAGTTGAGGGATTGCGACCGACTTTGAAAGCGATCGAGTTGGGCTGTGATGTCGCGGTGGCGAGTAAGGAAATTTTGGTGATGGCAGGTGAGGTTGTCATGAAGGCCGCGCGTGAGAAGGGCGTGAATATTTTGCCGGTTGATAGTGAACACAATGCCATCTTCCAATGTCTCGAAGGACACAAAGGAGGATCCGAGGAAGTGCGGCGATTGATCGTGACGGCGTCTGGCGGGCCCTTTCGGACTCTCCCTGCTGAGAAGCTTATTGAGGTCAAGTTAGAAGATGCTTTAAAGCATCCCACTTGGGAGATGGGGCAGAAAATCACGATCGATTCCGCGACTCTTTTTAACAAGGGGCTGGAGATGATCGAGGCGCGTTGGCTCTTCGATATCCCGATGTCTAAGGTGGACGTTGTGGTACATCCCCAAAGTATCGTCCATTCGATGGTGGAGTTTATCGACGGGAGTGTCTTGGCCCAGCTCAGCACCACGGACATGTGTTTTCCAATTCAGTATGCCGTGGTCTGGCCCGAGCGACTGCGTAACGAGTTGAAGCCGTTAGATTTCCCGGCCTTGGCGAAACTTGAATTCGAAGCACCAAGAGAGTCTGATTTCCCGGCACTGGGATTGGCCCGCGAGGCGGGCGAGCGCGGGGGGACTTTGCCGGCCGTTTTAAATGCCGCCAATGAGATTGCCAATGAAGCCTTCCGAAAGCGTGCCCTGAGTTTTCCGGGGATTTGGGAGGTGGTGGAAAAGACGATGCGCAAGGTCGAGCATATCGACAGCCAAGAACTGGAGGTCGTCGTCAATGCCGACCTTGAGGCGCGCCGGATCGCGCGCGAGTTTACCAAGCTCGGATGATCTCGTCCACGAGCGCCGGCCCACGGTAGACGAAGCCGGTGTAGATTTGCACGAGGGAGGCTCCGGCTGCTTTTTTGGCGAGGGCGTCTTCGGCTGTGAAAATTCCTCCCGCTCCGATGATGGGGACGTCCTTGCCGAGACCGGCGTGAAATTGCGCGATAACTTCGGTGGAATGTGAGGTTAAGGGTGCTCCGGAGAGGCCCCCGGCTTCTTTGGCGTTACGATGATCTTTGACGGCCTCCCGCTCGAGGGTGGTGTTGGTGGCGATGATGAAATCAAGTCCGCCATCGCAGAAGACTTTGGAGAGTCCGGTGATTTGTTTTTCATCGAGATCGGGCGCGACTTTCAAGGAGAAGGGCACGTAGCGCCCGGTTTCTTGGTGAAGTTTTGTTTGGAGATTCTTGAGTGTTTCGAGAAGTCGCCCAGCGGCGTCTTCGGATTGGAGATCGCGGAGGCCGGGGGTGTTGGGCGATGAAAAATTGGCGGTGATGTAATCGGCCCAAGGGTAGGACTTTTCGAAGGCGATGGCGTAGTCGTCGTTGGCCTGCTCGTTGGGAGTGACCTTATTTTTTCCTATGTTGATGCCGACAATGCCTTGATAGGAAGAGGCGGAGCGAGCGTTCGCGAGTCCTTGCTCGATGCCGGGGTTGTTGAAGCCCATGCGGTTAATGAGGGCCTTATATTGGGGGAGCCGGAAGAGGCGGGGGGCTTCGTTGCCGTCCTGTGGTTTTGGCGTGAGGGTGCCCACTTCGATGTGTCCGAACCCGAGGCGGCCGAGGGCATCGATGGTGTTGGCCTCTTTGTCGAGTCCGGCGGCGAGGCCGATGGGGTTGGGGAAAGTGAGGCCCGCGAAGGTGACCGGCTTGGATTCCGGTTCGGTCGTCATGGCCTTGAGGAGGCCGAGCTTTTCGGTCTGGCGTAGTCCGGCCATTGAAAGGTGGTGGGCGCGCTCGGCATCGAGGCGGAAGAGAACGGCGCGTGCGACGGGATAGAGGAGATTAAGCATCTTTGGATAAATAGAAAGGACTGACAGGAGCGACTGAAGAGAGAAGAGACGAGTGAGGGAAGAATTGGAAGATTCTAGGGGGAATATATTGTGAAAGTATAAAAGTAACGGTGGAGTTTGACCAAAAGGAGAGCGATGACTGGTCTCGTTTGACCGGTGAGGCAAGGATGGGCTCTGCGGCGCGCAAGTTGGTGACGGAGGCCTTATCCTCCTTCCTTTTTTCGCAGACGGATGGGGCCTTTCGCGGTGGAGGGGTCTACGACGTGGCCTTTTTGGAGGATCTCAATTTTGTCGGTGCAAACGAGGCGGCGCGCGGCTTGGCGGGTTCGTTCCATTTGGTCGCGCCATTGGTCTTCGGGAAATACAAGGCGGGTGGCTTCGCTGGGGCAGATCGTGGCATTGCGGGCGCGCTGATCGAGGAGGTTGAGAATGGTTTTTTCGAGCTGGCGGTCGATGGGACTGGGTTTTGATTTCCGACAGCGGGTAGAGCAGAAGCGAATTTCGTCCCAGCTGTTTTCCCACTTCCGGCGCCATTCGATGGCACGGCCGCAGGTTTGGCAGATTTTATCTGGCTTCATTGGGGAGTTGCTTTTTTGAGGAGCGGGGAGATGGATGTCTCATGACGGAACAACTTAAAAATCAAATTATCCGGATGGCGTGGGAGGATCGCACTACCTTTGATGAAATTGAGAAGCGAACAGGCTTGGCGGAGGCGGAGGTCATTAAGGTGATGAGACGGTGCCTGAAGGCGAAGAGTTTTCGGATGTGGCGCAAACGCGTGAGTGGTCGGGTGACGAAGCACGCGGGGAAATTTCGAGAAAGCCGGGAGGAGTTAAAGCGCGTTCCGGGGCTGCATTTGCTCAATCGGGACGAGCGGGAGTGAAGAAAACGGGTTCCAGTTTAGCGTTTACGACGGACAACGACGAGTGCTGAAAGGCTCAGGATGAGTGTGGAGGATGGCTCGGGGATGAGGGCGAGTGAACCGGTTGCCGGTCCGACGACTCGCGGACTTTCAAGCGCGATCTGCGCCCTTACTTCTTTACGGGCTTGTAGGATATTGATGAGCGCCGCGTTGTCTATGGTTCCTTGATAAACCTGATAGGTCACAAAAGCATCACATTGCATCCCTGAAGGGATTGTCGTTGACCCAAAGGTGAAAGGAAGGAAGGGGTTGGTGGGTTCAAGATCGCAACCTTCAACGTGCTCGGTTCTGGAAGGAGTGAAGAAAAAGATGAAGGTCTCATGTTCAGGGCCGATGAGATTGATACGATTACCAGAAAGACTCCCTGACCAGATTTCGAATCGTGTGCCAGAATTAGAAGTTTCAAGTCACTTTGCTGTGTAAAGAGGTGTCATTTCAAGATGTTGTGAAAGGATTGAGGTCGAATTCACCAGTAGCGCGGAGGACTTCAGCGGCGACGAGGGAGCCGACGACGGCTCCACGGTGGCAGTTGTCTCCGCCGACCTTGGCGTTCGCGATGATGGCGGCGGGGAAGTTATCGTGGTATTTCCAGGCGAGGTAGAGGGAGGCGGGGAAAGCTTGGTCGATGTAGCAGGCCGGGCTGAGTCGTTGGCCGATGACAACGCGGTCGGGTTGGCGGGACCAATCGTTGGCCTTGCGGGTCGAGAACCAATCGCCGGCGAGGGTCATGAGGGCTTCGCGGAGCGGGGTGCCCTCGGAGATTGCTTGCAGGAGGCGGGTGAGGCAGTCGGAGGCGCGTAGGACATTGGATTGGCGGTGCGTGAGGGTGACGTGATTCTTGACGGTTTGGCGGTGGTCGCCCGGAGGGAGAGCGGCGAGGAGTGAGGGGACGGTGGCGAGGCCGCCGATGTGTTCATCGGAGATGCCGCATTTGAGGATGTTTTTTCCAGAGGCGTAGCGGTTGAAAAAGGCGCGGTGGTATTCCTCGACGTAGGTGTCGCGGTGCCATCCAGGAGTGAGCATGAGGTCAATGTAGAGGAGGGCCCAGCGAGAGGGATCGTATTCTTCGTTGGCCGCGACTTGCTCGTAAAGGGCGCGGGCGAGCTTGTAATTGACGGTATTTTCGCCTGCGTGAAGGTTTTGGTGGTAGTGGACGTTCCGCTGTCCCCAGAACTTCGCTTGGTCGTGGAGGATGTCGGCCTTTTCATTCACCGGAATGAATTCGGAACGCCAGAGAATGCTATCGGGATGGTGTGGCAGGGGGGCTTGATAGGTCGAGAGATCGGGGAAATCCTCATCGAGGGCCTCGCGGTTATAATACCAATGGACGGGCATCGCGAAGGCGTCCGCCATGAGTGAGCCTTGATAGGCCGCTTCGTGAATCGTCATGGCAGACTATCGCGGGGGAATGGAAATTGTCCTCGAAAATTTGGCGGACTGGAATCAGGTCGTCAGTTCAGTCATCTCGCCGGTGCTATCGACGAACTTCGAAGACGGCACGCCGAGTCGATTCATCAGGGTGACGAAGAGATTGGCGAGAGGGACGTCGCTACCAAAGCGATGGTAGCCGCCATGGTTGAGGCCAAGGCGACCTCCCCCGGCCAAGACGAGAGGATAGTTGGTGTTGTTATGGGTCGTGCTATTGCTGCTGCCGTAGAGAACCATCGTTTGGTCCAGAAGATTGCCTTCATTCTCGGGGGTGTCTTGTAATCGCTGGAGAAAGTAGGCCAGTTGTTCGGCCCGGAAGCGATCCCATTTCCCGAGGGCTTCGGCACCTCCGGGCTTGTTCCACCCGTGGGCGAGGCTGTGTTGGCTTTTGCCGAAGCCGAGGAGGGAGGGAAACTTGGTCGCGACCGAGGTGGCTCCGTTCATGTTGCCCATTTGATACGTCAGAAAACGGGTGGAATCGGTCTGAATGGCGAGAAACATGAGATCAAACATGGTCTTGATGAGTTCGCCCGGTGTTTTGTCATCGGCATCAAGATGGAGGCCGGTGGCATCGACTTCAGGCTTGGGGATTTCGAGCCATTTCTCCGCGCGCTCCACCCGTTGTTCAATCTGGCGGACGGATTGGAGATACTCGTCGAACTTTTCCTGATCGTGTTTGCCGAGCTTGCGGCGCAGAGATTTGGAATGCTCGAGCACGAGGTCGAGCATGTGATCGGAGTTCGCCAGTTCCTGTTGTTTTGCCACGAGGCTTTGGTCTTCTTTTCCAAAGAGGCGGTTGTAGACGAGGCGGGGATTGTGAAGCGCAGGAACGGGTTGGCCGCTACCGCTGAAGGACAGAGTGCTGGATCGGGTTGCTTCGCCAACGCCGCCATCGACGGACAAACTGAGCGAGCGGAAGCGCGTTTCGTTCCCAAGTTTCGCGGCCAGGAGTTGGTCGAGTGAGACCGAGTTTTTCAGTTGTCCGCCTTTGAACTCTGCGGCAGTCAGGAAAATATCGGCGGTGTCATGTCCTCCGGTTTTTCGGCCGTGCGGATGGGAGAGTCCACCCAGAATCGAGACCTGCTTACGAAGCGATTCGAGGCATTTGAGGCTTTCGTTGAATTGAAAGTCACGTCCCTCGGTATCGGGAAACCACTGCCACTTTGATTCGTCGCTTTTCTTTTTGGGCAGGCTCACCCCATAGGGAAAGTAAATCGCGCAGAAACGCTTAGGGGTCGACGAGGTCTTGGCATCGGCACCCATGCATTCGAGAAAGGGGAGGGCGAGAGATGCCCCGAACCCTTGTAAGAAGGTGCGGCGGGGAAGATGCCAGGATTTACGGCTCATGATTTATTTGCTTTGGAAGGCTTCGCTCGCCACGATAAGGTGAACAAGCGTTTGGATACGGTAGCCGTCGGCGATAAATTTCGAGGTGAGGTCTGCGAGTTTTTTTTCATCGACTAATTCCAGGCGCCGGCCCAGGGCATAGGTGAAGAGCTTGGTGGCGAGGGCTTTGGCAAATTGTTCCTTTCGCTCTTCAATGAGATACTTTTTAAGAGCGGTGATCCCGGGGATTTTGGTGCCATCAGGCAAGATCGCTTCCGGGAGGACGGGCAGGCGGGTCAGGCCCTTGCCTTTGGTTTTTTTACGCAAGATTTGCTCGCGCCAGAGTCCGTCGGCTCCGAAGTTTTCGAGCGGGATTCCCCAGGGATCGATGCCTCGATGGCAGTCGTGGCAGGAGACTTCTTTCCGGTGCTCGGCGAGTTGGTCGCGAACGGAGAGCTTCGCGAAATTGGGGTTGGTGGCATCGAGGCTGGGGGTGTTTGGAGGAGGATCGGCGGGAGGATCATCGAGAAGGCGCTCGCGAATCCACACCGCCCGTTTGACCGGGTGGGAATCTTCGCCGGTCGAGTTGCCGAGGAGAATGCTGCCGTGAGTGAGAACTCCGCCGCGATGATCCGATGGTTGTAAGGAGACCCGCTCGAAGGTGCTGCCTCGTGGTCCAGTGACCCCGTAGTGTTTTGCGAGGGGTTCGTCCAACATCGTGAAGTCGGAATCGAGGATGTTGAGGGCGCTGAGATTCTTTTGGAAAATCTCGCCGAAGAAGTGAATGGTCTCTCCGCGCATGGAGGTCTTTAAGGCGTTATCAAATTTTGGGTAGGAGTCGGGGTTGAGGGCGACTCTTTGGAGTGCCCCAACGTCAAACCATTGCTCGGAGAATTGCTCGATGAAATTCCAGGAGCGCGGGTCGGTGATCATGCGGTCAATCTCTTGATGGCGCACTTTTGGGTCACTGAGTTTGCCATCTCGTGCCAAGCGCAAGAGGGGGGAATCGGGCATCGTGCTCCATAGAAAGTAGGAGAGTCTGGATACCAATTCCCAATCGTTGATTGGTCCTTTTGAGGGACCCGAGGGTTCGATGAGATAGAGGAAATCAGGAGAAATGAGAACCATTGCGAGAGTCTCACGAAGGGCTTCTTCAAACGAAGCCATTTTGGGTCGTGCGGCCTCAAAAAAGCGGGAGTACGGCATGACCTCGTCGGGCGTGATAGGTCGGCGAAAGGCCCTACTCATAAAGTGTTTTAAGACGACATGAGCGTAGGCGAGTTCGTTGCTCTTGAACTTCGAGGGGAAGAGGATTTGCGTGTGGTGCGAGGGTGGCCATTGATCGAAGATTGGTCCGACAAATTGCATCGAGGCCACCTCGATTTCCGGGTAAGTGAGCGGACCTTTTTGTTCCTTTTGCTTCTTGCCCTTACCCCGGGCTTTGAGGGGTTTGTTCCTGCCTTCGGCATAGGCATTATCAAGCCAGATGAGGAGTCCGGGGAACTTGCTCTGGGACTTACTGGGAAGAGGGAAGTTTTCAATCCGACCACGCATTTCGATGACCTGCCAGTCTTCGCTAGTGACATCAATGGGATCGAAGAAGAGGCGCGGGGCCCGGGTGTCGGCACGGTAACCAATCGCGCCACGAAGTTGGGGGTAGCCACGATCTTTCGCGAACTTTGCCCGAACCTTAGCTCTGATCAAGATTTCACCTTCTTCCGGGTATTCTTTTAATTTGGCAATGAACTGCTGGTCCTTGTCGAGGCGCTTACTGCCACGATTTTTATCCTTCACGGTGGTCTCGAACTTCAATTCGAAGGTCGCGGGCTTAGGGCCGCTGACGAGTGCCTTGGCAAGACCTTTGCGAGCCGCTTCGAGGTAATACTCCAACTGGAGGTCGGACATTTGCAAGGTTGCGCCATTGTTTCGAAAGCCGTCTTCGGAGAGTGCTTCGGGCGGGAAGTTTTTGGAATAATCAATCTCGATCCCAAGAAGATCGGTCATGGTGTTTTGATATTCGAGGCGATTGAGGCGGCGGAGGACGACACGACCTCCAGTGTTCTTTTGGGCTTCGACCACGGATTCGATTTCACCATTAATCCAGCCAGTGAGGATCTTGAGCTCAGTTCGGGTGAGAGGATCTTCTTCCTCCGGTGGCATTTCCGCCAGGTTCAGCGCATCTTTGACGTCATGCCAAGTCTCGGCAGCGGCACGATCTTTGAGGAGGTCTGCGGAGAGGGTGTCGAGACGGAGATCTCCTTTTTGTTTTTTGGGTCCATGACACTTGAAGCAGTGGGCCTCCAAAATAGGGCGAACCTCGCTCGTGAAGTCGAGGGTCTCCTGACTCGCTCCTGTCAGGATGAGGAAGGAGAAGAGGAAAAGGGTGAGGCTGCGGGAGTTCATCTAATTCGCTACCGCCTTGATACCAAGAGGTAATCCGTGGTCTTTCAAAGCGAGCAAGGACTCAGGATCGCCCCAATCGATGATTTGATGAACTCGCCCGATCGAGCCGACCTGCCAAGTCTTTGAATCGTCTCATCCCGCCACGAGACGATGGCAAAAACGTCGGGGTTGAAAAGGAGGACTTGATCATGTGTTACTTAGGAGCTTCTGTGAGCACTGCCGCTGAAATCGAAGCCGCCATCGAGAATCTCGGCGATACGATGGACAAAGTCTTTCGTCGCACCGGCTTTTCTTGATGGGAATAAGCGCGCCGCCATTGCCTCGCCCTCGGTTTTCTTAAAAGTCAACGGGGTTGAGACCATAGGCATCGCCCCCATGGAGCTTCATCAACCCACGATTGAAGTCGCGGCAAGTAAGCTCAGTCGGCAAGGCCTCGCGGAAATCATGCGTGCGCTCTTCGCTTGCAAGCCGCCTCTTTCTTTGGCCCCTAAAAGTTGCGAAACCATCGGCGATGACTCGCTCTGATCGCCGAACGATCCTTGCTCCGCCTTTCGCGATCTTGGCGATCCTCCTCGGCATCTCTGGAAGTGCCTCCGGCGCGTTGAAACACGCAGCCACAGAAGTCGACAATTCAGATCATTAAGATAATTTCTGCTGTGCCAATCATAAAAATGACAACGAATCGTATTGGTTATTTTTTGATCCTCGTTTAAGATTGACGAAGTCGGACAGAATGATATCTTAAAACATTGAAAATGACTGCTAGAAAAACTCACTGACATGGACGCGCCCCCATCGACCCTCACCCAAAATTCCCGACCTCTCCGCCCCAAGCAAAGAGATCCGCAATCGAGGTTCATGGCGTCCCATTTCAAGACCTCCCAAGAGGGATCGGCCGGCCCCCATCACTACGAATCCCTTTTACGAACTTCCAGCCCAGTCCCTCCCCATACTCTTACCTTTCCCTCCTCCACCATAGACATAGAGACCGCTCAAGCCCGGAAGCCTCTTGATTTGTTAGCCCCTCGTAGCCATAAGTCACCAGCACTATCACTACGTCCAACGCAGGCAATCTCTCGTCTTCCAAGGCGAAATGCGCCCGCCACCTACTCCTATGTCGCTCCACCGGTCAGAAATTGGCCAAGCAGAGATCCCATTGGGGAGAGTGGGGGAATCAATCTTTATGGGATGGTCGGGAATGATGCGGTGGGCGAAGTTGACAGATTTGGACTTTTTTTCGGATACAAGCAAGATCCATGTGAATTGGGGGAGAGACGAGAGAGACAAAGCATTCAATTAAGTGTTTACACGGGAGGAGATTTGTCATCCTCTGAGCTTCTTGGAATTTCGGAGGATATCTCAGGTGGTTTGTCTGTTCTAGCCAGTTTTGAAGATATAGGAGGCTTGGCTAAAGCTTTGGCTAAGAAAGGTATCCAAGGAGGTGCCGAAGCGGGTGCGGAAGCAGCCGGAAATATATCGAAAGAAGCTTCTAAGATGATTGATGATTCAATTGGATTTGGCTATGGAGATTTCGTGGGAAAGGCTGCGGCGGTGTTAAATGGAATGGTTGGAGATTTCGTAACCAATCATTACGGGAAAATTGGCGGAATGATTGTTGTTGATATTACTTGCGGAAAGTGTGTCTGCGTAGATCCATGGTGGGGCGATTCTTACAATGAACTGCAATATGATGATCCTAAACGATATTTTTATATGGTCAAAAAAGTAGGAAACGACATCGTTACAAGGAAAGCTGCAAATCTTGGTTTGGTCAAACCCTTGGATGAGATCACGCTTGCTGATATTGAAATGGCTAGACGGAAGGCGTCTGAGGAAGCAGGGTGTAATAAAAAATAAAAAGATATGAAAGTGATATTATTTACTTTAATTTTTGGTCTTTCCCTGCTCGTGGAGGGTTGCGGCCCCCAAGAGAAGCTTGATCTAGGGGAAAAATTCGAACTTCTAAACAAGAAATTTCCTGAAGCTGATTACGATAGGATGAAAGATCTTGTTGAGTCGTTTGATCCACCGCCGAAGATAGTGCCAGTTTCTTTTAACTTAAACTTGGAAGGTGAGAATGGATTCAAGTTGTTCTTTTTGGAAGCGATTGTGATCGGGAATCAGAATCTACCTGGAGAGATTATTATCGGGGGGCGAAAGAGTTCTCTACGAGATTTGAAAAGAGAGCGTAGCGAGACTGAGGTGAAAGTTCTTGGTGAAAAAGTATCTATTAAGACTTTGGTGGCATTGGTTGGGCCGAAAAATTTTTCCCTCTTCTTAGAAGGGGAAAAGCCGATGCAAATCAGAAAAAAGGGGGGCGAAGAAGACATTGTTTTGATAAATTCTGATCCAGATTGGGCGAAGGTGGACCTTAACCAAAATAGCGGTGTTCAGATTGTAACAATCAAGTCCAAAAATCTTTCAGTAGTAAGAGATGCTAAATAATGACGCCAATGACTTCCTGTTGTGCGCCACTTTGATATCGCAATAAATATGTCAGGCATAGCGCACCAGAAAATCCTCTGCATCCATCTACCTTCAATGGTTATACGACGGGGTGGGGCGGAGTGAGTTGGGGTAGGTTTGGGCGTTTTGGTGGTGGTCGACGTCGTAATCCTGTCGGTGTTTCGAAAGTCCCAAGCACCTTCGTCCGGCAATTCGACCGCTGCGGCACGCTGTCTGCGGGGCGGCAAGCGCCCTGCGCGCAGACATCGCGCCTCCGCTCGCGCGCTTCTGTTCGGAGGGCGGTCGCTGGGCTG
>Ga0222650_1000261_pt1 | contig 44985 bp, 32 predicted proteins | sample AntAcemetagen367_FD_179820 | JGI IMG/M metagenome (GOLD analysis project Ga0222650, IMG submission 179820) | Saline water microbial communities from Ace Lake, Antarctica - #367 | ecosystem: Environmental > Aquatic > Non-marine Saline and Alkaline > Saline | place: Antarctica: Ace Lake... | reverse complement strand
CGGCCTCGCTACGCTCGTCCGTCCGCTACGTCCTGCGTGGCGGCGAACCTTACTAAGAACCATCAACCAATCAAACCACTGACAGAAGAATCCCGCCGCCGGTATTCGTTAGCTGTTTGAATTCGCCCAAGATACAGACGGCAAGCTAAATGTTAAGACTGATGCGATTTAATGACCCAAGCTCTGAGGTTGCGGTAAATTGGGTCAATCCCCGCGCTAACTAACATTGGGCCGTTCTTTTCGTGCCGCTTCTCAAAACTTTCCTAGAAATTTCTCAGCATCTCCAGTGCCTCTTCCAGTTTCTCTCGAGGGAGGTGATGGGGTTGTTAGGGGGGGGCTTCGGCGGGTTGGGGCGAGACTTTGGCCGAACGGCTGGCATCTTTTGTGAAAAGCTAGACGCATTTCTTACGCCACTGAGAGCAGAGTCAGTAGCGCGATTTCCGGGCGGCAGGCGAAGCGGACGCGGATGCCGGTGGTGCCGATGCCGCGGGTGACGTGTATTTTGGCGTCGCCGCCTTGGTCGTTGTCGTAAATGCCGTAGAGGTATTTTTTTCCGTAGCGGACTTTTGCAGGGGCGTAGCCGATGAGGGGGACACGGCATTGTCCACCGTGGGTGTGGCCGGAGAGTTGAAGGAGGAATTTTTTTTCGCGGCTGAGATGATCGAAGTAGTCGGGTTCGTGGACGAGAGCGAGGGTGGGGGTTTTGGCGGTGATTCCCCGGAAAGCGCGATCGGCGTTGGGGTGGCCGAGCCAAATGAAATCGAGTCCGGCGATGGCCAGGGTGTCGCCTTGGATGTTGAGTCGGGTGTTCTCGTTGATGAGAAAAGTGATGCCCGCTTTTTCGAATGAACGTTTGAGCTCGCGACCTTTCATGTGCCAGCCGTCGTGGTTGCCCATGATGGCGATGACGCCGTGTTTGGCGCGGAGTTTTGCGAGGTGGCTGAGGAGGGGTGGGATGACGGCTGGGTCGCGGTCTAAATAGTCGCCGGTGAGGATGATGAGATCGGCGTCGAGGGCGTTGACCCTTTTGACCATCTCGGTGAGGAGGGCATCGTCGTCATGGGGGCGGAAATGGAAATCGGCGAGGTGGATGACGCGCAGGCCGTCCAGGGAAGCTGGGAGATTGGGGAGAAGGACTTCTTTTTTGGTCAGCGAAAGCCATTCGGGTTCGATAATAAAAGCGTTCGTCAGGCAGGCCCCGCCGCCGAGAGTGGAACCAGCGAGGAGGGTAAGGAGGCGGCGGCGGGTGATTTTTGGGGCGGGCATGGAAGAGAGTTAGGCGGCTCGGTGTGAATTTTTAATGAAGAGAGGGTGAATTTTTGGAAGAAATGGGAGGTGACAGAGATGGTCCTGCCACGGGCACTGGAGCGGTTCGCTGCCCTGCTTCATACTTCCCGGAAATCTTTCATGGGAATCTTTCATATTGGAAAGAGGATCTTGAAATGGGAGATCCGACTCCACCGAACGACTCAATCGAGAAACCGGCTGAGGAAAACAGCAGGCGGAGAAGCAGGGAAGCCGACGAGTGAGTGGTTGGTACTCGCATCATTTCGCATTGTGGTAATACGAAGATGTAGCTAGGCAAGCACATGGACATTCCCGAATTGTGTTCCATTGCCGCAGAGGAAGTTGCGATGATCGTCAGGGTTCTCCCCGACGAGGTGAGGAAGCAGGCGGATCAGTGCCCGGTGTCATATGAGGAAAAGCCCTCGCCGGACGATGGCCTGGAGGCGGATACTCTCGGGCTTTTCGAAGGTGCGTCCCTAATCGATGAAGCCGGCCCGGATGCGCTGCCGCTGATCCGGCTTTTCGTGGGCAACCTGTGGGACTACACGGAACGCGACGAACAGGATTTCCGCGACGAGGTGGGCACCACCTACCTCCATGAACTGGGTCACTTCCTCGGCTGGGATGAGGACGAGGTGACGGAACGCGGACTCGAATGAAACGAATATGACTATGAACCAACCTCCTCCGATGCCTGTCCATCAGATCAACGCCCAGGATGAGGCGCATCTGGGGCTGATCTCCGTTTTCCACTACGTGCTGGCGGGCCTCTACCTGCTGGGTATCGGATTCGTCATCATACATTTCATGATCATGTCCATGGTCTTCCGTATGGCAGGGGCGGAGTCCGGGAAATCCCATCCGGCACCAGTCGCCGTGATCGCGGAAAACCCGGCAACCGAAACACCCGGGGAAATGTCCGGCTTACTGGAAATCCCGCCCCCGGCCACAGCGCCGCCCACGGCACCGAATGTAGCAAAACCCAATCCATTCCCCAAGGAGATCATTCCGTTCTTTATCGGAATTTACGTGGTGATCGGTCTCTTCATGGTCACGTTGTGCGTCGTCAATATTCTTTCCGGACTCTACATCCGGAAATACAAGAACCGGACTTTTTCGTTCATCGTCGCAGCGGTGAACTGCCTTCAGATCCCGCTCGGCACCTTGCTGGGTGTTTTTACCATCATCGTCCTTTCGCGTGTGAGTGTGAAAATGGAATACGATGCAAAGCTGGCTGCTTAGGTCATATCAACCGGCTCGCAGAGCAATCCCAGTCGGACTCCTCCCTGAGAGATTCGGCCGAAGGAGCATGGTATGCGATGCTTCTGAACCACGAGTTCGATGATACCGCGCTCATAGTCCATCTCGACGAGGTGGCTGCCGCGTCAGCTTGGACGGCTAGCCTTTGGTACAGACCGCGGAGGCGCACCTACTCCTCAGCCTGGAGGCGGATGAGTAGATCACCTGGAATGCCGAAGCGGAATTGGACGCGCGGAGCGAGGTTGGTAATTATGCCTTTTCTCTTGCGAATCACATCGCCGAGTTGCGCTTCGCTGATTTTCAACGCTTCCGCAGCCTCGGCTCGGGTGACGCCGTGATGGGCAATGGTATCACGGATGAGAGCGGCGGCAGGGTTTGAAAATGGCTTTGGGATCTTCAGGGGATCCAGGAGAATGGCGGAGGTTTTCGAGCGATGGCCGCTTCATGGATGACAACGAGTTTGCGATACGCCTGCCCTTCAACGCCCTGCGGCACGAATACACCGAAGTTTTCCACCGCTCACAATACTCCCGAAAAACTGCTTGATCCCATGCCATGCGTCTGACCCCAATGAGGGTGCGGAGATTTTTCGTGCGAAAGCCCGATGGAGATGATTAGTTTCGTGTCATGGAAAATGTCATTTCACGCCGTCCTTTTTTGAAAATTGCCATCGGTGCCGGGCTCGCCGCTACTTTCGCCCGTGCCCAGGAAGGAAAGCCTGCTGGAAAAAAGGTTGGCTGGGCGCTGGTGGGTCTTGGTTCCCTGAGCACGAATCAGATCGCTCCGGCCCTGCAAAAGACCAGCCATTCCCGCCTCGCCGCAGTCGTCACCGGTACTCCCGAGAAGGGTGTAAAGTGGCGGGAGAAATACGGGCTTAAGGAAAGCGACGTTTTTGACTACGAAAACTTCGAGAACATCGCCAATCATCCGGATGTGGATGTGATTTGTATCGCTCTTCCGAACTCCATGCATCACGAGTTCACCCTCCGGGCAGCGAAAATCGGGAAGCACGTTTATTGTGAAAAACCAATGGCCGTTTCGTCAAAAGAATGCCGGGAAATGATCGATGCCTGCGATGCTGCGAAGGTGAAGCTCGGAATCGCATACCGCTGCCAGTTCGAGCCGCATCACATGGAAGCCATGCGGTTGGCGAAGGAAAAAGTTTTCGGCGAGTTAAGCCACATTGATGCGGGCTTCGGCTTCAAGATCGGCGATCCGAAACAATGGCGTCTCCGGAAAAACCTCGCGGGTGGCGGGGCGCTCATGGATGTGGGAGTATATGCTCTGCAGGCGGCGCGCTACCTTGCGGGGGAGGAGCCGGAAACCATTTCCGCAATCGAGACGAAGACCGATCCGGAGAAATTCGCCGAGGTGGACGAGACCATACAGTGGCAGATGAAATTTCCTTCCGGCAAAACGGCAAATCTTTACACGACCTACAATCTCAACGGCTACAACCAGTTCACCGCGTTTGCCGAAAATGGCCGGTTCGGCATCAAACGCGCGTTTGGATATAACGGCCAGAACGGCTGGACTTCTAATCCGGAGATCCCACTCGAGTTTCCCGCGACCGATCACTTCCAGGTGCAGATGGATCTTTTTTCCAAAGCCATCATCGACGGAACGGAATGGAAGGTGAACGGAACCGACGGACTGCGCGATATCCTTGCCTGCGAGGCGATCTACAAATCCATCGCCGAAGGCAAGCCAATGGAAGTTGAGAAAGCCTGAGAAATCTCAAACTCCCACCCGCAGATCCCGCGCACTCCACAGCACACCCGCCGCAGCATTGCGCTCATCTTGAGTTCCGGCAACACCGTCTGATTGTCACCGCTTTCCAAAGCCTCCGCCTCATTCCTGGTGATCCTCATTCTCCCCAAACCTTCCACCTTCGCATTCAAACTTTTCCGCTCTAGCGTAATTCCCAACAGCCGCCGGTATCTCCGCGACGCATGCTTCCATTTCCCGGCATCAAATCCTGTATCCGTGTCGGAGCTGATCGCTCTCACCAACCCTTCCCGGTCTTTCTTCCCGGTCCCTTTGCCACCTCCACCAACCGCTTCCCCATAACTGCTCCAACGGTATTCCGCCGGATCCCCAACCATTCCGGCTCGAACCGGATTCAGGTCGATGAATGCCGCCATCGTCCGAGCCGCCGCGTAAGTCTCCAGATGCTTTATCGCATCCACGAACTTCCGTTGACGCTGCAAGCGCGGACTGTGGTAGTCGATCTCCACCCGTCGCGTCTCCCCGTCGTCCGGGTCATACACATAAAGATCCGCGCCGGCATGGTAAACAATTCGACGACCGTCACTGCTCGGGAAGCGAACGTAATAGTCATCGTGGCTCGTGTGGTGCTTGATCTCTCTTCCCGCCGCCGTGCAGGAATAAAGGTTGCCAACGCCTTCGTGGTCGGAGAGAAAAAAGATCCGGTCGCCGATCCACATCGGGCGGCCCACATTGCCCTTCAAATTGATCAGCCGCCGAAACTAGCCTTGTCCGTCCGCGTCTACCCAGATCTCTCCGGCGGTGCCGCCGCGATAGAGTTTCCAGCGTGCCGGATCGTTATAATTCCGCCCCAATGCAATGCGTCCGTCGTCAGCGACCGAAAGGCTCATCGCCGGCCCGATTTTAATGATTCGGGAAAGTAGATTCTCAGCCCGCAGTGCCAAGATCATTTTTGGCGGCGGATTTTTTCGGCCATCAAACTTCTTGCCTGTCAGGTGTCATCGAGGACCAGGATACGGCCATTTTGGATGACGAGGATTCGGTCGGTGATTGGAAAAGGAGCAGGCGCGTCGCGCGCCTTGAGTCAATCGGGCGTCGCCGCCCGCAGAAGGAAAATACCGGAATACAGGCGGCGGAGACGCCACCACGACTCAAGGTGCGGAGACGCACCTGCTCCTCAGGAATGCAAGAGATTCGGGAGGAAGGGAAATCAATCCGCGAGGCTGCTCTTGAGGCGGCCCGGCTTCGATTGCGCCCGATCCTGATGACTTCCTTCGCCTTCATCCTCGGCTGTATGCCTTTGTATTTCGCACTCGGTGCCGGAATGAACTCACGCCGTATCCTTGGAACGACCGTGATCGGCGGGATGGTCTTCGCCTCCGCGATCGCCATTCTAGTAATTCCTTCGACTTTCTACATGATCGAGAAATTCAGTCATCGGAAGAAACACGGTATGAATAGCGAAGAAATGCCGGAAGGGCCGGACCAGACTCGCATCCCATAAGGATATCTAGGCAGGGGAGCTTGCTTCAGCGTCCTCCACTTGTTCAGAGAAGGGTGCGGAACATTCGGATATTTATCGGATTCCGACGATGGCCGCTGTTTAGGATTTATCCGGCAAACTGGCTTTTTCAAGTCTCTTAACGCGTTCCAACAGGTTAGGAAGGCGGCGGACGTGGGCCTGTAACTTGGTCTCGTCTTTGATTGGCAGGGCAGGTTTTCCTGAGTAAATCACTCCGCCCTGAAGATTGGTCGTGACGCCGGTCCGGGCGGAGAGAATGGCTTTCTCACCGACCGTCACGTGACCGGCGATTCCGCATTGAGCGGCAACGGTCACGTAGTCCTCAATCCTGCTGCTTCCGGCCACTCCGGATTGGGAAATGATGAGGCAGTGCTTGCCTACGATCACGTTGTGACCAATTTGAACCAGATTGTCGATTTTAGTGCCTTCACCGATCGCTGTCTTACCGAAACGGGCGCGGTCGATCGTGGTGTTCGCGCCTATCTCTACATCGTCGCCGATTTCCACGATGCCGACCTGATCGATTTTCACATGGCGACCGCCGGAAAATTCGTATCCGTAGCCATCGGAACCGATGACCGCTCCGGGGTGGATGAGGACACGGCTGCCTATTTGTGAACGGTCTGCTACCGTCACATTCGCGGCGATCACACAGTGTTCCCCAATAACCGCGTCCTCGCGGATCACCGCGTTGGGCCCGATCTCGGTTCCGTTACCGATTTGTGCGCCGTCCATGATCACCGCGCCCGGGCCGACAGAGATCTTTTCAGCGTCAAGAATCGCGGTTTCCGAAACGACGGCTGTGGGATGGACGCCTGTGACAAACTTGCGGGCCGCTGCCGCGAAATGTTTGACGACGGTGGCGAAGGCGAGCGATGGGTTTGGAACCGCGATGAGGGAAGAACGATGATCGCCGAACTCATAGCCAACAGGCACGATCACGGCACCGGCTTTGGTGGCTAGAAACTGAGGCAGATATTTCTCATTTCCCAGGAAACTGATATCCTCAGGACTCGCGCTATCGAGCGCGTCCATTCCGGAAAAGAGAGAACCCGCCTCTCCGCGGATGATGTTTCCATCTACGCGGCGGGCGAGTTCTGAAAGACTCAGGCTAATTGCCAAAGATTTGGGAGCTGAAGATTGATTACTCTTCGGTCGGAGCCTCTTCTTCCTCGGAAGGAGTGGACTCGGCAGGAGCGTCCTTGTTGAGGTCTTTGAGGAGACCAGCGGTGACATCGGTCGCGTCCTTGGTATAGAGGAGGAAAGGAACCTGCGAGGTGCTGAGGCCGGATTTGTCGAAGACGTAGTCGTAGTTATCGGTCTTGGCCTGCTCTTCGACGAGTTTGCGGATTTCTTCGAGGATGCCCTTCATGCGCTGCACCATCTTTTCGTTGAGTGCCTGGTTGCGGCGTTGGAGGAACTCGCGGCGTTCCCGGTCAAGAGCGATACCCTCCTGTTGCTGCATCTGCCAATCCTTGAAGAGCGCCTGCTTTTTGGAGTCGTTGATCGATGGATCCTCGATCTGTTTTTTGAGATTGCCGAGGTTGGTTTCCAGTTCGCGGATGCGGGCGAGACGCTCGTTGTTATCCTTCTGGATACGGGCCCGTTCGACGTTGATTTGTTTCTGGGCTTCGTTGGTACGATAGTATTGCTTGAAAAGTTCCTGCATATCCACAGTGGCGATTTTGAGTGGTGCGTCTTGTGCACTGGCTGCGGAGATAAGCGAAGCGGCGAGAGCCACGCTGAGAAAACGTCGAAGTAGAGTCATATTGTATTAGGGGTTGCGAATGTTTGCGAGGCGAGCTTGCAGCGAAATGTGAACTGCGTCAACAGACATCCTTCAACCATTTTTATTTGTCTGAGGATTCGGTTTCGGCAGCGCTTTAGCTACTCACAATGGAGGTAGCGGCAACGGGGCGAGGTTGTGTTTAGAAAATTTCTGATACTTGGGTTCAATTAGATGGAGTCTCGTTGAGTCCGACAGGCTGCGAGGATTGTATGAGTAGGTGGGGTTGATCCTACTGGCTTTGTTGGAAGAGGTTGGCGTTCAAAGCCGCGGCCTTCAGCGTGAGATGGTGCTGGTGGACGGAGCCAAGAACCAAGGTCTTGTTGATCGCCACGATTGCGTCATTACCACGCCAACCATCGTGACAGAAATTTATCTAATTTTGGGTTGACCTCTTGTGGATTTCGAATAGTTTCCCTCGTTGCGCCGTCGCAAGACCGCAAAACTTCCCCCCAATCCCCCCAATTATGATTCAGCCAACCATCGTTAAATCACGCACATTTCTTTCTTTATCCACTCTACTGGTCTGCTCCAGCACTTGTATTTTGCCTTCGGCGTATGGGCAAACTCTGACCACAGGAATATACAATAGCCCCGGCCAGGCAAGCGCTTACAGTGATCCGAACAGTCCCGACGCACTCTTTGTAGCCGACGGTGGAGGAAAATATGAGTCTTTCGGTGTGGAAGGTAACGTAAATCTAACGGGTCAAGAGCTGAGAATAAACAGCCTTACCGGGAAATCCCCAGGGACTTTCACGTTCTCGACAGCAAAGAATTCAAGTTTCAATTGGGTTTCCGGAAGGACATACGGTTTCACACAAACCTATTCTGGCGATTCGGAAAAAGAGATCATCTTCACATTGAACGACGCATTCACTGGTAAGGACTACAGTGTCAAGCAAACCCTCGATTACGGAAATGTCGCGTTGCTGATGATCCGCGCGCGCACGCCGATAGGTAGCGAGACAAATAGTAGCTCAATCCTCTTTTCAAATCTGGAGGTCAATGGAACCAGCTTGAAAGGTGATGTCGGTCTGAAGAGTGGATTGGAATACGACCGGGTGCAATATTCTATGATTACTGGAGTCGATTTCACTGAAGCCTGGAGTTTTTCCGGGGACATCACGGTGGCTTGGGAAGGAGCTGAACCCAAGGCGAACAAGCTAAACTTCCAGATAAAGGCAATGCAGGGAGGCTTGATAGTCCCACCCGTACCTGTTCCCGAACCGAGTGTCTTTGCTCTAGCTGTGATCAGCCTCGGCTTCTGTTTGCGGAGGAAACGCTAGCACGTTTTTTGGAAATCGCTGCTGCGATCGCGCCTCTGTGCGAAAGAGGATTCCGTTTTCGGGCCGATTTTTATCATCGTAGATTTGTTTTCCAAATCTCCGGACGGGGGCAATTGAACTATCTCGGTCTGCGTTTTGAACCGGAGCGCTTGGAGGGGCGGTGACGCTTCTTTTGCGGGCCGGACATTGCGGCGGCTTTCGGGACTGGTTTCTTGCCGCTGTGCTTGGCTTTGCCGCGTGGGGTAGGGGCTTTGCCGGAGATTTTGACGCCCTCCGTGGTGGGTGGTCCGGCGACGGCGAAGTCGACGAAGCGTTTTACTTTGTCGATGGCGACGATGCGCAGTGGCAGCTTCATTCCGAGCGCGAGGCGTTTGCCATCGAAGGAGGTCCAGGCCATGTTGTGCATTTCGAAGCGCCACTTCGATGAGCGGGGAAGGTCTTCGCGTTTGACCACGCCGCGGACGTTCATTTCCGGGATCTCGACCATCAGGCCCATGGGGCGGACGTCGGTGATGACGCCGTCGAAGGTGGTTTCCTCGCCGTCGTCTTTGGACTGATCGGTGGAGGCGATGAGTTCGAGGTATTCGAGGAGTTTGATCTGCTTGGTCTCGGACTCCGCCTCGGAGGAGGTGCGCTCGGTGTCGGAAATGTGGCGGGCGATGTCGCGAAGGTCCGCTTGCGAGGGAGTGCGGTCCGGGTTTTTCGGAGCGTTCTCGAGAAATGGCTGCAAGGAACGGTGAACGATGAGGTCGGCGTATCTCCGGATAGGTGAGGTGAAATGGGTGTAGTCCGTTTTCGCGAGGCCGTAGTGCCCAATTGGGTCGGCGGCGTAGGCTGCGCGTTTCAGGGATTTCAGGAGGCCAAGCTTAATCGTATGTTCCTCGGCGGTGCCTTTCGCGGAATCCAGCAGTGCCTGGATGTGCGAGCGGTTGGTGAGGTCGCCCGGTTGGTAACCGTGCTGTTTGGCGGTCTCCGCGTAATCGAAGAGGCGGGAGGGGTCCGGATCTTCGTGGATGCGGAAGATGGATGGCTTGGAGCGCTCGCGGAGGATTTTGGCAACCGCCTGGTTGGCGATGAGCATGCATTCCTCGACGAGTTGATGCGAATGGGTGTGGACGACCTGGTGGGCATCGCAAGCGCGTCCGTTTTCATCGAGCTTGATTTTGATTTCGGTCATCTCCAGGTCAAGTGCGCCGTTTGCGAAGCGGTTTTTACGGAGCAGGGATGCCATTTTCCAAGCTTCCTTGACTGATCCGGCCAGCGTCGGGTCCGAGCCTTTCGGTGCGGGTTTGCCATCGAGGATTTCCTGGGCTTGTTCGTAGGAGAGTTTCGCCCGCGAGTGGATGACCGCATCGACGAATTTTGTATTCTTCACATGGCCGTCTTTTGAAATCTCGATGATCGCGCATTTGGTGAGGCGATCGACGTCAGGCTTGAGCGAACAAATGCCGTTGGAAAGCTCGACCGGAAGCATGGGAAGCACGCGGTCGACGAGGTAAGTGGAGTTTCCGCGCTCAACGGCTTCCTTGTCCATCGGTGAGCCGGGCTTGATGTAGTGTGAGACGTCGGCGATGTGGACTTCGAGAAGCCAGCCGCCTGATTTGGTTTTCGCGATGTAGAGGGCATCGTCGTGGTCCTTGGCATCGGCGGGGTCGATGGTGATAACGAGTTTTTTGCGGTGGTCGCGGCGGCGGGTAATTTCTGCTTCGTCCGGTTGCTCGGGGACGGCGCGTGCTTCGCGGAGAACGTCCTCGGGGAATGAGGTGCGCAGGCCGTAGCGGGCGATGGTTGAAAGGATATCGACTCCGGCGTCGCCGGGCCAGCCGAGGACTTCGATGACGCGTCCGATGGGATCGGTTTTAGTGCTCTCCCAGGATTCAAGGTCGACAACCACCGTTTGCCCGGGCTCGGCCGTCGTGTCGCCTGTGATATTGATGCGGCCTTCGAGTGCCTTGTCATCGGTTTCGACCCACGAGAATTTATTCTTTTTCCGGAAGACCCCGACGATGCGCCCGGAGCGGCGGGAAAGAATCTCTACTACTTTGCCGCGTATTTCCTGCTCGTCGGTTGCGGAGCCGCTCTGGCGGGGTCTGGAGCTGGGTGCCGAGGCAATGATGCGGACCGAATCGCCGTCCAGCGCGGTTTCGGTTTTATCGCGGGGGATGAAGATGCGGGAGTGGACGGTGAAGTCGATGCCGGACTCCTCGTTTTCCGAGTCGCCGATGATTGGGTAGAAAAAAGCGTGACCGTTGGGGAGGAACTTGATCGAGCCGGTGAGCGAGCCTTTCGGTGCGGGTTTTGAGGGGGCGGTTTTTGTTTTTGCTGTGGCGGCGGGTTTCTTTTCTTCCTTCGGTTTCGGCAGGGAGTAGAGGTTCTTCGCACCGCAGACGATGAGCTTTTCCTCCGCGAGGTCGCTGAGAACGCCGCCTAGTTCTCCCTTGCGATTGCCGGGGATATCGAGCTGCTTGGCGAGCTGGGTTTTGGAAAATGTTTGGTCCGGGTTCTGCCGGAGGAGGTCGAGGATCTGTTCGCGCATTTGGAGATTTTCAGGAAAAGAGAAGGTTGGCGGATTGTGGGAAACCCGCCTTGCTCCGCTTGGACTGGTTGAGAGGCTAGAGTTATTTCCAGCCGTTGCAAGAGTGCGTTGGTTTCATCGACGAAGGCTTGGTAAGGGGATGAATCTGATGGCGAAAGAGCTGATAGATATGGACCGCTTGGAGTGGCGGTCCGTGCCTTGCACGGTTCCGCTTACTCGTCCGGAAGGGCTGCCAGGAGACCTTGCTCGACGAGGAATTGGTCGGCGGCGTTGATGGTCATTTCGAAATTCCGGTGGCTGACGTTGAAGTTGAAGAAGCTGTGATCCGCTTTGGTAAAGTCTAGGAGTTTGCAGCGATTGCCTCTCCATTTCATGCGGCGGCGGAAGGTTGCGACGTCTTCAAAAGGGGTGACGCGGTCTGACTTTCCGTGCATGAGGAGCATGGGTGGGAGTTTTCTGCGGACGAGGCTGGACGGGCTGAGTTTGGACGCGATTTTATTATCGGGAAACCGTGCTGAGAGTTGTCCTTTCGGGGTGGTATTCACCAGCGCGCTGAAAAGGATGAGGGCGTGAGGGGTGAGTGGGAGGGGGGAGTTCTTTTTATTCCACATGCCGAGCACAAGTGCGAGCCAAGCTCCTCCGGCTGCTCCACCAATGGCGACTTTTTCAGGATCTATGCCGAGGACCTCCGCATTTTGCTGAAGCCATGACAGAGCAGTAATGGCGTTCTCGAGGGCTTCGACGGGACCGGTCTGGTGCTTTGAGCTGATGCGATATTCAAAGGCGACCGCCACAGCGCCACGTGAGGCGAAGTGATGGCAGTGAGGAACGAACTGGGTGACCATCGAGGCATCCCAGAAGCCTCCGTGAAAGAAAATGACGGCAGGTCTTCCGGGTTGCACATCGCCCTCCGGGAAAAACACGTGTGCGAGCAGATCAATGCCGTTTTCGTTTTCGTAAACGTAGCTGGAAGCTGATTTCAGAAGCTCCTTGTCTCTTGATTCACCGATCGGGGCGACTTTTTGCAAAATTTGGCTCATGGCGAAAAACGCGCGGCGGATTGGAATTCCGTAAAACGCATGGATTTGTTTGTTGTGATTTGGGGGCGTTTGTCCAATCGTTTCGGTGATGAAAGCGTATATTCTGGCAATTGGCCTTGTTTCGGCCTCGTTTTGCTCTGCTGATGAAAATCTAAGAGAGAATCTCGAAAAGGTCTACAATGTTTGGCGTGATGCGGTGATTCGCAAAGATGCGCGCGTCTGGCAGCAGGTTACGGCCGAGCATCGGCAAGTGGAGGTCCGCAACCGCATCCTTTCCGAGAAGCTCCCGTTTCCCGCAGCGGTGTTCAGTTTGCCAGCTCCTCCTCCTCCGTTGGATGGTTTGAAATTTCTGGATGCATCGCGAAACGGGCGGACAGCGAAAATTGCCTATTTCGGGAAAGTCGATTTCGGAGTCGGCGGTGAGCCGACTGATAATCTTCTGGTCCTGTCGTTTGTTCAGGGTCCCCGGCATTTCACGTATGATAGCGCTGATTTTGTAAACCTGACCGCGCTTCCGGATGTTCGCAAAGAATTGGCCGCTGGAGATTTGAGTTATTTGAACGGAGTTCCGGAGGCGAAACCTTCAGGCGTGGTTCCTCCTACCCCGATTGCGGTGCAGCCTGCGAGTACGATTGCCAAGGTATACGTTTTCAGTCCAGGCAGAGAGGTTGAGGTGCTTGTGAACAAAGTCAGCCGCCACCGTTTTGCGAACGCGAAAGAGGCCGAGACGGTGATTGGTGGGGCGCGATTGGGCGCGAACGAGGTTCAGTATTCGATCAAGAAACTCGAAGGTGGAACCGGTGAGGAGGCAATGACGATCAGGGTCTATCTGCTTTCAGAAGTCGCTGGAACGAAACCCATCAAAGCATTCGAATACCAGGTTGCCGAGAAAGGCGCATTCAAGCCCTTTGGCTCAGGCACTTTCAATCTCGATGCGGCGACGAAGGCGAAGCTTCAGGGGAAATGAAATCTTTCTTTCAACGAACGAGCCGCAGAGTTATAACAACGGAGATGCGAAATAAAGTATTCGAGCAACGCCACTTCAAGATCGTGGTGTCTTTCATTTTGCCCATCCTCCTGTGTTTTTCCGGGCATGCTTTCGCAATAAAGGACGCGGATAATCAGGGTCGTTGGAGCCAACCGTGCGGAGCTGGCCCGGATGCTGTCGTGCCCGGATTCCTCGTTAATATGGGACCGACCGGTGCGCGTGGTATACTGAAGGAGCGTTCGTATGTGGTGAAATACATCTTTGCCAAATCTCCTGCTTCGGGAGTTCTGGAACTCGATGACGAGGTGTATGGAGCCAACGGTAAAAAGTTCTCAGAACATACTTTCGGCGGCGGCAACCATGGCTTGGAGGGACCGCTGCAGGATCTGGGGCTGGCGATCGAAGACAGCGAGGGCGAAGATGGGGTTCTGAGGTTGATGGTGGAGCGGGGGGAAGAGAAGCTTGAGCTCGATGTGCAACTTGAGAAGCTGGGTCGTTTCGCCGATACCTTCCCGGTCAATTGCAAGAAGACCGAAATCCTCAGGGATAGAGCCTACGAATACCTGATGGATCATCCCGGTGGTGTCAGTTCCCAGGGCCGCTGTGTGGCGACGCTGGCATTGCTAAGCTCCGATGACAGCAAGGTGTTCAAAGCAGGTAAAAAAATGGCACTGGAATGGAACGAGCCTTACAACGAAACCACCTGGTCATGGCATCTGGGATTTCAGGGAATCACACTGGCGGAATATTACCTGCTAACAGGTGATCGATCTGTCCTTAAAACGTTGGAGTCCACGATGGAGCTTCTGGATAAGTCCCAGTGGAAAGGAGAGATCCAGCATTGGAAGTCCGAACAGGTCAAAAACACTGATCAGTCGATTCTGGATAAACATCAGGCACTCTATGCGGGCGGATTTTCGCACACGCCGTATCCTGTGATTGTCGAACGGGGTGGTGGTGGATACGGCCCGATGCAATGGCCGACCTGCCTGGCGCTGATGACCTGGCAGTTGGGCAAGCAATGCGGTATCGAGCTCGATTCCGAGGTGATCGACAGGAGTTTTCAATTTCTCGATTATGGGACGAAGGAAAGTGGCAGCATCGCATACGGGGGTGAATTCACCCTGAACAATGGCCCGGTTGATTGGGAGAACTGGAAAGCGAACAGCCGGAACGGGGGATCGCACAAATCCGGGCTGGGATATCTGGTGTATAAGCTCTCGCCGGAGCGGACGGAATCCAAGAAAATGATGAAGACGCACCTTTCCAATATCGATGCCGCCTACAAGGATATGCCCAATGGACATGCGGACGCAATGATGGGTCTGACCTGGGGATGGGCTGGTACGTATGCTTCCGACGACGAGAAGCTGAAAAAGAAGATCAGCGATTACTACAAGGCGTGGATTAATCTCGCCCGTTGCCACGGCAGTGACTCCTATGTGATTCTGCCTGGCCGCGATTATGCTGATTCCGCCTACTATCGCGGAAATATCCGCAACCACACCACTGCGGCAGTTGCGTTTCTCTACAGCTATTCCACCCCGAAACTGCGTATTCAGGGAGTTGACGGGACATCGGGAAGCGCGTCCAAAGCAGGCGCTGGCGGTTTGGCTGAACTGCCTTATGGAGATGTGCGCATGTTCTACAATACCGACCGTAGCAAATCCTTTGAGGGACGCTTGGTGGCCTTTGATCCCTCAGTTGGTTTGGTACGAGTCCGCTTGCAGAACGGCCGGATGATTGATTTCGAGTTCCTGACACTGAGTAATGAGGATCAGGATTACATCAGGGAATCCGGGGCCAAAGGCGGCGAGTAGGTTGGGCTCGGAGACAAGAGGCTTTTGGGAAGGCTTTTGCCGTGGTCCTTGGGGGCGGTTCAATTCGATCAAATACGTGAAACGAATGTTACGAAGGCCTCTGATTTTTTTCCGCGTCTCGGTGCGGGCGGGACTGTGAAATGGAAACGGAGTGGTGCAAGATCCCCGGCATCTTTCCATCATTTCCCATATTCGTCCCGGATCGGACGAACCTTCTTGGGAGTTAGTAGATCTTTCGCAAATTCCCGATATTTTGCACCATCGGGATTCCCTCTAGAGAATGAATTGAAGCCTGAGCCGATTGAAAAAGGTAAAGAGATCTGGGGTGGCGAGTTGATTTGGGAGTTACTAGCGGGTGCCCCGCGATTAAACGAATGGGCCTGCTTTCATCCAGAAAGCAAAACGCTGGTTGTAGCAGACTTGCTGTTCAATTGTAGACCCAGCGATCTTCCGGGGAGAGTCTTTTTTGCCATTGCTGGAATTCGGGGTTGGCCGGGAAATTGTCGCTTGTTCCGGATGTGCATCCGTGACCAGAAAGCTCTAAAGTCTTCGCTGAAACGGATATTAGCGTGGGATTTTGAACGCGTGATCGTAGCTCATGGAGCTCCCATCGAAAAGGATTCTAAGCGTGTTTTCACGGCTGCCGTTCAGCGGGCCTTCCCATCGATGAATTTAACGGAGACAGAACAAGAATAGATGAGCTTCAGGACTTAAAAAAATGAAGCCCTCGTTAGCAACCGATGGATACGAGATTCATCACAGACTTCTCAGCGAGGCCGAGGTTGCCGACTTGCGCCGAGAAGCCGATAGTATTGCGGAAGCAGCTGGAAGTGTGTGCGTGAGGCACCTTCGAAGCCGCTCTAGGCGTTTCGATGAGCTTTGTGCCTCCGACGCTCTTCTTTCGCTATTTCCGGTCGGATTGCGCCCGGTGCGGAGCATTCTGTTCGATAAGACAGTGTCCGAGAATTGGCCGGTCCAATGGCATCAGGATTTGACCATCGCCGTAGCGCAGGAGCGCCAGATTCCGGGATACGGGCCGTGGTCCTTCAAGGACGGCTCTCCGCATGTGCAACCGCCCGTTTCACTTCTTGAGCGCATGGTTACTATCCGGCTGCACCTCGATGACACTCCGGCGACTAACGGGGCTCTTCGCGTGATTCCAGGAAGTCACCGCGACGGAAGGATTAGCACTGACTCCTTATGCGATTACGCCAAGGAGAGGTCTGTCACTTGCGAATGCAGATCCGGCGATGCTCTTTTGATGTCGCCACTGATTTTACATTCGTCACGTCGCTCTGTATCGCCTGCACGACGCCGAGTGATTCATTTTGAGTTTGCCCGCGATGAAGATTTGGATTCTAGTTTGGAGTGGTTCGAGCACGGAAACAACCAGCAGCGAACAAGGCGTCGATCCTAATGCCTGACCCGCCGCGAATTTGATCCGTCATGACCACTATAACCCCAGTCCGCTGTCGAGACCTCGCACCCGGACAGGTGTGAGAGGACTTTGACGTTGCTGCCAGAGAATCCCAATGATCGCGTTTATTGTCGAAATCCTGTTCTTCGGTTTCTGCGGATGGCTGGGTCACGTGTCTGTCAAAATAGTCACTCTCGGTAAGGTCGATCTGGATTATGGTGAATCTTCTGAATCCGTGATCACTGAATGGATTGGTGTCGGCGTTCTCCTAGCCATTGCCATGCTGATTTCATTCTTGATTAACGCGAATCGAGATCAGTCCTCAGCGATACTGATACCAACAAGAAGAGCGGACGTGATCCGATCGCCGTCGCATTTCAAGAGCTGAAGGACGAAGGCGGCGCAGACTCATTTTTGATCAACCATAATGATGATGATCGGCAATACATTCATTACGAGTTTTCGTGAGTTCCTTGTGGGATACTTTTAAGAAGTCTTCGAGATCGTTCCAGAGAAGCAAACTCTGACGATAAAAACAGAAGAAGGGGACCAATAAGATAGTAAAGTCACCGCCGCTACGTCCCATGCCTGACCTATAACCTTGATAAGATGTGCCATTCGTTTGGGCGGGACGGTTGGTTGCGGTATTCAAAGGCACCTGTGGCGGTGGTTATGAAGGGCCGCAGTCCATGACAGCCGGAGACTGCGTTTGAAATCACTTCGTCGCTTCGAGTGCTTTGACCGGGAGGGCGTGTTGGTGGAGGGCGGCGAGCAGATCGGGCTCGCAGGGGATGCGGGCGAGGGGTGCCTGGTGGCGGATGGCGGCTTCTTTCCAGAGAGCGAAGTGGTTTGTGTATGCTTCGCGGTAGCGGCGGAGTGTGGCGGGTTCGATGCGGTGGGGGTGCTTGGTGTTTCGCTCCGCATCGATGAAGTCATAGTTTCCCGACCATCCGGGATCGGACTCGGCGGTGGTGAAGGGGCAGAAGATGATGGGGGTGCCTTGCTTCTGGGTGAGGGTGAGGAAGATGGGCTTGGGATTGGCGGCGAAAAGCAGATCTGAAATGAGGACGCGGAGTGCGTGGGTGCGGAGTGGGAGGCGGTGGATTTCCGGGGCGAGAGTGGCATCGGTGGGAGCGAGGGCTTTGACATCGGTGACCCATTTACCGGAGCGGACCGTGAGAGGGTCGATGGCGATGCGGGCGTCGCCGGAGATCGCGTGGATGCGGACGGAAGCACCGTCGGCGAGGGAGGAATCGGTGAGGAAGGTGAGTAGCTCGGTGGTGCGTTTCTCTTTTTCCGGAGAGAAGAACATGGAGGGCGAGGCGTCGAGCACGAGGTCGACGACCGGGCGGATTTCCTCGCGAAAGAGCTTCATGGAATACTGGCCGGTGCGGGCGTATGCCTGCCAGTTGATGTGGCGGGGGTCGTCGCCCGGGGAGTATGCGCGGTGGTCCTGGAAGTCCATGGAAGCGCCTGTTCCGGAGCCGGCGAATTCGCCTGCGGCACCGCGCCAGACTTTGTTTCGGAATGGAAGCCTTAACATTCAACTTTCAATTTTCAACTATCAAGGAAGAGATTGCTGTTACTCGGATTCTTCGGGGAGGATGGAAAGTTTTATCAGGTTGGAGGGGGGGAAGTATTTTTTGGCGAGGGCGTTGATATCCATGAGGCTGATCGAGCGGTAGTCTTCGTCGCGGCTGCGGGCCAGGTCGAGGCGGTTGGGATCGGCCTGGGACTGGGCGAGGACAGTAGAGAGCCAGTAGGAGTTGTCGCGGAGGGATTTTTCCAAGCTGGAGAGGGTGGGGGCGAGGGCGCGTTCGAGTTCGTCCTGGGTGGCTCCCTTTTCAGCGAGTTCGCTGGCGATGGTGTCCATGGTTTCCAGCAGCAACGGGACATCGTCGGGTTTGCCGATGGACTGGCCGATGAGGTAGCCGAAGCCTTCGAGTGCGTCCGAGCCGGTGGCTCCGGCGTTGGGGGAGTAGGACGCTCCGAGTTTTTCGCGAATCTCCTCCCGAATACGGTCGCCGAAGATGCCGGAGAGCACGTTGAGGCGGCGGAATTCGGAGATGTTGCCGCGAAGGCCGTCGGTTTTCCAGACAGCAGTTGCAACGGCTTGGGGGATTTTGGATTCGTAGGTGAAGGTTTTTTCCTGAGGAGGATTCGGGAAATCAACTGTGCGGGGGTTGATCGTTTTCGTGGCGGGATTGAGGGCGCGTTCTTCGAGGGTGCCGAAGGTTGAGAGCAGGTCGGGGAGGAGTTTTTCTTTGTCGAAATCGCCGACGATGGAGAGCTCGATGTAGCCTTTTTCCAACTCGGGGGTGAGCCAGCTTTTTACGTCTTCGATGGTATAGTTGGAAAGCTGGGTTTGGTTGGGCATGGTGTAGCGGGAGTCGCCGCCGTGGAGCCATGCTTCCATTTCCTGAGCCGGGCCTGCGGTGGTGTGCTTTAGGTTCTGGAAAAGGACGGGGATCTGTTTCTGGAACTGCCAGAGGCCTTCGGGCCGGTATGCGGGATCGGTGATGTTTGCGACCATGAGCTGGAGTTCCAGGAGCAGGTCCTCGGGTGTGGTCGAGCCAGAGAGGCTGAAGGCGTCCTCACCGATGGAGAGTGTGGATGATACATTTTTGCCGGCGAGGATTTCGGAGAGTTCGTCATTCGAGTGCTTGCCGAGGCCACCGCCATTGAAGACCGCCGAGGCGACGGCGTTGAGGAGTGGTTTGTCTTTAGGTTGTGAGAGCTGGCCGGTGCCGATGCGGGCGAGGATGCGGATGCGGTTTTTTTCGAAATTCGTTTGCTTGAGGTTCACGCGAACGTTGTTGGCGAGGGTGATCTGGGTGATGCCGAGATCAGGGATTTCGAGGGTGTTGGCGACCTGTCCAGATTTTCCGAAGTCGGTGTAACCAAAAGGGATGATGGCGCGTGCGATGGGAGCTTCGACCGGTGTTTCAGCGGACTTGTTGTAAATCGAGGCGAGTTCGCTTTCTGCATCGTCGGTTGTCGATTTAGTGGAAAGCACGAGGTGGTAACCGGGAGCGTTCCAGAAGTCGGCGAAATCCGCGTGGACCTTTTCGATGGTGATCGATTCCAACGCTTCGTTAACGATTTCGAGGCTTGTTTCCGGGGTGGTGAAAACCGTGCCGTCGTTGATGGCCTGGGCAATGCCGGTGGCAAGCGTCTCGGACTTGCGGGTGTCTTTGCGTTTCACCGCTTCCTCATACATGTTGAGGAAGTTTGCTTTTGCTTCGGCGAGTTCGGACTCGAGGAATCCGTGTTCGAGGGTGCGGCGGAATTCTTGTTCCAAGAGAACAGTTGCCTCTGCCCATCGGTCGTCGGCTGCGGTGACGGAGATGGCACCGAGTTCGAGTTCGTTGAACAGGACGCTCTGCGAAGCTTCTCCTCCGGAGATAGGGGAATTCTCTATTTTGGACAGACGGTCGAAACGACGGTCGAGGATGAAGTTGGCGAGTTGGACCGGGATTTTCGCAGCGCGGGTTTCCTTGGTGTCGGGAACGATTTCGTAGGGGCGGACAAGTAGGAGTGAGACGTCGGTGGAGTCGAGTTCGGGATCGCTGAATACGTGTGCTTCGAGGCCTTCGGGGACTGTGACTGTGCCGAGGTCCGGTGCTTCTCCGATTTGAGCCGGATTCTGCATTGATCCGAAAGTTGCCTTGATGCGCTCTTCCACCTCACCCGGATCGACGTCACCAACGACAACGAAGGTCATTTTACTAGGTATGTAGTATTTTTCGTAGAAATCCACGAACCGTTCGCGTGGAGCGTTTTCGATGACTTCCTCGATACCAATGGGAAAGCGTTTGGGGATGAGGGAGTCCGGGAGGAGGGTTTCAAACTGCTTTTCCTGCATGCGGTAGGAAACCGAATCCCGGGAGCGTTTCTCGGAGAGAATGACACCGCGCTCCGCATCGATTTCCTCCGCGCTGAGCAGTGCCCCGTCGCCGAAGTCGCGCATAATGGAGAAGGTGAGGTCCATGGTGTCCTCCTTGAGATCCGGGATATCCAGCATGTAAACCGTTTCATCAAAGGATGTGTAGGCATTGACGTGAGCGCCGAAGGCAATGCCGCGGGTCTGCATCTCACGGATAAGGGCGTTGGCGTCCTTGTAACGCTTGGTGCCGTTGAAGACCATGTGCTCAAGGAAGTGGGCGACGCCGCGCTGATCGTCCTTTTCCATGAGTGAGCCGGCGGCGATGTGGAGGCGCATCGAGAGGCGCTCTGGCGGCTCGGAGTTCGGCAGGATCATGTAGCGAAAGCCGTTGTCCAGTTCGCCAAAGACAGCTTCCGGGTCTACCGGGATATCGGAATGTTCGGCGGGCCAATCGGTGGCTTCGACGGCTACCGCAGTGGAAAGTTCGGTTGTTTCCGCCTTTTCCGTGACCGGGGCGGGTTTTGCCTCGGTGGTGGTTGTGTCGTTCCTGTCGCGGACCGTGAGGACGGTCGCCAGGATGGCGAGGAAGAGTGTAAGGATGAGAGGTGTCGCGTTGCGCATGAGTATGAGAATCGTGTGATGCTGGAATTTTGCAAGGATGGGTTCGGATGATCGTGTCAGGGCAAACGCATTTAAGTTCTTAGGATTTTCTCGAGGTAGGCGTTGTCCCATCCTGCGCGTTTGACCCGACACTTGATGCCGCGTTTATTGGTAGAACACTGGCGTGTGAGATTCAGTGCCAGTGATCGCGTGGTGCATAGGTTCTCAGTGTTGTGGTCTGTTCTTGCCCGGCTTTCGTCCTCCCGATAAATCACGTCCAGCACCCAGAGGTATTGGTTTTCCACCACCCTAGTGGCTTTCTGACCGCTTTGGTCAGCGCCTCCACTCCCAGCGGCAGGCTGCCGAGGTAATAGCGGGTTTCCTTTTTGATTTATCAGGAAATCACGAATTCAAATGCGTTTGCCCTGATGGCAGAGGTTGCCTGATGGGCGGCTTGGGTTAGGATTTGCGGATGAAGAAAGTCGTTGTGGTTGGGGCCGGGTATTTGGGGGATGAGATTCTGCGGGTGTTCCGAGAGGGGGGATGGGAGGCGGTTGGTGCTTCGTTGAGCGGGGGAGATGGGTTGCTTGCGTGTGATGTGAGTGATGGGGATTCGGTGGCGGCTTTGCCGGATGCGGATGCGGTGGTGCATTGCGCGGCATCGGGGCGGGGTGGGGCGGAGGCTTATGAGCGGGTGTATGTGAGGGGTTGTGAGAATCTGGTGGGGCGGTTTCCGGATGCGAAGTTGGTTTTTACTTCGAGCAGTTCGGTTTACGGGCAGAAGGATGGTGAGACGGTGACCGAGGAGTCAGCAGCGGAGCCGGATAGGGAGACGGGAAGGCTACTTTTGAAAGCGGAGGAAATCGTGAAAAATGCGGGTGGGGTGGTGGCGAGATTGGCTGGGATTTATGGGCCGGGGAGGAGCGTGATGCTGAGAAAATTTTTGAGTGGTGAAGCGGTGATTGAGGAGGACGGGTGCCGTTTCATCAACCAGATCCATCGTGATGATGCGGCGAGTGCGGTGTTTCATCTGATCAATCTCGATCCGTTTCCGGGGGGGCAGGTCTTCAACGTTAGCGATTCGGTGACGTTGAGCCAGCTTGAGGTTTATCGGGGGCTGGCGCAGATTTTCGGAAGGGATCTACCACCTTGCGGACCGCGCGACTTGAACCGGAAACGTGGCTGGACCCATAAGCGGGTGTGCAATACGAAGTTGCGTGAATCCGGATGGGAGCCGGTTTATAAAAGCTATCTCGACGCCGTTAGAGATCTATAGCCTGCCGCCTGAGTTGTCAAAAAAGGGGGACGGTATCCTTTTTGGCTCCCGGTTGGAGACACTTGCTGAGGCAAAGTTGCCCACCGATGTTCGGCTTATGAATCGTTCGACGGCTGGCGAGAAGGTTACCAATATCAGGACCGATTGGGTTTCAAACCTCATCGACGGGTGTAGTAATGATATTCGCCTATTGAATACTTGCGATGAGTTCGATGGTGCGATCAACCCTGGGGCGTTGCAGGATGTGTAGTGTGACGTCAATGAGGTTCATCTCACTTTTTCTTCTTCGGCTTATCTTCTGTCTGACCATTTGAGACAGCTTTCATCGCCGCATCGTCGGGTGAGCCTTTGAGGTATCCAAGACCGATGAGGAATTCATCAGTCTTGCGGAGGGTATCGAGGAAATCCTCGGTGCCACCCTTTCGTTCGTTGAAGAAGCCGTGCTTTTGCCCCTCATAAAGATATAGTTCGGATTTCAACCCGACGGCTTCCATGCCCGCCTTGAATTTTTCGGCGGTGGCGACGGGGATCAGGTTGTCCCGGGTGCCGAGGAAAACGATTGCCGGAGGATCGTCTTCGGAGATGTTGTGAGCGGGGGAGATCAGAGGGAACCATTCCTTTACGCGGTCGTTTCCGTAACCCTCTGGACCGTTGTCATAGACCGGGTTAAAAAGTACCAATGCATTGGCCTTGGAGGATACCGAGCTATTTTCATCAGTCGGATCGTCGAGTCCATCGACCATGCCGGTGGTGGCCGCCACGTGCCCTCCCGCGGAGCCACCGCCTGCGGCGATACGGTCGGGATCAATGCCAAGCCGCTCCGCATTTGCGCGCACCCAACGGATTGCGGATTTTCCGTCGGCGACACTTTCTCTGGGGGAAGTCTTCTGTCTGCTTTTGACCCGGTAGTCCGCACAAATGGCGACCATGCCGCGCTTCGCAAGGTAGCGGGCGTGCTGCTCGAACTGGGAGGGGGAGCCTCCTGTCCATCCACCGCCGAAGAAAAAGACAATCGCCGGAAGCTTCTCCGTTGCTGCGTCGTGACCTTCGGGTTCGAAGATGTAGAGGTAGAGGTCATCGCCGGAAGCTTTCTTGTAGATCTCCGCAGTGGCGTCAGGGAGCTTGAGATTTTCGGTTTTCGCGAAGCTTGGAGAGAGCGTTGTGGCGAACAGTAAGCCAACGATGGCAAGAAGGGATGTTGGTTTTTTCATGGTCCTGAAGTTATGATTTTATGATTTGACTCATTTCAGGGTTTCAATTGCGGAAGCAGCTCGAGCACTGCGGGCGGTGTGGTTCCTGGCCAGCCGTCGTTTTCCTGTTTTTTCCCCGGATTGCTGCGGCCGTCACGGATCGCCTTGGCCAGTAGATCCGCCATCGCATTCACGCGTTCGGGATACTTCTCGGCGAGGTTGTTTTGTTCCGCGAGATCCGCTTCCAGATCATACAGTTGCACGGGGTAAAGATCTTTGGTTGCGTTGCCTGGTTTTGGATCGGACCAGCCGCCGGATCCGGGGCAGAGGTTCAGTTTCCATTTTCCCTGCCGGATGGCGAAGGAGCCGTTGATCGAATGATGTATGGTGTAAGATCTGCCGAAGCCGTCTTTTCCTTCGAGTAGCGGCAAGAGTGAGAAGCTGTCTTCCGCCGCAGTTTCGGGGATTTCGGTGTCAGAAACGTCTGCTGCAGTTGCAAAAAAGTCGGTCGTGCAAATGGTCTCCGCGCAGGTGCTGCCTGCTTTTACCCGACCCGGCCATCGGACGAGGAAAGGTACGCGGTGACCGCCTTCGAAGATGTCTGCCTTGTGGCCGCGCAGTGGGCCGTTGACATTATGCCCCTTGGCGGCGAGTTCGGGAATATTTGCCATCGGTGAGCAGCCGTTGTCGGAGGTGAAGATAAGGAGCGTCTCATCAGTGATGCCGCATTCGTCGAGCTCGGCGAGCACCTCACCAACGGCCCAATCGGTTTCCATCATGAAATCCGCGTAGTCGCCCATACCGGATTTCCCCTGCCAGGCATCGGAGGGAACTAGCGGCGTGTGCGGGCTGGTAAGGGGTAGATAGAGGAAGAACGGGTTATCGCTTTTTTTCGCTTCACGGTCGATGAATGCCCGAGCCTCCCGTGCAAGATCGGGAAGCACATTTACCGCTTCGAAATCCGCTGTAGCGGGGCCGGGACGGTTTGGTTTCTTGAACGCTTTCGTAAGGGTGGGAATTCCCAAGGGCTTGTCATTCCTCAGATAGACATACGGAGGCATGTCGAGAGAGGCCGGAAAAAGAAAGTTCTCGGTGAATCCCAATGCAAGCGGGCCGCCGGATACTTTGGCCGTGTAATCAATATTCCAGCCCTGGCCCTTGGTTGGACCTTCGCTGGCTTTGCGAGATTTGTCCAATTTCTTCCAGCCGAGACCGAGATGCCATTTTCCGACGACAGAGCTATTGTATCCGGCTTCGCCTAGCAAACTCGCGACCGTCATTCGTGACTCTGGGATTAGAGGTTCACTCAAGCCCCACAGCACGCTTTTTTTCAACGGCGAACGCCAGTTGTAGCGGCCGGTCAGGATTCCATAACGGGTGGGGGTGCATACCGACGATGAGGTGTGGGCGTCGGTGAACTGCATGCCTTCCTTCGCCAGGCGGTCGAGATTGGGAGTGGCGATTTTCCCACCCGCGTAGGCGGGATCTCCGTATCCCATGTCATCGGCGAGGATGAAGATGATATTCGGTGCCTTTGCTGATACCAGCGGAGATGCTGCCAGTAGAAAAAGGATTCCGAACGCTCTGACTATCGTTGGGAAACTCCAAAGCTGGTTTTTCGTCATGGCAGCTACACTCATTTACATGGAAGAGGCTTTCAAGTCAGATTTTCAAAGTGTAGGAGGCTTGCCTTTCAATTCCTACGGTTCTTGCGTTTCTGCCGTTTCCCGACAAGGTTCCACGCCATGCATCGCCAGTCTCTTATTGAACAACTAAATAACTACGCCGTTCGGTATCCGAAGGAAGATGTGGTGCATTCGTTTCTGAAATTTGTCATGGACGAGCCCGACTGTTTCAAACGTGAACTTACCAACGGCCACATCACCGGTTCAGCATGGTTGGTGAACAGTGATGGATCGGAAGTGCTTCTGACTCATCATCGCAAGCTCGATCGATGGTTGCAGCTTGGGGGGCATGCGGACGGGGAGAGCGATGTGCTCGCCGTGGCGATCAAGGAAGCCGAGGAGGAATCCGGGCTCACGCGAATCACCCATATTGGCTCGGGGATTTTTGATATCGATATCCATCCGATCCCGGCGCGGCACAACGAGCCGGAACACCTGCACTACGATATCCGCTACGTGCTTCGTGCGGATGGATGCACGGAATATACCGTCAGTGACGAATCGCATGATCTCCGCTGGGTAAAACCTGAAGAGGTCGAGACACTGACAACGGAGCCATCCATGATGCGGATGGTGGCGAAGTGGAAATCCCTTAGGGCTGATCTTTTTTGAGGGCTGCTTCAGCCATCGAAAAGATTTCGGCGGCGGAGGTGCCGTTTTCGCGGAGCTGAGCAATGGATCGCGCGGCGTCGCGCTTTGCTAGGCGTATGCCTTTCTTATCCCGCACGAGTCCGTGGTGGAGATAGACAGGATCAGTATATCCGAGGACGGCCTGGAGTTGACGGTGGATGTGGGTGGAGCCGAGCAGGTCTTCGCCTCTTGTGACATGGCTGATCTTTTGAAAATCGTCGTCCACAACGACCGCGAGGTGGTAGGCGATTCCGATGTCTTTGCGTGCGATGACCGCGTCGCCGTTCACCATGATATCCACACGGTTGCTTCCAATACGTAAATCCTCAAAGGACAGTTCACCATGGATTATCGCGGCCTTCGCTGAATCGAATCTCCATGCGTGGGTTTCTCCGTTGGCGATTCGTTTCATTGACTCATTTCTCGAAAACAACCTGCACGTTCCCGGATAAAGGTGATTCGCAAGACCGTGGGGAGCTCCGAGGCTTCGGCGTATCTCCGCCTGGATTTCCTTCCGTGTGCAGAAGCAGGGGTAGACGAGTCCGCGTGTCTTCAAATTTTCGAGCGCTTTCTCGTATGCCTCCTGCCGGTTGTTTTGTCTCAGGATTTCCCCGTCCCAATCGAGCCCCAGCCATTTGAGATCCTCTTCGATTTTAGTATAGTATTCTTCACGCACTCGCGGGGTATCGATATCTTCCTGTCTTAGAAGGAAGCGCCCGCCGTTTTTCCGAGCGAGATCGTGGGCGACTTTAGCCGCGTAGGCGTGCCCGAGATGTAAGAGACCTGTCGGGCTGGGGGCGAAGCGGGTGACGGTCATGTGGCGTGCGAGAAAAGCCGGTCGCAGTCGCGGCTCTCCATTAGTAGAACACCGTGAAGTAGATCAGTAAAAGGACACCGAGGCCGAAGGTGAAGGCGTATGCCTGGAGGTTGCCGGACTGGACTTTACGGAACAGGTTTCCGAAAGATTCGGCGAGGCGGGTGAGGCCACCGACGATGAGGCCGTTGATTAAGAACTCATCGAAGAAATGGATAATGGCCGCGAAGCCGTCCTGAAGGTATCTGACCAGGCCTTTTTCGTAGATTGTATCGATGTAGAAGCGGTTGCGGAAAAGGGGGATGGAGACCGGGTCTTTTTCTTTACCCGCGTAGAGCACGAAGCCTCCGATGACTCCGATCAATAGGGCTGCGATGGAAACGCCGGTGACCATTCCGAAGTGAATGAGGTGTTCGGGTTGCTGGTAAGCGGGAGCTAGTTTCGCTGCGACGAAAGGGAAACCGGCGATCAGGCCCATCACGGCGAGCACCATGAGTGGCGCGGACATCAGCGGGCCGACTTCTTTGGCGTGCTCCGCGTTTTTGGTGCGGTTTTTGCCGAGGAAGGTGATGATGAACGCGCGGGTCATGTAGAAGGGGGTCAGCACCGCGACGGCGGCGCCGATCCAGAACAGGTAGGGATTGCGGTGGTGCGCGGCCTCAAGAATCTGCTCTTTGGAAAAGAAGCCCGAGGTGAAAGGTACGGCTATGAGCGCGGCGGTTCCGATGGCAAACGTAATCGTGGTGACGGGCATTTTTTTGAGCAGGCCACCCATTTTCCACATATTCTGCTCGTGGTGGCAGGCGTAGATGATCGCGCCGGAACCGAGGAAAAGCAGCGCCTTGAACCAAGCGTGGGTGAAGAGGTGGAACATACCCGCTTCTCCGGCCAGAAGGCCGACGGCCATGATCATGTAGCCGAGCTGCGAGAGGGTTGAGTAGGCGAGCACGCGTTTGATGTCGTCCTGCTGGGTTGCCATCAGCGCGGCCATCAGGGATGTGATGCCACCGATCCAGGCGATGGTGGTTCCGGAGAAGCCTTCGAATGCTTCGGCGCCGACCGAGAGTTGCACACGGAAAAGCATGTAGACACCGGCGGCAACCATCGTCGCGGCGTGGATGAGGGCGGAGACGGGGGTGGGGCCTTCCATGGCATCTGGCAGCCAGACGTGGAGGGGGAGTTGGGCGGATTTTCCGACCGCACCGCAGAAGACGCAGAGCAGGGCTGCACCGAGCACGCCGGCGGAGATCCCGGCAGGAATTTGCATTTCAGAGAAAGTCAGGGTGCCGGTGATTTGCCACAGCATGAGGATGCCGATCATAAAACCGAAGTCGCCGATACGGTTGGTGATGAAGGCTTTCTTCGCGGCGTCGGCTGCGGAGTCCTTTTGATACCAATGGCCGATGAGGAGATAGGAACTGAGCCCGACCAACTCCCAAAAGATGAAGGTCATGATGAAATTCGAGGCCAGCACTATTCCGGTCATCGAGAACATAAAAAGTGCCAGACCGGTGAAATAACGGGCTTTCGCCGAGTCGTCCTTCATGTAAGCGAGGGAGAAGATGTGCACTAGCAGACCTACGCCGGTTACGACGATCATCATGCCGGTGGACAGCTTGTCCAAAGTGATGCCGATATTGATGTTGAAGGCACCGATGGTCGCCCAGGGGAACGAGTAGTCATCGGTTTTCCCGAGCAGTAGCAGGGCTATCACAAAAGTCGTTGCGGCGGAGGCCGTCGAGACGATGTGCGCGATTCCAAGCTTGCGGAGGTATAGCTGGTTCGAAACAGCGGCCAGGAGCGGAAGAATAAGAAGGAGCCAAGGCATGGTCGTGTGCGGGGAAGATGAGGGAGGTGAGTGCTAAATTCCAAGCATGAAATTCGAATATCGGGCGGTTGGGGCAGGTTTCCGTCCGAGACCTTGGATGTCTGGGTTTGTAGGCCGGCCTCTATCCAATCTACCACGGCTTACCGCTCCGCTTCCCCCTGCGCGCCAGTAAAATTTTGTGAGGTGGCTACTTACCGCCGAAGAATCCTTTTATGCCGCCGAGTAGCCCTCCGAGTTGTCCCAGATCGGGATTTTTCCCAGCCATCACGTCATCAATCGAGGAATGCATGACTGAGGGCAGTTTGCTCTTCGCGAACTCCGCTATGGTGACGATGGCTTTGTCTGCCATGGCCTCGTCCATGCCGAGGGCGGTGAGTTTGACTTTGAGCTCGTTGATCATCTGAGATTGGAGAGTGGTACCGGGGACAGGACTCGAACCTGCACATCAAAAGACACCTGATCCTAAGTCAGGCGCGTCTACCAATTCCGCCACCCCGGCGTTGGTGGAGAAGCTGGACGTATTTTGCCGACGCCGCAAGTGCGGAGATTGTATTTATGGCAAAGCCAAGCGATGTCTCACGGTGGGAGGGCAAGTGGCGTTTTTTGAAAATTCGATGACGTGGAAGCTTGCTCCCAAGTGTGCCGGATGGGTGAGGCTTTGGAATTGGGAAATGGTAGTTCCGCCGTCCAGTCCGCCGGCCCCGATCATTTCGGAGGCGAGATGTGTCAGGTAGCTGCCCTGCGTGGAAAAATGAGTCGGGGTGAATCCCTGTTTCATCGCTTCGTTCGCAAGGTCGGTGAAATCAACATGTGCGGTGATGTCGATTTCACCGATATCCAGAAGCGGGTCTTCCGCAGCTTTATGTTTCGAGTAGGTCCGCAGGGTTCCGCTACTACGGTGGGTATCGTAGTATTCCGGAGCGGCAAAACCGTAGTCGATAAAAAGAAGCAATCCTTCAGCAATACATGTGCGGATTTCTTTGATGAAGCGAGGGAACGAAGTGCGGACTTCGGTTTGATAGTTTTCCGGGTAAGCATTTCCAATAACGTCGAGTTTTCCCGCGAGCATAGACGTTTGATCTATTTCCCCCGGAATAAGCTCCGGTCCTTCCTTCACGAATAGTTCTTTCCAGTTTCCATCGAACAGGCGGACGAGATGGAAAGGAAGTGCATCAAGAATTTCGTTACCGAATGCGATGCCGGGAAGGCGGTTCCGGGAAAGAGCTTCCGAATTCTCCGTGATGGTCAGTTTCGAAGCCAGTTTTTCCAATCTCTGCCGCTGGGCCTCGCGGAGGGTGGCCAGGGGTTCGATGATTGCGTATTCGAGTGAATTCCAGGTGATTGGTTCGAGCCTGGCGATTTCGGCGAGGATATCCGCAGCGAGTTTGCCATCGTGGGCACCGATTTCAAGGATCCGCCATTCGGATGGGCGACCGTTTTCGTTCCACCATTTCAGAAAGCGGCGGGCCAATAGTCGGCCGAAAAGGGGGCCGACACTGACGCTGGTGTAAAAGTCTCCTGCCTGTCCGATCTGGGCGGTTTTACGGGCGTAGTAACCGTTGTGTGGATCGTAGAGAGCGATCTCCATGAATTCAGGAAAGGAAATCTTCCCCCGTGTCGCTATTTGAGAAAGAACGATTTCCTCGGCTGAGGCAAAGGAAGAGGTTGCCGAGTCAGCCGGATTCGGGTAGTTCATAGAACCCTCGCAGTCAACGGGCTGCGGTTGTGGATTGGTATCAGACATGGCAGCGAACAGTAAAAACACCCGAAGAAGGAGCGGTAAGCGCCGTCTCTACAAGCGCAAAACCTTTTGGCTTGTCTCTTTTATGCTGGTCGCGATCGCCGGAGTGGTCGCATTTTTTTTCGCGGATCAATACACTCGCGAATACCGCGAGCGTGCGTTGACCTATGATCTCGAGGAAATCAACAGACTTGAAATCCCGAGCATTATTCTAGATCGCAATGGCAAGGAAATCGGGCGGATCTTCGTTCAGAACCGCAGTGTGATGTCAGTTTCGGATGTGCCGGACCTGTTTATCGATACTCTCCGAGCTGGAGAGGACTCCCGGTTTCTCACTCATGATGGGATCGACTATATCGGGGTGATACGTGCTTTGAAACTTAACTACCAGGCTGGCACGACGACACAAGGTGCCAGCACGATCACCCAACAGCTTGCCCGGAATGCCTACCCTCTGAAGCAGGACGCGATGTCACGAGGGGAAAGTGGCATGCAACGAAAGATGGTAGAGGCGTTCCTTGCCCGCCGCATCGAGAAGCGATACTCGAAGAATCAAATTCTCGAATATTACCTGAATCGCATTTATTTCGGCAGCGGGTTTTACGGGCTTCGCTCCGCATCTCTTGGTTATTTCGGAAAGGAACCGAAAGGGCTAAACCTCGGGGAATGCGCGACAATCGTCGGACTGATCAAAAATCCGACTAATAATTCACCGCTCAACAACATCAAGGCCAGCCGCAAGGCTCGCGACATGGTGCTTTCGCGTATGAAGGAGGAGGGGATGATTTCCAGATCTGAAATGGCGGAAGCCCAGTCGAAACCGATCAAGCTCAATCCAAAGCCTCTGCAGCGCGGGACTTCACATCTCTACGAGCGCATCGCGGATGCCGTGGCGGTTGCCTTGGGCCGGGATGCTCTTGCCTCGGGGGGGTATACGATTCACACAACAATTTTATCCGAGGCGCAGAACGCTGCCGAAAAGGCACTTTCGCTTACTCTGGAACAGGCAGAGCAGCATACCGGCTATACCAGCCAGAAACACGGCGAATACAGTAAGGACGATGAGGATATGAATCCCCGGTATTTACAGGGTGCGGTTTTCATGGTGGATCACACCAACGGGGAAGTTCTCGTTCATGTGGGAGGCAGGGATTATGCGGAGGTGCCCTTCGATTTTATTGAAATGGGAAAACGTCCTCTGGGAACCGCGTTCTTTCCTTTTCTCTACTCGGCTGGATTGGCTGAAAATCATACGCCTGCCTCGACCGTGGAAGACGAGCCGATGGACAACCGCTCGGTGATGGTTGGTGGCCGTGAAGGAATCCTGGGCGAGTGGGGGATGGAAGTCAGTTCGCCAGTCTACGAAGGGCAGATTACACTGCGGAGGGCATTCGAAGAATCGAAGATCGCAGCGACGGTAAGACTTGGTTCGGAAATCGGTATCCAGCGAGTCATCGACGCTGGAATTGCATTCGGCTTCCCTTTGGAAGATTCGAAACCTCTGCCACGTGTGTGTGTTGGTTGGGAACCCGCTTCGCTGAAGCAGGCAGTCACCGCAATTTCCACGTTCCCGCTCGGTGGAAGAAAGGGGCCTGCGAAATTTTCCTATATTTCAAGAATTGAAAATGCCGATGGCCGTGTGGTTTTTCGCAAACCCAGCACACCGGAACCTGGCGGACGCCTTTTGGCTGAGCCCGTCGCTTGGCAGGTTCACAGCATGATGGCGGGCGGGATGGACGAAGGCAGCGCGAGAGGCCTGAGAGAACAATTGGTTGCAAAGCCGTTTTACGGTGCGGGCAAGGGTGGTACGACTCATGAATTTTCAGATACTTGGTTCTTGGGTTACAACGCCCGGCTGAGCTGCGGGGTATGGACCGGGTTTTTACAAGGGGATAGTGAGCCGATTTATCCGGGTGCCTTCAGCCGCAATCTCGCCATGCCCGTATGGGCGGCAACCATGAACGCTGCGACTCCGGCTTTTGGTGGGAAAATGATTGATCGCCCGGATGAGATCGTCGAGGTGGATATCTGTTCGGTTTCCGGCCAGCGTGCGACGCAGTTCTGTCAGGAATTGGATGAGGATGTGCAGACGGGAAATATTAGGTCGGTCAGTACCAAGACTGCCGAATATTTTCGGAAAGGGACCGATAACCTAGCTTTCTGCACACTTCACTCAGGTGCCCTGGCAGGGGATATCAACCCGGGCAATGCGTTCGGTAGCCTGCCCTCGCTCAATGCTCTGCCAATCAGACCAAAGGAACCTGTTCTGATCGGTGAAGATCCCTATCATACGGAGCTACCAAGTTATGTGGCGGCGAGTGAAGGTGGTGGGCTGATCAGGCGTTCGACAAATGTTCTCGATAGCTTTGATCTCGGGGAATTCGAGGAAACCATCAGGCTACGTAAACCCGCGCGACTTGAAATTAATCCAGACTGATTATGTTTGTCAGGGGAATTGCATCGGATCGTGGGTCCGGCATGTAGAGCAGATTCCAAGGTGTGCCGAACAGTTGCAAATCCAGGGCGGCACGTTGCGGAGTATTCAACGGTGTCAGATGTGGTGCGGAGTGGTCAGGTCTGAGGAATTTGGAAATAGCGACCAACTGTTCCGGTAGGCTTACGACACGTGCTACAGCCGCCAACCTTCCGTCTGTTAGCAATGTGGCGTTTCCCAGCAAGCTTGTGGAGTCGCCGATCATCCTGGCGTCCAAGCACCGGAGCGCACCATTTCCATAAATAACGAGTGCTTGGCCATGATCGAATTGAAATTTTGTTGTTTCGTATTCGCCACTGATCGAAAGGGCTTCAATGACCCACCGTCCTTGCCAGGTGATGGGACTTGTCAAGAGACCTTGGAATCGGCCCTGTCCTCCGATGTTTCCGATTTGAAATACCGGGGCTGGGGGTAGCTCTAACTTTTTATCATTTTGCTCAGGGATACTCGCACTAATTTGGAATGGTAGACCCCGCACAAGCCTTACACCGGCACCGAATTTGCAGTCGATATCGGAGAAATTCGTCTCGATCGTATCTGTCGATAGAAGTGTTCCCTGAGAATGAATCGGAATTTCTAAGTTTTCGGAAAGAAGATTCCCAAGGCACTTGATGGGACCGATTTTGATCATCGATTCAGCGGATTTTCCTCCGATTGGTAGGGAGCCTTGGATGCCAGAGGCTTCGTAGAGAGAAGTTCTTGTGAATGTCGAAAGCACCTTGATACGTGCATCAGAGAAATTCACCCAAGTTGTCGGCAACTCTTGTTCGGAGACAGGTTTTATCACCGGTTCAGGTGGAGCGCCGACTGTTTGAGGTCTGGGTTCTGCTTCGCCGGGTTGTGTGTTTTTGCTGTCATCGAGCGGAACCGCAACTGGTGGAGTCTGGTTTTGTGGAGCGGGCGCCGATGAATTCGGAGTGTTCAGCGCGATTTGCGGAGCTTGTTCTTGAGATGGAAGTTGGGATAAAAGCTCTATCGGGATCGATAACTCCGGCTTTCGGATTTCGACGGATTTGATCGACAGGCGCCGGTTTTTCAGGGCTCTCCAAATCGGAGAAATACGAACGGACTCAACGAGGAGCAAAGGAGCTGTGATTTGCTCGCGAAGTGGAGTTGGTTGTTCGACTATGATTCCGTAAAGTGTAATTCCGCTCCACGGTGCCCAGGTTGCGCCTTCGATAGAGGCTTCAAGTCCGGTGCGTTGGGTGATTTTCCCGGCTAGGAATGCCCTGCACTTCGGGCTCATTAGGTAGAGGTTGCTCAGCCCGAAACCCGCTATCGGAAGGAGAACCGCCAGAATGAACCCTATTTTCAAGAACCTCCTGAGTCGCGACCTCTTTCCCATCGGCTAGCGCTGTTGAGGTGTGGCAGGGAGCTTCATATGGCCTGCTTTTCCAAGCGGGAAGCGCAGGACAAGGCTCTTGTCCAGCAGACGATTGCCTTCGGTAGAAATTTCTTGCGCTCTGTATACCACGATTCCGAATCCCGTATCTCCAAACTTACCCAACGCGAAGTTTTCCTTGGTTTTGCCTAAGCCGGTAGTCTCCTCAAACCGCCATTCTTTTCCCGACCATTCGCCAAGGATACTATCTTTGTCCGCTTTAATATCCTCAAGGCGCTTCATCACACCGTTTGGCGAACGGAACGTATCCGTTTTCGGGTCATAGCGCAGTGTTGAGATCGCTCCTGCCTCCCCCGAGGCTGTGAGAGACCAGGTATCACCAAAGGTTTCACGAAGAACCAGCATCACATCTTCCTTGGACTCGAACTTGCGTTTTGCCCAGAGCGCCAGGTATTCGTCGTATTCCTCTTTGGTGAGCCCGAGGTTTTCGTGATAGGGGAGGGGTGTTCCAGCTTTTGCCGATGCGGTGAATTCTTTGAACCACTCTGGATTGCTACGAGCCGCTGTCTCAACTTTTGCGATGTATTTCTCGATCTCAGGCGGGGGGACGACCATTCCAATGCTGGCTCTGACGGGAACCTCTTTTTCGAAAAGTCCTTCGAATACTTCGGGAACCTCTGCTGAAACAACAGCGCTTAATAGTAGGACAAAAGTGGCAAGTGTTTTCATGGCGACGGCGGAAGGCTGGACACGGAACCCGTGGAACTCAAGAAGCAATACACGGGAAGAGAATTTGAAAAATCGAATGATTGGGATGAAAAAGGGGTTGCTTTGAGGTCGGCTTTGCCTCTAGCTTCGCCGCCCCGAGGAAGCCTTTGGAATGCGCGGTTAGCTCAGTGGTAGAGCACCTCCCTGACACGGAGGGGGTCACTGGTTCGAACCCAGTATCGCGCACCACCCCATTACTAAAGGCTTTAGGAAGACAGTTGAGGTTCACTGCCCGCTAAAGTGACCTCCTAAGCTAAATGTGGAAAATCTCTAGATCAGCAGCTTGATGGCCTTCTCTCGAAGCATTTTGAAATGCGGGCTGGCCGCCCTTAACCCGAAGCGACCACAGGGTATCGGGCAAGTGGTTCGGGGCGGCCGACGATGAACCTGCTGACCAGGAGCCGCCAAGCCTACTCGAAGAGGTGGCCTCCAATCCGAAGGAGAAATACCGGGCGGATGTCGCCACGCTGCTGTGCGATACCTTGGCGATGCAAGCCGGGCTTGCCGATGAGCGTCCGATGGCCAAATTGACCTCGGCTGCCCAAGATCGGCAAGGCCGGCGAACTCACCCAGCTCGCCCTGTACGATGAGAACCATGAGGGTGATGGAGTCGGCATGATTTCCAGAGGATCGTTAAGTCCTGTCTAGTGCTGGTCCGGTCGTGCCTTTCTCCACGAATTTTGCTTTGGCGAGAGTCTGGCGGCGGTCGTCCTTACCGCTCGCGATGTTGCGTACCCACTTGACGATGCGGCGGCCGAACAGGCTGTTTTGCCATTGGATACAGGAGACACTTGGGTCAAACCATTCGAAGGTGGGATCGTCGTCGCAAATAAGTGAAACGTCACGCGGAGAGAAAATTCCCCGCTGGGCAAGATGATGTTGCGCTGCAATCAGCTCGTTGGGGCGGTCGAGGATGATGGCGGTCGGCGGACTCGTCGCAAAAAGGGAATCAAGTCGATTCCGAAGACCCTTTGGGCTCTGTTCCCAGTCTGGCAGATTATAGAACCCGGTTTTGATCCCGTGGGACTCCATCTCTTCGATGGATTCACGCACGAGAAGCGCGGGCGATGGCAGTCTGTTGTGCTTGGGTTGCAAGAGAACGATGCGCCGGTGCCCCAGCTCCACCAGCCGCCGGACCGCGGACCGGAACGCGGGGACCTTATCCAGGCCAGCCGCTGCCAGTGGAAGTCTCCGGAAACGTCCGAATAAAGCAAAAACCGGCAATGAATGGGTTACGAACCATTCGAGCACTTCATGGGGTGCTGAAAAGACGACCCATGCGTCGGTTTCGGTTTTCTTCACCATCTTTTCGATCCTGCTCACCTTCATTCCAAGGTCCACCAGGCTTTTCTCGGCGACAATAACCTCATGCCCCTCCTGCTTGAGCCGCCTCTGGATTTCCACCACGTAGTCCAGCTGTATGTCGGCGTGTTCGTAAGGCAGCAAGGTGATACGGAAAGTCGGCCGATCGGCATGATCCGGCAATACGATCCGGCTGCGCCGCCCATGCCCCTGTGGCTTCAGGAAGCCCTCGCGCTCAAGTTGGTCGAGGGCGGCCGTGACCGTGTTGCTGCTCACTCCATGCTTGGTAGCCAGGCGTCTGATCCCGGGCATCGTGGCAACCAGTTCGCCGTGCGATATCGCTGTCCTCAGGTAAGCGGCAAACTGATCGGTTACAGAAAGTGATTGAAACGGCTCCACTGGGAAACTGTCACTTTAGGGGAGATAGTTGTCAATTGGCTTTTATTTGGACGCGAGGATGATGCTAATGTATCTCAGATGTAGTTAGCTGATTCCATATAGCTCGCGCATGAAAAACCATTCCATTCAAAAACCCGAATGTCCGAATCCCGCCGGGTTCGCGCTTGTGGTGACCCTCACCCTACTGGTCCTCCTATCAGTCATCGCGGTGGGACTTTTGAGCCTCTCTGCCGTAACTCTCCGCAGCGGCTCCCGGAGTCAGGCCCGTGCCGAAGCCCAGGCGAATGCCCGCATGGCGTTGATACTCGCGGTGGGGGAACTCCAGAAGCAGCTCGGTCCGGATCAGCGGATCTCTGCCGCTGGAGCTATCACCGCTCCCTCCGGCGTCAGTCACCCACACCTGACCGGCGTTTGGGATTCATGGATCGCCGGGCCGCTTTCTGACGCACCCATAGGCGCTGGCTATCCTACCGAGGAAAGCCACAACCAGACCCTCGGTCAACAGCCCAGCGGATCCATGCGTCCGGAATACGATAAGAAGGACAAGCACTTTCGCGCATGGCTGGCCTCCCTGAACCCGGATGAAGCCACCGATCCGAACACTCCCGTCACCCTCGCAATCGAAGGAAAAGCCATGCCGGAAAAGGACGAAACCGCCGTCCAGCTTGTCAGGGAGGGTTCCCTCGGAAAGGACGCGCCAGCCACCGATTTCGTCAGCGCCCGTCTCATGGATGTGAAATCCGATCCATCCACCGGCAGCGCCATCCGTGGCCGCTACGCTTGGTGGGTGGGCGATGAAAGCCAGAAGGCGCGTGTCATGGACGACTCCTACGAAGGTGAAGTCCTGACTTCCTCCGAGAAAATTATCCGCTCCCAGTCTCCCGCCTCCACCGGCACCAACACCATCTCCGGACTCACCGACATCAATTCTGTACAGCAATTGCGCCTTGACGGTCTACCTTCTCTCAGCTCCTTGGATCTTGTTCCCGGTGTCGAGGAAATCGACGATGGCGGTAAGTTTCGCGCCTCACAGAAAAATTTCCATTCCGTCACTCCGTTTTCCAGATCCGTCCTCACCGACGTCCGCGAGGGTGGCCTGAAACGCGATCTCAGCACCCTGCTCGAACGCACCGTGGATCCCGACGAGCGTGGCCCCGAGTTCATGCTCTACAAGTTCAACACCAAGGACGCATGGGCGAATGATCCCGACAAATACCCCACCTTGCCGAACACCCCGCAGGAATGCGTCCCGATTCAGGATCTCGCCGCATATTACCAGCTCTATGACGAAAGCCGGAAGGCTGGGATTAAGTACACCTCTACTGCGCTTCCAAACAGCATCCAAGTCACCACGCCCGACTACGGAACACCGGCGAACTACACTACAACATTTCAAAAAGACTACACGACGCTCTACCGCAATCCGGTGCCTATCAAGCTGCAATTCCTTCTCTCCCTCTCTGCGGATCCGATCACTCAGGCGGATCGCGACTTGATGGTTGGTAGCCTCGAGGCAAACCAATGGATACCGGCAACCGACACCCATAAGCTGCGCCTCGCCGTGATCCCGGCCGTGACGATGTGGAACCCCTATAACGTGCCCATCGTCATGGAGGGCGGCGACAGCCAGGCCCAACAGATCATTTTCAAAGCACCGCCTCTGAACCTTCGGATCCGCAAGAACCGTTCCGACGGGACGGTCTATGAATACTCTAAATCCAATGCACGATGGCTGCGTTTCGACCATCTTATCTCTGGCAGCCATCAAGGCCGCTCGGATATCATCCGGCTCAATTTCGCAAGAACCTCGCCTGTCGTATTCCAGCCAGGCGAAGTCCGTGTTTTTTCCGCCCCCACGGACCTGCCGTATCATCGCCATGGCGGTAACGATGCAGCCAACCAGTCGATGACTTCCAGCAAGAATCTGGTGGACGCGATGCCTGGTTGGGATTCGACCGCCATCCTGACCTTGAGGAATTCCTTCAACACACACTCTAATGCCTCAAGTACGCGGGTCGCGTTCAGCGAGGATGGCGCCAACATCCTTTGGGAAGCGAATCCCGAGCGATGGTCTCTCACGATGAACAAAAATAGTACGGACGAGCTCGAATTCTCCTTCGGTCCCGAAACCGATGATGGCAATTGGCTGATTGGCTGGCCTCAGAGTGAGTTGACCTCCCCCCGTGGTGCTGCATTCAGTTTCTACATGTCCCAACGTAACTTTTCCTCCCAAGGCAATGCCAACATCAACAATAATAAAGGCTACGGGTTCCTCAATGTGCGTCACATGGGCCTAGTTTCCCGGTTCGGTGGGTCGCGAGCCAACCGCGACAACATACCGAGATTGTTCAACGAAGAACTCTACGAGCAGGGAGCCGCCAATATCACGTTGGGAGATCCCATGGAGCCCGTCCCAGCCAGCGCCATCGCCGCAGCAGCAGGTGCCGGAGAGTCGCTTCCTTTCATCCAACTATCCCTGATGGCGGGCTCTGAAACCAGCGAATTGGCCAATGGCGGCGTGAACGGCGGCAGGAAATTCCCCAGCCGGCCCTTTCTCCACTCCAGCCCTTTTCAACCGAACGTGATTGATCAGAATGATGGGACCGCACCCTACAACCATGGATGGAACTGGTGGATCGATGAGATGAACTCCGTGCTCGAATCCATGGTCCAGGAGTCCGCCAGCGGCAATGGTTTCTATGGCGGTGGTTATTCCCCGGAATCGGGAACCACCCACGTTGTCCAACAGGAAATCCCGGTCACGCCCCCGATCTCGATTGCCGCCCTCAGCCATGCCCGCCTCGGCGGCTTCACACTCGCCGATGAGGTTCCCGTCGCTCACGGCTTCACGGGGGAAATGATGGAGGGTCTCGATGGGGCTGAAGCGCGCACCGACAATCCTTCGCCCTCCCTCGGCTTCCAGCGAGTGACTGCCACCGGGCAGGGCGGGCTCTATCCCCACGTCCTCCAAGCCATCGGTAATTCCTACGCCAATCCGAATCTCGACGCAGGTGTCGCGTTCAATCCGGCTTGGAAACGTCTTTACGATGTGGACGACGGCGAGCGCGACGTGACCTTCGCCGACCATTCCTACCTCGCCAACAAAGCTCTGTGGGATGACTACTTTTTCTCCTCCATCACCCCGCAGCCCGGCACCATCGAGATTTTCGGTGGCACGGAACGCGATGCGAAACAGGTTGCCTCGGACTTCTTCTTCGATGCCAAGCCACTTCCGAACCGCCGCATCGTTCCCTATACCGCCGGCATGACCAGCTCTGATTTGGACACGCTCTTCGCCGACGACAGTTACGACAAATACACCGGCGGCCTCGCAGACAGAATCGGATCTCACCTCATGGTCGAGGGGGGCTTCAATATCAACTCCACCTCAGTCGATGCTTGGAAGGTCCTCTTCTCCAGCTTGAAAGGCAAGCCCATCGCCTATCTCGACGGTGGCAAGATTCCCCAAGAAGCCGCCACGGGTGACACTGTGCCGATCAGTATGGGCACATTGCCCAGCGGCCTCCCCGCGTCCACGGCAGATACCGAGCTAGCGAGCGACCCCGCCCAATGGAAAGGCTTGCGCGGTATTTCTGAAGACGAGATCGACGCCCTCGCCCAGGCCATGGTGCGCGAAGTGCAAAAACGCGGCCCCTTCCTTTCCCTGTCCGAGTTCGTCAACCGCAGGCTCGACCCTGACAATACCGACGGCACCGCGCTAAAGGGTGCGCTGCAAGCCGCGCTGGACTACGATGGAAAGGATGAAGACGGAAATGACGAAGAATTCCCCGAAGTCACCATCAACAAGAACTTCCGCGACAGCAGCCGCACCCTCGATGATGAGGTCAGCGGGATTTCCTTCGCATTCGGCGATGCAGCCAAGGGCCCGGCCGCCTATGGTAGCTCGGCCTACGTTGACCAGGCCGATGTGCTCCGCCAATTCGCGGAACAACTCACACCGCGCGGCGATACCTTCGTCATACGCACCTATGGCGACTCGCTCGATGCCGCGGGCAACGTCGTTGCCCGCGCATGGTGCGAGGCCGTCGTCCAGCGCACCCCGGACTATGTGGACGAGGCTGATGAAAATCATGCAAAGTCTGCCGATCTAACATCAGAAGCGAATAAACAATTCGGTCGCAAATTCCAGATCGTTTCCTTCCGCTGGCTCAACGCCTCGGAAATCTGATATCCATTCTCATCTCATGAAATTTTCCATTCACCTTTTTAGCGTCATTCTAATGACCCTTGGCACACCAGTCATGGCCCAAGACGCGCAGCAGGTAACCCTGCGCTTCCTATCCTTTCCCAAGAACGCGAGCCCGCAACCGGTCGAGTTGATCATCGGTGAGGGAGAAGTTCTCGAAGTGAAAATCCCCACCAACGCGCTATCCCAGCCCTACAAGGTCAAGCGGCTACCCACATGGGCAGTGGGAAAAATGGAGCCTGCAGCGGATGGAAAACAGGTTTTCAAATCCTACGGCTCGGCACCGTCTCTCGCCTCCGCAAGCCAGATCATCCTCCTAATCCGCAGCGGCAAGGAGAACGCCGATGGCATGAAAGTCATCCCTATCGCTAACAATACTGCCAACTTCGGCGGCGGGAAGTTCTTCTTCATGAACGCATCCAAGGTGGACATCGCCGGAGCACTCGGCGGAACAAAATTCACCCTGAAACCGGGCAAACAAACCATCATCGAACCGAAGGAGTTGAACAAGCGCGAGGGTGGGGGCGCGGCAGGCTTTTTCACCGAGTTTTTCTTCCGCAAGGAGGAGGAAGCCCGCCCTTTCTTCTCCAGCACCTGGCCCGCCAACGACAAGGCCCGCAGCATGGTCTTCTTCTACCACGACACCCGCAACGACCGCCTGCGGATGCACACGATTCGTGACTACATTCCTTGAATGTCCAATCGTCCAGGGCATCTACATTTGGAGCGACACATCTGAAACCGAAGATTTTCAACCACAATGGGAGTAACGTGGACATAGACGGACTGATTTTATTACATGCCTCCGTTAAATTGCACAGATGAACACAGATCCGGGACGATGAAAATTCCCAGCGGGATTATCGGAATCCTTTCTTACATCTGTGTTCATCTTTGAGATCTGTGGTTCCCTCTTTCCTTTTAGCGCTAACGCTTGTGAGGCACCTCTCCTCACCGGTTCACTCCGACTAGCCCAAAACTGTCACCCTCAGGAATACACTTGCTCGGACATATTCTTCTGAAAATGTGTCAACCATGTGCTAAATTCCCTTACGTCTCCGAGTAATACACCCTGATGAAAAAATCTATAATCGCCTTCCTGTTCGCCGCCAGTGCTTTTGTTCAAGCAGCGCCGCAACCCATCTTTGATGGGAAAACCCTTGACGGCTGGAAGATTATTGGAGCTGAAACCTGGACTGTGGAAGACGGCGTGATCGTTGGTCAAAACAACCCTGAAAAGAAGGGTTCCATTCTCTGGACCGAAAAGGACTACACAGATTTCGTTTTGCAATTTGAGTTCAAATTCAATGGGAAAATCGATACCGGCGTATTCCTGCGCCATGAGAACGATCAGATCCAGATCGGTATTTCCGGTTCCCTCAAGCGCGATATGACGGCATCTCCATACATCAACTCCAAGGCCGGATACCCCGTTGAAGCAAAGGGCGTGGCTGAGCTCCTCAAGGAAGGTGAATGGAACACCATGAAAATTACCGCGAAAGGTCCCGTCTATACGGTCGAGCTCAACGGCAAAGAGGTGATGACTTACACTTCAGAAACGGCAAAAGAGAAGGGCCCCATCGGGCTCCAAGTGCATTCCGGGCGCGAAATGAAAATTCTGTTTCGTGAGCTCACCTTGGAGGAGCTGTAAGCACAGCGACACGCTTCACTACCGCCATCCATATTTTGTATGACCATTTTCAGTAATCATTTTTCTAAAAGCAAATCCCTGGCGATCACCGTGATCGTCTGCGCCTGCGCCGTTGGCCCGGCGGTGGCCTCGGACGAAAAGGGGAGTCCTGCACCTGCATTCCACGTTCCGGAAAAAATCGAGTACCTGCTCGAGGATCATTGCTGGAAATGCCACGACCACGGGACGCAGAAAGGGGACATCAGCCTTGATGACCTCAACGGTATGGACGCTTCGAAGCGCCTGAATTTGCTGAACCGGATGCAAGAGCAGGTCTATTTCAAGCACATGCCGCCGAAGAAGGAGGAACAGCCTTCGGAGGAGGATAGGAAGGAGATCCTGGACTTTATCTCTCTCGAACTGGCCAAGTATGATGCATCCACGCTGGAGGGGAAGCTGCAGAAGCCCGAATACGGCAACTACATCGATCACGGAAAGCTCTTCTCGGGGGAATACAAGGATGTGCCCGCCTTCACCGCGGATCGCCGCTGGCTGATTAGCGAGTATATCTTCAATGCCAAATTTCAGCGCATTCTTGAGAACAACGCGAGTTTGAGCAAGCCCGGCAAATCGAAGATCTCAGTGGTGGGCAACTACAGGAACCGAGAAGTGTCCTTGGCCAACCCCTTCCTTCTGCCCAAAAAGGCCGCGATTCGTTATTACGCCAACGAGGATCTGACCGGCGGGCATCTTTCCAGTATGCTCACCAACTCGCAGAATGTGGCGGAGTATATCACGGACGTGCATGCGCCCAAGCGCGGTGGCCGATACCTGCCTGCGGTGGTCGAAGTGCTGGCGATGGAAGATCAGCACAACAAAACCTTGGCCACTCGAGTGAAGTTCCTCGAAGAACACATTGAGCGAATCGGCTCCGAGGTGCATGGCGACAAGCATGAGTCGATGTTTCCCACGTTCGTACCGGTGAAGCTCGAACCGCTTCCCGAACTCAAGGAAGGGGAGGAATACAAAAAGAGTCCCCCAATTATATCCGCCAAGATTCTGGAGCGTCTTGAGGCTTCCCGCCTTGTCTTTGAGACGCTTGCTGATCCCGAACTCTCCGGGATGAGCGACGATCAATTTCGCGAGTATTGCGAGCGCATCTGGTTTTACCGAGGAGACCACGAGCGCACGATCCAGAGTCGGATGGCTATCTTGAGAGAGTATGTCCCCGAGTTCCGTGAGATGGCGGCAGAGCGAACCAAGCGCAGCAAGCCCGTCGAATACAAACCCCTCCCTGAAGAGGAGATGGAGGCCATCCATGCGGCCATCAGGAAACACCGCAAGAAGGGGGATTTCTATTCCGACTTGATCGAGAAGTGTGTGGCCGGCTGGGAGCGGGAGTTTGCGCAGGAGCGCATCAATGCCGGACCACCCTCCGAAGAGTTGCTGGCGAAACTGGTGGAACAACTCTCGGTGCTGATTCTCGAGCGCCAGCCGACTGTGCTGGAAGCCACCGAATACCTTGAACTCACCGGCGGTTACGTGGAGAAACTCGGCCGCCGCAAGGCACTGCAGAAACTGATCCAGACCTTCCTGCTCGCCACCGAGTTCGCCTACCGCAACGAGTTCGGAGCCGGAGAACCGGATGAACACGGGCGGCGCATGATGGCACCGCGCGATGCCAGTTATGCCATTGCCTACGCCCTGACAGACCAAAGCCCGGATGAGGAACTGGTGAAAGCCGCCGAACAGGGCAAACTCAGCACCCGGGAGGACTACGAGCGTGAAGTGAAGCGCATTCTCGCCCGCCGCGACATCAACTACATCATCGACCCCATCCTCGAGGACAAGAGCTGGAACGAGAACTACACCAACCTGCCGATCCGCAAACTGCGCTTCGTGCGCGAGTTTTTCGGCTATCCGGGGGCATTGGAAATATTCAAGGACGAGAAACGCTTTGGGAGCGACCGTCTGAGCGAGTCCACCAACCGCCTGGTGAGTGAGGCGGACCGCCTGGTCGAGCATATACTCAAGCGGGACCGGAACGTGTTCGAGGAACTGGTCGGCACCGAGAAATTCTTCATCTACCACGATGGCGACAGCGACCGCATGAGGGAGCGTTCCGAGCATCTCAAGACGATCTACGCCTACTTCAAGGACAAAGACTGGCAGAACTTCACTTACAAGGATCTCGAGAAGCACAAGGAGTTCCTGACCGAAAACCCGACGCGCAGTTTCAATCCCAAGAATCTCAAGGCCGGCAACCGCTCGGGCGATGGCCTTACGCTCTTCAAAAAGTCCCTGGCCTCCATCACGGACCGCCTGGACAACGGGCAGGAGCACGCCGCGCCCTTCGACATGTATCGTGGTTACGGCACCGACTTCATGTGGGGCGGCAACGTCGCCCGCTTCTGGGGCATTCCCAAAGGCGATTGGCATTGGTCGCCCGAGCAGCCGATGAAGATTGAAAACCGCAAAGGCCTGCTGACCCATCCGGCCTGGCTGGTGGCCCATGCCTTCAAC
>Ga0222650_1000258_pt1 | contig 45594 bp, 29 predicted proteins | sample AntAcemetagen367_FD_179820 | JGI IMG/M metagenome (GOLD analysis project Ga0222650, IMG submission 179820) | Saline water microbial communities from Ace Lake, Antarctica - #367 | ecosystem: Environmental > Aquatic > Non-marine Saline and Alkaline > Saline | place: Antarctica: Ace Lake... | reverse complement strand
AGAAGAGATCTTTTGAGAAGTCCTATTTGAAGAAAATGCAGAAGAATAGCCACTTTCAAACCGCCACTTTTACACCACTTTTAAATCGCCGCTGACACAGTTGGTTGTTCAACTTTTTACCTTCCTTAAATCGACTTAAGTTAAGCAGCGCCGTTTCATGGAATCTTTGAAGTGGGCAATCCGGTGAGGACATCGGGTGCGGCCAGTGATTGATACTGATGGCATGCGCGGATAGTATCAGGTTAGGCCACTGTCTAGCAGGGTGACCAGAAGGTAGGTGGTCGCCTTCATCCGGATCATTCAGGACATCAAGGCCAGCTCTTAGGCGACCGTTTTCCAATTCCTTAAACAATGCATCTTGGTCGATGATTTCTCCGCGTGCGGTATTCACAACAATTCCATGATTTGGTAATTTGCTAAGCAATTCCGCGGTCACACTACGCTGGGTGATTTCATTGACTCCTGCATGGACGGAGATCGCATCGGCGCTACTAAAGAGTGCATCCAGTGAGTCGACTTGGGTAATGTAATCAGGGAATTCTTGAACAAATGGATCGTATACTGAGATGATGGCACCAAAGGGCCGAAGTAGTTCGGCTGAATGGCGGCCGATGCTGCCATACCCGTAAAGACCTATGCGTAGATTACGCAAACTGCCCCCCAGCAACGAAGGACCCTTAAAATTGTCACTCCATTGCCCAGATCGTTTGTCTTCGATTTGTCCGCGTAGGTTTTTTAAGCAAGCGAGTAGTAGGGTGAGGGTTCCCTCAGCTACCTCAAAGGGCATCGAGTCGCCCCAGTTTGTAATGAGCAATCCACTGCTAAAGAATTTTTCGGTGATCAGGCCCCTTATGCTGCCATTTACGTGGCAGATATATTTTAGCTCGCCGGGATCGTTTAAAATCGCTTCCGGAATCCGCAGCGAACTCCAACTGGTTAACACTACCTGATGCTGACGAATGTGTGCGACGACTTCAGATTCCGATAACTCGTCTGCATGCTCAATGACTGATATGGTGCCGACGTCAGACAACTCTTTTTTGAAGGCATGCGTCCAAATTGAGGGCGAGACGAGTTTTTGAGCGAGGTGTAGTACCTTGATTTTATCATACGACCTCGAATTAATTTCTGTTAATGCGTTTACGGATGCAACTGAGTGGATCATAGTTATGCGTTTAGGGGGTTGTCGAATTCCTGATGATGAGTTCAGGTTCCATCGAGATGGCGTTCACTCTTTTTTGGTCGGTATTCGCCATTTCGAGAGCCATTTTGACCGCCATCTGCCCCATTGTGTGGAAGGGAATACGCATGGTGGTCAATGGGACTACGGACAGGAATTCCGCGATGTCATCATAGCCGGTGAGCGCTATGCGCTCTGGAAAGAGGTCTCTATATTTATAGAGAATTTTTTGGGTGCGAATGGTGTTGAAGTCATTGGTGCACATAATGGCGTCAATCTGCGAACAGTTAGCTTCAAACCATTTTGGCAGATTTGTCTCCGCCTCAGCCATGGATGTGCCTAATTCGATTACCAAGGGTTCCAGTCCTGCTTCTTTGATTACATTAAGGTAGCCTTGTTTGCGATCCGTCTCACTGTAGTGTCCCTTATCCTCGGCTGGATATATTAGATACGCGATCCGTTTGCGGCCAGTTTCAACTAAATGCCGGGTGATCGTTTCCGAGCCTTTGATGTCGTCGGAGTAAATGGCGTTGTAGTCGAGCTTTTCATTTAGGTAAACCACAGGATAATCATTCGCGTTGATCTGCTGGACGATGCCGGGAGGCAAATTCCCCGCGTGTGATAAGATGAGAACATCCAGTGTGTTTTCCTTGAAAACGTTGGGGATCGCGCTGGAGTCTTTTGACAAATCGGAAGGTAGTCGGATCAACACGACGCGGTAACCACTCTCCGATGCCGCTTCAAAGACACCCGCTTCAGCACCCGGCAGTGAGAGGGCTCGGGCACTTTTTTTGGCTTCAAAGTAGCCCACATTGAAAAACTTGCCGTAGCGCATTGAGCGAGCACGGGAGTCGGGTTGATATCCGAGTTTGTTGGCTAAGTCCTTAATACGTTTTGCAGTTTCCGGGCGTAGCTTTACATTGCTTTCGCGCGGTGACAGTGCCTGTGACACCGAACGGTCACTTAAGTTAAGTTCACGGGCAAGGTCGCTGATGGTCACTCTTTTCTTACTTTTACGATGCTCGACCTTGATTTCATTGTCTGGGGAACTTGCCATGTTTTATGTCTTTTAGGTGATTTGTGATCAATAAAGGCAAAAATCTTAGTTTATTGAACTGATTGTTACAGCTTTTTCAAAAAATAGTTTGTCTTCGACCTCGAATCGTAATTTTTTCTTAACATCTACACCCGGTCAATCAAAAGAAAGCGACTGGTTTGAGTCTTTTTAGGATTCATTCATAGCTCTTTTATCGAAAGATTGCGCAAAAACCTCCCCTCATTTCTCAAATTTTATGATGAAAGTAGCCCTCAATTTTGAATCCCTAACCCCTCTGAATGATTTTTGGAGTTTTGGCGGCAATACTTGTCACGCCGCGCTCTGGTTCCGCCAGGATTTGCAGAACCAACTGAAGTTGGTGAACCGTCAGTTGGGTTTCAAATATGTGCGCTGCCATGGCATCTTAAATGATGATATGGAGGTCATCCATGCCGATGGAAGTTTCAGCTTTCAACGGATTATCGAATCGATTCAGGCGATCCTTGATTTAGGGATGAAGCCGTTTATCGAGCTTTCGTCGATGCCCACAGCTCTTGCATCCAATGATAAGAGCTTGACCGCTTACTGCTTTCGATCTGCACCCCCCAATGATTGGGGTCGTTGGCATCGCATGATTCACGAGATGACTTTAGCGCTTGAGGCCGCCTTCGGCTTGGAGGAGATGCGTCAGTGGTACTTTGAGGTCTGGAATGAGCCTGATATTGGGTTTTGGTCCGGCACTCAAGCCGAGTATTTTAAACTCTACGACCTCTCAGCGCAGGCGGTGAAGGCGGTTGATCCCCAATTGAAATTCGGCGGCCCCGCAACCGCACGCACGAACTGGATCGATGAGTTTTTGGAGCACTTGTCGAAAGATTCACCGGACTATACTTTGTCCGCATCACGCTGCGATTTCATCAGCACGCATGCCTATCCGAGCGATTTGGAATTTTTGGATGCGGCGCACGGCGAAGTGAATTTGATGCATTCCAACATCATGGCAGAGCTGTTCGCAGCTGTGCGCACACAAGTGGACGCCTTCTTCGGTGAAGGATTTCCGATCATTATCGGTGAATGGAATTCCTCGGCCGGTCCGTTGTCGGAGAACCATGATACTTGCAATAACGCCGCTTTTATCTGCAAGACGATGGTTGAGTTAATGCCGTATTGTCAGGGCAGCCTAGTCTGGAACATCAGTGATATTTACGAAGAGTGCGGCTTTCACTACGAGCCATTTCATGGCGGCTACGGATTGTTGACTGTCAATGATTTGCCCAAGGCCTGTTTCCACGGTTTCCGTCTATTGGCGGAACACTCTGGTGCGCAGATCGAAGTCGATGTGAGTGACTGTCAGGACGGTGTGGGGGCGATGGCTTCCTGCGACGGCGATCAAGTTCGCATCTTGCTTTATTTCCATGAGGAGCCTGGTGTTGAGATGGCGGATTTCGTCGAAGTCAACTTGACCGACCAACAAGGTGAGGCGACCATGGAAAGCGTTTTGCCAGGAGCGGGCAGTGCCTACGAAACCTGGTTGGAGCAGGGGAGCCCCGCCTATTTGAATCGTGAGATTTTTGATACTTTGGAGCAGGCCTCCAAACCGAAAGTCGAGTCAGTTGATTTGTCGCAGCCGATCCGAATTGAGCGAGGTTCGGTGGTGCAGATCCGCTGGGTGCGCTCTAGTGTGGTGTGATACCATGGCTATGGACTGAGCTACACCACGTTTGATTACAGTCCGGTGCGGATCGTTCAGGCGATCGACGGCAAGTCGGCCGAGGGAAGCCGGTCACGATCACCAACACGGGGAATCTGGATCGCTCCCAACGCCCATCAAGGAACCTCTGAGAAATTCAATTTCGAGATGTTAACGATGCAATCCGGAAGTCGGTAAGTCAAAAATTCTGTCTGATCACCGGTATTATCTTTTTTTGGATCTCATTGCTGATGATTTCATAGGCAGGTCCCTTCCAGTGGTATTGATCACCCGCTGCAAGTTCTAGCTTTCCTGCCAGAATGGAATAGACATCAATTATCTCGATGCCTTCATCCTGCATGACTTTTCGGGTAATGTCATTGAGACGGATGACCATCAACTCAAGGACTTGCCCACCTAGGTTCGGTAGTGCTTGCCCTATATAGTTGAGCAGAGTTATGCGCATAATAACCAGAAGCGTAGCAATCAATAGCCCGGTAAATAGCTTCGCATCGACATGCCCCTCGAGAGAAGCTTGCAGGCAAGCACCACAATCACAGCCAATACCACAAGAGAGCCCAAGTGAAGGAGGCCATCGATCGCCATCACAACAAATTCGTTACTGAGGAGTTTCTCTAGCACGTGTATATATTCTCTAGCGGACTTCTGCCTAGCAAGTGAAATTAAAGTAGCAGGACCATTAAGTCCTCGACACTCAACGAATCTAAAAAATGGAAGCGACCTCCTTATCGTTTATAGCCCAAGCCATCCGCCTCATACGGGGCCCGCCGAGTCGCCACCACTTTGGAGTGAATTCGCCGATCCGGAGGGCACCGCGGTTTACTTCCCCTTTATTGAGGTGGCAAAGGTCGTGGCAGATGATTTGAAATTCAAAAGTCGGAGGTCAGGGAATTAGGCGAATAACTTGTCCTGAACTAGATGCTAGTGATTTTGCAGACTGCTAAAGTCCATGGAGGCAGGGCAAGTGTCAGTTGGTCGCTCGACTTCGTGGCGGTTGCATGTTCGGTCACGAAAATCGGGCTGATTTTTGAGTCCTTGCCTCGCAAGTTCAGTGTCATTGTTTCTTGGCTGGTGTTGCAAATGCTAGCGATGGTCGGTTTCCCGTTTACGTCGGCACGCAGCCATAGGGCGCAGGCGACGGGTTCGACGATTTCCAATGGGGATGCGGTGCTTTGCATCGATTCGAAGAGTGTGCGCATTTGATGAATGCGGGGTGCGGTCAGGATGTGTTTCCATGGAGCGTGGCCGAGTATGGCGACCGGAGCCGCGTTTGCTGGCCGAAATAGGGAACTGCTGCTACCGAGGCGTTGACCGTTAATGGCGACTTGTGCTTCGCTGATTTCTACTGCCTGTGGCAATAACTCTAGTACGTGGCTGGTAGCGTCAAAGTAGGGCAGAGTGAATCCACGGCGGTAGCCTGCGTAGGCACCGTTGACTGGGTGTTCGGCAAATACTTCGGAGACGCCTTGGTGATGACATGTGATGCTTCTTAGTCCAATCCTCTGGCCGAAGCCATTTGCAAATGCAATCGTTGCCGCGTCACCATCAAGCACCAGCGGTTTTTCGAAGAGCGCCTCCCAATCCTCTGGAGTGAGTTTAGCGGCACTGCTTCCGTTCAGGATCGTGCCGACAGCATCCTCGCTGGCTGCCGTCAAGGGAAGCCCCATTGACAGTAGCTCCATTTCTGGTGCAAGCGTACGCCAGCCTGCAGGTCTTGTGCCAGCGACGTTTTCAGCGGCTTGCGCCAGCACGGGTTGCCAATCAGCGAGTCGCCGCATCCAGCCTTCTTGAAGTGCGGGGTCGTTACCGATCGAATCGATTAAATTGAACATCAGCCCGTCGAGATTTCCGGCTAGAGTTTGCAAAAGGCAGTCCAGCGCGGTCATTCTAGCGCTTTTAGCGCCCTCGCAGTAAGGGTAGTTTTCGATCTCATAGGCTTGCTTTTCCTCGCGCTGCATCGAGGTGGTGGCAATCGATACGGTGGCGATCTTTCCAACTAAATCCCGGGGCTGATTTTCGGTCCAAAAACCGCCGCCAGGGCGCAACCATTGGACCGAAGCTCCAGCTTCGTTAATTACATCCAAATCGGCGCGGTGGTCGTCCGGCCCGCAGGTCATGAGGCCGATTTCAGCACCGGGATGGGCTTCCAAAATAGCGTCTGCAGCGAAACGAATGACTTGGAGAATGGAGGACTGGCCAAAGTTTCGCCAAGCTTGCTCCAGTTCGGTATCGCTCTGCAGTTGCTTAATAAAGGCATCTCGGTCCGGAATCTCACCCAGGCCTTCTGAGCCAGCAAAGCTGTTTAGGCAGCTGTTACAGTAGCAGCCATCCGTAACTGGTTTGTGGTTATGCATGCGCAGGTCGTCGTCGATCCAATAGCGATCAGCTCCGCAGCTTGCGAACGCGCGGTATTTCTTTTTCACATATTCGAGAAAATCCTTGTCGCGTGGGCAGGAGCACTGTCGCGCGACAGTGCCCTTTGGATCTGTGATGCCTTGCCATGGGATGCCGGGGGCGTCCGATACGCCGTCGTCAGCATGACCCATGGTTTGGAGGATATTTATGGCCACACCAAATCCATGGGCGCGGGTTTGTTTCACTACGGTCTGCATCCATTCGGCACGCCGTTGCACTTCGCCATCCGGTAGCCAGCGTAAATCGCAGCCGTCACTCTCAGTGAAAAAGCTAATTTCGTGGCAGAGCGAGCGATGTCTTTCCCAAAAGTCGAGTATACGGGCGAGCTTTTCCGGAGTGTTATATTGGAGCCAAAAGACCCTTTGTGTGTAAAGCATGATGATTTTATAAAGTGTGCTTTAGGAACCAAGCCCCGATTCGCTTAATTGGCTCAGTATCTCTGAAGATTGCTGGATGTGTTCGCGCAGCAGACGGCTTGCGGCAGCGCGCTTGCCTGACTTGATTGCGATAAGAATGCCCTGGTGTTGTTTGTAGGCTGTTTCGACATGTTCTGGATGCAACTCTAGCAGTCGACTTACATTGGGGCGGTAAATAATTAAGTTCTCCAAGATTTGATTAAGCCAAGAGTTATCCTTCGGCGAACACCAAAGGTCGTGCAGTTGGCTGTCAAGTTTCAGCTGCTTGCGAATTCGGACTCTGGTTGTTTTGGCTCGTTCGATTTGTTCGATTAGCTTATCTAGCCCCGAGAGCGTCTCGGAGGGGATTTGGTTCCAGTATTCATTCAAGGCAAAACATTCCAGCTGTTCTCGGATTCGGTAAATTTTACGGATGTCATCGGCGCTCAATTGTCGGACAATTGGGGCGTGGTTAGGATTTAATACCAAGTAGCCGATAGCCGCTAACCGACGAACGGCTTCGCGGACAGGGGTGATCCCTATTTCCCATTCTTTTGCCAGTCGGGTCTCGCGAACTTGTTCGCCTTCCGCCAGCTCACCAGTCAGGATCGCAGCTTTCAGCCGTTCGAAAGCTTGTTCAGCTAAATCTGCTTTTCTCTTTGTGGCGTGAGTCATCTTTTTGACCTTCTGCATTTATCGGCGAAGTCGTGTGATACGAAATAAAGTCTATGAACTTAAGAATACAAGTTGACAATGTAAACTGTAAAATTCTATAGACTTAATATTCTTTAACCAAAATTTTTTCATATGAGATTAAAAAATAAACGTGCGGTGGTGACTGGTGCCTCGAGTGGAATTGGAAAAGCGATTGCACTTATGTTCGCCCGCGAAGGTGCGGATGTAGCGATATTGGACATTGATGAAGCGAAGGGGCAAGCGGTCGCGGATGAGATCCAGGCGCTCGGACGCAAGTCAGCGTTTATCCACTGCGACGTGGGTGACTCCAAGCGTGTTGCCGAGGCCTTTGCTCAGGTGACGAAAGACTTTGGAGGCTTGGATATTCTGGTCAACAATGCGGGCATCATTCGTTTTTCACAGATCGTCGATATGCCGGAAGAAGATTGGGATCGGATCATCGGCACGAACCTCAAGAGTGTCTTCTTGTGCTCCCAGCAAGCCGGTCGCCGGATGATCGATCAGGGCACGGGGGGGCGTATTATTTGTATTTCAAGTATCCACGCGGTTTTAAGTGAGCCGAACTGTGGGCACTATACCGCCGCGAAAGGAGGTATTGAAGCCTTTGCCCGGACTTTGGCCACGGAGCTTGCCCCCCACAAGATTACGGTAAACTACATTCGCCCTGGGGCGACCTACACAGAATTAACGACCCCTATGTATACGGACTCGGTTAAGCGCTCGCTCTTTGAACGGGTGCCGCTGAAAGAGATTGCCGATGCCGATTGGATTGCCTCTGGTGCGGTTTATTTGGCCAGTGACGAGTCACGCTATATGACCGGACAACACCTTACGATTGACGGCGGCTACGTCATGGATGGTTCGCTACCTTCCGCCGAATACTGCGAGGACTAAGCCATGGCGACCTACATTGATATCAGCGTGCCCACGAGTGCACGGACGACGGTTTTCCGGGGGATCCATCGCCCGAGGCCTCTTGGCCGAACTGGTCGATAGCCAAGGGTGATCCCGCTAACGTGGGGTTTTTCAAAGGGGGGCTGCATCACGGCACCCATGTCGATGCGCCTTGGCATTTTATAGGAGAGGGTAAAAAGTTGGACGAGGTGGGTCTGGAACCATTCCTCGGCACCTGCTGTGTGCTAGATTTAGGTGACGCGGATTGTGTGACGGCTGACATCCTCGAGAGCCAAGTGGGTGAGAGTGGTGTGCAAAGGCTGCTTTTCAAAACCAAGAACGGGCGGCGCGATTATTGGCACGAAGCGTGGAATCCTAACTTTGTTTTTATTCGAAAAGACGCCGCTCAATGGTGTGTCGACCATGGTGTGTTGTTAGTCGGGCTGGATTATCTGACGATCGATCCGCCGACTGAGCCGACATTTCCTTCTCATTTGCTTCTGTTAGGTGCCGGAGTGGTGATTCTTGAAAACATTAAATTGCGTGACGTTGCCCCGGGGGATTACGAGTTACTCGCTGCGCCGGTGAATTTGCAATCGGTTGATGGTGCTTGGACACGCGCGCTTCTACGAACGGATTGAAATGGCACAAATTGAAACAGACAGTATCTCGGTTCCAGCGGATACAGTAAGGGTGTTTGCCGTCGATTGTTTTGAGCGGTTGGGCTTGAAAGCAGAGGATGCTTATTTGGTCGCCGACTCGTTGGTGGAGTCGAATCTGCGTGGTATCGATTCGCACGGTGTGGCACGTCTTCTACATTATGCGAACCGTATTAAGCATGGGAGCATCGAAACGCGACCAGAAATCCAATTTTCCAAGCTGACGCCTTCACTTGGGAAGATCGATGGAGGCCATGGGCTCGGGCAGTTGGCCATGCATCGTGCGACTGGCGAGGCGATTCAGATGGCGAAGGAAGTTGGTTCTGCCTGGGTCGCGGTGGAGAATTCGACTCATTGCGGGGCCTTGGCTTACTATGGATTGCAGGCGGCACGTCAAGGCATGATGGCCATCGTGTTCACACATGCGGATTCGATGGTTGTGCCTTACGCGGCCAAGCACGCCTTTTGTGGGACGAATCCGATTTGTATCGCTGCGCCTGGCGCAACGGAGGAAAGCACCATGTGCCTTGATATGGCGACGAGTGTGGTGCCTTGGAATACGGTGGCGAATGCTGCGATAGAAGGCGTCTCTATACCCGAGCATTGGGGGGTCGACGCCGCGGGCGTGGCAACGACCGATCCCGAAAAAGTCCGAGGGGTGAGAGCTTTTGGCGAATACAAAGGCTCGGGGCTCGGGCTTATGATCGAAGTCTTTTGCTCGATGCTGATGGGGAGTCCGTTTGGGCCACATATTGCACCGATGTATGGGGATCCCACTCAACGTCGCCACTTAGGCGGGTTGGTCGGGGTGATCGATGTGCGACGATTCCGTGACTTGGATGCTTTTACGGGTAGTATTGCTCGGATGGGACAAGAGTGGAATGCGCAGGAGCCAGTCGATGAGACCGAACCGGTGCTCTTTCCCGGGCAAAGGGAAATCATGACCCGCAGGCAACGTTTATGTGAGGGGATTCCACTGGGAGTGAAGGTTTGCGAGGCTTTCCATGCTTTGGGCGAAGAGCTGAATGTTCGATTCGCCTTGTAAGTTGAAGTTCTTGCGAGTGCTAAAGGAGGGAATCTGCGAGTGGTCGTCTCCTGATGGCGAACATGGCCCCGACCTCTCTGTGGCCACCATTTTCAATGCCCGGCGTGTGCTTTCAATTGAGTCGGATATTTAGTTTGACCTTCGATAAATTCTACGTCGAATATTGTGCTTCAATTGGAACTCAGCATATCCGACTCCGCTTTAGTATCTGTCCACTCATTGAACATGAATAAGCGATGAAGTACGAGGTTTCCTAATTCTATTTCTCCAACCTAGACAATGCCCCCTTCAAAAGAGCAAAAAACTCTCATTCTATCGATGCTGGCGTTAGTGTTACTGCATCCTGTGATCGTTCAAGGCGCGACCGATATAGTTGAAGCGGGAGATGCCAAAGCCGCAGATACCAATCCTGGGACGAAGGAATCTCCATTCAAGACCATCTCGGCAGCTGCTTCCAAAGCACAACCGGGCGACGAGGTGCTGGTTCGCCCAGGGATCTATCGCGAAGCGGTCACGTTGAACGTGTCGGGCGAAGAGGGGATGGGGATGCGCGTAGCGGAGATCGCCCGCTCTGCCACCGATCAAGTCATCCTAGATCGGCCTTTCCCCGGTGGGTCGGTTCGCGAGGGGCTAAGGGGGTTGTCCAATATATGAAGAAACGAGTTCCACAGTCTTACATCGGAAACAAAGCACGCCAGATCTCTTTCCCGCTCGGCGGGATCGGAAGCGGCTGCATCGGCCTCGGGGGTGATGGCCGACTGACGGAGTGGGAGATTTTCAACCGCCCGGCCAAGGGAGTGAATAACGGACTGTCGCATTTTGCCGTTAAGGCGGTGAGCGACGGCGAACTGCTGGATGCCAGAGTTCTCAATGGAGAATTGAAGCCGCCCTATATGGATGGGGGCGCCAGACACTTTTGTAGCTATGGTTCTGTTCCCGGAAACGAGACTTCGGCCGGTTTTCCGAATTTTCGGGAAACGGAGTTCATTGGAGAGTTTCCCGTTGCCAATGTCCGTTTCCGCGATCCGAAGTTTCCCGGCATAGTTGAAATGACGGCCTTCAATCCGTTCATCCCGCTCAACGAGCAGGATTCCAGCATTCCCGGGGCGTTCTTCGAGCTGTCCTTCGAGAATCCCACAGATAAAGTGATCGACTACACGGTCGCGTTCACCGTTCGCAATCCCTCAAAAAAATCCGTCAATCGGATGGTCGTCGAAAACGGCGTGAAGATGATCCGCCTGACTGACTCAGGGACTCCTGCCGACGATCCGGCCTACGGGGAAATTGCCGTGGCCACCGACGCTTCGCAGGCGGTGCTTCAGGAGTATTTGTATCGAGGATTTCATTTCGACAATCATCGGATTTTTTGGCGGAACTTTGCCCAAGTAGATGATCTCCCCCAGCGGCACTACGACGAACCGGGGGCGATGGATCATTGCTGCGTCACGGGTTCAGTTTCGGTGGAGCCAAACGGACGGGCATCCATGCGCTTTGTCGTGACTTGGCACTACCCGAACTGTGTGAACTACTGGAGCGAGGAAGGGGAACTCGAAGAGGGCGATGCGCGTGGCTGGAAAAACTATTACGCTACGATCTTTGCGGATGCTGTCGCCAGCGCCACCTATGCGTTGACCCACTGGGAGAGGCTTTTCCGGGAGACCCTACTTTTCAAGGAAGCGCTTTTTGCCAGCGATGTGCCGGATTCGGTTCTGGATGCGGTGTCGGCAAACCTTTCCATTTTAAAATCACCGACGGTTCTGCGTTTGGAGGATGGATCATTCTATGGATGGGAGGGATGTAATGGAGAAGCCGGTAGTTGTGAGGGAACCTGCACGCATGTGTGGAATTATGCTTACGCGCTGCCGTTTTTGTTTCCTCGGCTAGAGCGCTCGATTCGCGATCTCAACTATCGATATAACCAGCGTGACGACGGCGGCATGGTGTTTCGTCTAAAGCTTCCCCTCGGCACCGATCGGGGAATGCATCGCCCATGTTGCGATGGTCAGTTTGGCGACGTGGTGAAAGTGTATCGTGATTGGAAAATTTGTGGGGACACGGCCTGGCTTCGCAAGCTCTGGCCTGAGGTAAAGCGCTCAATTGAGTTTGCGTGGAATCCAGCGAACCCGGATCGTTGGGATGCCGACAGAGATGGCGTCATTGAGGGGCGGCAACATCACACGCTCGACCGGGAGCTTTTCGGCCCCAACTCGTGGCTTACCGGTTTCTATCTGGCTGCTCTGAAAGCGGGATCCGAGATGGCGGCGGCCTTGGGCGACGAGGAAACGGCTGTGGATTATGCCGGGTTGTTTGGTCGTGGGAAGGCGTGGGTGGATACGAATCTATTCAATGGTCAGTTTTATTTTCAGCAGATCGACTTAACTGACAAAGCGTTAGTGGAAAGCTTTGATGCGCCTGAATATTGGAGTCAGGAGCATCAGCAGATCGTGGCACAGATCGGGGAGGGGAGCTCAATCGATCAGGTGTTAGGGCAATGGCATGCAAATCTCTGTGGGTTGGGGGACATCTTTGATCGCGAGCAGTGCAAGGTGGCGCTCGGGACGATCTTCCGGCATAACTACCGTCGTTCCTTTCGGGATTTCCCCAATCCGTGCCGGCTCTTTTCGCTCTACGACGAGGCCGGGGTGTTGATTTGTGACTGGCCGGATCCTTCACAGAAACCAGCCGACCCGGTGCCGTATAGCGAGGAGACAATGTATGGGTTCGAATACGCAGTCGCTTCACTCATGATTCAGGAAGGCCTGGTGGAAGAGGGCTTGGAAATCGTGGAGAAAGTTCGTTTGCGCTTCGATGGCGAACGCCGAAATCCCTGGAACGAATTTGAATGTGGCAGCAACTACGCTCGTTCCATGGCTTCCTATGCATTGTTGAATGCATTGTCCGGCTTCGAGTTCGACGCCACTCGAGGAATGATCGGGTTTTCTCCGTTCCGTAATCAAGAGCGTGCCAATTTCTTTTGGTCTCTGGATGCCGCCTGGGGGATGGTCGAGTTTTCCACCGAGGCGATTTTGCTAAAGGTGCTCTACGGCAGCCTCGTGCTCAAAGAGTTCCGCTCGACTTCTTTCCGAACCAAGGGAGTGGATAGAGTCGAGATTGAAAGTGGCGACTGTGATTTCGAGACGAAGGACTTTGGGCTTGTGTTTCGCAATACTCTTTCGATCTCGGCCAGAGAGGTCGTAAAGATTCTATTCAAAAAGTAGCTCCGTCCCCACCTTATACTCCCATGCCTTTACGCTAAATAACGAAAATACCATTATGAAAAGTTACGCTATCCTTCCGCTCCTGCCACTGATATTATTACTATGCCAATGTTCCCCGGCTGATTCCAGTTCTGGTGAAAAGCTGGCTACGAAGGCGAGACCCACTTCGGTTGCTGAGCCTCTATTAAACGGTCCGGATTACGCCCCTCCTTTCGAGATCAAAAAGGCGGAACGCATTGAAGGTGAACTCCGTGTAACTTCCTTTCTGGATACGGAAAATAAAAGTCAACCAGAGGAATCGGCTACGCTTATCTTTGGAAACAAGCGGATTGCGGTAAGGGAGTCGGGTGAGAACAAGATGGGTACCAAACGTGACAATGTCATAACTATTTTGATCAACGAAAATCCCGTCTTCAAGTTCATCTTGGTGTCGAACTATCGTGATAAAGACGGGAACAATATTCCTATGACGGGAATTAAAGAGAAGGATCGTGTGAATCTGGTCACGGATACAGAAGCGAAGGCAATCCGGTGGAGTTCCCGCTATCCTCTGCCCGATGGCAGGGAGACGGAGTTCTCCTATACCTTGCAGCCTGTGGGGCCGAGCAAGGTAAGGCTTTCCTGGGATATCGGATGTTCCGCAGAGCAGGTTGCCGAATACCGGCAACAGGGTCATACGATCGGTGGTCATCCAATCTACTTTGATATACCGGGCAATTACCGCGCAGAAGGACTAATAGTGAATGGTGCTGCGATTGAGCCCAAGCCGGTCGAATTACTCAAACAGTATGAGCAGGAAAAACTGGAGTTCTGGCAGGGGCATTTGAAGGAGTTGACTTATTCACCCGACAAGCCGCTGTATGGTTTCACGTTGAGTAGCGAGGGAGGACTTAAGGGGAATGGTACTGAAATCTACCACTACAAGCGTGTGGATCTTGGTTTTCAGTTCGTTAGTGATCAAGAGCAAGACAGCGTGGTGATTGATTTCGGGGAAGTGGCGTCGCCGGACAAGGATGCACCGCCCCCTGTAGAGGGACATGACCTCTGGGCGCAGGATGCTCTGCATATTCCGCTCTCACCGACCCGGAACCTCTTCCCTAATTCCAGCTTTGAACAAGGGTTGCTCTACTGGCGCTGGTTCAGTGGAGGGGCGCACTATACCCGTTCGGATGTTCTACGCTACGAGGTAGACCGAGAGAATGGACGCTTCGGTAAGCAAGCTATGGTGATCAATCCCGTACAGGAAACCAGTGCTCCGCTGCGCAGCTTTTCTTTGCCTAGTGCCAAAGGGAAAACCTACACGGTGAGCTTCTATGCCAAGGCGGAAAACGAAGGTGCCCATTTGAAGTTGGCTCCCTACAGTAGCAAGTCCGGAGGGCAGTTCACCAGACAAGCAGTCTGGAATTTTAAAAACGAGATTTTGAGTCCGGAATGGACACGTTATTCTTATTCCTTCCTTTCTGATGGAGCCCCCGTCTCATTTGTCCTAACGGCCAACGGTCGCAAGGGGAAAATCTGGCTCGATGGAATTCAAGTTGAAGTAGGCAAGGAAGTCTCGGAATTTGTGACACCGCCTCTCGAGGGCGAGTTGTCGACATCGCACAACGAAAACAATGTGGAGTATGGCGATCCCATTCAGGCTCGCTTCGCCGTTCGAGGGAAAGCGGGGACGAAGGGAACCCTGGAACTTGAGTTGCGGGACTTCTATCAGCAAACTGTTTGGAGTCAGAAATTTGATACACATGCGGGCGAGACTCTCGACCTGCCATGGGATCAACTGGATCTGGGCACAGGCGTGTATTACCTCCAAACTCACTTCGTGGTTGAAGATGCTCCCGCCTATGATGCCTATTATCGATTTACCATTATTGATTCTCTCGAAGGCACCCACGCAACCAAGGAACTTTACGGAGCTTTAGTGAGTTGCCGGATCAACCGCACCGAGGAAGAATTGGAGTTGATGAAGCGTCTCGGTTTTGTCGGATCCACCAGCTATGGTTCCGGAAAGCTTGCGGATCCGCTGCTCTATGAGATTCGTGAAAAGTTCAATATTACCGACTATACCCATGAAGTGACGGGTTGTCCGCATCTGACGGCTGAGCAAAAGAACAACCGCCATCCGGATTACCTTTTCTCTATGTCCATCAATACCCGGAACTGGCGTAGACCTGAGGAGCGTAAGGTGATCCCTGAATGGGAAACCTATTCCGATGAGGTGCTCAAGCGCTTTGAGGAGCTTTCAGAGAAAGTGGCTCGCGAGTGTCCCTATGTGAGGGTCTGGGCCATTGCAACGGAAGAGGAGGGCACGATTCCGCCGCTGAAGAAAAATCGTGATTTTAAGGAATTTGCCAAGTTACAAGAGGCATTCTACCGCGGGATTAAAAAGGGAAATCCGGACGCTTTGGTTTTGCCTTCAGGAGGCACCTCAGGGTATGGGGAGACCCGCGGCAAGGATGACATCGAAGGCTACCTGAGGGAAACGCAGGGCAAGATTAAGTGGGACGCCGTGGCCGTGCATCCCTACGGCTCGATTGATGGGACTCTGGGAGCCGGGGATCTCGATGAATCGTTGCAGATGCTGAGTGAGAGCATGGCCAGGTATGGCTATGGTGAGGAGACACCCATAATCCTGAATGAGGGAGGCGGGGGAAGCTCAAATATATGGGGTGACGGCCCGTCTTGGTCCTACAATGGAGGTCAGCCTTCATATGATCAGGGACTACATGAATTCCTGCATGCCAGTAAGATGGCTCGGCAATATATTATTTGTCTCAAATACTGGCCTCGGGTTCCTCATTACAACACTTGGCAGCATGACGAGAGAAGGATAGTGGATTATAACCTGACTCCTGATAGCTTTCTGTTGGGGATGAACACACTGGGTCATCTGTTGGGCAACCCAAAGTTCATCGGCGATGTTCGTCCGGCTGCCGGGGTGCGTGGCTACGCCTTTGAGGATACACAGAACGGTGGGGTGGCTGCTGTCTGGTGCACGATTGATGATGTGGAACGCGGATTTATCCGCGGGCCTGTCATGCGCGTTCGCTTTGATGGGGAACTTCCCGAAATGGTCGATCTGATGGGGCGTTCTCAACCTCTCACGTCAGTGGCTGATGGAGTGGTCGATATTCAACTGACTCCTGCTCCGTTGTTCCTGACGAGTCAAGACCCTCAGGCGTTGGCGAAAGCTTTACAGTCGGCTGAAATTATCGGAGCGGGCTCCAATGTGGAAGTCGAGTTCCGTCCCACCCTTTCCGGAGAAGTTGTAGCAAATATCAAGAATCTGACCAGCCGGGAGCAATCAGGATCTCTCGAAATTGACGGTAAATCCGTTTCGTTCGCAGTATCTGGAAGTCAGACTCAGGCATTCGAGGTGGAAGAGGGCTCGTCACCTGTGTTCGGGAAAATATATGACTGGAACAAGGACTATGTCCTCAAACAACCGGAGGCGGATCCTTTCCCTCAGCAGTGGAAGATGGAGTATCTCTATGTTCCCAAGGTGAACGGAACTCCCAACTGGAGCAAGATTCCGGCGATTCCTGTCACCAATGTCTTCCGTCCGGTCATCAACCTGAAGCAGACACCCGGGGGAGACCCGGGAGATCAGACGGCTTCCTTCCAGATGGCCTGGGATACAGAGAATCTCTACCTGCGAGTAGAAGCGGAAGATGATACCTTCGATCTCAAAGAAGAGAGATTCTGGTCTTCGGAGGTGTCTCAGGAAAAGGCGCTCTACATGCTGGACGGGTGTCTCGAGGTCTATTTCGACTGCGGAGCCAATGGGCGCATGAGCAATCAGGGGTATGACCTCGACGATTACCGTTACGACTTTAGCGCTGGCAATCCAGAAGGACAGAGCGGCCCCGGAAAGGTCTATCGTTTCCAGGAAGTCTTTCAGGAATTCGCCGGAGGTGTGGAGTTCCCGACCAAGGCAGAAGCGGCCAAGGGAATTCAGTGTGAGTTCACCCGGATTTCCCCCACACGTTTTGCCTATACCATTACCTTCGCACAGAAATATGTTGCGCCACTGAAGTTAACTGAGGGGACGATGGCCGGCTTCGGCTTGTATCTGCACGATCGGATGGATGACGGAACCATGGGGAATAAGGGGCTAAGTTTGGCCACGGAGCCGGGTGCGCATTGTGACCGGAATCCCAGACTCTGGCCGCTGATGATTCTGTCGGAATAAAACGGGTAGGAAGAAGACGAAATAAGGTTCCAGTTCTTGAACGATGCCCAGACACAGGCCCGAACTGCCACAGAACCGATGGGATCACTTTAATACGAACAACAACTACACGAAAGAAACGAAAGGACGATACGATGGAAACTTCTCTAAATACCAGTAGGGCTTTGAATGGCTGCCGTTTCATGTTGATAGTTCTGATGGGGATCCCCCTGTTTCTGTTTGGTTGTCGTGGTCATTCAGAATCGTCTGGATCAGGCGGTTGAACAAAGCCGCTCCGCGGCGGGTGATAATTAAAGTGATGTTTTAGGGTTAAGTCGGGAGCCAGCCGTTAGGCTGACTCCCTATGTCTAACATAAAAGAAAACAAAACCTACCAGGACTTCTACGTTTACGTCGAGTCCCAAACGCTCCGTCCGCGCACTCGCGAGACGTATTTACTGTGGATTCGCCGTCTGGCGGATCATTACCCGAACTCTACGCTCAAGCAGCTTGGTGAGCGCAAGATATTCGACTACCTCGTCTATATACGCGATAAGCGTGGAATGGCTCCGAGCACTGTCAACCAAGGCTTGGTGCCGATCCGAATGCTGTATCGCGATATGCTCGGGCGCGACTGGAAGTTGTGGCGGCAGTTTAAAGTTCGTCGGGCCGAACCTTTGCCTGTGGTGCTGAGCCGTGCGGAAGTGCGGTATTTTCTCAAGTGCGTGAAGGTGAACCGTTACAAAATTATCTTTGCACTGATCTACCATTGTGGGCTGCGTATCAGCGAGGCCTTGAAGCTGCGCCCTAGCGACATTGATGGCGACCGCTTGGTGCTGCGTGTGCGCGAGGGCAAGGGGGGCAAACCGCGTGAGGTGCCGCTCGCCCCCGACATGCTGAGGCGCTTGCGGAGATATTATGCCTATCACAAAAATCCGCGCTGGTTGTTTCCGGCGGTGGGTCGTGGCTGGAAGGGTAACTGTGTTTCCTTGGCCGAGGCGATGTATGTGAGCAAAAAGCCGCTGAGTTCTTCGGCGGTGCAACTGGCAATACAGTCCGCGCGTGCGTCCTCGGGGATTAACAAGCCCTTTAGTTGCCACAGCCTGCGCCATAGTTTTGCCACGCACCTGCTGGAAAGCGGTGTGTCGATTCGGCAGGTGAGTCGCTACCTCGGGCATGCATCGCTCAAGGCGACTCTGGTCTATTTGCACGTGACCGAGATCAGTGAGGATATCGGGCGCGAAGCGCAGGCGAAGTTACTTGAAGAAGCGCTGCGCTTTTGAAGCTCGCGCAGATACTTCGTGCCCATTGGCCGGAGTATGTAGCGAAGCTTGGCTCGCATCGTATCGCCTCCGCGCATTGGCGTGCGGTGGAGGCTGTCTTGGCGTGCCGAACGGCGCGGATGGGCGGGCATCGTTACGATTGCTCGGACTGCTCGCAGGCGCACTACGTCTATCACAGTTGCAATAACCGTGCCTGTCCGCAGTGCGGTGGCCACGACCAGCAAGTCTGGGCGGCCAAGCAATCCGCCCGGCTCCTGCCGGTGCCTTACTACATGCTCACCCCGACGGTGCCGCAGCAATTGCGGCGTCTGTTTCTGCATACCCCCGCAGTTGCCTACGATACCCTGTTTCGGGCAGCCTCGGGGGCTTTGCAGCAGACCTTGGGCAAAGCAAAGCACATGGGAGGGCAGTCTGGCTTCTTGGTGATGCTGCATACATGGACGCGGGAGATGCTGCATCATCCGCATGTGCATATGATCGTGCCAGCAGTGGGGCTCGACTCTAGCGGCTGCGCCTTAGTGTATCCGCGTTATGAGAACTATCTGCTCCCGCATGCTTTGTTTGCCAAGGAAGTGCGCGATACCTTCGCCTCGATCTTGCTGATCAATCACCGCGCGCTTTACGACCAAGTCGATCCCGAGATTTGGAAGATGAAGTGGAACGTCAACTGCCGCCCAGTCGGGCGTGGTAAGACGGCGCTGCGCTATGTCTCCGCTTACGTGGCCAAGTCGGCCTTCAATGAGACGCGTCTCGACGGCTATGACGCCCAAGGGCGCATCCGCCTCTGGTGCACACGTAGTAGTGACGGGCGTCGGCACTGTATTGAGCTGGAGCCTGTGGAGTTTATCCGTCGTTGGTTGCTGCATGTGCTGCCGAGGCGCTTCGTGCGCTTGCGCTATTACGGCTGGCTCAGCGCAGCGGCAAAGAAGTCGTTTGCACGAGTGCGCTTTCTGCTCGGAGCACGCGTGGTCACGCCAGAGTTACCCTATCTGCCGCCCATGTGTTGCTCCAAGTGCGAGGGCGAACTGGTGCGCGTTCGAAAAATCCATCCCGCACGCGGGCCGCCTCTGAGTCTCGGGCTCATTCATGCTGCACGCGCATCAAAGAAAGGAGATGCATCTCGTGTATCCTAATATCCACTACAGTGATTTTACCGATCGTGATTGGCTACCGCTTGCACGGATGTCTGGCATCGTTGCAGTCGGCTACCTCAAACGACTTAAACCGGCGCGTTTATTGGGTGCTCTAGCATTCGATGCACCAACAAATACAGCTGTTCGAAGGCTTAGGGGCTTCATCATCGAAAGTCGCTGTCGTTGTGTCCCATCGCTCCTGTCGACTCGCCCCGCAGGTCGTGCCCAGAGCCGATCTAAAGCAAAGCGCAAGTGGTCTCTAGAGCGTCTCTAAATCCTCCGCGGGTTTGTCCAACTTACAGTTATCACTCCGGCTTCGCGGAGATGATAACTTCAGGGTTATGATGAATCGCTTTATCTTTCACTTCCGAGTCCAAAACCTTTTGCCACATCGGATAAAGGTGTGCGACAGGATCCTCATTTTAAGGTCTCGTCCTTTCCATTTCAAGGGATGGATGGAGAGGCTAAGATGTATGAACAGCCTTCTTTTGTTGTCGGAAAAAAGGCGGTTTTCGTGCGTAAGATTAATAGCCGGGATCGGCCGGATAAGGATGAGTCCGTTTCGATATATGTGGATAATAAAGAGGTGGGTCGATTTGTGTTCTGGGGAAGTTATGAGGGTAATTCGGGCTACCCTTTTCAGGATATTGATGGGGCTTCAGGAGAATTGATGATCCATAAAGAGAATGAGATCGTCACTTTTCGAAAACCCTACCTGACTCCGTCCGGGAAGCAGGTTAATTTCAGTTATACCCTGCGTTCGCTCGGAGACAGCCAGGTGGAATTATCCTGGAGTCTCGGGATTACGAAAGATGAAATGAACCAATCACCAAAACCGTTCGGGGTTGCTCTCTGGTTTACGATGGATGAGGGTTATCGAGAGAAGGGTGTTCGGTATGGAGAGAATAACCTGCTGCCCTCGGAACGTAATCAATTACTCGATAGGGGAAAAATATCGACGGATGTCACGGGAGATTTTGCTCTGTCACCGCAACAGCCGCTGACAGGTTATTCCCTGCTGGTCGGCGGGCGCAAGGGGAGAGTCACTGAATCTTTGGTTTTGGATAAGTTGGGCAATGACCGCTTCGGTTGGATTACTCGCTTTAGTGAGCTATCAGGAGCGACTGAGGGACGAATCGTGATTGATTTGGGTAAGGGATCACTCCCCGGAGAGGATGTGCCCACGCCGGTGGCCGGATACGACCTCTGGAAAATCGATGGAATCCATTTTCCAGCATCTCCGGTGCGCAACATGATGCCCAACCCCAGCTTTGAGCAGGGTCTTCGCTACTGGCGCTGGACTGGTGGCGGGTCACAGTATACTCCGAGTGAAGAGCCACGGTTCACATCCGTTTCGGGAGGTATTTTTGGAAATATGGCGTTGAGGATCCACGACCATCAGTCGAGGTCAGCGGGGCTGCAATCTTTCCCCATTCTGATGGAGGACGGCAAAACCTATACTCTGAGTTTTTACGCGAAATCAGATGATACTTGCTCACTGAGCGTAGCGCTTGCCAGTGCGGCCAAGGGTGGGAAATTCCGCGGGCAACATGGAATTGTCTTTGGAGATTCCGATTCTCCGGATGCGAGGTTTCAGATCTCAACGGAATGGAAGCGCTACAGCCGAACCTTTACTGCGGATGGAGCCGGAGTGACGCTCATTCTAAGTGGTGGCAATAATACCATGATCGACGGACTCCAGTTGGAAGAGGGGGGGCAGCCAAGCGAGTTTGTCTCTGCACCTATCGACGGGAATTTTATGACTAATGATGCCGACAATGCCATCAGCAAAGGCCATCCAATCGGCGCGAAGTTCCAATTCACGGGAAAGCCGGAAACCCGTGGTATCGTCTCTATCTCGATTAAGAACCCATACCGCGAAGTGCTTTATGAAAAGCGCTTGGAGGTCACTATCCCCGAGAGCGGTGTGGTAGTGGTACCGTTGGATATCAAAGGAGAGAATTTCTCGGAAGGCGTGTTTGTCGTGAGGACGGATGTTCTGGTAAGAGGGACGCCTGGTTATACCGATTATTACCGTTTCTCAATTATGGATCCGCTTTCAAATACCCATGCGACCAAGGATATTTTTGGCACCATTACCAACTATATGGCGAGAATCGGACGTGGAGATGCTTACGGGCAGAAGCTTCAGGATTGGGGATTTGGCTCCACCAGTTGGGGAGTGTCGCCGAACCAATTGGAGTCCGGTGTCTTACCCTCGATGGAGAAAAAATATGGGATCACCAATTATTTCAATACCACGATCAATCGGCGCGAACCAGAAGCAAAGGAGTTGCTCAATTACAAAAGTTGGACGGAAGTTACGCCGGAATTGGAAGCACTGATCGAAGAGCAATCCTACCGGAAGGTGCTACTGTATAATCCTGAGCAATACAATACTTGGCACTTTGGTAATGAAGAAGAGAGTTCATTCTTGCCCGGGAGTGGGAAATTCGACGAGTATTTTAAAGCCCAGTCCGCTGCAGCGCGTGGGACAAAACGAGCCAACCCTAATGCCATCTTCGCTCCTACCAACGGCACGAGTGGATATAACCGCCTTCGCGGTTACGATGCGGTAGAAGGCTACTTAAAAGCTGCACGCAATCACAACTTCAAATACGATGCGGTGGCGGTGCACCCCTACGGTAGCATCGATAAGGGAACGCTTAGTAAGAGTGATCTCGATGAAGAAACGGCACGGTTAATCAAGCAGATGGGGCGCTATGGCTATGGGCAAGAGACGCCCATCTTCTATACAGAAATGTTCAATATCCCCGCGACTTTTTTCCCTGCCTGGGGAGCTGGCCCTTCCCATGACAAATATGGGGCGGGAAAGCTGACCTACGATTTTGGGAACCGGGAATATATCCAGGGAGCCTCCGCCGCACGGGTGTGGATCATCGCCCTGAAATATTGGCCGCATCTGCGGTCAACCAATCTATGGGTCGCTAGGCCATTCATAGATTATTATTTTTCACCACTGGTACTCAATAAAGTGGCGAACACATTGGGACATCACTTACCCGATGTTGAATTTGTGGGCGATATCAAGCCGGCAGCTGGTGTGCGCGGCTACAGTTTTAGGCGCAAAGATGGAACAGGGATTGCGGCTCTCTGGTGTATTGATCATGATGTGGAGAACGGCCTTAAGAAAGGACCTTCGCTGGGAGTGACTTTCAATCAGCCAGTGGAATTTTATGATCTGATGGGCGTGCAACGTTCGGCGGCTCAAGATCAGAGGGGGACGACAAGTCTTCCGCTGACCCCAGCTCCGCTATTGATCGAAGCAGCGGATGTGGTTGCGTTGACGAAATCGCTTCAGGCAGGAGAGCTCAGTGAGGCTGCTTCAGCCTTGGCTGTTTCCATGAAACCGGATGTTGAGGGACAGATCGTTGCCAAGATACATAACCTGACTGGGCGAGCGCAATACGGAACAGTTGAGGTGGCGGGTCAGCAACTGACCTATCAGTTGGAGCCTGAACAGACGAAGTCCATGCCCGTATCCGGACAGAAAGAAACGGTGGTCTGCGGGAAAATGTACCAATGGGACGAAATGATTTCTGTCCGACCGCAAAAGGGAAAGGGGCTGGATGAAATGTGGAACATGGACTATTTCTATGTTCCAAAAACCAATGGCATGCCGGACTGGAACACTACCCCCGCAATCGAGATAACCAATCGATCTATTTCGGAAGAGTTTACCGGCGAGGTGCCGAAGGGAGACCAACACGCACAATTCCGCATGGCTTGGGATCAAAAAAATCTTTACCTGCGGGTGGAGGTGGAAGATGACCGTTTTATTTTCGATCCAGAAGTCTGGAAACGTCCTCAGGCAGAGAATGCTCTGTGGCTGAATGATGGCTGTCTAGAGGTTTACTTTGATACCGGAGCCGATGGACGGGTTAATCCTGAAAAAACCTATGATAGCAACGATTACCGCTATGATTTCTCAATTGGCAAGGATGGCAAATCAGGCCCCGGTCAGGTGAATCGCTTTCGTGAGGTCTATCACCAGTTGGCTGATGGAATCAATATGCCGAGCAAGGAAGAGGTATCTGAGAAGGTACTTTGTGATTTCCAGATAACGGAAAAGGGTTACACTTACACCATTGTCTTTGGCCAACGCTATATCGAACCACTCGCTCTGAAAAAGGGATTTATGAGCGGCTTTGCAGTTTATCTCCATGATAGAGATAATACTGAAACATTGGGTTGCCCAAAGGGGCTTTCTCTGTCCACGGAACCAGGGGAAGCTTGTGACTACCAACCTCACCACTGGCCTTTGATGATTCTGACGGATTAGAAGGCCTGTCTAAAAAGATAAAGAGAATGATAAAGATAATGACAAAATGGATGGGTCTTATTTTGATGGTGGCTTGGCCGATGCTGGCAGTAGCGGGGTCGAATTACACTTTTGATATTAGGCAAAAAAATGCCGATGGCATCTATCAGGTAGGCGAGCCGATTACCTTTAAGGTGCGCATGTTAGAAGATGGCGAGGTTCCCGAGCGTAAGGGCGTTCGCTGTATCATCTATCACAACCGCGAGGAGGTCAAACGACAGGATTTTCCTACTGATCATGAGGTGGAATACAGCACCGCTCTGGAGCAACCGGGGTGGTGTCAGTTGACGGTAGTGGGAATCGACGCCAATGGTCAGACCATCTATAATGATGTGGATGGGGAAAAGAAACAAGCACTAGCCTATTCCGGAGCTTTAACGGATCCGTTGCAAATTCGGCAGGGTGCGCCTGAGCCGAAGGACTTCGATGATTTCTGGACTAGGGAGATCGAGAAGCTCAGGCAGATTGCTCTGGAGGCGGAGGTGACTCCAGTTCCGGATATGCCAAGCCACTTGAAGATTTCTTATGTGAGCATTCCGGTGGGGAGTGGGTTTCGACCGCTGGAAGGCGTTGTGAAAATACCAGTTAATGCGAAGCCTAAGTCCTTGCCGATTCTACTGCATGTGCATGGTGCCGGCGTTCATGTGCCGGCCGCCCCGAACTGGCAACCTCCCATACCGAAAGCGTCAGGAGTGAAGGAGCCGGCTCTTTTCATGAATCTCAATGCGCACGGATTAGCCAATGACCAGCCCAAGGAGTATTATCGCAATCTGAACTCGGGTGATTTAAAGGGGTATCAGTATTTGAACAGTGATGACCCGGAAAAATACTACATGAAAGGAATGATCCTTCGACTTATCAGGGCTCTGGACTATCTTAAGACGTTGCCGGAGTGGAATGGAAAGGACGTCATTGTGAGTGGAGGAAGCCAGGGGGGCGCTCAGTCATTGATTGCCGGCGGGATCGATTCTGATGTCACTTTTGTTTATGCGGATGTTCCTGCCATGTGTGATCACGGAGGGTCTTTGATCGGGCATTCTCCGGGCTGGCCCAAGCTCTACACGGTCAAAAAGGACGGAAGTCTCTGGATCGCCAGAGATTCTAATCGCGGAAATGATACGCTGGGCGATTCCTCCATGATCACCACGGCTGGATATTTTGATGCGGCTAATTTTGCCCGCCGGATTCAATGCCAGGCAGTCTTGAGAACCGGAGGGTGGGATGGAGTTTGTCCTCCGACCAGTGTATTTGCAGCCTATAACAATATTCCGTCGATGAATAAACAGATTATGTTTTCTCCGCAAGGAGGTCATTGCCGGGGGATTTACGAGGTAACGGAACAACAGGAATTGGCTCGATTTAAAGGCAATAAAAAGGTCGCTCCGCAACGATCAACAACCACAGACCTAGAATGAAAACAAAAATGACTGCTCAACCTGTCTCGGTTGGTGCGGGTTATTCGCCGAGATAGCCAACTGTGATGCGAAGATCCGGCCATCCGAAGTAGAAACTGGTGTAATCGGCGTCGGGGATGAAGGCGAGTTCTTCGCCAGCCATCAGCTCTGTTTCGATTTCCATATTCAGTCCCTTGGATTCCTTTTTGGTTTCCCGGTAGAAGGCAATGGATTCGCCAGGGCCATCTTCCCACGAGAACTTAAGAACTGAGAGCGACATCGACTTTTGATCATCGCTGGTATTCGTGCTCCAGGGGGCGGATTTAATCTGAACAACATAACGACCCGTTTCGGGTGCAATGAAGCGGACCAATCCGATTTCCTTGAGCACGGCGGCGAGCGTACTGTTGTCGCGATGTTTTGAAAAGAGCTTGGAGCCATACGCTCCGGTGAAGCCACCATCTTCTTCGAACCAAACCATGTCGTTCGCTTCCCATTGGGATTTGTCTGCGCCGATAGCAGGATCGAGTTTGCCACCCAAGTTCCGAGGCATCCAGGAAAGGCGCCAGAGTGGTTTTCCATCCTCTGAGGTGAAGACCGGTTCACCAGTCCAATTTTTTGCGGGAACGGGGAGGGGATAGACCTGGAGTGCCTTCTCTCCTTTAGATGTGAGTAGGTCACCCTTGAATTTCACGGGTTTGGCAACATAAGGCGGGCGGGAGATCTTAAGGTTAGGCGTGATGGACTTCCCAAGTTGGTGTGCCTTGACTGGTGCGTCTTTCAGCAGTTCAGGTAAGGCTTCGGCAAAGACGTCGTTAAAAAAGCCATAGCCATTTTGGGTGGGGTGACAACCATCCGGGGAAAAGTAGTCCCAGGGTGTTTCCCCTGAATTGATCTGAGCGGCAGCGGTATAGACGGTGCATAGACTTGGAATTCCGTAGAAGGCGGCGACGCGCTCATGGGCGCTGGCCGATGGCGGGAGCTTGCCCTCTTTGTAATATTCCAAGTGGCGTTTCATCATCGTATAGAAGATGAGCAGGTCGGTGTGTGGATCGTTCAGCCATGTCTTGTGCACCATTCGTTCCATGTTTTCAGTGCGGTCGTTGTCGCCGTCGTTGACATTGAACTCAATCAAGACGAGGTCAGGCTTTTCGGAGAGCACGTCGCGCTTGTAGCGTCGATCCCCGTAGTCGGATCCTGTGCCGGAAACACCGGCGTTAATTATTTGGATATTGGCGTCGGGGTACTCCGCCTTCAGCCAATTTTCTACGAACTTTACGTAACCCATGCCGCGGGAAGCACCTACCGTAATCGAACCACCGAGGAATAGGACGTTGACCGCTTCTCCCGCCTTGAGTTTTGCGGCGATATTGGGGAGCCCGTCACGGGGCGTGTAGAGCACGGCGGGTTCGAGTTGGAATTCCTTCTTGGTAGTAGCCTCAGCACTGACGCTCGAAGCGATACATAGTACGGCGGTTGCGAAAAAAATGGCGGTCTTTTGTATTAATGGAAAATTCATGGAGTCGATTCGATCTTGTTGGTGATGGGGATTGTAGAGTGGAGATGAAATTTAGGGAATGGAAGAACAGGACGGTGAGAATACGGTCGAAATAAATTTAAAAGCAATCAAGAATTCGTCGTTGAATAAGTTCTACGTATTCGTATCGTGTATCCTCAATACTTTAAAAATTATCATCTTGAGTGATTACATACAGCGGAAAAATCAGAATCCTTCGACAGTTCATGTCGCAGCAAGACCCTTTGCCGCTTATTGGATGAAAATACGTAACCTCGCGGTTGCGTTAATTTTGCCGTTCTGCTTCTCGGGAGGGAGTGGGCAGGCTGATGAGCCGACCGGCGCATTTGAGGTCGGGCAACCCGCCGAGATCGTGCCGGAAGTCCTGCGCGTCCAGCGCCTGTTTCAAACGCCGACTGCTGTGGGGAACGGTTCTGGTATGTTCCTTTATACGCCGATCTCCAGTTTTGGCGGCAACGTATATTACACCTGGTTTGATGCGGAGCGGCGCCCCCAAATCGTGCAGATTCGCTCGGATGGATCGCGGGTGATCGCCTCGGTGGAGCAACCTGACTATCAGGCAGTCGAGGACGGACATAACCGTCTTTCTCTGGGGGTGGATGCAAAGGGGTATATTCACATTGCCGGGGATATGCATGGCGGAGTGAATGACGGGAAATTGAGCACGGATCGGTTGAAGGGAGCCAATGTTCTCTATTGGCGTTCCACGCAACCGGGGGACGTTTCGAGGTTCGAGTTTCTGGGAAAGGATGCAGAGCGCACCATCCCGATGCCTGCGGCGACCTATGCGTTCTTCATCCGAGACCGGAATGATGAACTCTATTTCGCCGGCCGGATTGTGGCCAATCCTGACCGGAAAAAAGTTCCGGAAGCTCACCGTGGCGTGGGACTTTACCGCTACGATGCGGAGCAAGAGCATTGGAAGGCACTGGGTGGAACCCGCAATCCCGTAAGTCAGGTGGAACTTGCGAAAACCATATTCAACAGTGTTAACAAATGGGGGAACCTCGTCTCGGAAAATACCCCCATCTGGTATCGCTGGAACATGGTTGGAATGGCCTTCGATCAGCACAATCGGCTCCATTTTGCTGTCAACGCCAACACGCCGATGGGAGAGGGGACGCACCTATTCTATGCTGCCTCTGACGACGGAGGCGAGACATGGCAGCGGGCGGACGGTAGTCCGGTTGCGCTTCCCATGACGGACAGTCTGGTTCCGCATGCCAACAGGCCGGACATGATCTTTGCCCCCCAAGGCCAATACCTCGGAACCAACGGCCCCACTTACCCTTTTTTCGACAAACAGGGGTCGCCTGCGGTTTCCTTTGATGTGAGACAAAACAAAGGAACCCCCACTCAGAACAAATATATCTACTGGAATGCGGAGCGAAAGGTATGGTCTGAGGTGGTGGATGTTCCGATCCCCAAGGCGCGTTATTGGACAAAAAATTTCTATCTAGGACGCGATGGGTTGATTAATTTTGTTTGTTATAATAAGCTTTTCCGCGCACTTGGTTTTGAGGAACCCGGGCAGGCTTATCAGGTTCCCGGGCAGTTCTCATTTATCGATCCGGTTTCGCTACTGGAGGAGAATGTGCTTTTGGCTGTGCTCGATATCGGAGCCGGACGCACAGCAGTCTATCGCTTCGATTTCTTGAAAGTCCCCGAGGGAGGCTGGCGTAGTGGCTATGAGGATTTAGCGGACAGTCTACTGGATCAAACGGTGGCGATGGTGGAGGCGGGCAGAACAACGGGAATCGGGGGCGCCGGACTCTTTCGTCCCGTTGATCCGATCACGGCAGGAGAATGGACGGACATGATTTTTATGGCCAGAGCATGGAACTGCGATGGCGCGATCAACTCGGCCGTCAATTGGAAACAAGCCGCAGCGGAGGGGCTTTTAATAAAAGAGGACGCGGCCTCACGGCTTACGCGGGCAGACATCATTTCCATGCTCGTGCGTTCGGCTCCGGGAGCAGCGTGGCCGGAAGTTTTGGAGCGATGGCTCAAAACGGTAGTTGCCGAGGATTTTGATTCACAAACCCACCGTGAAATTGCCTCGGCCACCGCATTGGGCTTGGTGCCTGCGGACTGGTTGCAAGCACCGTCAGCTTGGAGTGCTGTCGCTACGCGGAGAGAGGCGATTACGATGCTTCATCGACTCTACTTTCCAGATGCTCGTGTTGAAATTATGCCGCTTGCATCCGCCGCTTTGATTGAGGGAGCGGATACTGTGACGAGCAGAGTTCCATTCCATCCTGAACTCTAGCCATGTTAGACTATGGCGATTAAGCGAATGTAGAGCCCGAATTATGAGTAGAAATATAAATAGTCAAATAATGTCTCAATCGACCGAAATCCAACCCTATGGCTCCGTGCCCGCGCCGCGCCAGGTCAGTTGGCAAAAGACGGAGCTATTTTCGATTGTTCACTTCAGTCTTAGTACCTTTGCGGACAAGGAATGGGGTTATGGGGAGGATCCTGCTTCTCTGTTCAACCCCACTGCGTTCGATGCGGAACAATGGGTTCGCGTGGCGCGGGACGCTGGTATTAAGGGCATGATTTTGGTGTGTAAACACCACGATGGGTATTGCCTGTGGCCGACTCAAACCACTGAGTATTGTGTGCGCAACAGTCCGTGGAAGGACGGACAGGGCGATGTGGTGGGAGAGGTTTCCGCCGCGTGCCGGAAGTATGGGTTGAAGTTCGGTGTTTATCTCTCACCATGGGATCGCAATAACCCACATTACGGACGTCCCGAATACGTTGCTATTTACCACCAGCAACTCACGGAGCTTCTTACCAGATACGGTTCGTTGTTTGAGGTCTGGTTTGACGGCGCCAATGGCGGCGACGGATTCTATGGAGGAGCGAATGATCGGCGGTCAATTGATTCTGAAACCTACTATCAATGGGACAAGGTCAAGGCATTGGTGCGCGAACACCAGCCTCACGCCTGTATGTTCGGTCTTGAGGATATCCGCTATGTGGGTAACGAGAGCGGATTCGCCGACGAAACATGCTTGGCTACCCAGGCCTTCATAGGGCATTCCTCGGCACAAAAGAGCACCCATCCTTCGACGATCGGCGACCGCGATGGAGTCTGGATGCCTGCCGAGTGCGACTTCCCCTTGCGCAAAGGATGGTTCTTTCACGCCAACGATCTGATACGTCAGCCTGCGACGCTTTTCGAGATCTACTGCACCTCCGTCGGGCGGGGTGGGGCGATGAATATCGGACTGGCTCCCGATCCGCGCGGCATTCTGCATGACGACGACATCGCGGCACTAGCGGGTTGGAAGAAGCTTATGGATGAGACGTTTGGGGTGGATTTTTTAGATTTGCAGCAGGTTGCGGTATACGCCAGCAATGTGCGCGATGGGAATTCGCGGTTTGCTGCGGCTCATGTGCTTGACGGCCTGGACGATACTTATTGGGCCAGCGACGATGATGCGCAGGTTCCTGAGTTGGTCTTCGAGTTGGATGCCCCGCTTAAGTTCAATTTGCTTTCGATCGGCGAATATCTGCCTCTGGGGCAGCGTGTAGACGCGTTTGCTGTCGATGTCTGGAACGATGGTCAATGGAGCGAGGTGGGTGCGGCGACGAGTATCGGCAACCGGCGTCTGTTGATTCTCAGAAATTCCGAAGCTCGGAAATTTCGGATTCGCTTTACGGACTGCGCCGCCTGTCCTGCCATTCGCCAGGTGGCGCTCTACCGGGCACCGATCAGTCTCATCCTGGCAGGCAAATTATCCATCGTTCGCAGCAAGGAAGGGATCGTCACCATTCGCTCCAGCAATTCGGGTCTTACGGTTCGCTACACAATCGACGGCTCCGAGCCGGATCGGAATTCTCGTCCCTATGCCGGACCTTTTGCATATACGCAAGGGGGCACGATCAAGGCATTCGGCTACGTGGAGAACGAGGAAGGCGCGGAGATTCCCAGCGTTTCCGCGACTTTTGGCATCGATCGCAGTGGATGGAGCGTGGTGGATGTCAGTCTGGACAGCCCCTTCACAAACAACGGAGTCGCGGGAGTGGAGAAACTTCTCAACGACGAACCTGAAACCTACTGGCACACTTACCACACTGACAAAGCCGAGAGCGCCCCACCGCATGAGGTCGTGCTGGATATGGGCCGCGTCGTGAACGTCCAGGCATTCACCTTTCAACCACGGATCGGGGAAGGAATCCCGAGTGGCATTCCCGACAAATTCGAATTCCACCTGAGCCAGGATGGCGAATCCTGGACGCTTGCTGCAGCAGGCGAATTTGCTAACATCAAGGCGAGTCCAGGCATGCAGTTGGTGTCGCTCCCCGAGCCGCTCCTTGGCCGCTATCTGCGCTTTGTCGCGCTCCATGTCATCGACGACGGCAACTATGTGGCCGTGGCCGGCCTCGGCGTCGTCGAAATCTAAAACCTCTTTATCTATGAAACAGAATCAAACGCAAACCTCCGTCCGTCCGACGTTCCCCGCTAACACGTATTATGGCTATCGACGCCATGATTTTCTAATTGGTGAGAACGCCGTCACCGTGATCGAACCTAATAATCCCGTTCCGGGCCAGCGCTGGGTCTGGCGAGCCGAGTTCTTCGGAGCCTTTCCTGCATTCAATCTTGAGATGCTTGAACGTGGCTGGTGGGTCGCTTATATGAATGTAGGCAACACCTTCGGCTGCCCGTCGGCGATGGCCCGGTTCGATGTTTTCTATGAGGAGATGACTGAGAAGTATGGCTTTCATAAGAAGCCAATTCTTGAAGGACTCAGCCGCGGTGGACTCTATGTCTATAATTGGGCCGCAAAGAATACCGACTCGGTCGGACTGATCTACGCGGACAATCCGGTGTGCGATTTTAAGAGCTGGCCCGGTGGCAAAGGGACGGGGCCGGGAAGCAAAGGTGATTGGGAGTCTTTGCTAAAGTGTTACGGCTTCCAATCAGAGGAGGAGGCACTCGCTTGGGCGGGAAATCCGGTGGACAATCTCGCGCCGGTCATTGAGGCGGGAATTTCGATGGTACATTCCTTCGGTGATGCTGACGAAACCGTGCCTTGGCAGGAAAACACCAAGGTGATGGCCGAACGAGCCGAATCTCTGGGCTACAAAATACAACTTTACCGCAAGCCGGGATCTGGCCATCACCCGCACGGCCCTGAAACCCCGGTCGCTTTTACCGACTGGGTATTAGAAAATGTCCTAAACGAGTCTTAAGCGCTTTTTACAACAGATTAGCCCCTATTTCTCCCGGCATTGCTTACTACATGATGACTGAAAACTCTCCAAAACTGGTCCTCCCCACACCGGTTCAACTCGAATGGATGGATCGTGGCATGGGCGTGATCATCCACCTTGATGTTCAGGTCTTCGAGCCTGACTATCAATTTCGAAATCAATGGGGCTATACCCCGGATCCTGCGGTTTTCAATCCCATCGAGCTGGACACCGATCAGTGGATCGCTACGGCCAAGGCAGTCGGCGCGCGATATGCTGTGCTCGTAGCCAAGCATTGTAGTGGCTTCTCTCTCTGGCCCACCGAGGCGCATGACTACAGCGTCAAGTCTAGTCCGTGGCGGGATGGCCGTGGGGACATCGTGGGTGACTTTATCAAATCTTGTAAAAAGTACGGCCTGAAACCCGGTCTCTACTGCAGCGCGGCGACCAACGCTTATTTGAATGTGGATAATCCCGGCATGGTGCGGACGGGCGATTCCGAGGAACAGGCCAATTACAATCGGCTGGTCGAGCAACAACTCTCGGAACTCTGGGGAAACTACGGCGAGATTTTCTATGTCTGGTTTGACGGCGGCGTGCTGCCGCCAGAGGAAGGTGGCCCGGACATCGTTCCGCTCCTGAAAAAGTACCAGCCCAATGCGGTCGTCTATCAGGGGCCGCACGACTGGCATTCGCTGACCCGTTTCACTGGCAACGAACGCGGCGAGGCACCCGATCCCTTTTGGAACACGACCAATGATCTCACTAGCGACGACGGAACTGTTGAAGTGAATGACCGGGGCGGAGACCCAGCAGGAGCACGTTGGGTATGCGGCGAGGCAGATCTTCCGAATCGCAGTCAGAATCAGGCATTCCAAGGAGGATGGTTCTGGCGCGAGGGGGATGAGCGCTGCCTCTATTCGGTGGATCACTTAGTGGAGCGCTACTTCACCAGTATCGGACGGAACACGAATCTGCTCATTGGCATGGTCATCGATCCAAGAGGATTGGTGCCTGCTGCGGATCAACGTCAGTTTGAACAGTTCGGCGATCGTCTGCGGCAGATCCTCTCCGACCCCATCGCCGAGGTTGGCGGCACTGGATATTCCTTGTCCCTGCCACTTCCTGCCGGCAGTGCGCCCACGATGCTCATTATCGGTGAGGACATCGCGCAAGGCGAACGCGTGCGCCGCTTTGAGGTCGAGGCGCTGATGGACGGCACTTGGGTCAGGATCTGGGCGGGCACGGTAATCGGACAGCACCGGATCGAGCGCTTCGATCCGATCCATGCCACCGAGCTCAGGCTGACCCTTCTCGACAGTGTCGACACGCCGCGGATTCTGGAGTTCAGCGCGTGGGAGGTGGCGGAAGCTTTGCTGAACGCTCCGCTCGACATGACGCAACGTTGTCAGATCTCGATCCTCCACGGGCAAAGCGGTGAGGTGGAGATGCATTGCTCGAACCCTGTGCTTGCAGTTCGCTATACGCTCGACGACAGCGAGCCAAATACTGAATCACCTCTCTTTACGGCTCCGTTTGCATTTCCTGATGGAGGCACGATTAAAGCTCAGGCATTCATCAATCACTTAAGCCATAGCCCAACGGTCACTTCGGTATTTGGGGTGGATCGTCAATCGTGGAGCGTTGTCAGCACCAGCCTCAATAGTCCTTTCCCGAATGGCGGCGCGGCAGATGTTACGCATTTGCTGACCGACGATTCAAAGACCTACTGGCACACCTATCACCGAGACAAAAAGCTCAGCGCGCCACCGCATGAGGTGGTGCTCGATATGGGGCGTGAAATGGACGTTGCCGCCTTCACATTCTTACCGCGTGACGGTGGCAGCTATGATGGCACGCCTGACCAGTATGCGTTCCATCTGAGTGCTGATGGGCAGGAATGGCAGGTCGCCGCCGAAGGCGAATGGGACGACGTCCGTGAGAACTTTGGTATGCACACTGTGGATTTACCAGAGCCTGTCAAAGGTCGCTATCTGCGCTTTGTCGCGAAACATGTAGTCGATGGTGGGGATTATGTGATCGTCGCAGGTCTCGGCATCATCGAATCAAAAAAAGAAGGTATCCGATAAACGATTCATTAGATGCTGCATTCAACCTCTCAAACTAAAATCAGAAATGAATACTCATAAATATGGTATTATAGACTTCGTAATTAACAGTGACAACGATCACTTGAATCCTGTCCGCGATTGCCGGGTTATGGTTGATTTTAGTGGCCCCAGTGGGGGAGTCGTGTCTGTGTTCGCGTTCTGGGATGGAGGGCGCGCTTGGCGTGTGCGATTCAGCCCTGAAGAGGTCGGGGAGTGGGTCTGGACTTCGCGTTGCGTCGTCGGAGAGGACTCCGGACTGGGGGGGCTAAGTGGGAGTTTTCAATGTAGCGAATACCAGGGTGAGAATGCTCTCTACCAGCACGGCCCTCTCAAGCTCTCAGATAATCGACAGGCACTGGTGCATGAGGATGGCAGGCCTTTTTTCTGGTTGGCAGACACGGCATGGAACGGCGTCATTCGAGGAGATGACGAGAACTGGAGAGAGTATCTAAGCGTTCGTGCGGATCAACGCTTCAGCGTCATTCAATTTGTTGCTAGCGAGTGGAGGAGTGCGCCGGTGGATGAAGCAGGCGAAACTTCTTATTTCGCCGACGGAGATTCTATTTCAATCAATGTGCGATTCTTCCAGAGAATGGATCGTCGCGTAGCGATGATCAATGAGTTTGGTTTTGTGGCATCACCCGTCGTGCTATGGAGTTTGATTGAAGAAGATCCAGGCTTTAAGTTGAGTGAAGCTGCTGCTGAATTATTAGCTTCGTACGTTGTGTCGCGTTATGATGCTTATCAAGTCGTTTGGATATTGGGTGGCGATGGCAACTATAGAAAAATCGGTATCGACCGATGGAAGCGTTTGGGACGCTCCGTTTTCAGTTTTGGCCACAATCGATTGAGCACACTACATGACTGTGGGCAGGATTGGGTCGGCGAACTGTTTCGTGATGAAGATTGGTATGACATCGTAAGCTACCAGTCTGGTCATGGAGATTGCGAGGATCACCTTCGCTGGCTAGTCGAAGGGCCGCCTGCAAGTTCCTGGGAGGGTAAGCCCGCACTTCCTGTCATCAATATGGAGCCGAACTACGAAACGAGCTACGGTTTTCAACATAAGACGGTCTTTACCGATTACCATGTGCGACGAGCTGCCTACTGGAGTCTGCTGGTGAGTCCCACGGCGGGCGTATCATACGGACACGACTCGATTTGGAATTGGAACTCTGAAACGGGTCCAAGTTTAGGACATGGTGATTGGCATGATGGTGCCGTGCCACCATGGCGCGAAGGCTTAAATACGGATGGAATCCGTAACATGACATTACTCAGGGGCATTTTTGAACGAATGGATTGGGCGTCATTGACGCCCTACCAGTCAGTCTTGGTAGGGTGCTCCAATGACGAAACTGCTGCTGCATTTGTCGCTGCGGCACGAACCGCAAGCGGAACGGTAGTGATCTACGCGCCGCTAGGTGGTACTGTAGGACTCGCTCCAGGCTCTGCAATTTCCGGCCCTCTCCACTTCGTCGATCCGAGGACAGGCGATTCTGCGCTGGTGTCTGAAGAGTTGGGGAATCAAATTAATTTCCCAGATGATCGGGATTGGTTAGCCGTCAGCGGCGGAGAATAGAGGCTATGACATGAAACTTAAAAAACTAGTTGCCTCGTCCCTGGCGTCGGAGCTGCCTACTTGCCTTGCTGTGGGCGAAGTCGTCATCAAAGACGGTGATTCCATCGCCTTTCTTGGCGACTCACTCACCAAGTGGGGCAATGTCCACAAGCCCAACGGCTATCTCCATCTCGTGATCGAAGGCCTCGAGCATGCGGGCGTGCAAGCCAAGTCAATCCCAGCTGGTATTGGCGGTAACACCACGCGAGACATGCTGAAAAGGTTGGACAGGGATGTGATCTCCAAAAAACCGACGTGGATGACCCTCAATAGCGGTATCAACGATTCACGGTGGATGGACCTGGAAGAGTTCAGCACGAACCTGGAGGAGATCGTTGACCGGGTCACAGCTGCCGGGATCAAGGTAATACTCATAACGACTACGATCGGGGCAGGAGAGGACCTGGAATCGGCTAGCACCGCCAAGCGCAAGACCTTTGCGGAGGCGTTCAAAAAGCTCGGTAAGGAGCGTGATTTAATCGTTGTCGATATGAATACCGTCATGGCCAGAGAACTGTCCGAGCGTAAGCAGGACGGCATTAAGGGGCTTAAGCTGACCTACGATGGAACCCGTCTGAATGGACTCGGCAATCAGATTATGGCGACCGAAATTCTGCGAGGGATGGGAGTCTCTGAAGCAGATCTCGCAGCCTTGAGAACGAAGTGGAATGACTACCCATTTGCCCTCGCGTTGCCAAAAGTCTCCGTAAAGGACTACGCTAAAATTAAAGCGCTTGCTGACCAGAATGGGATCTCTGTTGAAGCCCAGGTTTCTCAGATTCTGACTGATATCACGGCAGACTCCGACGCCGAGTGGATTGATCCGATCGACCGCTTCGTGCCTTCCGAACAATAAAAACTACTTTGAGGATCTAACCATGAAATTTCTAAAGCTATGTGTGCTTCCTGTGGGGATCGCTTTCAATTTCGCACCGGCGACGGAACTCGAGCCTGGCGAAAAGATGGCGATTCTGTCAGGACAGAGTTTTGAAACCTATGGCTGGGGCACCTCGGGTTATATTCGTTTGGTGACGAAAGAGGTCGAGAAGACCGGGGTGAGGGGGCCGGTATCGGTCTGTATCCAGAACAAGAAAACCGAACAAATGCTCGCGGTTCTCGACGCCGACTTAATCGCGAAAAAGCCCGCCTATGTGCTGATCATTCCCGGGACTCAGGACTACAATGTGTTCACTCAGGAAACTGTGGACGAGTCGTTCACGCAAAACCTCACTCGTATCATTGAAAAGCTTCAGGCCGCTGAGATTCCGATGGTGCTTGCGACCAGTCATGCCGTGAACAGCAATCCAACCGAGCCACGCAATGAACATGCGAACCAGCACAACGAAGCCATCCGGGCCTTGGCTCAAACGTATCAGGTGCCGCTGATTGATTTTGTCGAGATCACAGAACTCCTACACAATAGCGTCAATTAGTTCGATTGTAGATTATATTTCTAAAGCCGTGATGAAACCAAACATTCTAATATTCATGACAGATCAACAAAGAGGTGATTCTGTCTTGGCGCACACTCAGGCGAAAATGCCTAATGTGGATAAGTTTCGAGGCGAAGGAGTCACCTTTACTCAGGCGCATTGCCCGTCGCCACATTGTTGTCCTTCAAGAGCAACATTTTTCACAGGAGTGATGCCAACCGAACACGGAGTTTGGCATAATGTTGGCGTCGCCAATGCGCTTTCACGCGGGCTGAAAAAAGGCTGTAGGACATGGAGTGAGGACCTGTCAGAAAATGGCTATAGCATGTATTATTGTGGGAAATGGCATGTCTCCGATTTAGAATCTCCAGAAGATCGTGGTTGGCAAAAAGCAGATGGGGGGAGCTTCCACAAAGCTGGTCTAAATTATAACTATCCTAATTGGGATCGTATTTGCAAGGAAGGTGACCTCCCATCGAATCAAGCACGTCAACCAGGTGAAATATTAAGATCCGGATATCCTGATTACACGCACTACGGAATCAGTGAAAACCCTCATGGAGACAATGATGTCGTCAACGAAGGTTTGACTCGATTGAAAAAGCTAAAGGGCTCAGCAACCCCATGGTGCCTCTATGTCGGAACACTTGGACCACACGACCCTTACTTTGTGCCGCAACGATTTTTAGAGATGTATTCGATTGATGATATCGAATTGCCGGAAAACTTCCAAGATGACTTCTCCAATCGCCCCAATTTATATAAGCGAACCAGAGATGTATTTAACCAACTTTCAACTGCCGAACATAAAGAAGCCATACGTCACTATCTCGCATTTTGTAGCTATGAAGATTTTCTTTTTGGAGAGATGTTAAAGGGACTCGCTGAACAGGGTGATGCTGAAAACACGCTCGTGCTCTATCTATCAGATCATGGTGACTACATGGGAGAACATGGCTTGTGGACTAAGGGTCTTCCTTGTTTTAAAGGAGCCTATCATATTCCGATGATCATGCGCTGGCCGGCTGGGATTGAAAACCCCGGTCGCTCCATTGACAGCTTTGTCGGGCTCGACTCCTGTGCTCCAACATTTTTGGATATTACAAAAATAAGTACAGCTCGATCATTTTCCAGCGACAGTCTCCTTCCTTTTTTGCAAGATAAACCTCCTGCCTGCTGGCCAGATGCGTATTTCACTCAGAGCAATGGTAATGAGTTATACGGTATTCAACGAAGTGTGACGACCAGAGAATATAAGCTCGTCTACAACGGATTTGATTATGATGAACTCTACGATTTAAAGAATGATCCAGGGGAATCTTGTAATTTAATCAATGACCTTCTCTGCGAGGGAATTATAAAAGAGCTTTATGTAAAATTATGGAAATATGGTAAGGAAAATAATGAGACATGCACGAACTCTTATATCATGGTCGGTTTAGCCAAACATGGGCCGGGTGTCGTCAATTTGTAGATATTGGCAATTATAAATCAGGACTTACGATACATATGAACTCCGCATTACAGCGTTATCCCGAGTTGGAGGATCCGACTTGCCTGCATCAATCCAGGCTCCCTTCTCGGATCGAATGGTTCGCTTACCCCGACCACGTATCCGCGCTTGCCTTTAAGTGTGACGCCTCGCCGTGGAATGTGTTGCTCGACGGCGAATGGAAATTTCACCTTGCCGATTGTCCGGGTCATATTCCGCCCGAGTTCCAAGTTGGCAGCTTCGATGATACGGAATGGGCCGCAACGCCGGTTCCTTCCCATTGGCAATGCCACGGCTATGACACGCCGCGCTATACCAATACAAAGTATCCATTTCCGCTGGATCCTCCTTATGTCCCCGAGGACAACCCCACCGGATGCTATCGACGCAAGTTCACTGTCCCCACAGGTTGGGACGGTCGTCGCACGGTACTGCGCTTTGACGGTGTGGACAGTGCGTTCCATGTGTGGATCAACGGTGTTCAGATCGGCTTCTCAAAAGGCAGCCGGGTGGCGGCTGAATTCGATATCAGCGCCGCGCTGATGCCCGGCGACAACTTGATTGCTGTGAGCGTCTATCGCTGGTGCGACGGCAGCTACCTCGAAGCACAGGACATGTGGTTGCTGAGTGGGATTTTCCGGAGCGTCACGCTTCGGAGCGAATCGTTGGTTTCGCTATGGGATGCCGAACTGCAAACGAAGCTCTCCGAGGATCACAGCTCGGCGGAACTGGAGATTAGTCTCACCTTGGAAAACGTGGGCACCGATGTGGCCGCTATTGCGCTGGAGGCAAAGCTTTATGATGACGCGGGCCGACCAGTTTCCCATGCGCCAGTCACATGCAGTGCGGAAGTTGAGGGGCTGCAAAGTGTCCGCTTACATCTGCAGGTGGATCATGCCCAGCTATGGACTGCCGAAACCCCAGTGCTCTACACTTTGGTATTGGGGATCGATGCGGATAGCTTCATTCCGTTGCGGGTCGGTTTTCGCGAGGTGAAGATTGAGGCGGGCTTACTGAAGGTCAATGGTTCGCCCATCATGTTGAAGGGGATCAACCGTCACGAATGGGATCCCGAGGTAGGGCGTGCGCCCAGACCCGAAAATATCCGCAACGACCTGCTGCTCATAAAACAGAGCAATTTCAACGCGGTGCGCTGCAGTCATTATCCTAACATTACCGAATTCTACGATCTCTGCGACGAACTTGGTCTCTATGTCATGGACGAGGCCGACCTTGAGACGCATGGCTGCCAGGCCGGGGGGAATCAGGGATTGCTAAGTATGGACTCGGCTTGGCTGCCTGCCTATCGCGACCGGGTCCAACGGATGGTTGAACAGAACAAGAACCATCCCTCGATCATCATTTGGTCGGCAGGCAATGAATGCGGCTTTGGCGAGAATATCGAAAACGTCTGTCGCTGGATCAAGAGCCGCGATCCTCGTCGTCCCGTTCATTATCCCCAATCGAGCCAGAAAGCGCCCACTGCCACGGACTTCCGGCAGTTCGGCTATTGCAATATCGCGCGAGTTCGCGAGATGGGCGAAATGGAGCATGGTGGGTGGCCAGCGATCGCCACCGAATACGGCCATGCGATGGGCAACGGCCCCGGAGCATTAACTGATTACTGGGAAGAATTCTATCGGCATCGCCATCTGCAGGGAGGATTCCTTTGGGAGTGGATCGACCACGGATTGTTGAAGCATACGGCGGATGGCCAACCCTACTATGGCTATGGAGAGGATTTCGGCGACGAACCTTCCGACCAGAATTTCTGTATCGACGGACTCCTCTTTCCCGACCGCACACCGAGCCCTGCGCTGAACGAGATCAAGAAGGCGATGGAGCCAGTGCGATTGATCCCACTCGATCTCGACAAGGGCTTGTTTCAAATTCACAACCGTCTCGATTTTTCCAGTCTGGATCACCTGGGGCTCTGTTGGTCTGTCTGGCGGGATGGGAAGAAAATCAAGGAAGAGATGCTGAACTTGCCGCCAGTGGAGGCAGGACAGACCGCGCAGGTCACTGTGCCTTTCACGGTTCCCCAACCGCTGCACGCGGATTCGCGTTGTTATCTGAACGTCGATTTTGTGCTTAGAGAAGCCACGCCGTGGGCACCGGAAGCGCATTTGTTGGCCTGGGATCAATTTGAATTGCCGACGGCACCGTTCGCGAACGCTCCATCGCTTACAAGCTCCACGCAGCGACTGGACGCGGAGGTGACGGGAGAACTTTTGAAAGTATCCGGGCAGGATTTTACGCTGAACTTCGACTGCCGCAGAGGAACACTGGCCAACTGGCGGGTAGGCGACCACCAACTCTTGGAGGCTGGCCCCGAACTCAATGTGTGGCGGGCACCCATCGACAACGACGGCGTGCATCGGCGGCGGCAGAGAGCAGGGGAGTGGGAGCAAGCTCGGCTCAATGAAATGTTCTTCCGCCCCCGGGCATTGGAATTTCAAAAGAATGGGCGCGCGAGCGTCACGGTTTATGTCGAGGGCCAAATGCTACCGCAGGCCCATAGCCTCGCTTACGACTGCCAGTTTGTTTATACGATTTGTAATGATGGTCGGTGGTTTGTGGATTTTCAGGCAGTGCCTTATGGCGATTGGCCGGATGTGCTGGGCCGACTAGGCATCAAGATGGCCTTGCCCCGGCGCTACCAAAAGGTCGAGTGGCTCGGGCTGGGGCCGGACGAATGTTATCCCGATAGCCATGCAGCGGCGCGGGTCGGTCACTACCGTGCAGACGTTGATCAGCTCCACACGCCCTACGTCTTCCCGCAATCCAACGGAACCAGGATCGGCACCCAGCGGCTGGCTTTACGCGACAAGACAGGCTTCGGTGTAAGTATGGCTGGCAGCGAAAGCTTTGGTTTCAGCGCCGGACGGTATTCAGAGCAGGCACTCGCCCATGCCGCGCATACTGTGGACTTACGCGACTCGGGACGTATCCACCTGAACCTCGACCACATCATTCGCGGTTTGGGCAGTGCGAGTTGCGGACCCGAACCCGAGGAACGCTACGAGTGCCGTCCGCAAGCTTTCGGGATGCGGATGCAAATGCTACCCATCCTTCCGGGCACAGAACTGATGGGGGAAGCCGTGAGTTGGATCGATACGTCGGAAAGCTTTGCGGCCAATCAGATCAAGCGAACCCCATTGCCACTGGCTGCCACGGCCAACCTGAAGCATCTCGTGCATGCCGAGGAAAACTTCGCCTGTTAGCGCGGTTACCTTTTCCACGCCAATTGATAGTCTACTGCCAGGATTCACTCATCTCATTTATGAAACTCGCCTCTCTATTTACTGACCACATGGTTCTTCAGCGGGAAATTGAAATCCCGGTTTGGGGCTGGGCCGAATCCGGTCGCTTGGTGACCGTCGAACTTGCCGGAACTACCGTCACCGCCACTGCCGGAGCCGATGGAAAGTGGCTCGCCAAGTTGCCTGCACTCGCGGCGGGTGGGCCGCACACGCTGACTGTTCGCACGCCGGGCGAGGCTCCGCTGGTCGTCAACGACGTGCTGATCGGTGAAGTCTGGCTTTGCTCCGGGCAGTCGAACATGGAATTTGGACTCGCTTGTGCCGTAAACGGCACTGCGGAAGTGGCTGCTGCGGATCACCCTCAAATTCGTCTTTTCAAAGTTCCGCTTCGTTCGGAAGCGAAGCCCCAGGACAGCGTTGCGGCTGAGTGGAAGCTTTGCACCCCCGAGAGCGCATCCGAATTTTCGGCGGTCGGCTATTTTCATGGCCTCGAATTGCAACGGCGGTTGGGCGTGCCGGTCGGCTTGATCGATTCTTCACGGGGCGGAACAAAGGCCGAAGCTTGGACGAGTCGCGACGGTTTGGCTGCGGAACCGGCGCTTCAAAGTCTCGTTGTCGAGAGCGACCGCCTCGCCACGAGCGATCCCGTGGCGGTGGAGGGCTTTCGTCGGAAATTCGCCCAATGGGAGCAAACGTATGTGAACCGTTCTTTTCCCGAAAACCTTGGCTTTGAACAAGGCTGGGCGAGTCCAGGGGAAATCGGTGAGTGGAAGCCCATCACTGCGCCAGGGCATTGGCAACGCGCTGGATTGAACTTCAACGGCGTGGTCTGGTTTCGCCGCGAAGTGGAGATTGTCGCTGACTGGGCGGGGCGCGACCTTACGCTGAGTATCGGCGCATGCGATAAGTCGGAATGGACTTATTTCAACGGCGAACTGGTGGGTAGCCTGACACATGCGGACAGCCCGAACTCGTGGTCTACGCCGCGCGTCTATACGGTGCCCGGGCGGCTCGTTCAGGCAGGAAAAAACGTGATCGCTGTGCGCGTCTTTAGCCATCTCTATGATGCGGGCATGACGGGTCCCGCCGCCGAAATGTTTGTCAGACCAGTGGCAGCCTCCCAGGCCGAGACGATTTCGCTCGCAGGGCCATGGAACTACCGGGTGGAACACAATTTTGGCATCATCCCGCCAGCACCAGCCGCGCCCCCCGGTCCCGATACTCCGGGCGCGCCATGTGCCTTGTATAATGGGATGATTGCGCCGCTGGTGCCCTATGCCTTGCGTGGAGCCATCTGGTATCAAGGCGAGTCCAATACCGATCTGCCAGGGCAATACCGGACCCTCTTCCCTGCTATGATCCGTGATTGGCGGAAGCTATGGGGGCAGGAACATTTCCATTTTCATTTCGTGCAACTGGCCAATTACATGAATCCGCCAGAGGAGCCGGGCGAGAGTCTTTGGGCCGAGTTGCGCGAAGCTCAAACGATGGCACTTCCGCTGCCAGACTCTGGCATGGCTGTGATCATCGACATTGGCGAGGCAAGCGACATCCATCCTAAAAATAAGCAGGACGTCGGACGCCGCCTCGCCGCGAGCGTCCTGGCGAAGATCTACGGGCTGGCAGATGTGACGCCTTCAGGGCCGCTCTACAAAACATGTCAAATTGAAGGGGCGCACATTCGTATCAGCTTTGATTATGTCGGGGATGGGCTAGTTGCGCGGGGGGGTGCATTAAAAGCCTTTGCCATCGCTGGAGAGGATCGAAAATTCGTCTGGGCGAAGGCCGCTATCGACGGCGATAACGTAGTCGTATCCAGCCCAGAGATACCTGCACCTGTTGCGGTGCGCTATGGTTGGGCGGATAACCCGCCTTGTAACTTGTATAACAAAGCTGGCTTGCCAGCGTCGCCTTTCCGCACGGATCTAGAGCAACAATAATTAGCATGATGGAACAGACTTCTTTCAATCAGGGTGATGGGTTCAATCAAGGTCATACATGGCCGTTTCCGATGTTGCGCCCACATGCCGGGGTGCCTTTGGGGAATGGCCGGATGGGCGTGCTGGTCTGGGGCAATGGACAGTGTTTGAAGCTGACGATCGGTCGTGCTGATTTCTGGGATCATCGGGGGGGCAAATCCTGGAAGCCGGAGATGAATTATCAAAACTTGCACACGTTGCTAGCGGCGGGTGACGAAGCGTCGATTCGAACGATCTTTTCCGAAGCACCCGCGGAGCCTGGGCATCCTGCGCGCTCTTCAGTGCTGCCCATCGGAAGGGTGGAACTGACCTTCCCCACAGAATGGTCGCTACAGAATGCGGAGTTGAATTTTCGTTCGGCTGTAGTGACGGTGCGGCTTGAAAATGCTGCGGGCAAAGTCGTGCGCCTGACGCTTGAACTTTGTTTGGACGCGCCGCTGCTGGAAGTGCGAAGTCTGGATGGACTCGAATTACCTGAAGCGATTGGGCGTCCGGCCTGGGAATCTGTTGGCGAATATCTGCGGGAAATCTCTTTTCCAGAACCAGAGGCGCTGCCGAATGGTATCGAAGGTTGGATGCAGCGGACACCGGTTGACCAAGCGGTCTCGGTCGGTTGGGTCAGGGACTCGGCAGAGACGGGGCTAAAGCTGGCCGCGACGCTTTCCGAAGATCTTGGCGCAGTATTATCATCGGCCTCCTGTGAAGCGAATGCCGCATGGTGGGCATCCTACTGGGCACGCGTGCCGGCGATCGAGGTTCCGGATAAATCGTATGAGTTCCTGTTGAACTATGGTCTCTATAAGTTTGCAGGGCTCACTCGGCCCAACGGAGTTGCGGCGACCTTACAGGGGCCATGGATCGAAGACTATCAGATGCCGCCGTGGTCGAGTGACTACCATTTCAACATCAACGTGCAAATGTGCTATTGGCCAGCCTGTCGGGCGGGCTTACATGAGCACCTATTGCCGCTCTTCCGGATGATCGAAGGCTGGTTTCCGATCCTGCGCGAAAATGCGAGGTTGTTTGTCGGCATCGACGATGGGTACCTTCTGCCGCATGCCGTGGATGACCGCTGCGGCATCATCGGGGCATTCTGGACTGGAACCGTTGATCACGCCTGCACTGCATGGGTGGCTCGGATGATGTTCGACTACTGGGTCTATTCTGGCGACGAGACGTTTCTTCGCGAAACTGCGTTTCCATTCATGAAGGGTGCGATGCGGGTCTATGAGGCGATGTTCGAGCGTTGCTCGGATGGATCCCTCAGCATGGCATTGAGTGTCTCTCCTGAGTATCGTGGAGCGGCGATGAATGCGTGGGGGAGGGATGCCAGCTTTCAACTCGCTGCTTGCCACTCCCTAGCGGAGTCGCTTCAGACG